>Ga0207641_10000813_pt1 | contig 33263 bp, 37 predicted proteins | sample KBSSwiS62_FD_184306 | JGI IMG/M metagenome (GOLD analysis project Ga0207641, IMG submission 184306) | Switchgrass rhizosphere microbial communities from Kellogg Biological Station, Michigan, USA - KBS Switchgrass S6-2 (SPAdes) (version 2) | ecosystem: Host-associated > Plants > Roots >... | reverse complement strand
CAACGATCTTTCGGGCCAGATCTTCGGCAACATCTACAAGAATGCCGGCGGCCTCACCATCGACTATACCATTCCCCTCGGCGGTTCGGGTGGCGAACTGGCCTTCAACGGCAATATGTATACACGCACCCGCAAGCCGGGGAACGATCTCAAGTCGCTCAACAGCCCGGTCCCAGGATATACGCTGTTCAACGCTCGCGTAGACCTCAACAATATTGCCGGTGGTCCGTTCAGCGTGGGCGTCTTTGTCCGGAATATCACTAACAAGCTGTATACCCTGATCAACGCCGAGAACCTGAGTACAGGCGGCTATAACTATCACCAATACGGCGATCCTCGAACCTACGGAGTAGAGGCGCGGGTGAAGTTCTAGAACCAGGCGTTCCCGGCCGCCCTATTCTGGGACGTATCGCAGAGAATGGATAGGAATAGATTGGGATTGACAATTACTGAACATTGAAGAGCATTTTTACCGCCGAATACTGGACATGAGTCAGACGGGACGACGTTTGCAACTCCAGAAAGGCTTTAGAGGGGATGACCATGCGCACTTTTCCGCTAGTAACGATCTTGCTGATGACGGCTGCGCCTGCAGCACTTTCACCCGCATTCGCGCAATCCGCACCTCCCACGCCAGCCGCCGAACAGAGCGGCCTTGGCGAGATCATTGTTACGGCGCGCCGCACCGCAGAAAATCTGCAACGGGTCCCGGTGGCGACCTCGGTCATTGGAGCTAAAGCGCTGGAAACCCAGCGGATTAGCATCGCGAGAGATCTGCAATTCTCCGCCCCCAGCCTGGTCGTCAACCAGGATGCGCTCGGCGGCACCAGCGCGCCGGTGTTCGAGTTGCGTGGTCAGCAGCAAACGCTGGGTTCCGACCCGACGGTGGTGACCTATTTCGGGGACGTGCCGGTTGATACTCGCGTGGTTGCGGCGGGAATCTATGATCTGGAATCGGTGCAGGTGATCCGCGGGCCCCAAGGCACCCTGTTCGGCAAGAACAGCACCGGAGGTGCCGTCGTCCTCACGCCGCAGCGTGCCGACACTAGCGAGTTCAACGGCCATCTCAGCCTCGCGGCCGGGAATTACTCACTGAAAGAAGCCACTGGCGCGGTCAACATTCCATTGGTCAAGGATGTGCTCGGTGTTCGATTCTCCGGGCAGATCGCGCGCCAGCATGGATTTGTGAAAAATCTGAGCGGCCCTGACGGCAACGACAAGCATTACGAAACCGGGCGCATCGCCGTCAGGTTCACGCCGACCGAGCGGCTGAAGAGCGATCTGCTGTTCAACTATTTCCATAGTAACCAGCATCTCAACGCCTCGATCGTGAAGCAGCTGGGCGGCTTTGCGCTGTTCTTCCCGCAGGCTATCGCCGGCCTCGATCGACAGAACGAGCTTGGCAATAGGACGGTCGATTTTTCCTTCTCGTCGAACCCAGACAAGAGTCGCAGCTACTTTATCAGCAATGCGACGTCCTATGACCTTGGCGGCGTGACAATAAAGAATATCATTGGCTATTATCATTTAAAAGCGCTGAACCGCTTGAACCAGACTAGCTTCAACTTCCCGCTGGTCGACGTTGCGCAGGATCGCAAGTCTCATCAGTTCAGCGAGGAGCTTCAACTAACTGGACGTGCCCTCAACGATAATCTGAACTGGATTGTGGGTGCTTTCTACTCACAGCAGAAAACAAGGGTCTTTCAATCTGCGGTTGTTTTCACGACGACACCTGGGAATCTCACCGACGCCCATGACGAGTACATTTCGAAGGCGATATTCGGGCAGGCGACTTATGAACTGGAAGCGCTCGGGCTGCCAGGTGTGAAAATCACCGGCGGCCTACGCTCGACCTGGGACCGTCGCACGGGGTCGCAAGATGTTCTCGCCGCGAATACTGGCGTACCTCTTGTTAGTTTTGGGCCACTCACAACGAAAACCAGACGCACGAGCTGGACAGTGGGCCTGGATTACCAGGTCACGCCCAATACCCTGCTCTATGTCGCCAGCCGTCACAGCTACAAGGCCGGCGGCTTCAACCTGACCTCAACCGACACGCCGCTCATCTTCCGCACGTATGATCCCGAAACGCTCACCGATGTCGAGATCGGCGCGAAAACCCAGTTCAACGCGGGCCCGGTGCCGGTTCGGGCCAATCTTGCGCTTTACAAGGGCTGGTACAAGAAGATTCACAGCTTCACCGTCATAAGATGTTTTCTGCAAAGTGGTGGATCAATCGTCGTTAACGCGGCCGACGGTACGCCGAAGGGACTGGAATTTGAACTCCAGGCGAAATTGACACCTCGCCTTCAGGTCTCAGGCTTCTACAATAGGACATTGGGCAGGTATGGCAAATTCCAACTGCCCGCGCTGCCTCCTCCATGTGTGTACACCGGGACAAACGACCTTTCCGGTCAGATGTTCGGAAACATCTACAAGAACGCCGCAGGGCTTACGGTAGACTATGTCGTGCCGCTTGGCGGAGCCGGCGGGGAGGTGGTCTTCAATGGCAACATGTACACTCGCAGCCGCAAACCCGGAAATGATTCCCAGTCCCTCAATAGTGAGATCGAAGGGTACACGTTGTTCAATGCCCGTGTTGACTTCAATGAGATTGGAGGCGGTCCGTTCAGCGTGGGCTTCTTCGCTCGCAACATCACGAACAAACTATACACGCTGGCGCGCAATAATTCTTTGACGACCGGTGGCTATGACTTTAGGCAATTTGGTGAACCTCGAACCTACGGAATAGAGGCGCGGGTGAAGTTCTAGAACCGGGCGTTCCGGCCGTCATTTGCCGGGACAAGATAGAGTTCGAGGGTGATTCGGAAGGGCGATCTTCGGTAATTGGGGCCGCTCTGACGATCATTCCTCGGTCTCGATCCAAGGAATGGGCTCCCGGTGGGAGCCAGAGAATTGAGGACGAGATTGATCGGCCCCACTGAGTGGTCCGGTTTGATGGTTAGTGCGTTGTCACCAGATGGCCTTCAGATAGGTCCAGCGAATGGGCGTGGTACCAACATCATTCACCCCATGCTGGCGTCCCCAATCTTCGAAAAGCGCTACGCCCGTTGCCGTAAGGAAGGGCGCTAACACGGTTCGCAACAGCGCGATGGTATCGACCGGCTCGAACCGATACAGATTCATCATTAGCGGCTCGAAGCTCATCGCGGCAAGCAGGCAATAAGCAGTCGCCTCCACATCGGGAACGGCGTGCAGATGGCCAGCGCGCATTGCGGCAACGATTGCTTCGCTGAGCCGCCCCGCCTGATCACGCTCGCGAAACAATATACGCATTTCTTCGCGCGTTCGCTCTGCCCAGGGCAGCGAAGCGAGCAGCATACCGCGCATCCGTGCACTCGACAGGAAGGCGATCCGTGCGACGCTATAATCGAGGATGGCGATAAGCGCTTGGTCGTCCGGGCCATTTGCGCAGAGCACGGGTCCGGGCTCTCGCTGCTGCAGGTAAAGCAGCGCCTCACGAAACAGCTGCTCTTTGGTTTCGAACATCTCGTAGATGGTCGCGGTGGAGCAGCGCGCACGCGTTGCCAGCTCGGCAATCGAGACGGCCGAATAGCCCTGGTTCACTAGCATTTCGGCCGTAATCTCAAGCAGACGGCTGGCCGTTCCGCTCTCACGCATTGTCTCGCTCACCAAGCTCTTCGACCGCCTCTCATACGCATTCCGCCAACCTAAGCGCCAGGACCGGACCCAGCAACGGCTTATTCTCGAGTGGGAGCGGCGAGGAATAGTGTGTTCGCATCTCATCCGGTCCAACGCGATGGACATCGATTGCTATGACCCGACCGCTGGCGATCAACGCGGTGCGTCACATACAACCTGTCCGGAGACAGGCGTCGGACCGCCGATTCCGCGCGATTCCCGGCGCCGGAGCTCGGTAGGCCGGGCCGAAGATTGGTGGACAACCAGGCGGCCACCGACGACCGCTGGGAGGACCGTCCGATCTTGGTAATATTCGAGGAGCAGGAACTATGGGACGCTTGGGCGGCAAAGTGGCGATCATCACGGGCGCGGGGCGCGGTATCGGGCGCGCAATGGCGCGGCGGTTTGCGGCGGAGGGGGCGAAAATTGTGGTCGCGTCAATCACGCCTGCCAACGTCGAGGCACTTACCGCCGAGCTCAACGAGAAGCATGGCGCCGGCACCGCGATAGGCGTCGTCTGCGACATCGGCGAGGAAGCCGACATCAAGAATGTCGTGGCGCGCGCGGTCGAGGCGTTCGGGACGGTCGATATCGCGGTCAACAACGCATTCGAACTGGCGAGCGGGATGCATTCAGTGCTCGATACCACCGCTGAGCATTTCCATCGCCAGATGGTGACGGGGCCACTCGCAGCGCTACGCATGATGCAGGAGGTCTATCCTCTGATGGAAGGGCGCGATGGCCGTATCCTCAATTTCGGGTCCCCCGCCTCGGTCGAGGGGTATCCCGGCTTCGCGCCGTACAACATGGCGAAGGAGGCGATACGCGGCCTTACCCGCACCGCCGCGCGCGAATGGGGCGGCAAGCAGATCACGGTCAACGCGCTCATGCCGGTCGCCTTCACCGAAGGTGTCCAGAAGGCGGTCGAGGAGGGACTTGCGAGTGCCGAGGCGACCAGCCCAATCCCGCGCATGGGCAATCTCGACGACGATATCGCGCCCGTCGCGCTCTTTCTCGTCAGCCCGGAAGCACGCTACGTGACTGGATACAGCTTCCACGCCGACGGCGGCTTCAAGATCGACGCGGCACGCTGAAGTCGTCCAGCGAGGATCGCCGGATCGTTGCGGCCATTGAATCCCTCAGGCGGATGGAGCGCCACTCGTGAGGAACGAACGGAAGAAGGTAGGCCTCTCCCTGCCTTTTCCCCCATTGTGCGGATACCCGGTTGCGCGCAACCGGCAGGCCGGCGTTTTTGATTTGACCCCCGATCAGGGAGGCGGGCACACCGCCGGCGGCTTTAGCCGGCCGAGACGGGCGGGGACGTCCGCTCTGCCTGGTCGAAACCCTCCATCAGCTTCGCGTGGCGATCGATCACCTCCTGCCGGCCGAGGCGATGGGGGAAGATATGGAGCCGCCCTTCGGCGATGCCCGCCAGCACCTCGGACGCGACCTGATGCGCATCGAGGAGATTGTTCTCGTACCAGGCCGCACTTGCCATCGGCCATTTCGTCCCGCGCATGGCGGCCGGATCGTTGACGGTCATTCCCGGGCAGAGGATCGAAACCCCGATCCCGTGCTCGGCAAGGGGCGATGCCATCACTTCGCCCAGTCCGGTGGTCGCGAATTTGGCGACGACATAGGGCGCGTTCAGCGGGCGCAGATCGGCCCTTCCCACGCCGGACATGGATGACGTGAGCAGCACGTGCCGATCCCCGCCTTGCCGAATCAGGTGCGGGAGAAAGGCGGTTATCCCATTCAACACGCCACCGAACTGGACGCCGAGCACCTTGCTCCAGTCCTCGCGCGAAAGCTGATCGAACGGCTTCAATATCGCGATGCCGGCGTTGAGGCAGAGCCGGTTGACCTGGCCGAACCGGTCGAGAGCAAAGGCAGCCAGTGCATCCACTTCGGCAGGGTCCGCTACGTCCACCTGGAACGTCGCCACCTCGACACCCTCTTGCCGGATCGGATCGGCGGCCGCTTCGAGCCTTTCGGTCTCGATATCGGCCAGCACGATGGTCATGCCCTGGCGTGCGAAGGCCAGCGCCATCGCCCGACCGAGCAACCCTGCGCCGCCGGTGATGACGGCGCAGCCGCCCGCGCCCGGTACGCTGCTCACAAGCCGAGTAGCCTTGCCGGATTTACAGCAACCATGGTCGTGAGTTCCTCCTCGGTCATACCGTGGTTCCAGAGCTTCTCGAGGAAATCGCGCATGCCAGCCGCAGGGTGCGGAAGCTCTGTCGTCCAGCCATAGTCGGTCGACAATGTGCAGCGTTCGTGGCCAATCGTGCGGATCATCTCGACCATATCTGGAACACTCTTTCCAGGTATACCGAAGACGTGATGGCAGCATTGGGCGGTCAATTCGATCGTTGCGCCAAGGTCAGCGAGATCGCGGCATTGCTGCGGCGTCAGATGTGGGCCGGCCAGCGGCTCCCCGGCGTGCGTCACGAGGAGCTTTCCTTCGCGCGCGAAAGCCTTGATCACCGCATAATGCTCGACCGCCGTGACATGGCCGGTCGCCAGCACCGCATCATATTGCACCACCAGATCGAAGATCGCGCGGACCTCCGGCAGCGGCTCCCCGTCGTCCCCCGTGACGCGGAGCCCCTCCCCGCGAATGCCGAGGATCTCGGATTTACCGTTCAGATAATCCTGATGGCTGTGGATGGTGGGGAGCCAGACGATCTTCGCGCCGAGCTGCAAGGCCGCGTTCACCGCATCGACGTTGAGCCCACCGCTCGGATAATCCGTGCAGATGCCGCCGAACACACGCAACCCTGGAACCATCTGCTCGATCTCGGTCGCGAGCATCGGCGATCCCAAGCTATGCGACTTGAGCACGATGGCGCGGTGACCGCTTTCATAAGCCTCGCGCGCCGCCTGGAGACCCGTGACCGAATGCTGCGGGTGGGCGCCCGTACCGATCGTATCCGGTCCAAAGTGACAATGCATGTCGATCGCGTTTTCGATCCTCAGAGCGCTCATCTTGCTACCTCGCGACAATAATCAGGGAGCGGCCAGCTCCTCGTGGGAGAACGGTCGGATGCCGAGCAGAAGTCGGCAGGTCTGTGATCATGAAATGCCGCACCTAACGTGTCTCTCACCCTACCGGGCGATGGGAGTGTCGCGGGCCGCTCTGCGCCTATTTGCGAACGGTACGCCGCGTCCGTTGGCATTCGTTGGGAGAGCAATGACCAATCCTCTTCATCCGCGTCTTTCGCTGAGCGCAATGGCGACGTTCGACTGGACCTTTGAACAGGATCTCGAATTCTGGACGCGGGCGGGGCTGCGCTGCGTCGGCTTATGGGATCGGAAGATCGAAGCGTTCGGGTTCGAACGTGCGGTGGATGAACTCAAGCGACGCGAACTGGCTTTGTCCTGCGTGATATTCGGGCCGTTCACCCTGCTTGACCCGTCGTGCTGGGATGCCGAGCGGGCATCCGTCCTGCGCTGCATCGACGTCGTGCAGGCGCTCGGCGGTGGCGCCGTCTACGGGCCACCCGGAAAGGGCGCGTTCGACAGCTGGGACGATAACGCCGCACGCTATGCTGAAGCGATTGCTCCGTGCGTCGCCTATGGAGAAAGCCGGGGCGTACGGGTCGCGTTCGAGCCGACGCTGCGTCCCCAGATGTCGTTCGTTCACAATTTGCGCGATTCGCTGGACCTCACGGAAATAAGCGGCGCGGATATCGTCGTCGATATCGGAAACTGCTATGCGGAACGCGACGTCCGGAATTGGATCCGGCGCGTCGGTGCGCGTATCGGCCTCGTGCAGGTCAGCGATGTGACGATCGGGACGATTGCTACTCCGGGTGCCGGAACGCGCGGTCTGCCCGGCAGCGGCGAGCTGCCGATCGAGGAATTCCTCCGCGCGGCCATAGCTGCCGGCTATGCGGGGCCGTTCGAGATCGAGTTTCTCGGTATTGGGGATGTAGACCAGGATGCCGTGCTAGCCAGCCTGGCCCGAATGGATGCCATGCTTCACAGGCTGGGCGTTTAGAATATGAGGTCGGATCATTTGACGTGCAACAGTTGAAAGAAACGAATTACGCTCTGGGTGATCGGGATCTGCTGATGTCGATCCTGCGCGAGCAAGGCTATTGGTTCTTCCGGGACGTGCTCGATCCCGAGGCGGTAGGCTGGCTGCGCGACCTTTATATGGACGAACTGCGCGACCGCGATCTCGTGGATGCGGGCAGCAGTGAGGCCGTCTGGAACCGCAGGACGCCGATCGCGATCGACGACGGCGTGACGAGTTCACGCTTCCCGCGGCTGCGCGAGGCGCGTGCCTGGGAGACGTTCGTCGAGCATCCCGGCATCATCCGCTTCTTCAGCGACCTGACCGGCGAGACGCCCGACTGGCTGACGGCTTCGGACTATTACCGTATCGTGCCGCCGGGCCAGGAACGCGGCGAGGATGCCTTCTCGCTGCGCCATCAGGATGCCAAGGGGCTGCCCGGGCTCGATTTCGTCACCTGTTGGATTCCGCTCGAGAATGTCGATCCCGATGTCGGCGGGCTTGCCATCCTGCCAGGATCGCATCGTCACGGCATGGTGCAGGATCGCTGGTTTACCCAGGAATTCGCACCCGACGACGCCTGGGCGAGGGCGGATTACCGCGTGGGCGACGTGCTGATGTTTACCGGCACCACGCTCCATTCCGGGATGCGCAACCGTTCGGCCGATCGATTTCGCTTCTCGCTCGATATCCGCCTTTATCTGCCCGGCAGCCGGCGCCCCGTGACGGGCCCGCTCGTCTCGATCACGGCTGACGACATTGTCATCGAGAACGGGGCCGGCGAAAATGTTCGGATGGGTCTCACCGACGACACGTACATACTCGTCATGGTCGGCAACAACGAAGTTCCGCAGCCCTTCCACCGCAGCGAGGCACTTCACGTGCTCGCGCCCGGCCGGAAGGTCATGGCGGTGGATAAGGACGGGGTCGCGCTGATTCTTCGTCCTGCCAACTCGGCCGGCTACTGAAGGCTGCGGTTCGGATTTCCTCTCCGTTGCGCGTCACGCGCACAGGCGTGAAAGCCTTCTTACGAGCGAGTGAACAGGAGCAAAAAATGAGAGGACTTGATGGCAAGGTGGCAATTGTAACCGGCGCGGCGGGGCGCATCGGTAAGGCGACGGTCCAACGGCTTGTCGAGGAAGGCGTTCGCGTGGCCGCGGCCGACGTGAATGCCGCCGGCGTCGAAGCCCTTGCGGACCGGCTTGGAACGCACGTGCTGGCGATAGAGTGTGACGCCTCCGACGAAGGATCCATCGCGTCGCTCGTCGCTCGTACAGTCGATAGGTTTGGCCGGCTTGACATCCTGCACAACAATGCCGCCCTTACGAACCTCAAGGATCTCGGCTCGGACGGGACGGTCCTAGACACGCCGCTTAGCGTGTTCGACCAGACTATAAAGGTGAATGTGCGTGGGTATTTCGCCGCCTGCCGCCATGCCATCCCGCATATGCAGGCGAATGGCGGAGGCGTTATCGTCAACATGACGTCCAATGCGGCACTTGGAGGCGACGACGCACGCATTTGCTACGGCGTGTCGAAAGGTGCAATCTCCGTCCTGACACTCTATATCGCGTCCCAGCATGGCAAGCAGGGGATCCGCTGCAATGCAATCTCGCCGGGTTTCATCGCCGACGAGGAGTTGAAGGCAGCGATTCCCAATTACGTCAATATGATGGAACGTCATGTACTCGGGCCACGCGTCGGCCAGCCCGACGATATTGCGTCCCTGGTTGCCTTTCTTGCGTCCGCTGAAAGCGAGTTCATCCAGGGCCAGATCATCTCGGTCGATGGGGGCATCAGCGCGCATCAGCCGATGCTCGCCGACACCATGGCCATGGAGACGCCCTTCAGCTAACAACGCGTTCGAAAAGGCCTTGCTCGCGCCCATGGCCGGCACTGGATAAGCCTGGGCCTGTACGATAGCCAATTGGCAACGCGGCACATGCGATGCCGCATCTTGGGATGGGATCCCGCATGAACCGGATCGGGCTGGAATACATAACCCTGATGGGCACACATCCGCTGGATTTCATCAGGATCGCCGCTGGGGCCGGTTGCGCGAATGTCGCGCTGTTTGCGACATATTATGCGCCAGCCGGCAGCGGCCAGCAGTCGTGGTCGCTCGCCCATGATCCGGCCCTGCGGCGGGATGTTGCGCAGTGTCTGGGCGATCATGGCGTTTCGCTCGCGCTGGTCGATGGCGTTGCGGTGTACCGCAACCAGTCGGTGGAGCAGTTCCGGCCTTTGTTTGACGTGATGGGGGAACTTGGCGCGTACCGTGTCAACACCGTGTCGTTCGACGAAATCGGCCGCACCTTCGATGAAACCGCCCGTCTCGTCGAAATGGCGCAGCCTTATGGGATCACCGTCACGATGGAGCCCTGCCCTGTCCTCACCGTGCGCACCTTGGCACAGGCGCTCGACATGATCCGCCAGGTGGAACAGCCCAACTTCCGGTTGCTCATCGATACCATGCACGTATCGCGCACCGGGGAGGCGGAAGCGGCCTCACGCGTGGACCCCGGCCTGATCGACTATGTGCAGATATGCGATGCCCCGCTGGCGATGCCGCCTTCGAACGAAGCCTACATGGACGAAGCGATGCACGAGCGACAGATACCCGGCGAAGGGGAACTGCCACTTGTTTCCATTCTGCGCAACGTGCGGCCCGATGTGGTCGTCAGTGGCGAAGTGCCGTTGCGATCGCTTGAAAAGGCCGGCGTATCGGCGGAGGAGCGCGTGCAGCGCATTGTGGACGCCACCCGGCGTGTCCTTGTCGATGCCACCGGCTGAGCGGAACATATTGGGAGACGACAGATGCCGGTACTCCATCTCGATCATGTGAACATCCCGACCGCACGGCTTGCCGAATCGATCTCATTTTATCGCGATGTGCTGGGCCTTTCATTGGGGCCGTCGCCGATGGCACAGGACATGTCCGCCGGCGCCTGGGCGTTCGACGAACGGGGCATCGCCGTCGTTCACCTGTCTGGCACCAGGTCCGAATCCGCTGCTGCGGATCCGGTCCGTGGCGTCGCCCAGCGCGGCGTGATCGACCATTTCGCGCTTCGTTATGATGAACTGGATTCGGTCCACTCAGCCATCGAGGATCGGGGTCTGCCCTTTGAAATGTTCGATGCACCGCAGCTTGGCATGCGCCTGCTGTTCGTGCGCGATCCCAACGGCGTGATGGTGGAATTGAGTGCACCTCTACACGAGTAGGCGTTCCTGCACGCACCCTAACCGCCAATGCGCCGGCCGCCTGTAACATCGTCATGCGCCCGTCCTGAAAAATATCGGCAGAACGCCTGATCGTGGTCCCGGCCACCTGCCGCCGATAGCCCCGCCTCTTCTTGCCGCCGCTGAGGACCTCGACGACAAGGCCTGGACGTCAAGAGGTCAGCCAGAATTCCGATCTGGTGCGTGTCGATCAACGCAGGGGTGAGTGCCACTTTTTTTCCCCACACCGACTCTGGTCGGCTCCCGGCGCAGAGGAAAACACGCCAAAAATCCCGGCGGAATAGCCGTCGAACTGAGTCCAGCCGAGGCAAGCGGTCCGATCTGAAGAATTCGCCATAAGTGACTGCACAGGAACCAAATCATGAGGACTCGGTTGGCTGGGGCGGGAGGATTCGAACCTCCGAATGACGGTACCAAAAACCGTTGCCTTACCACTTGGCGACGCCCCAGCAGCGGCGCCCTTATAATCGGGAACGCACAGGGGGGAAGCCTCGACGACAGGATTTTGCTTCGCTATCGCAAAAGAAGATCAAAGGCAGGCGGGCAATGGCGATATTGGTTACGGGAGCAGCGGGGTTCATTGGCTATCATGTCTGCGCCACCTTGCTCCGCCGGGGCGAGCGCGTATTCGGCATCGATAACCTCAACGACTATTATCCTCCTCAACTCAAGCGCGACCGCATCTCCGCGCTCGACGGGGAAAAGGGGGATTTTCGTTTCATCGAACTCGATTTCGCGGACCATGACGCGCTGGATGCCGCGCTTAAGGGATCCGACATCGATCGCATCGTTCACTTGGGCGCGCAGGCAGGCGTGCGCTATTCCATCCAAAATCCCCGCGCTTACGCACATTCCAATCTGATCGGCCACCTCAACATACTCGAGGTCGGCCGGGCGCGGGGTGTAAGCCATCTTGTCTACGCTTCGTCATCCTCGGTTTACGGAGGCAACGAGTCTTTGCCCTTCCGTGTCGAAGATCGCGTCGATCATCCGATGTCGCTCTATGCCGCCACCAAAAAAGCCGATGAGCTGATGAGCGAGACCTACGCCCATCTCTATCGCCTTCCACAAACCGGGCTCCGCTTTTTCACCGTCTATGGTCCCTGGGGGCGGCCGGATATGGCGATGTGGATCTTCACCAGCAAGATTCTGGCGGGCGAACCCATCGCCGTGTTCAACCATGGAGCGATGAAGCGCGATTTTACCTATATCGACGATATCGTTACAGGCGTGGTCGCCGCGCTCGACAATCCCCCGCCAGACGATGGCGAGGAGAAAGCTGGCGGCAGCCGCGGCCCCCATCGCCTCTACAATATCGGCAATCATCGCGCCGAAGAGCTCGGCTATCTGATCGATCTGATCGAAGCTGCCTGCGGCAAGCCCGCTGTCCGCGATTATCAGCCGATTCAGCCGGGCGACGTTCCAGCCACTTATGCCGATATCAGCGCCATTCAGCGCGACCTTGGCTTCAAGCCCAAGACCTCGCTCGACACCGGCGTGCCGCGCTTCGTTAACTGGTACCGGGATTATACCGGCATCTGAAGCCGCCGCCCCCGATCAGTTCGCGGCGCGGGTCCGCAACCTCGGGCTTTATGGTCAGGACGAATGAGGCTGCGGCAGCTGAAGAGCTGCTAGTCCAGCCGATGCAGCCATCCATGCGGATCTGGCGCAAGACCGCGCTGGATTGCGGTCAATTGCGACCGCAATTTCTCCGTGACGATGCCGGGCCCGCCATTGCCGATCGTGAAATTGGTCGTGGTGCCGCGCACCGTGCCAATCGGTGTGACCACCGCAGCAGTCCCGCAGGCGAAGGCTTCGCGCAGGCGTCCGGATTCGGCATCGGCCTTCCACTGATCGATCGCATATTTTTCCTCGCGAACGACAACGCCCTGATCGCGTGCAAGGGTCATGATTGAGTCGCGGGTAATGCCCGGCAGGATCGTACCCAGTTCCGGCGTGGTCATGGAGCCGTCCTCGAAGATGAAAAAAACATTCATCCCGCCCAGCTCCTCGACGTAACGATGCTCGGCAGCGTCGAGAAACACGACCTGGTCGCAGCCCTGGGCAATCGCTTCGGACTGCGGCAGCAGGCTCGCCGCATAGTTGCCGCCGCATTTGGCGGCGCCGGTGCCGCCCGGCCCCGCGCGGCTGTAATCGTCCGAAATCCACAGGCTGACCGCTGGCGCCCCGCCCTTGAAATAGGCGCCGACCGGGGAGGCAATCACCAGATAGAGATATTCGCTGGCCGGCTTAACGCCGAGAAACGTCTCGCTCGCGAACATGAACGGCCGCAAATAGAGCGAGCCCCCCTCGATCGTGGGCATCCAATCGCGATCTATGCTGACCAGCTCACGAATCGACTCGAGGAATATGTCCTCGGGAAGCTGCGGCATGGCGAGCCGTTCGGCAGATTTCTGGAAGCGGCGGGCATTGGCGTCAGGCCGGAAAAAGCCAATCCCGCCATCCGGCAGCCGATAGGCCTTCAGCCCCTCGAAAATCTCTTGGGCATAATGAAGAACGGCGCAGGCGGGATCGATCGAGAGAGGACCGCGCGGCAGGATAGTCGCGTCGTGCCAGCCAAGATCGTCCGAGTAGCGGATCATCACCATATGATCGGTGAAAACCTTGCCGAAACCCGGATTGGAAATCAGCTCCTGCCGTTGTGCCTTAGAAACGGGAGCGCCATGGGGTTGAACCTTGAATTCGATGCCGGTCACACGCAGCCTCTCTTAAATCTCGCTCTGGATAAAATCGCCATGAGGCGGCATGGCATTAGAAAGATCGCAAAAATAGGTCAACATGGCTGTCCCGTCTGCATCACCCTTATTCCTGCGCGAAGCCGAGATCCGGCGTGGAATCGAGCTGCTCTATTTCGGTTATAGCAATTTTACGGCAACTGCAGATCTCGTCCTGACCCGCCAAGGTCTGGGCCGTGCGCATCATCGCGCGCTGTATTTCATCGCGCGGCGGCCCGAAATGCCCGTGGGCGATCTGCTCAAGCTGCTACGAATCACGAAACAATCGCTGGGCCGGGTGCTGGGAGACCTCACTGAGCAGGGTTATCTCGAATCGCTTCCTGGCAAGCGTGATCGCCGCCAGCGCCTGCTGCGGCTCACGGCCGCGGGAATCGAGCTTGAATCCGAACTCTTCGCCGCCATCCGCGCCAAGATGGCGGAAGCCTATGCGGAGGCCGGCCAGGGATCAGTGACCGGCTTCTGGCGGGTGCTCGAAGGTCTGATTCCCGAGGAGCAGCGGGAGCGGGTAACCGAAATCGATAATTAGCGACGGCTCGTCGCCGCAAGCTCCGCGCTGCGCCGTGCCGCCGCCTGCAAGGTTCGTAGAAGCAGAGGCTTGATCCCCGCTGCTTCGTCAAGGACATTGAGGCCCTCGCGGGTGGTGCCTCCGGGGCTTGCAACCCTGTCCGCCAGTTCGGCAGGGGAAACATCGCTCCGTTCGGCCAACAATGCCGATCCTCTTGCAGTCGCGATCGCCAGCCGTCGGGCGAGACCTTCATCCAGTCCAAGCGTAGCGCCGGCCTCGGCCAAAGCTTCGATGAAACGAAAGACATAGCCCGGTCCGCTGCCCGATAGCGCGGTGACGGCATCGAACAGCCGCTCTTCGGAAATCCACTCGATTAATCCCAGCGGCCTTGCCAGGGTCGCGGCTTCAGCCCGGATCGCCCGATCATCGCCGGCACTGAACAGGACGGTGACGCCCTCCCCGATCGACGCCGGAAGATTCGGCATCGCACGGATTACATGCTGCGCGCCAAAGCCGCGCGTCAGGGCGTCTGTTTCCACGCCCGCCAACACTGACAGCAGCAGGCGCGGCGGCGCGGCCCGCCCGGCAAAGCTCGCCGTTACACTATCCAATTGCTGCGGCTTCACCGCCAGTACGAGGCAATCCGGTGCGCCATCCCGGGGAAATTCGAAGACCACGGTCACGCCGCCGGGAAGATCGGCCGCGAAGGGGTCGATGACCGTAATTCCGGCCGGATCGATTCCGCTGGCCAGCCAGCCGCGCAGCATCGCTCCGCCCATATTTCCGGCGCCCACGAGCCAGATCGGCCCGATCATGCTTCGCCCTGGGTCTCGATCAACGCGGCGGAAATCGCCTCTGCCGGGCTTTTATCGGCCCATAACACGAACTGAAACACCGGATAGAAACGCTCGCATTCATCGATCGCCGCTTCAATGAGCGTTTCGGCCTGATCCAGCGTCAGTTGCGGCTCGCCGTTGCCGTCGAGCAGCGCTGCATGGCGAAACAGCAAAACGCCCGAACTTGCCCAAAGCTCGAAATGACCGATCCAGAGCTGCTCGTTCACCAGCCCCAGCGTTTCGTAGATCAACAGGCGCTTGTCGCTGGGTACGCGAATATCCGGGAGGGCCAGGAACTGGAGCACGCGATCTTCCTCGCGCCATACCGCGCGCAGCTCATATTGCGTCCAGCTGCCCTGGTAGTTGGCGAGGATTTCCTCGTCGCCGCTGCGCTCGAACGCCCAGCCATGCGCTTCGAAATATTGCTCAAGCATGTCGATAGGGGCACTCGCTTCGCGCACCGTCTCGAAATAATTGTCCTCGTTCATATGGAGGTCCCGTCAAATCGCGCGCACCGTGCCGTCACTGCCGGTCGCACGCAAGCAACGCCCGCCCTATCAGCGCACAAATCTGTGGACTGTTGCGGCGTCAGTCCCCTTCAAGCCCGCGGCGGTGCGTCCACGCCGGACGATTTAGTAGCACTATGCGCAGCCAATTCGGCCTTCAGGCGATCGATTTCCTCGCGGGCTTCAACTGCCATTGCTTTCACCGCCTCGAATTCTTCGCGGCTCACGAAATCCAGACCGCCAATCCATTCCTTGGCGCGCTCGCGCACCGAGGCCTCGGCCTCGCGGCCCAAACCAGCCAGCGTGCCAGCGGCGCCATTCATGAATTTGGCAAAATCTTCAAAAAGCTTGTTCTCGCTCTGCATGGCCGCCTCCTCTGGCGAAAACCCGAAGGGGAAAAGGTTAGAGCTCTATTTGGGTTCCATTGGCGCCCGGCACAAGCGTTTCTGCGCTGGGATTGAGCTGCATGATCTCGAAATTGAGCAGCGCCGCGAAAACCAGCCACGCGATATACGGCACCAGCAGCAGAGCCGCGCCGGACCTGATCCGCGCGAAACTTGCCGCCGTCGCGACCGCCGCCACAAGCATCGCCACCACGACTCCGAATGCAATCGTCACCTGATGCGCGGCGAAGAACAAGGGAGACCAGGCAAGATTCAGAATGAGCTGGATAATGAACAAGGTGATCGCGACGCCCCGCCCGCGCGCGCCGCGCGCGGCAAGAATGATGCCCAAGGCGAGCCCCATCAGCGCGTACAGGATCGGCCATATGACAGCGAACGCCCAGCCGGGCGGCATGAACCTCGGCTTGAGCAACGCATCGAACCAAGGATTGCCGAACCCCGAGCCCGAAAGCTGGCCGCTGGAGATCCCCAGCAATTCGACGAGGGGGATCGTGACCAGCGCCCAACGCAGGAATGCCATGCGAAGCTGGGAGGTTGAAGCGATCTGACCCATCGGTATCCTTTTCAACGCACAGCAACTCGGCTCGGCATATTGTCGTTCCACCGAACCATCGTCCAGTGCCGCTTGAACGCAGCGGAACGGTGACTAGCCGTTGATACAGGTTCGAAACAAGCCCAACGATAGGTTAACGCGCGCGCCGTTCGGCGCCGATCAGGAATTCCACATTCCCTTCGGGTCCCCTGATTGGGCTCTCGATGAAATCCAGAACCTTCCAGCTGATGCTTTCCAACCAGTCCCGCACCTCCTGGCAGACACGCTGATGCACGGCGGGATCGCGAACAACTCCTCCCTTTCCAACCTCTTGCGGCCCCGCTTCAAACTGGGGCTTGATCAGCGCCACCAGCCGTGCGCTGTCCTTGGCCAGCGCCAGCGGAGCGGCGAGCACTTTTGACAAGCCAATGAAGCTCGCATCGCAAACGACGAGGTCGACCGGTTCGGGAATCTGGTCTTTTGTCAGATAGCGGGCATTGGTTTGCTCCAGCACGACCACGCGTGGATCCTGGCGCAGTTTCCAAGCCAGCTGATTCGTCCCCGAATCGACCGCGTAGATGCGCGCCGCCCCCTTGCTGAGCAGCACATCCGTAAAGCCGCCGGTCGATGCGCCCACGTCGATCACCACACTGTCCGTGACCTCCCAGCCCCATTGATCGAGCGCATGCGCGAGCTTGATCCCGCCGCGCGATACCCAGGGATGATCGCGGCCCTTCAGCGTCAAGGCCGCGTCTTCCGGCAGCTGATCGCCGGCCTTGGCGATCTTGCGCTCGCCGGCATAAGCCAACCCGGCCAGGATGAGCGCCTGCGCGCGAGCGCGGCTTTCCGCCAACCCCCGTTCCACCAGCAACTGATCGGCACGCATCTTCTTGGGCATGGCCAGTCCATGACTGATCGGCGAAGCAGAGTGAAGCCGCTGACGCGAACGCGTGCCGTCAAGAACCCCGGTTACTTCCGCCCGAACAGCTTTTCGATGTCGCCATGGCCGAGCTTTACCCAGGTCGGCCGCCCGTGGTTGCACTGGCCGGAATGGGGCGTCACTTCCATCTCCCGCAGCAGCGCGTTCATTTCGGCGACCGACAATATCCGCCCGGCGCGCACCGACCCGTGGCACGCCATCGTCGCCGCGACATGATCGAGCCGTTCCTTGAGCGTCACCGCCGAGTCATAGGCGGCCAGCTCATCGGCCAGATCGGTCACCAATCCACGAATATCCCCCTGCCCCAGCAGCGCCGGGGTCGCGCGCACCAGCATTGCCTTCGGCCCGAAACGCTCCAGCTCAAGGCCCATTTCGGCGAGCTCTGTGCAGCGATCCTCGAGCCGGTCGCAAGCCGCTTCGTCGAGCTCGACCACTTCCGGCAGCAGCAGCGCCTGGCGGGCAACGCCGCCGTTGTTCATCGCCTTGCGCATCCGCTCCAGCACCAGCCGCTCATGTGCAGCATGCTGATCCACAAGCACCAGGCCATCTTCGGCCTCGGCGACAATATAGGTCGCCGCCACCTGGCCCCGCGCCACCCCAAGCGGAAAACGTGCACGTTCAGGCACTGCCTGTTCAGCGGTCTCAGCCCTGGCGGCGGGGGTCGCCCGGAAATCGAGCACATCCTCCTTCACCGCAGCAGCGGCACCCCAGCTTGGCCGAACGCCCGTCGCGAAGGTGGACCCGGCATTAGGGCGTAATCCGCCTGACGCCAAAGCGGCAGGATTGGGGCGCTGCGAAGAGGTTTCGCTTGTCCAAGTCACGGGCCGCGCGGCCTGCGAACTGCGATGCCCCGCCCGATCGAGCGCGTCGCGCAAGCCTCCCACGATCATCCCTCGGATCAGGGCCGCATCGCGGAAGCGAACCTCTGTTTTCGCCGGATGCACATTCACGTCGACCTCCTGCCTTGGCAGATCGACGAAGAGCGCCACTACCGGATGCCGGTCCCGCGCGAGCAAATCCTGGTACGCGCCCCGTACCGCGCCGATCAGCAGCCTGTCCCGCACCGGTCGGCCGTTGACGAACAGATATTGATGGTCAGCCACACCCCGGTTGAACGTCGGCAACCCGGCGACGCCGCCAAGCCGAACCTCGCCGCGCGCATAATCGATGGCCACGCTATTCTCGGCGAGGCTGCGATCGGTAAGCGCGGACACGCGCTCGGCGCGTGCTTCCCCCTGCGGCACCGAAAATATTCGCCGCCCGTCATGTTCCAGCGTGAAGCCGACATCCGGTCGCGCCATCGCCAGCCGCTTCACAACGTCCGCGCAAGCCGCATATTCCGCACGCGCGGAGCGTAAAAATTTACGTCGGGCGGGAACGCGCTCGAACAGCCCGTCCATCTTGATCCGCGTGCCCGGAGGAAGCGCGGCCGGCCCCTCTTCTACAAGCTGGCCATTGTCCATCACGCGCGCCCAGCCGTCGCTGCCCCGCACCCTGCTTTCGATTCGCAGCGTGGAAACGCTAGCAATCGAGGGCAGCGCTTCGCCCCGAAAACCCAACGTCTCGACTGCCTCGATGGCGTCATCGGGCAGTTTGGAAGTTGCATGCCGCTCAAGCGCCAGCGCGATCTCATCGAGCGTCATGCCGCAGCCGTCGTCGATCACCTCGATCCCTGCGAGACCGCCGTCGGCAAGCCGGATCGCGATCCGCCCGGCCCCCGCATCGATCGCGTTTTCGACCAACTCCTTGAGCGCGCTCGCCGGCCGCTCCACCACCTCGCCCGCCGCGATGCGGTTGACCAGATGCTCGGGCAGGCGGCGTATTGACATGGACAGGTCTCTAGCCCAAGCGACGGCTTCCCGCGACCCGCCATCTGCGCTCCCATATTTGATTTTTCCATGGCATGAGAAGCAGCGCGGCCGTGGTTGCGGCGGGGAAGGATAAGGCAGGGCTGAATGTTCTGGACGCGTTTTTTCAAGTTCATGTCGCATGACATGGCGATCGATCTCGGCACGGCGAACACGGTCGTCTATCTGCGCGGGCGGGGCATCGTTCTCAATGAACCGTCGGTGGTCGCGATCGAGACGATCAACGGCGTGAAACGCGTCAAGGCCGTTGGCGACGATGCCAAGCTGATGATGGGCAAGACGCCCCATCAGATCGAGGCGATCCGCCCCTTACGCGACGGCGTGATCGCGGACATCGACGTCGCCGAGCAGATGATCAAGCATTTCATTCACAAGGTCCATGGTCAGCGCCGCTTCCCGCGCTGGCCCGAGATCGTGATCTGCGTCCCCTCGGGCTCTACCTCGGTCGAACGCCGCGCCATCCGCGATGCGGCATCCAACGCAGGCGCGTCGCAGGTTTGGCTGATCGAGGAGCCGATGGCGGCGGCGATCGGCGCCGATATGCCGGTTACCGAGCCGATCGGATCGATGGTGGTCGATATCGGCGGCGGCACGACGGAAGTCGCCGTGCTCTCGCTGCGCGGCCTTGCTTACACCACCTCGGTTCGCGTCGGCGGCGACAAGATGGATGAGGCCATTTCCTCTTATGTACGCCGCAATCACAATCTGTTGATCGGCGAAGCCACGGCTGAGCGGATCAAGCAGGAGGTGGGTGTCGCCAAAATGCCCGCGGACGGCAAGGGATCGACCATCCACATCAAGGGCCGCGACCTCGTCAATGGCGTGCCCAAGGAAATCTCGATCACCCAGGGCCAGATCGCCGAGGCACTCACCGAGCCTGTCTCCCAGATCGTCGAGGGCGTGCGCATCGCGCTTGAAAATACCGCGCCCGAACTGGCTGCCGACATCGTCGATCAAGGCATTGTTCTGACTGGTGGAGGCGCCTTGCTGACCGGGCTGGACGAGGTGCTGCGCGAAGCGACTGGCCTCCCGGTCACGGTCGCGGACGATCCGCTTACCTGCGTCGCGCTTGGTACGGGCCGGGCCCTGGAAGATCCGATCTTCCGCGGCGTGCTGTTGACCGCCTGAGGCGGCTTTTCGGCGGATGGCGCCGCCCCGCAACCGGCGTCCGGGCTTCTCGCGTCGCATTCAATTCGGTCTGTTCATCGGCTATGTGATTGCCGTGGTCGGCGTCGTATGCGGGCTGGCGCTGGTCATGCTGAGCAGGCTGGACCCGGAGGGTTTTGGCCAATTGCGCGCCACCGCGCTGGACGTTTCTGCCCCCGTCACTTCCGGCGGACGAAGCATCGTGACCGGCATTCAGACGATTGGCCGGAATATCGGTGATTATATTGAGGCAGGCGGCCAGAACGAAGCCCTGCGCGCCGAGCTGAAACGAAGCCGCCATGCTCTTCTCGAAGCGCAGGCGATCCGCCGACAGAATCTCCAGCTCCGCCGCCTGCTCAAGCTCATCGACTATCAAAGCCAGCCGGTGGCCACCGCCCGGCTGATCGGCTCCAGCCTCTCTTCGGCACGCCGCTTCGGAACCCTTGCCGCTGGCGAGAAGGATGGCGTGCGTTCGGGCCAGCCCGTCATCGCTGCCGACGGGTTGATTGGCCGCATCCTAGAAACCGGCCGGTCGGCCTCGCGCGTGCTGCTCCTGACCGATCCGGAAAGCGCAGTGCCGGTGCGGCTGACGCGCAGCGGCGTCGCCGCGCTTGCGCGCGGCCGCGGAAACGGCACGTTGTTGATCAGCTCGCTGCTGCCGGGCGCGAGGCCGTTCCGCAAAGGTGACGTCGTGGCGACATCGGGAACGGGCGGCATTTACCCGCCCGACGTGCCGGTTGCGGTGATCACCAGCGTCGACGGGGATAGCGCGATCGGATGGCCGCTCGCCAATCCCGACACCGCCGATTTCGCGCTCGTACGCCAGCCCTATCAACCGGCCCTGCCGCCATCGCGTAGCGGGACGCCCTGATGGCCGAACGGACGATCACCACCGAAAGCCTTCGCGTCGCGCGTGTCCGCGTGCGCGTGGTGCCCGTCCTCTCCACGATGATCGCATCGCTCGCGGCGCTTGCGCCGCTGGTCAGCACGGCGCCTCTGATGCCTCCGCTGGGTTTCCTCATGCTGCTTGCATGGCGGCTGCTGCGCCCCGAACTCTGGCCGGTCTGGATCGGGCTGCCGCTAGGCCTGTTCGACGATCTCGTTTCCGGGCAGCCGCTGGGAACCGCGATCAGCTTGTGGACGCTCACCTTGCTGGTGCTCGACCTGATGGACTCCTATTTTATCTGGCGCGATTTCTGGATCGACTGGCTGGTCGGCGCCATCTTTGCGATCATCTATATGCTTGCGGGCTACTGGTTTTCTGGGCTCCGCGATTCGCCGATGGCGATCGAGACGCTTCTGCCGCAAATCGCCTTGTCCATTCTCTGCTTCCCCGGGCTGGTCCGCATCTGCGTTCGGCTCGATCGCTGGCGACTGCCATTGTGAGCGGACCCGTTCCCGTCCTAATGGGCTGATGCGCACCGGCAAGATCGTCACGCAGAATTCGCAGACGTTCAGCTTCACGCGGCGGACCCTTCTGCTCGGAACGGCGCAGGGGGGCGTGGCGGCGATGCTGGCGGCCCGCATGGCTTGGCTCGCGATCGCGGAGAATGAGCGCTACAGCCTCCTCGCCGAAAGCAATCGTGTACAGCTCACGATCATCCCGCCGCGGCGCGGATGGATCATCGACCGCTTCGGGAAGCCAATCGCGATCAACCGGACCGACTTCCGCGTCGACCTGATTCCCAACCAGTTGCATGATACGGAAGCCGCGATCCGCGAGCTGAAGCAGATCCTCGCACTGCCTCCCGAAGAGGTCGATCGCATTCACGAGGATCTCGCCAAGGCAGCCGACTACCAGCCGGTACAGGTGGCCAGCAACCTGGATTATGACCGGTTCGCGGCCGTGAGCCTCCGCACGCCCGACATGCCCGGCGTCGTTCCGGCAAGCGGCACGGCGCGTTATTACCCCACAGGAGCGGCGATCGCGCATCTGGTCGGCTATGTCGGCGCAGCCTCGGCTGCCGACTATGAGAAAACGCATGATCCGTTGCTCGTTACCCCCGGCTTCAAGGTGGGCAAGGACGGGCTTGAGCGCACGATGGAAAGCTGGCTGCGCGGCCAGCCGGGCGCCAAACGGTCCGAGGTGACCGCACACGGCAAGCTGGTCCGGGAGCTCACTACCCGTCCTGAGACGGTCGGGCATACCCTCCAGCTCACCATCGATATCGGGCTTCAGGAATATGCGGCGCGGCGTCTCGGTCCGGCTTCCGGCTCGGTCGTGATGCTCGATACGCAAACCGGCGGCATTCTCGCCATGGCCTCGATGCCCGCCTATGATCCGAACAGCTTTTCGGACGGCATCAGCCACAGCGAATGGAATATGCTCTCGGCCAACGACCATAGGCCGTTGATCAACAAGATCCTGCAAGGGCTGTATCCGCCCGGCTCGACCGTGAAGCCGATGGTCGCGCTGGCGCTGCTGCGCGCCGGCATCAAGCCCGAACAGGTGGTTGTTTGTTCCGGTACGCTTAGGGTCGGCACTGGCCTGTTTCATTGCTGGCGGCGGCACGGCCATGGCGGCGTCGATATGAAGCGCGCAATCGCCCAGAGCTGCGACATCTATTTCTATACGATGGCGCAGCGGATTGGCATCGATGCAATCGCACCGATGGCGCGATCGCTCGGCCTCGGCGAACAATTCCCGCTACCCTACACCACGCAGCGCTACGGCACCGTCCCCGATAGCGCGTGGAAGCTGAGAAAATACAAAAGCGCATGGACCGTCGCAGACACAGTGAACGCGACGATTGGCCAGGGCTATATGCTGGCCAATCCGCTTCAGCTTGCCACCATGGCCACCAGGATCGCCTCGGCGCGCGCGCTGGCGCCGCGGCTCATCGTCAACCGGCGCTACCCGCCCCAGGGCGGCGACTTGCCGATCGATCCCGAACATCTCGCCTTCGTACAGGACGCGATGCACGCCGTGGTCAATGGCGGGGGTACCGCCGGATCCGCCCGGCTGCAGGTGCCAGGCGTGGAGCTTGCGGGTAAAACCGGTACCGCGCAGGTGCGCCGCATCAGCATGGCAGAGCGCAAGTCTGGCGTGCTCGGCGATACCGCCCTGCCCTTCAAGCTACGTGATCATTCGCTATTCATGGGCTTCGCGCCTTATGGCGCACCGCGCTACGCATGCGGTATCATCCTGGAGCATAGCGGCCATATCGTGACGGCTGCGCCGATCGCGCGCGACTGCATGACCTATTTGTTCGATCCGGCGCGCGCCATGGATACGTTGCTGAAGATGGAGGAAGGCTGGGGCGGCGACATCGCCGCGCGCATGCGCGCTGATGCGGCTCATTGGCAGGCACAGCAGCTGCAGGCGGCCAATCCCGATCCGGAAGCTTCTGCGACTGTTCCTGCTGCTGCCAATCAAAGCGGAGATCGGCCGGAATGAGCACGGCCTCGCTGGTCCCCGCTTCGATTGCGCGGCTGCCTTGGAAGCTGCTTCTGCTCGTGCTGGCCATCGGCAGCTTCGGCCTGGTCGTGCTCTATTCGGCAGCGGGCGGAAGCCTCCGGCCCTGGGCGCTTTCCCAGGGCATCAAGCTCATCCTATTCATCTTGGCGGCGATCGCGCTTTCACGCGTGAACCCTGATCGCTTGAAGCAGATCGCCTTCCCGCTTTACGCGGTGCTGCTGCTTCTGCTGATTGCCGTCGAAGTGCTCGGGGTCGTCGGTGGCGGCAGCAGGCGCTGGCTGGACCTGGGTTTCATCACCGTCCAGCCTTCCGAGCTGATGAAGCCCGTCATCGTTCTGACGCTCGCCCGCTTCTACGATCTGCTCCCAGCCGGAGAAACGCGGCGCTGGAACGCGATCTGGCCGGCCTGCGCGCTGATCGGCGTGCCGTTTCTGCTGGTTCTGGTCCAGCCCGACCTCGGCACGGCGCTGATGATCATGGCAGGCGGGCTGACCGTGATGTTCCTGGCGGGGCTCCCGTTGCGGCTGTTCGTCGGCGGCGCACTGATGGTGGCAGCGGCCTTCCCGATCGCGCTTTCGATGCTGCACGGCTATCAGCGCGACCGAATCGAGATTTTCCTCGATCCGGAAAAGGATCCGCTTGGTGCGGGCTATCACATCATCCAGTCCAAGATTGCGATCGGCTCGGGTGGCATCACCGGCAAGGGCTTCCTGCAGGGAACGCAAAGCCATCTCGATTATCTGCCCGAGGGTCATACCGACTTCGTATTCGCGACCATGGCCGAGGAATGGGGGCTGCTTGGCGGCATACCGCTCATCTTCGCCTATTTTCTGCTGGTGAACTGGGGCATGCGTGTCGCCCTGGCGGCGCGGGCGCGTTTCTCGCAGCTTGCAGCCGCAGGGCTCTCCACGACGATCTTTTTCTATTTCGCGATCAACCTGATGATGGTGATGGGGTTGGCGCCGGTGGTGGGCATTCCCCTGCCGCTGGTGTCATTCGGCGGATCGGCGATGATGACGGTGATGCTTTCGATCGGCCTGCTGATGGCGATCGCCCGCTCCGAACGGGCGCAGCCGCGCGGCGGCCTGTAACAATTCTATTCTGCGAGGTTTACACCACCCCCGCCACCTGCTACCCGGCGCGCCGCATCACGGCCCAAGGGCAGTCATGCCGGTCAAGGCGATTCCGCCGCAGCCATGGACGCATAGCTCAGTTGGTAGAGCAGCTGACTCTTAATCAGCGGGTCCCAGGTTCGAGCCCTGGTGCGTCCACCACTTTCAAAATAAACGATTTTTTGGAGAAGATCGCCCGGAAATTCTCTGGCCTAGTTCGGCGCGTGTACTCACCATGCACTCACGAACGAGGCGCACGCGGTTTACGTTCCGTGCAACTGGCTGGATATAAAAACCCCGCCAGCCGAAGCCGGCGGGGCAAGGGTTGCCACCGAGCGCTCTCTTTGACGCGCATCAAATTCAGGCAAGCTCGGCGCTGCTAGGCTCGTTGCTCATTATATGGAGGATGACATGACCGCGAGCGCATCGCCGCGTGTTCTGGAGGCGCAGGAGCGCCTGACACATATTCGTCGGCTGATCGATTCCACGACCTGCGAGACATTGCTCCCGGCGCTTGAACTGTACGCAATGGATCTGGAGCGCAGGTTGGGTGCAAAAACCCCGCCACGCTGAGCCCAGCCGTCCTCGCGGATCGAGACTGCTGTCATCAGGCGCGGGAAGGCTTGGCGGTAGATCGGTATCCACCATTCCGCATCGGCATACGCCTTCGAAAGCGCAAGGCTCTCGGAGAAGCGGTGAACGCGACTGACAGAAAAACCCCGGCGCGTTGGCCGTGGTGCAGGTCGTTCATCGTTCGGTCGACACTCTCGCCCGGCGGGACATGGTATGATGCTGCGCGGCAATAAGAAGGTCGTCAATGGCCTAGAACGCGCCGCCGTCACCGCCGGGTCCCGCGCCGATCCGGTGGAAATGGCCGGAGAGATCGCCTATCCCCCCGAATGACGCGCGCGGCCAACGCGGAAAGGATAGAAACAATGACGATCGAAACCCGAAAATCCCGTTCCGGCGACTCGGCGCGTAGCCCGCACCTGGCGGCCGGCCGATGAGCGCGGGTGTCAACCGCCTCGGGCTGGAGGCGCTCACGCTGTTCGGCATGAACCCGGTCGACCATGTGCGCCTCGCCGCCGAACTCGGGTGCTCGGGCGTGTCGCTGACGACGGCGTCGATGGACCTGTCCGCGTTCGGTGTCGCGCCGCTCCGCTTGTACCAGCCCTGGTCGCTGTCCAGCGACGCGGCGCTGCGCGCCGAACTCAGGGCGGCACTGGCCGACACCGGCCTGAGCATCGCACTTGCCGAGGGCTTCATGGTGTTACCCGACCGCGACGTGGGCGAGCGGGCCGCCGACCTCGACATGATGGCCGGGCTCGGCGCGGTGCGGGTCAACGCGATCAGCCGCGAGCCGGACCTTGCCCGCGCACACGACCAGTTCGCCATCCTCGCGGGGATGGTGGTGGAGCGCGGCATGCGCTTCATGGTCGAGTTCGCACCGACCAATATGATCAGCAGCCTGCCGATGGCACAGGCCGTGGCAGACCATGTCGGCGATCATTGCGGCCTGATGTTCGACGTCATGCACCTGATCCGCTCCGGCGGCTCGTTCGACGACATCCGTGCCCTGCCGCGCGGCCGCCTCGGCTATGCGCAGCTGTGCGACGCGCCGCTGACCTCCCCGGGCATGCCCTATATGGAGGAGGCTATCTTTCACCGGCTCGTGCCCGGCGAAGGCGAGCTGCCGCTGGCCGAGATGCTGGAGGTGCTGCCGCCCGACTTCCACGTGGGGGTTGAGGTGCCGGACCTGACCGCCCTGCAGAAGGGAGTTACGCCCCGCGCCCATGCCGCGCGCGTGGTGAACGGAGCGCGGGCGCTCGGCTTCTGAGGGGCGGCTCCTTCGGCACGAGGCGCGCTGGCTGGCAGACGGCTTCCTACATCGCGGGGGCGCCAGCGGACGCAGAGCGGGGCGAAGCGCGCTTGGATGTTTAGTCCGGGTTGGGACGGTGGAGCGACCGCCGCCAGAATAGCGGCCGGTTTGATGTGGAGGCGATATGGCAACAAAAGACCCCGCCAGCGACGCCAGCGGGGCAAGATTGCGTGCTGCTAAAACCTAAGCGCTCTTGAGTGCTGGCAACCTCCTCCGACGCATCACGCCACCCGTCAGGCCGAAGCCCGCGATCATCATAGCCCAGCTCGCGGGCTCGGGAACCGCATTTTCCGCGAATGTAAGCGTATAGGTCATCGAATGATCCGTAAGCTGCGGCAATACGTGGATGAAGTGGTTACTCGCCACGCCTCCAGCCAACTTCGTAACCGTGTAGCTTAGCGTGGACGTTGGGGAATTCGCTGACCAGAAATCCGCGATGAACGCCGAAGGGGGTGAGCCGTTAGCGGTGCAATAGCCGCCGAAATCGCACGTGTCGTTGAAAGTGTCACCGAGATATTCGGTTGTCAGGCCAATCAGCGACGATTGTATGATTCCGCTGGTCACAAGCGTAACGCGCGTCTTTCCTGTCTGGAACAGGCTTCCGTCATCCTGATAGTCGATAACCCCGTTAGAGGTCGTGCCATTAATCGTAGTAATGGCATTTGCCGGTGAAACCGCCGCTACAGCCATACCCACAGCAACTAATGCGAATCGCATAACTATCTCCCCTGAGAGAGCGTGAGGATATGCTTAATGCTTTATATGTCGAATCAATTACGTTGGACAAAAACGACATTATGAAGCCCGGGGCGTGGGCTTTGTCCCGGAATGACACTATTCAGGAGAAGGTGCGGCATGATGGATTCGCCGCCCACGCGTTAGATACTTGTTACATTGAGTGAGATTGCTTCGCTGGCGACAAAAAAACCCCGCCAGCAACGCCAGCGGGTTCCGACTGCGATCCAATCTGCTCAATCGGGTATATCTGCCGCACGGCGATCGCTCAACCTGAAGCAGCTCACCATGTGACTGGGCGAGCTTCCAAACGACAGGGCGTCGCCGCCATTGCAGCGGCGGCGCAGGCAGAGTTATTTGCTTAGCTCGGAACCAGTGGAGGGGCGATGTTAGGGATTTACGCGTTGATGGCAGTTGCTGCAGGGGCAAGTCCCGCGCATTCCTATATGGTGCAAGGCGTCGGAACGCGCTCGTGCGGAACATGGACCAACGAACACCGCCAGCAGGACTTCACATCGCTGGCGGAAGCCAAGATGAGCGATGCCTGGGTGGGCGGATTTATCACGGCCTATAATTATGTAGGCCCTGATAAGTCTGGCGATATTGGCGCCGGCACTGATTTTCCAGGTATGATCGCTTGGATCGGCAACTACTGCGCATCGAACCCGCTCGATACCTTGGGCGACGCGGCCGAAGCGTTGGTTAACCAGCTGTACCGAAGGAAGAGTCACTGACCGAGGGGATTCTTATAGCAGAGGCTGCCAGGCGGGATCGCTGGCGTAGCTCTCATTTTTGAAAGCGGAGGGGCACATGGGGCGGTGGCTATTGATCTTTGGGGCGCTCGCAATATCTGGCTGTAACGACGCGCCTGCTCCCGTTCAAAAAACAGCGAGCGTCCCTCAATCTCCAGTGGGCAGGTACACCATCATGCTTGGAGACAAGGGCCTCGCCGAAGACAAGACGAGGATCTGGCGCTTGGACACAGCAACCGGCCGACTCGACACTTGCGAGGATATGGACGTCGTATCTAAAAACGTAACTACGCCGACTGTGATGTGCTGGAAGGGTGAAGCGCCCTGAGCTCGATGGGCCATGCGTTGGCCTCGTCCGAGCATGGGATCTTGAAACCCGCAAAAAACATGCCCAGACGAGGCTTGGCGTTCCTGTCACAGGTGCCCTTTCCGGGTGAATTGCCGGATTGCCCGGCCGCTTCACGCTCCCGCGCGCGTTAGAACGGCAAACTTGCCTGCGCAGGCGTTGGAGGCAACTGCATATGAATTGAGCGCCGCTCATTCGTTGCCACCCGCATTGCATCGACAATCGCCTGCATGAGCACGTCGCGCGGCACAGGCACGCCCACGCTGACATAGCCTGGGTTGTGTGCGCGACGCGTCCCGTAGGTTACGAGCCACTCGCGGCCCCGCTGGCGCCAGGCGCGCTGTAGTGGCGCGACAGGGAGCAGGTAGCACGTTTCGGTGGGAGCATATGCGTAGGCGATGAAATCGCAGGCCAAGGGCTTCTGTATCCAGCCGGGGATGCGTTTCTCCTCATCCGACCATTGCTCAAGCAGAATGTCCGGCCAGTTCTCCGTTCGCACCTTCTCGTCGACCGTATAGGTTCGGCCGCACTGAAGGGTCAGCACTCTATCGATGCCACCCCGCTGCGCCCATCCATCCTCGCGGACCGAGACTGCCGTCATCAGGCGCGGAAAGGCTTGGCGGTAGATTGGTATCCACCATTCGGCATCAGCAAACGCGTTCGACAAGGCGAGGCTTTCGGAAAAGCGGTGAACGCGATTGACAGAAAGACCCCGGCGCTGTGGCCGGGGTAGGTTGCGATCACCTTTTGCTGCAGGCTTTGTCGTCACAGCTCAGGCCCCGTCGTGCCGTCTTTCATTGGGCGTGGGAGTGCGTATCCGCTCCTTTTTTGCGCCAGGCTTCCGCGCAGCACGCAGCCGGGCTTCTTCCTCATCAATTATGGCCTGCATTTCCGGTCGATATTTGAGCGCCCATTCTCGGCTTCCAACCATCTCCTGTTTACGCCTCACGTCCGAAAGGCGGGTTGCGGGCGTCCGAAGCGCATCAAGGATTGCGAGATCCTTTAACTTCCGCGTGCGCTCTCGTTCCCGGTCGGCATCAAGGTGACGATTGCCGCCATCATATTGATCGAGATGATAAGCCAAGCTCCACTGAGACTCGGCGAGGTCGTGGGCTATCGAAGCCACGCGTGCTTTGCTGTGCATCTCAGTGAACCATTCTTCACGCGGGCTTATAGGTTGAACGATGAGCCGAAGATTGTTGCGTGGGAGCTTGTCCCGCAACATGCCTTCACCGATGGCGCGCATCTGCTGGTCGGAAAGGCTGCCCTCGCTATTGCCGATGTCTGCAAGGAACCCCAGCGCGACGCGCCGGTGATACGCCGTCATTTCATCGTCTTCTGTTGGGCAAGCGGGAATGGCGATGCCTTTACGGATAGGGGTTACGGAGCCCATCACAGCGCCTCCGTCACGAAGGTTCCGAGCGCGGCCAGTTCGCCCAAGCCAGTAAGGATGATTTCGAGCGCCAATCGATCGCACGGCGCGTCTTCGGTCATCGTTGCCAGCTGATCGCCGTCGCACAACGGGTTAGCATAGTGCAGACCGATCAATATCTTCGAGGCGATGTCAGCCGGGTTTGATGGGACGAAATCCTTCACCTGCATGGCGGTGATGTGCTGGCGATCGGCGCAGTCGTCGCCGGTCCCAAAGAACGCTTCCCTGTACCCTTCGATAAGCGCAGCCAACGCGGGAGACGTACCGGCGATCACGCTTGGTATGACGCAATCACCTCTATCGTTGATATGGTAGATCGGGTCCATTTTACGCCTCCCCGCCCTGAGGCATCTCATAGCCTTCGTGCTTCCAGCGGAAACGATCCGGCTTGTTCGCGATGCCCACGTGATCGGCATATTCGCGCGTGAGCCGCACGACTGGATCGTCAGTGCCGTCAAGCATGGCCCATGCCGAGCGAACGCCCTGGAGGCAGTATCGGAGATCCCCTACATCGTCTGCGTCAACGACATAAGATGCCTGACATACCGGGGGAGCGGTGGCGCTTTCTCGTTCGAGCTGCCGCGGAAGCGCGAATGTGATTCAGTGAAATGATTGCTGCTGAGCTTGAGCCCCGCATCGATCAAGGCATGGCCCATGTAAGGCTTGGCCGAATGGAAATCGCCGGTCAGTTCATAGGCCAGGTTGCGAATGCCCTCCATGCCCAGGTCCGGCAGGAACGGCTTGGCGGTGGCCGTGATGTCAGCATTCGCCTTCTCGAAACGCTGCCAGGCCGCACCGAGCGCTGCAGCCGCCTCGGCCATGTCGTCAGCAGCCGCTTTCTGCTTCTTCAGACTGGCCTCGACTGCCTTGATGGCGGCCAGCCGGCCCGATCGCTCCGATGCTGCCTTCTCGGCCACAGCTTGCGCCTGCGAGCGCTGAGACGCCGCTTCAACGCCCACCAGTTGGTCCTTGAGCGCCGTGATCTGCTCACGTGCAGCGTTCACCGCGGCCTGATCGCCCTCGCCAAACTCCAGCGCGATCGTCGCTTCCGTGTACGCCCGCTGTGCATCCGCAATCTGGTGCGAAAGCTTGATGCGCCGTGACTGATAATTCGCTTCGTGGAACTTCGCCATTCCCGTGTCTCCCTCGCGTCGTCGATCGACGATAGGGCACGATCAGGAGTGGTTGAATCGAGCCTGTGTCACATCTGGAATGGGGTGGAAATCGGGCGTTTCCTCAAGGCGTTGTCGCTGACGCTGAAAACGCTGCACTGCCTTTTGGGCGTACGGTATTAACTCCTGCTAGGGGATCACGCCAGTTTGACAGCGCCCTCATTGTGGCGGCGCATCGCCACGCCGGTAAGCCCGAACCCGGCGATCATCATCACCCAGGCGGCGGGCTCGGGAACGGCACCGGTCGGGATGGGCGTGAGCAGGAATGCGCGAATGTGAAAACCGTCGCGCGTTCCTTCGCCAACGATTTGGCCTCGGTCGTTGATGCCTTGGCCAATGTTCAAGAGCCAGCCCTCTTGGGAATCGATCAGGTCGTTGAGATCGACGATACCGGTTCCGTCGTAGATAAAGGCGTGAGCATCGAAGAATTGGCTACTGCCGGGAAGGCTATAGCCAACGATCTGCCCCAGATCATTGATAGCCAAACCTACACTGTCGGTTTTTCCCTCAAGCGTCCCAAGATCGATCATTTTGGAACCATCAAACAAGAAAGCATGGTATAATGGAAAACCGGAAGCGTCAAAAGTTCCAATATTGCTAGTTCCCGTTATTTGTCCTGAGGCGTTGATGGCAAAACCCTCGGTGTAAAAATCACCGCCGAGTGTACCGATGTCGATAGTGCTAGCGCCGTCGAACAGGAATGCCCTTTGTCCTGCGCTATATGTAGTCCCACCCGTCACCTGGCCTGAAGCATTGATGCCATTGCCCACACTGGCAAAGCCGCCAAGTGGGTTAAGGTCGGTCATTTTGGTGCCGTCGTACAGAAATGCGTGTTCCGTATTGTCACCGGCAATATTGCTGGTTCCCGTCACCTCTCCTGAGTCGTTGATGCCAATGCCGTTGCTGTAGGATCCTCCAAGCGTACCCAGACCGGCCATTTTGGTGCCATCATAGAGAAAAGCTTCGGTCTTCCCGTCGCCAGAATTACTTCTTCCTGTGACCTGCCCGGAGTTATTAATGGCGGAGCCGGCACTCTCTCCCGAGCCAAGCGCGCCGAGGTCCTTCATTTTAGAACCGTCATACAGGAAGGCGTGGCTGATCGTATCACCGACAAGATTGCTGGAGCCCGTCACCCACCCCGAGGCATTGATGCCCGAGGCACTGCTGGAAGCCCCCCCAAGCGTGCCGAGATCCGTGATCGAATAGAGTACCGCGGCATTGGCCGGCGTGGCCGCGAGTAGCGCCGCCACCACTAAAGTAACCCCGACTCGCATTGGCTTACCCCTGTTAGGCAGGGTTAATCATATACCACGCGAGGCGCGGTAGGTCGTGAACTCATAAAGTGGTGGCCGTACAGTACGGGGCCTCAGCGGCCGTCGCGATAAAGTCCTTCTGCGAACTCGACGGCCGCGCTGACCTCGACATCGTCCAGCCCCCAATCGGAAATGGCTTTCCCAGCACCCCAGCCTAACCCTGCGCCCGGTGTGCGGAGCCGGCCATCCAGCAATGCGGCTTTGTATGATGCCAGGTTGGTTGCCAGATTGCGGTAGGAAGCACGCCGCCAATCGACCGACTCTTGTTCGAGGCGATGCTGCACCAATTCGATCGCGGCTTCGGTTCTTGCTGCGATTTCACCGATCAATAATTCAGTTTTGGACGTACTCATTATCAGAATAAATAGCCCTCGCGTTTTGAACAATGGGCATTGAATGATGCCTTCCGAATTTCCCTAAACTCTGATTCAGCGGCGGCATGAGCCGCTATGACCTGACCAACTTCGAGTGGCGCGTGATCGAGCCGCTGCTACCCAACAAGCCGCGAGGCGTGCCACGCGTTGATGATCGCCGCGTGCTGAACGGCATCTTCTGGGTGCTGCGCTCAGGGGCGCCATGGCGCGACCTGCCCGAGCGCTATGGCCCGCGCACCACCTGCTACAACCGCTTCGTCCGATGGCGAAAGGCGGGCGAGTGGGACCGGCTGATGGACGCCATCACCGCCGC
>Ga0207641_10000811_pt1 | contig 33300 bp, 27 predicted proteins | sample KBSSwiS62_FD_184306 | JGI IMG/M metagenome (GOLD analysis project Ga0207641, IMG submission 184306) | Switchgrass rhizosphere microbial communities from Kellogg Biological Station, Michigan, USA - KBS Switchgrass S6-2 (SPAdes) (version 2) | ecosystem: Host-associated > Plants > Roots >... | reverse complement strand
TGTGCCAACAGCGCTCCCAGCGCAGGACACGGAATCCGGGCACGGCGGATCGCGCCAGCGATTCCCGGACGAAGTCGGGCACCGTGCCGAGATCTTCCGCGATGATCTCGGCGCCGGCGCTCCGAAACACGTCGAGCAGTTGTTCGCCGAGGGCGAGTTGCGACGGCTCGTTCGCCGGCGTGAAGCGCGCTTCGCCCGTTGACCGCGATCGGCCGTAGGTGCGATAGAAGCCCACCAGGTGATCGATGCGGTAGCCGTCGTACAGATCGGCGCTGCGGCGGGCGCGCTCGCGGAGCCAGCGGAAATCCTCTGCCGCCAGGACCTCCCAGTTGTAGAGCGGCATCCCCCAGTCCTGCCCGGTCGCGCTGAAGGCGTCCGGCGGCGCGCCGACGGCCATGTCGAGATCGAACTGATGCTGGCGCGCCCAGACATCGGCGCTGTCGCCGTCGACCATGAACGGCAGATCGCCGAACAGCGCGACGCCGTGGGCATCCTGCCGCGCGCGCCGCCACTGCGATGCCGCGACCCACTGCAGGTACTGGTGATACAGCACGTCGTCCGACAATTCGCGCCGCGCCTGATCGATCGCGGCCGGTTCGCGTCGCTGCAGCGCCGCCGGCCACGCCGTCCACGGCCGCTCCTGCTCGCGGGCGTGGATGGCGCGAAACAGGCTGTAATCCTCGAGCCACCAGGCCTGCTCGCTGGTGAATGTCCGCAGCTCCCGCCCGCGTGCGGTCTCGGCCCGCCATTCGCGATCGAGAAAACGTTCGAACGCGCGCCGGAGCGACGAGCGCTTCAGGCGCCGGACCGACGCGTAGTCGATCCGCGATGCCGTCCGCACGGCGTCGAGCAGGCGCCGATCGTCCGGCGGCAGCGCCGCCTCGCCGCCGAGCGCGTCGAACTCGGGGACCGCCGGCACGTGGATGAACATCGGATCGATCGCCATCGCGCTGATGGCCGAGTACGGTGACTGCTGATTCGGCGCGATCTCGTTGATCGGCAGCAGCTGCAGCGCGCGCAGACCCGCGCCAGCAAGCCAGCCGGTGACCGGCGCGATATCGGCGATGTCGCCGATGCCCCAGCTCGCCGTCGTGTGGCACGAGAACAGTGGAATGAGCAATCCGGCTCGCCGGTTCGCCGTATCGTCTTGCGGACGGGTGGTCACGGATTGACAACGCTGCAATCGAAGTGCCGGAGGAGTCGGCCGATCCCATCGGCGAGCACCGCCGGCGGCGTGATCAGGCTGACGACTACAAACGATCCGCGCGGAAAGTCGTAGAAGTATCCCGGCTGCGCGAGGACGCCTTCGTTCTCGAGCAGGTGGAGGACGAGATCTTCTTCGGATTGGAGCGTCGGCACCTGCACCACCGCGCTCCATCCGGCATCGCTGCGCAGCAACCGGCAGGCGCCCACCGCGGCGACGGCTTGCCGAAGGTATCGATAGTTGGCGGACGCGCGCGCCGCGATCTGCGCGCGGATGCCCGCGCCGGCCTCCAGCAGGCCGGCCGCCGCGACCTGCACCGGGGTCGACACGGACAGATAGGTATCGCAGACCAGCTCGAGCCGGTCGATAGCCGCTGCAGCGAGCGCATCGGGACCAGACACCGCGATCCATCCGAGCTTGACCTGCGGCAGTCCCGCCGACTTCGAGAGTCCTCCGAGCGAGAACGTCAGCACGTCGCCGCGCGTTGCCGCTCTCCCGGCCGCCGCGCGGGCGCCTGGCTCCAACTCGTAATCGGCAAACACTTCGTCGGCGATGATGGCGATGTCGCGGGCCCGGCACAGCGCTGCGATTCGATCGAGCTCCTGCTGGGTGACGAACGACCCGGTCGGGTTGTTCGGCGATACGAGCAGCAGCGCGCGAGTACGCGCGCTGATCGCGCGCTCGACGCTGGGCAGGTCGATCGACCAGGCGCCGTGGTACTCCAGGTGGTAGGGAATCGCGGTCACGAGATCGAGCCGTGTCAGGTGCTCGAACAGCGGATAGCTCGGCTGGGGGACGAGCACTTCGTCGCCGGCGCCCGCGAGCAGCTTGAACAGCAGCGAGTACGCCTCGCTGGTGCTCGCGGTCAGCACGACGCGGCCGGCGTCGACTCGCACGCCCTGCCGCTCGTAGTCGCGCGCCACGGCTTCCCTTGCGTCGAGTCGGCCGAACGGTCGAGGGTCGTAGCGGAGCGCTTCGGGATCGGCGAGCGAGCCGAGCAGGTGGGCTGGATATTCGAATCCCGCTCGCGTGGGATTGGTGCCGGTGAGGTCGAGCACCGGACGACCGTGCGCCCGCGCCGCCGCCACCATCGCCGTCAGGCGGTTGGTCGCAAGCTCTGTCGGCAGGCGATCCGAGAACATCGGGCTGTTAGGGAATGATCTCGATGCGGTCGATGACGTCGCCTTCGAGAATCTGATCGACGACGTCGATGCCGTTCAGCACCTGGGCAAAGACCGTGTAGTCGTGATCGAGACGCGGGTTGTCGACGAGATCGATGAAGATCTGCGCGTCGCCGGTGTCGCGGCCGCGCGTCGAGATGCCGACCGCGCCGCGCACGTGCGGCCAGGCGCCGACCTCGTCACGCATGAAGGCGGCGTCGCCGATGTATTCGTTCGCGCCCGGACTGCCACCCTGGATCACAAAGTTCGGCACGACACGGTGGAATGTTAAGCCGTTGTAGTAGCCCGACTCCGCGAGGTGCGCGAATCGGAGGACCGTCGCCGGCGCCTGCGCCGTGAACAGCGCGAGCTCGAACGCGCCGACGCCGCGGATGGTGATACGGGCACGAGGAGACGCGAGCCGCCGCAGGTCGTCGGCATTCAGATCGTTGTGCGGAGCCTGACCGCGCGCGCGAGCGTCGCGCGGGTCGGCGCCGAGCGACGCCAGCGTCTTGGCAATGGCGTCGCGGGCATCGTGCGAGTTGTCTCTTCCTTCGCCGACCAGCCGCTGCCACGCGGCTTTCAATGCCGGCGCCGCGGCATCCGCCGACGCCGTACCCTCCAGCGCGAGCGCCGAGGCGCGCAGCAGCTGATTGCCCGGCCTCGTGAGCTGGGCGATGTAGATGGCGTCCGCCCCATGGCCCGCGACCTTGCGCAGCCCCTCGACCGCCGTCTCCCGGACGTTGTCGTCGTCGTCGCTGGCCAGCGTGGCGAGCGTTTCGCGATCCGCCAGCGTCGCTGCCGCGCGCGCGGCGTACATGCGGAGCTGCCAGATCCGCGACCCCTTGAACGGCGCGAGCGCGGCGGAGCCGCGCTCCGGCGCAGCCGTGGCCACGGCGACCAGTGCGTGCGCGGCGCGGTGCCAGCTGCGCGGCGATCCGGCGCGCGAGAGATCGTCGACCTCGTGCACGAGCAGCGCGACCGCCTCCGGCGACGATGCGCATCGGCTCAAGAGATCGAGCGCGTACAACGCGACATGCGTGTCGGCGTCGGCGGCGGCCACCACCGCAAACGGACACACGCCAGCGGTGTCGGTATGCCGGACCGCTTCGCTGCGCAACGCCTCGAGGCGCACGATCGGCGAGGCATCGCCGAGGCCGCGCGCCAGCAGCTCGTCCTCGGTGGACGAGGGCGGCCGCGGCGGCGTGACCGCCGCCCGCATGGCCAGCCGCCGCACCTGCGGGTCCTGATCGCCCGCCACGGTCAGCAGCGTCTCGTCGCCGATGCCGCCGGCCGTCGCGAGCGCTTCGAGAGCCAGACGACGGACGCGCGCCCCGGTGACCGCCTCGGCGGCGCCCGGGGACGCCATGCGCCGCAGCAGCGCGACCGCCTCGCTGCCAGGCGGCCGCAGCTTCCGGTGCAGGCGGACGAGCGCTTCGAACCCTTGCGCCACGCCCAGGCGATCGCCGATCGTGTCGCCGTGCGCCGCCAGTTCGAGCAGCGTCCGCTCGGCACCCTCGGCCTGGCCCGCCGTCGAATACGGCAGACGGCCGATCGTCTCGCAGATCGCCGCGCGGACATCGGCCTCCGCTTCGACTTTCAGACGCGCCGCGAGCGCCATCGCTGCTGCGTCGACGACCGCGACGGACGCTGGCGCCTCGCCTTTCGATCCCTGCGCCGCCTGACCAATCGCGGTGGCCGCCTCGGCGCGAATCTCCGGCAGCGTATGCCTCAGAAACGGGGTGAGCTCGGCGACCAGCGACGGCCGCTGCAGACGTCCAAGCGCGCGGATGCCGAGCCGCATCGTCTGCGGATCGCCGCTGTGCGCGCCCGAGCGAATGACGGCGAGGTCGTTGGCGGTCGGGGCGCGGCGATCTTCGGCTTGCAGGACCGCGAGGCGCGTCACCTGCGCCGCGACGGGTACGGAAGTCAGAAAACCGCAGAGGGCGCAGAACCCGCAGAGCAATATTTTCTCTGCGTTCTTTGCATGCTCCGCGGTTAGTCGTGACGTTCTCATGTCCTCAGGTGCCGCGTCGCCTCAGAGTACTCGAGCATCTGCGCCGTGAGGTCGAGGGGGTAGGAGATGGTGACGTCGGCGATCCCGCCGGCATCGCTGATGACGGCCTCGAGCTTCGGCATCACGAAGGCACTGTAGGACGGCAACCGCAGGCGATCGACGCGGGCGACGATCTCGTCGCGCAGCGCCGGATCGAAATGCACGCCGTGGGCCTCGAACAGCGCGCGCGCCGCCTCGTAGTCGCCCTCACCTTTGATCCGCTGCACCTCGGCGAGCAGACGGCCGACTCCATCGCGAAACGCCTTCGCGTCGGTCATCACGTAATACGTCTTGCCGCCGCGCGTGCGCCGCTCGATCGCGTCGGTGTGCGCCATCAGCCAGTGGACGATCATCTGGCGATTGCGCATGTGGTCCTCTTCGATGTGGGTGCCCTGCCGCACCCGGCGCAACTGTACGAGCGCGTTCCGGGCGTAGCCCTCGAACTCGGCGCGGACGATCTCGTCATGATCCTCCTCCGGCACGAGATCAAGCTCCGCGAGCTTTCGATCGGGAAGGAAATACAGCGCGACCAGGTCGGCGCGCGATTCTTCGATCGCCGAGAACTGCTCCTTCAGCGCCGACTGCGGGTTGCCCTTCAGCCGCTCGTCGACCTTGCCCGAACCGTGGCCGATCACCTCGTGCATGTTGGTGGTCAGCTCGCCCGCGAACGCGCTCCATTTCGTCGCGCGCGCCGCTTCCTCCGGCGTCCAGGAGAACTCGCTCCGGAATTCGGGCAGCGTCGACTTGTCGTAGGCCTCGTTGACGTTCGACAGCGACACCGACTTGCTGCCGTAGCGCTCGCGGATCGTCTGATCGTTCGGCAAGTTGATCCCGACCGGCGTGATCGGCCCCGAATCACCGGTTTCGATGACGATGTCGATGGCGTTGGCCGTGACGCCGTGGGCGCCTTGCTTGCGGTATTTCGGATCCCACGGCATGCGATCTTCGAACCACTGCGCGTGATCCGCAATCGTCCGGATCTGCGTCGTCTTTTCACCGTTGACGTAGAACACGAGCGCTTCCCAGGCGCCCTTGATGCTGCGGGCGTCGAGATACACCTCGACGAAGCCGTTGATCGTGTCGACCGGCGCTGCCTTGTCCTGCACCCAGGCCACGTCGTAGGCCTCGCGATCCGCCTCTTCGCCGCTCCGGTAGAAAGCGACGAGCGCACGCAGCGACCGCGCCGTCGCCCCGGGCGCACAGTCGGCTGCCGCTTCGAGATGGCGCACGATTTCGGCGATCTGCGATCCGTAGCGGCCGTCGATCCGGTAGACCTCTTCGATCAGCCGGCCGTTCTGTTTGACGAGCCGCGAATTCAGCGGATAGCGCTCCTCCGCACCCTCGAGATCCGCCATCGTCACACCGACGTGCAGGTTGTTGGCGCTCGCCGTGAGGATGTCCTGACCGGGCGGCGGGCTCTTGGCGGTGACCGTGGGCTCGAACCCGGGATCGAAGAACATCGGGCGCAGCCGTTCGAGCAGGTCGTCGAGCGATTCGCCGGCGCGGAGCGGCACGACCCCGCCGGCGCGCACCGCCGCGTGGGCCGCCGCCGCGAAACGTTCCGGACCGCACGTCAGCACGAACTTGCGGGCGGTCAGGTTGTTGTAGGCGCCGGTATTGATCCAGAACAGCTTCGTGTAGTGCTCAATCTCCTCGAAGGTGGCGGGGTCGCAGCTGGACCGGTCGGCCACGATAGCCTCGAGCAGATCGCGCATCTGGAGGTGATCCCGATGGCGCTGGTCGTAAAAGATGTCGCGACCGGCAATCGCGGCTTGGTACAGGTGCCAGACCAGCGTTTTCTCACGCAGGGACAGGGCACGGAACCCGTCGGCGTACAGCTGGACCACGGCCGCTTCACCCACGCGCTCGAGCAGGTATTGGCGGTCCGCAGGGGCGGCTGTGCTCGCCGGGGCCGGGTTGTCGTCGTCCATCCTGTTCTAGCGTAGCAGTGGAGGACCGAACGCTGCCGCTGTCGTGACATTCGTACACATTTGTCCTTGCCCAAATTGCGGTCCCCCTCGCGCCCTTCGCGGCAAATCCGACCCCTAAAATCGTTTGAACCTGAAGGCGGTACGGGATATCGTGTGTCGGATAAAATCCCTCTCCTTCCGGTCGGACCTCCGGCCCGACGAGGTGATCCAGCAATGGAAGACAAGATGATGTCGGAAGAAGTCCCGCAGTCGGCTTCACGGCGCAATTTCATCAAGGGCGTGGTCGCAGCAGGCGCAGTCGCGTCTTCGTCTGCGTACCTGTTCCGCGGCTCGACCGTCCACGGCCAGCCGGCCGCCGGCGCCGTCGAGCGGTTGATCACGCTGAACGTGAACGGTCAGGACCGTCGCGTCGACGTGATGCCGCAGGACACGCTCGCCATGACGCTCCGCTACAAGCTGGGGCTGACCGGCACGAAGATCGGCTGCGACCGCGCGGAGTGTGGGGCCTGTACGGTCCTCATCGACGACGTGCCGCACTACTCGTGCTCGTACCTGGCGCAGCGCGCGCGCGGCAAGAAGATCGTCACGATCGAAGGGCTGGCGGATCCGGCCACCGGGAAGCTGAGCGCGGTGCAGCAGGGCGTCATCGACGAACAGGGCTTCCAGTGCGCGTTCTGCATGCCCGGCTTCGTAATGGCCACCACCGGCTACCTGAAGACGAATCCCAATCCGACCCGCCAGGAACTGGCGCACGGGGTGTCGGGCAATCTGTGCCGCTGCCAGGACTACGACAAGATTCTCACCGCGCTGATGCGCGGCGCAGAGCACATGAGGAATGCGTGATATGGCTGATAACAAGCTGATCGGCCAGAACTACACGACGCCCGATCTCGTCGCGAAGGTCACCGGCAAGGCGAAGTACGCGGAGGACTACCGCGTCGAAGGCATGCTCTTCGCCAAGCTGCTCGTCAGCCCGATGCCGCACGCGCGCGTCAAGCGCTGCGACACCAGCGCCGCGATGGCGATGCCGGGCGTGAAGGCGATCCTGCGCGCCGAGGAGATGCCAGGCGCCGCGGCGGGCGCGACGCTCGGCGAAGGCGTGCAGGCCTCGGCGCAGGCCGAGCGCGGCCTGACCGACGAGCCGCTCTATCACGGCGAACCGGTCCTGGCCGTTGCCGCCATCGACGAAGCGACGGCCGCCGAAGCGATCGAGAAGATCGACATCGAGTTCGAGCCGCTGCCCTTCGTCGTCGACGCAATCGAATCGCTTCGGCCGAACGGCCCGAACGCGCGAACGCAGGGCAACGTCTGGGTGCGGCCGACGGCCCCTCCGGCGGCGCCGGGCGCCCGCGGACCGTCGAACGACGCCCGCGGCGCCAGCGCTGCGACCGGCGCGGCAGCAGGCGCGGCGGCTCCGGCCAGTGGACGAGCCGCCGAAGGTGGACGGGCAAGTGCGGCGGACGGTGGCCGTGCCGCGGCTCCTCCTGCTCCCGGCGCACCAACTCCTCCCGCTCCGGGCGGCGCGGCTCCTGCCGCTGGCGCAGCGGCTGGCGCTGCAGCCGGTGCGCGCGGCGGACGTGGCCGCGGCGGTGCGCCCGCAGGTCCTCCGCCTCCGCAGATCCAGGTCCACAAATGGACCGATGAGGATTTCAAGAACGCCGGCGACGGCCAGATGCCGCTCGGCAAGGCCACTGACGAGTGGACGTTCGGCAATGTCGACGAGGCGATGAAGAAGGCGGATCTCGTGCTCGACGAGACCTTCATGACCCAGTCGACGGGTCACCAGCCGCTCGAAACGCGGACCGCGATGGCGTACTGGCAGAACGGGAAGCTCTACCTGCACGGCTCGACGCAGAGCACGGTGCAGACCGTCGCGTCGGTGGCGCGGTGGACCGGCACCACGCCTGACAAAGTCCACATCATCAGCGAGTACACCGGCGGCGGCTTCGGCAGCAAGATTCCGGGTGCCATCTCGATGGCGATTCCGGCGCTGCTCTCAAAGAAAGCCAACGCTCCCGTCATGATGCGCATTACGCGCGAGGACGAGCATTTCATCGGCCGCGCGCGGCCGGGCATCCTGGCGCGGACCAAGATCGGCTTCCGCAAGGACGGCCGGATCGTGGCGATCGACATGTACACGATCTGCGACAACGGACCGTACGACGCGCAAGGCGACGCACGCTCGGCCGGCACGAGCGTGTCGCTCGCCTACCAGCCCGAAACGATGCGCTGGCGCGGTCTCACCGTGCTGACCAACACGCCGCCGAAAACGTCGCAGCGCGCGCCCGGCGGCGCCCAGGGCATCGGCATCGTCGAGCCGATTCTCTCGAAGGCGGCGAAAAAACTCGGCGTCGATCAGGTCGAGCTCCGGAAGATCAACGCGCCGGCCGGCAAGGCGCCGTTCGGTCCCGCATTGCCGAACGGCAAGCAGGCGTACGTGACGAGCGCGTTCGTCAGGGAAGCGCTCGACAAAGGCCGCGAGATGTTCGACTGGGACGCGAAGAAGGCGTCCTACAGCGGGAAGAAACAGGGCACCAAGGCGCGCGGCATCGGCGTCGCCGTCAGCCCGTACTCAGGCGGGTCGATCGGGTTCGATGGCCTGTTCATCATCAAGCCCGACGGCCGCCTCCAGTTCCAGTCGGGCATCGGCAACCTCGGCACTCACTCGGCGTTCGACGTGCACCGGCAGGCGGCGCAAATGCTCGACGTGCCGTGGGAACAGTGCGACGTCGTTTTCGGCAACACGACGAAGAATCTGCCGTGGACCTGCGTCTCTGCCGGCAGCCAGACCGCGCATGCGATGACGCGCGCGGCCCACGCCGCGGCGACCGACGCCATCAAGAAGCTGCAGGAGATCGCCGCCAAGACCAAGGGCGGGAACCCTGAAGCGTACAAGGTGGCGGGCGGCAAAGTGTCGGGCCCCGGCGGCAGCATGACGTTCGCGCAAGCCGCGCAGAAAGCGATCGAGCTCGGTGGCAAGTTCGACGGCCACGAGGTGCCGGAGGACGTCAACAACTTCACGAAGACGTCGGCCAAGGCGCTCGCCGGCCAGGGACTGATGGCGGTGGCGAAGGATTCCTATCCGCGCGACGGCCAGTCGCAGTCGTACGTCGTCGGTTTTGCGGAAGTCGAAGTCGACACCGAAACCGGCGTGGTGACCGTGCTCGATTACGCCGCGATCGGCGACGTCGGCACGATCATGAACCCCCGCGGCCTCAAGGGTCAGCTGTTCGGGGGATCGATGCTCGGCCTCGGCCACGCGCAGACGCAGCGGTGGGCCTACGATCAGCAGTACGGCGTCGCGCTGGCGCGCCGCTTCTATCAGAACAAGCCACCGACCATTCTCGACGCCCCGCGCAACTTCACCGGCGACGCCGTGAATCTGCCGGATCCGGAGACACCGACGGGCATCCGCGGTGTCGGCGAACCGCCGGTCGGCGCGGCCTACGGCGCGATCATGAACGCGATTGCGGATGCGATCGGCGACGAGATCTTCCGGAAGTCGCCGGTGTCGGCCGACCTTATTCTGAACGCGCTCGAGAACGGCGGGAAACGAACGCACGAGGCTTTGACGGCTCACATATAGGGACATGGGGACTTGGGGACCTGGGGTCTAAGAGTCCCCAGTCCCTCAGTCCCCCAGCCCCCTCAAGGAGCGAGTTTTATGGCCGTAATCCGAGACATCATTCCGGCGTTTGAGCTGTACCAGCCGGCATCGATCGACGATGCCCTGCGGCTGCTGGACAAGTTCGGGGCAGACGCGCTGGTGCTGGCCGGCGGCCTCGACAGCATGGACTGGCTGAAGGATCGCCTCAAGCGGCCGAAGGCCGTCGTCGATCTCGCTCAGATCAAAGAGCTGCATGGCGTCCGCGAAGCCAACGGCGGCCTCGAGATCGGCGCGATGACGCCGCTGACCGAAGTCGTCAAGCATCCGGTAGTGCGCGAGAAGTTCTCGATCCTGATGCAGGCGGCCGAGCTCGTCGCGTCGCCGCAGATCCGGAACCAGGGCACGATCGGCGGCAACGTCTCGCAGGACACTCGCTGCTGGTACTACCGCGGCGGCTGGAACTGCTACCGCGCCGGCGGCAACATCTGCTACGCCGACACGCCGACTGCCATCAACCGCGAGCATGCGATCTTCGACGCCGACCGCTGCGTTGCGGTGAATCCGTCCGACACGGCGCCGGCGCTGCTCGCGCTCGATGCGCAGATGGTCATTCGCGGACCGAAGGGCGAGCGTGTCGTGCCGGCCGAGGAATACTGGATTGGCCCCGGCATCGACATCACCAAGATGAATGTCCTCGAGCCGAACGAGCTGCTTACCACGATTCGCATTCCCGCGACCATGGCCGGCGCCCAGTTCTATTTCGAAAAGGTGCGCGACCGCCAGGTGTGGGACTTCCCGCTCGTCAACGTCGCGGCCGCGATCAAGCCGAACGGCGCCAACATCGGCGAGTCGCGGCTGGTGGTCAACGCGGTCGCCGCGAGGCCGCGCCGCCTGAAGAACGTCGAGGCCGCCATCATGGGCAAGCCGCGCAATGAGGAGACGGCGAAGATGGCCGGCGACCTCGCGGTGCAGGGCGCGCAGACACTGAAACACAACGGCTACAAAGTGCCGTTGATGCGGAACCTAGTCAAACGGGCCGTGCGCGGCTCCGAGGGTGGAGCATGGACCTCCTAAGATGGGGACGGAGTCCGTGGGGCGAGTGGGTCCTGACCCACGTCTCGTGGAATCTGTTCTGGGGATCGTTGTTCGCAGGCGTTCTGTTCCTGGTCGCGCACGCCAGCTACATGCTGTTCTCGGCGCACCGGAAACGGACCGCCGCCGAGACAGACGCGCTCGAGGCGTCGCGCAAGGATCTCCCGGCCAAGATTGAACGGCACGGTCTGGCGGCGCGGCTGTTCCACTGGGTGATGGCGGCCGCGATGTTCGTGCTGCTCTTCACGGCGTTCCTGCCGGTGGTCGGCGTCAAGTTCCCATGGGTGCAGTGGCACTGGATAGCCGGGCTCGTGCTGACGGCCTCGATCGTGTTTCACATCATCCATGCCACGTTCTGGCTCGATTTCTGGTCGATCTGGGTCGGCCCGAAAGACATTCCCGAAATGAAGGCGGAGCTGCTGCGCGAGTTCGGTCACGATGTGCCAGGGCCAAAGTCGGGCAAGTACCCGCTCGGCAACCGGCTCTACCATCTCGCGATTGTCGTCACGGGCCTCGCGGTAGTCGCGACCGGCATGTTCATGCTGGTGCGCGTGCGCACGCCGCTGTTCGTCCGCAACCCGTATCTCTTCGGCGACGCGACGTGGGGTGTGACCTATGTGTCGCACGGCCTCGCCGGCGTCGGCCTGGTCGGCCTCGTCATCGCGCACGTGTACTTCGCCGTCCGGCCCGAGAAGTGGTGGATCACCAAGTCGATGATCCTCGGGTGGATTACGCGGCGGCAGTACCTCGAGCACCACGAGCCGAGCCGCTGGCCGGTCGGGAGCGGCCCGTCGCAGGCCAAACCGGCAGGCCGGGTGTGAATACGGCCGAAGACCTGACGACCGAACTGAACGCGCGCATCGACACCATCGAGGAGGCGTACGAGTACTTCCTCGCATACGCGTCTCAGGGGCTTCCGTCCGATTCCGGCAGCGACACCGGCCGTCAGGCGCGCCAGCAGCTGCAGCGGTGCGATACCGCGCTGAGCGGCCTCGCCGGTGTCTTCACGCGCTACGTCGAGCAGGAGAAACTGCTGCCGACGGCGCCGTACGACGCATTCATTGCTGTCATCGAGCGCGACGCGTGCGACGCACAGGCCGCGATTCAGCTGGTCCTCGCGCAGCAGTCCATCAGCTCGCAAATCGTCGACAACCTCAATGCGTCGATCCATCTGCGCGCGCTGCTCACTGATTTGTTTCTGATCGACGAAGTCCTCAAGGGACAGCGCTGATGCGGAGAGTTAGGCGAACAATCCGACTTGCCCGCCGGTGTGCCAGAAGAGGATCGTCTGGCCTTCTCCAAACGCCCGATCTCTCACGTACGCAATGAGGCCCGCCATCGCTTTCGACGTGTAGGTTGGATCCAGGAATATCGCTTCCGATCGAGCCGTGAGCTCGATCGCTTCGCGCGATTGGTCGGACGGCACACCGTAGCCGCCGCCGACAAACCGATCGTCCACTTCGATCGCGGTTCCGGCGGCCAGCGCCGACGGATCGAGCTCCAGCAGATTCCCGACGCCCGTGACGATCGCGCTCACCTGGGCCTCCAGAGACGATGACGCATCGTCCGCGCTGACGCCAATCACTCGTGTCGGCAACCCCAGCAGCCGGCAGCCGGCGACCAGCCCGGCCTGCGTACCGCCGGACGATGTCGAGTGGACGATGACGTCTGGCGCGGGCATCTGATCGACCAGCTCCGCGACGGCCTGAGCAAAGGCGAGCGCTCCCAGCGGCGTCGACGCGCCGATCGGGATCGCGAAGGGGCGACGCCCTTCGGTGCGCAGGCTCGCGGCCAGTTCCTGGATTTTCGGCATACGCTCCTCGCGCGATTCGACGTAGACGACTTCCGCGCCGAGCAGCTCGTCGAGCAGCGCATTCGCGGTCTTCCGCGCGGGCGGCGTGCCGTTGGCCACGAGCACCGCTCGCATGCCCAGCCGCGCCGCTGCCGCTGCGGTGGCGCGGGCGTGATTGGATTGCACGCCACCGGCCGTCACCAGCGTGTCGGCGTTTTCCGCACGCGCCTGCGCCGCGACCAGCGCGAGCTTGCGCACCTTGTTGCCTCCGAATCCAAACGGAATGGCATCGTCGCGCTTGATGAAGAGGCGCGGACTGCCGCCGAGCCGTGCCGAAAGGCGCGTCAGCGTCTCGACCGGCGTCGGCGAGGCGAGAAGCGGCACGGATGGGAATCGTGCGAGCGCGGCGCGGAGCTCGGCAGTGGTCATCGGGCACATGTTACGTGTAAGTTGGAGGTCTGGACCTTCTCGCTGCTCTTCACTCAGGTCGATCTGTCTTTGCAGCGGAGCTGCGGCCGCCGCGCGCCGAGCTGGCCGCGGTAGAAGGCATGGACGCGTGGATCGACACCTACCACGCGGTGCAGCGGCTGACCCGCCAGGGCACCTACGTGTTTCTCACCGACAGCGCCGTCGGCGAACCCGAAGAAGACAACCTGCGTCATCTGGTCACGAACCTTGGCCACGACGTTCCACGCGATCGAGTGGTGCCGTTCCTGACCTCCAAGCACTCGCTCGAGTACTGCGCATCGTACGCGGAGCGAGCCCACCAGAATGGATTCCCGGCGCTCGTGGTGCTGGGGGGCGACAAGACGCTCGGCGTCCCCCGCGTGGTCGCACACGCCTGGCAGCTGCGGGAGTTCCTTCGGAAACGCAATCCCACGCTGCTCCTCGGCGGCTGGGCGAATCCCCATGCGGATGCGGAGCGGCAGGTGGACTTCCTGACCGCGCCCGAGTTTCTGGCGGAGTTCTATCTGACGCAGGTGGTGAGCCACCACCACGTCGAGACAGTCGCGCGGTTCATCCTGGCCGCCAGGCGCCGCGGGGTTGAGCTGCCGGGAATCTTCGGCGTGTTCTTTTACAGGAGCGCGAATCCGCAGACGCTGGCGGCATTGGGCGGGTTTATTCCGGTTCCCGCCGAAGGGCTCGCGCGCGAGTTCGCGGCCGGCGCGACCGCCGAGGAGATTTGCGCGCGGACCATCCGTGCGCTGCTCGACGTCGGGGCCAGGCATTTCTATATCAGCAACCTGCCAATCGGCCGCGCGCAGCAGGTGCTCGCGAGCGTCCTCGAGAGAGTCGGGTCGAGGACTGGGCCAGGGTAAGGGAGGAGGGGCAGGATGAGATCGCTGGTGGTCGTGAGCATCGTCGTGGCGTCAACCATGTTGAACGCGCAGCAGCTGACGCCGCTGCAGCGTGTCAAAGCATCGATCGAGCGGACGACGCGCAGCGTCAACGCCACGTGGGGCGTCTACGTAAAGTCGCTCGAAACCAGTGAAGAGATCGCGATCGACGCCGAACGTCAGATGGAGACGATGAGCACGATCAAGATTCCGTTGATGGTCGAAGTGCTGGAACAGATCAAGGCCGGCAAGTTCGCGCTCACTGACAAATACACATTCGTGCAGGCCGACTCACAGCCCGGCACCGGCACGATCCAGCGGCTCGATCCTGGCGCCGTCATGACCGTCAAGGATCTCATCACGATGATGATCATCGTGTCGGACAACACGGCGACGGAGGTGCTGTATCGGATGGTCGGCGGTCCCGAAGCGGTCAACCGGCGCATGGACGCACTCGGTTTGAAGCACACGCGGGCGATGAACGTGCCGTCGCGCTGGTTTCCCGCCCTTCGCTCGGCGCCGACCACGGAACAGTTCTACCGAGAAGGCAAGTACCCCTTCGGGCTGACGACGCCGCGCGAGATGGGACAGTTGCTCGAGATGATGGAGCGCGGCACCTTGGTAGACAAGAACGCGTCCGATCTCATGCTCCGCATCATGCGTGGACAGCTGTATCGGACACGCATCCCCCGTTACGTCAGCGGGTACACGATCCCGCATAAGACCGGCGACTTCCTGCCTTACGTGGGAGACGACGTCGGGATGCTCGAGGCGCCGGGCCGAACCATCGTCATCAGCGTTTTCACCGGCAATCACTTCGGATCGGGCGAGGCGCTGGAGAACGCCATCGGCCTGGTCGCGAAGGAAGTGGCCGACTACTTCGCGTACCGGCACTGAGGGGACAGAGCGAACGGCATAACCACGGAGCAACGGAGTAACGGAGGTTCAACGGAGACGTCGGGCGGTCTGCCGCGTTCAGCGCGACCGGGGGCCGGCGCAGCCGGCCCAGCCCGAAGCAAACGAACCACGCAATCACAAACCCGAGGGGATGAACGGTTTGTGATTGCGCGGTTCGTTCTGCTTCGACGCCCGCTTCGCGGGCCCGGTCGCGCTCAACCGGGCGCCCTGTAGCCCTCCGTTCAGTCTCCGTTGCTCGGTTTCTCTGTGGTTAAACCGTTCGCCCCGTCCCCTCCGTTACCGTTCTCTCCGTCGCCTCCGTTTGAGCGTGCTACGCTGGGTTTATGGCCGCGTATCTCGACGCCGTTCCTCTCTCGGGCATCATCCGCATCCGCGACATGATGTATTCGGTCCCCAATCCGTTTCGCCTCGATCAGGGTGACGTGAGCTTCGATTCCCCTGACAGCGTCAAGAAGGCGATGGTGCAGGCGATTGCTGACAACCAGACCCACTACCTGCAGACGGCCGGCGTTCCCAGACTTCGGGAGCTGATCGCCACGAAACTGCGCGACAAGAATCGCATCCCGGTCGAGGACACGGAAGACGTGCTCGTGACGCACGGCGGGATCCACGGCCTGTACCTGATCTGCCGGGCGCTTCTGGAACCGGGCGACGAGGTGATCATTCCGGATCCCGAGTGGCCGCCGGCCGCCGGCAACATCCTGGCGGCGCGCGGCGTCCCGGTTGGCTGCCCGCTTCACGAAGCCGCCGGCTGGCGCTACGACCTCGACGAACTGACCTCGAAGATCACCGACCGGACGCGGGTGATCTATCTCAATTCACCACAGAACCCGACCGGCGGCGTGCTGACGAGAGCGGACCTCGAGCGAATCGCCGAACTGGCACGCGAACGGAACGTGTGGGTGATCTCCGACGAAGCGTACGAGGACGTGGTGTTCGACGGCGAGCATGTCAGCATCGCGTCGCTGCCGGGCATGTACGAGCGCACGATTCCGCTCTACACGTTCAGCAAGTCGTATGCGATGACCGGCCTCCGTCTCGGCTATGTGGCCATTCGCGACGCCGTCATCCGGGATCGGGCGAAGAAGCTGTTGTTCTACACTGCCAGCAACGTCGCGTCGGTCGTCCAGTTCGGCGGCATCGGCGCGCTCGAAGGGCCGCAGGACTGCATCGAGACGTTTCGTCACGAGCTGCGCGCGAGGCGCGACCTGTTCTATCGGGGCATCCACGACGCGGCCGGCGGCACGTTCAGCGGTCAGCCGCCCGCGGGTGCGTTCTACGCCTTTCTGCGCATCAGTCCGGCTGCACCAAAGACGACCGGCTCGGCGTCGTGGGAGATGGTCGAGCACCTGATCAAGCAGGGCCGCGTTGGCTGCGTGCCTGGCGTCGACTTTGGACCGGCCGGCGAGGGGTATATCCGTTTCTGCTTCGCACGCGACCGAATGGAGTTGGCCGGCGCGCTGGCGTCGATGAAACGGCTGTTCGGAACGGCGTTCGTCGAGAGTCCGGAGTCGACTACTGATTCTCGACTACTGTCGGCAGACACACACTGACCCGCGTTCCCCGACCCGGCTCGCTGTTCACCCACACGTAGCCGCCGCTCTGCTTCACGATGCCGTAAACGGTCGACAGGCCAAGGCCAGTGCCCTTGCCCTGCGGCTTCGTCGTGAAGAACGGCTCGAACGCCCGCGCCACCGTCGCCGGGTCCATTCCCGTGCCCGTATCCACGACTTCGAGCGACACGAATCGTCCGGGCCGGACATACGGATGGACCTTGGTGTGCGCGTCGGTGAGCACCTTGTTCGCCGTCGACACCGCGATCGTGCCGCCCTTCGGCATCGCGTCGCCGCTGTTCATCACCAGGTTCATGATCACCTGATCGAGCTGTCCCGGGTCCACGCGCACGCGATCGATTCCGGGATCCAGATTGAGGATGATGACGATGTTCTCGCGGACCAGGCGCCGCAGCATCGTGTGGATGTTTCGAAGCGCCTCGTTCAGATCGAGGACCCGCGGCTGCAGCACCTGCCGCCGGCCGAACGCCAGCAGCTGTTGCGTCAGCGTCGCGGCGCGCTTCGCCGCCTTTGACAGCTCGTCGAGCGCATCGTGTCCGTCGACGACCCCCGTCGATCGCGTGTCGCGCAGCAGATCCGCGCAGCCGATGATGACTGTCAGCAGGTTGTTGAAATCGTGGGCGATGCCGCCCGCGAGCTGACCGACCGCCTCGAGGCGCTGCGATTGCCGCAGCTGTTCCTCCAGGCTCTTCACGTTGCTGCGGTCCAGCACAAAGCCGGTGATGCGGACCAGCTCTCCGTGATCGTCGAACGTTCCGACGGCATTCTCCGAGATCGACAGCAGCGTCCCGTCCACACGCCGGACGGTGCTCTCGTAGCCCACCAGGCGACGGTCGGTGCGCAGCATCGCCACCGCGCGCTCCCGTTCGTCAGGATTGGGATAGAACGCCGGCGCCGGATGCTTGACGAGATGATCGGGCGAGTCGAACCCGAGCAGCTCGGCGAACGACTGGTTGCACGCGAGAATCTGACCGCCTGGCGTGCTGACATAGTTCGCGCTGAGCGTCTGCTCGAACAACTGTCGCGCCTCGTTGTAGAGGCGCGCGTTCTCAACGGCGAGGCCGATTCGATGGCCCAGATCCTCGGCCCAGCTCAGATGCGCCTTGGTGTACGGCCGTCTGGCCGCCCGGCCCAGCGACAACGCGCCGAGCGTCGTCTTGCGCGCCCGCAGCGGGACCGTGATCTGCGACCCGAGGCCAATTCGCTGGAGGATCTCCGCGTACTCCGGATACGTGCGCGAGACGGTGCTGATGACCTCCGGACGCACGCGCGCGGTGAACGACGGCTCGCCGGTTCGCATCACCTGGGCGGGGCCGTACGGCATGTCCTGCTTGAACGCGATCCGGGCGTGGATGCGCTCGATATCCGCCTGGATCGCCGGGTCGCGATGCGCCACTGCACGCGACACGCCGCCGTGGTCGGCGAGCATGTGAATGAGCGCCCAGTCCGCGGCGTCCGGCACGATCAGTCTGACGGCATCCGGCAGCGTGGCAGGAGCCCCCAGCCCCTCCGCCATGACGACGCCGATGCGTGACGTCACGGTGGCCAGCGCGGTTGTTTCCTTGACGCGGGCGCGCACCTGCAGCAGGGCGAGCAGACTGGCGCCCGCCAGTCCGCCGAGCGCAAAAACAGTGGCGATGAGCACGCGGCCGGATTATTTCACGTGGCGTCCGCCATCGATGCGGATTGTCTCGCCGGTGATGAAGTCGCTTTCGAGCAGCGCGAGAACACCTTTCGAGATCTCGATCTCTCCGCCCCACCGCCCGAGCGGCGTCGCCTGCTCGACCGCGCGCATTTCATCATCGCCGGTACCGGGAGGCGCCAGAATGGGTCCGGGCGCGATTGCGTTGACCAGGATATCGTGAGGCGCGAGCTCCAGCGCGAGCGCTTCAGTCAGCGCGATCACTCCGGCCTTCGCCACGTAGTACGGCAAATACCCCTCGTAGCGCGGTCGTCCGCTTTTCGCGATCCAGTCGCTGAAGTTCACGATGCGGCCGCTGCCCTGCCGGCGCATGTGCGGGACGGCCGCGTGCGCGCAGAGAAAGGCTGCGCGCAGATCGACGTCGAGCGCCGCGTTCCAGTCGGCGGCCGTCAGCGCCTCGAAGGGATGCTTCACGTAGACCGACGCCATGTTGATGAGGATGTCGAGGCGCCCCAGCGCGGCGGCGGCGGCGGCGACCAGCGCGGCGCAGGCTGGCGGTTGAGAGAGGTCGGCCTGCAGCACCACGGATCGGCGGCCGGCCGCCGTCACGATTGCCGCCGCCTGGTCAGCTTCGGCCTTCGAGCGCGCGTAGCTGAAGGCGACGTCGACGCCGCGGGCGGCCAGCTCGCGGCCGACCACGACACCGATGCGCTTGCCGCCGGTGATGAGCGCCGCTTTGTCAGTGAGGAGCACGAGGCAGGAGGGGCGGGATGGGCAGGACGGGCAGGACGGGCCAGAATGGACGCTTCCCGCTCATCCAGCCCGTCCTGCCCGGCCGCGTCAGTACGAGAACGTGCCGAAGAAGGCCGACCGCTTGTTCGGGTCGCTCCACTTCGTGCCGAGCGCCGCGCCGGTGAAGACGTGCTGCGCGGTCACGCCCATCGCCGCGTCGTCTACCGTCGCGAACGGATGGAACCACTGCATCGCGCCGCAGGTCGGATCGTGGACGAGGTGCTTGCTGACGTCGAGCGACGCGGGACCGGCGGACACCTGAATCTCGCCGCCACGATCGGTGAACTGAATCGGCGTCGGCACCACCTGGACGATCGTGCCGACCAGACCGTTCGACAATTCGTTGGCCATCGCCACCAGGGCCAGCCGCTGCGCCGGGTTGGCGCGGTCGTCGACGAACATGGCCGAGCGCACGGCCGGCTTGGCGCCGCCCAGTTCGGTCATGCCCAGGTTCCGATCGCCCGACACCGCGGCGACCACCGACAGACCGTCAATCGTGATGCCGTTGAAGCTGCCGTGGTCAACTTTCCAGGCCAGCACCGCCTGCTTGCCGACGGTTTCTGCTTCACTGTTCATGATGCAGCCGCCCGTAAACACCTCGGCGGTCCGCGCTTCGACATACGAGCCCGTGAGCGAGCCCTTACCGCCGGCCGCCAGCGGAGCGACCGCAAGACCGAGCAGCGCCGACGCGAGAATGATTCGCTTCATATGAGAGATTATACGTCCGCCTTTGCTCACCCATACCGGGCGAGCTTCGGCGCGACAGGCTCTGAGCCTGCCTCGCTGTAGCGCGAAGCGCGAAGGCGGGAAAGGAATCGCCGTGGCAGAAACGATTGGATTCATTGGACTTGGAGTCATGGGTAAACCCATGGCCGGACACCTATTGAAGGGCGGCTATCGTGTCGTCGTTCACAACCGCAGCCGCGGACCCGTGGACGAGCTCGTGGCGGCCGGCGCCACGGCGGCGGCCTCGCCCGCCGAGGTCGCCAGGGTGGCCACCGTGGTGATTACGATGCTGCCGGACACGCCAGACGTCGAGCGCGTCCTGACCGGACCCGACGGCGTGCTCTCCGCGATCCAGAAAGGCGCGATCGTCATCGACATGAGCAGCATTTCGCCTGTCGCCACCGAGCGGCTCGCGAAGGCGGTCGCCGAAAAGGGCGCCTCGATGCTGGACGCGCCGGTCAGCGGCGGCGAGATCGGCGCCATCAACGCCGCACTGTCGATCATGGTCGGCGGCGAGGAGGCAGCGTTCGCGCGCGCGAAGCCGATCCTCGAAAAGATGGGCAACGCCGAAAAGATCATCCACATCGGCAAGTCCGGCGCCGGCCAGGTCTGCAAGGTCTGCAACCAGGTCGCGATCGGCGGCGCGCTTTCGGGTGTCAGCGAAGCGATCGCCCTCGCGAAGAAGGCCGGCGTCGACGCCGGGAAGGTGCGGCAGGCGTTGCTCGGCGGCTTCGCGGCGAGCCGCGTCCTCGAAGTCCACGGCGAACGGATGCTGACCGGGAACTACAAACCCGGTTTCCGCACGAAGCTGTATCAGAAGGATCTACGGCTGGCGAAGGAGGCGGCGGCCGCGAAAGGCGTCGCGATTCCAGGAACCGCCATCGTCGCGCAGCATGTTGAAGCGCTCGTCGCCTCTGGCGGCAGCGATCTCGATTACGCGGCGATAGCGACGGTGATCTTCAAATTGGCGGGGGTTTCGTGAGAACGGTTTTTCACGAAGGCACGAAGAAAACGAAGAACACGAAAATATTATTCTTCGTGATCTTCGTACTCTTCGGGCCTTCGTGAAAAGCCGTTGCTAGTGTTTGCAGCAGTCGCGCTCGCCTGAACAGCAGTCGGGCCTGACGGGATGGCCGTCGGGTCCGAACGCGCGCTGGGTCTCGACACACCAGTACGCCGTGCCGTCGTACTTGTCGTAGAACGTGAACTCGTCGGGATCCGGACCTGACGTGACGAACATCCCTTTGTGCCGCAAGTTCAGGCAGTGCACGCCAGCCGTCAATTTGGGCGATGTCAGATGATCCATAGAGGGAATCCGTTCATTGGGTAATTGAGTAATTGGGAAAATTGAGTCATTGGCTCAATGCAATTCCCCGATTACCCATTCACCCGATTACTCAATCTCGCGGTTCTGGGCACTCGATTACTCGATCACACCGTTTTCAGTCCCGCCGCCTGCATGATGGCGCGTTTGACTGCTGTCTTCGCGATCTGCACTTTGTAAGCGTTCCCGCTCATCGGCTTCGCATCGCTGACGGCGGCCTCGCCCGCGAGCGCGGCGGTCTGCTCGTTCAGCGGCTTGCCGGCCAGCGCCTCTTCCGCCGGACGCGATCGCCACGGCACCGGCGCCACGGCGCCCAGCACGACGCGCGCCGACGCGATGGTGTTGCCGTTCATCGTCAGCACCACGGTGGTGAACGCCAGCGGCCAATCGTGCGACTGCTTGTAGCGGACTTCGTAGTGACCCGTTTTTACCGCCCCCGGAGGCGGGAGGATGACGTGCGTCAGCAAGTCCTCGTCTTCCAGCACGTTCTCCTTCAGCACGTTTGCCATCGTCGGCATGGTGAAGTACTCGGCCGCCGCCACTTCGCGCTCACCTTTCGGTCCGAGGACCCGGAACTTCGCGCCGTAGGCGACGAAGGGCACCGCAAGGCTCGACGGGTGGACGATATGGCTCGGTCCGTCATTGCCGAAGATCGCGTGGTACTGATTCTCACCGCCTACCGCAAAGCAGCGCGAGCCGCCCTTCTTGTAGCAGACGAACTCTTCGTTCCGGAAGTACCAGCAACGCGGCCGCTGATTGATGTTGCCGCCGACCGTGCCCTGGTTCCGAATCTGGGGCGTGCCCACTTCGCCCGCCGCGCGCACCACCGCCGGGTACAGTCTCGTCACCTGCGCGTGCTCCGCGAGGTCCACGATCCTGACCGCCGAGCCGATGCGCAGCCCACCGTCCGGCGTTGACGCCACCGTCGCGTCGAGCCCCTTGACGTTGACGAGACGGTCCGGCGAATCGATGTAGTCCTTCATCCGCGCGAGCAGGTCCTGGCCGCCGGCAATCGGCAGCGCGATGCCGTCGACCTTGAGCGCGGCGACCGCTTCTTTCTCATTCGCGGGGTTCACGTAGGCAAAGGCTTTCATGTCAGTTCGTCCCTCCCGCCTTCTGCTGCTCGAGCGCTGCGAGCACCTTGTGCGGGTGCAGCGGCAGGCTGCGAATGGTCGCGCCGGTTGCATTGCGCACGGCGTTCGCAATCGCCGAGGCCGTAGAGACGGTCGGCGGCTCGCCGATGCCGATGACGCCGCGCTCCGGCATGTTGTTCAACACGATGTCGATCTTCGGCACGTCGGACATGCCGGCGAGGAGGTACCACTCCATGTTCGGGTTCACCATCTGGCCGGTGACCCGATCGAGCAGCCGATCCTCGAACAGCGCGAAGTTGATTGCCGCGATCACGCCGCCGAGCGCCTGATGCTCGGCCGTGAGCTTGTCGACGACCAACCCGCAGTCCTGAATCGCAAGAATCCGCGTCACCTTGACGATGCCGGTTTCAACATCGACGGTCGCCTCCGCGAACTGCACGCCGCTGGTGCCGCTGCCCGACAAACCCTGCTGCCACCGGCCGTTCACGGAAATCGGCTCGGTGCCGATCAACTTGCACGCGTCCTTCCACGCCAGTCCCTTGGACGTGTTGCCCTTCACGTGGATTCGACCGCCCTCGGCGACCAGCTCAGTGGGCTCCACGCCGAGCGACGCCGCCACCTTCGCGCACAACGCTTCGAGCGCGTCGACCGACGTGACCCGAATCGCCGGCGTCACGGACGCCGCAGTCGTGCTGCCGCCAGACCCGCCGCTGAACGGCAACAGCGAATCGCCAATCTCGGCTTTCACCGCGCTGACCGGCAGGCCGAACGTTTCCGCCGCGACCATCGCGACGATCGTGCGCGTGCCGGTGCCGATGTCCTGGGTGCCGCACTTCACGACCACGCTGCCGTCGGACAGGATGTCGACGCGCGCCTGGGAGCCGCCGCCGGCGCCGCCCCAGCGATGCGCCGACACGCCCATGCCGGTCTTGATCGGTCCCGGTGTCTGATCGCCGGTCGGATGTCGTTTGTCCCATCCAAACTGCTTCGCGCCAGACGCGAAGTAGTCGGCCCACATGGCGTTCGGCCCGCGCGGGGGCAGGTTCTTCACGCGGAACGCGACCGGATCCATCTTCACGCGGTCCGCGAGCTCGTCCATCAGGATTTCCGTCAGGAAGCAGCCCTGCGGATGTCCGGGCGCGCGCATCGCGCGCTGCGGGCCCGCGTTGATGTAGACGTCCTTGTGCGTGCGCCTGCGGTTCGGGAAGTTGTAGATGTACGGCAGCGGGAACCCGGCCGGCTGGCCAGCGCCGCCGGTGCCCCAGCTCTGACCGTCGAATGCGGTCAGCACGCCGTCCGCGGTGACGCCGGCACGAATGTGCGCGGTGGCCGACGGCCGGTTGCCGGTGTCCAAATGCTCTTCCTTGCGATCGAGCATCAGCTTGACCGGCGCCTTCGCCTGCTGCGCGAGCTTTGCGCAGATCAGTCCCTGTGCGTCCGGACCGAACTTGCTGCCGAAGCCGCCGCCCATGTACTGCGTGATGCAATGGACGTTCGACTGCGGGATCTTGAGTCCCTGCGCGAACTGCTGCGCCGACTGAATCACCGCCTGCGTCGAGATCCACGCCGTCAGCTTGTCGCCGTCCCACTCGCACACGCAGCCGTGCGTTTCGAGGCACACGTGCGTGATCACATGGGTGGAATAGGTCGCCTCGACCACGTGTGCGGCCTTCGCGAAGCCGTCATCCAGCGCGCCGGTTTCTTCCTTCGAGCCCTCGCGCACATTGCCGCCGGGAAACACGGCAGGCGCGTCGGCGGCCATCGCCTGTTCGACGCTGTTCAGATGCGGCAGCTGCTCGTACTGCACGCGGATCAAACGCGCCGCGTCTCGCGCACGCTCCTCCGTGTCCGCGGCGATGCCCGCGACGGGATCGCCTTGGTACATGACCTGCGCGCCCGGCTCCTTCCACGCGAGCGCAGCCTTGACGCCCGGCGCCTTCTCTGCTGCGGAGAGATCGACAGACACGACGCGCGCATGCGGATACGGCGAACGGACGATCCGGCCGTAGATCATGCCGGGACGATTGATGTCGTAGCTGTAGCGGGCGCGGCCGGTCACCTTGTCCGGGCCGTCGAGCCGCTTGACCGCCGTGCTGAGCAACACCGGCTTCGCGGGCCAGGCGTACTTCGGCGCCGCCGCGGCTGGGGCCGCTCCGCCCTGCCCGCCCCGGCCTCCCACCTGCTGGTCAGCCACGGGCCACCCCCTTCGCCTTCGCCGCGTTGGCGGCTTCCAGGATTCGGACGAACGTGCCGCAGCGGCAGATGTTGCCGTCGAGGCCTTTGCGCATCTGCTCGGGTGTCGCGTTGGGATGCTTCTCGAGCAGCGCCACGGTCGCGACGACGAACCCCGGGGTGCAGAAGCCGCACATCAACGCGTCCACGTCGCAGAACGCCTGTTGCACCGGGTGCAGCGTGGCGCCGTTGGCAAGGCCGTCCACGGTTCGAATCTGCTTGCCCTGCGCCTCGATGGCGAGCGTCGAGCACGAGTAGACTGTGCGCCCGTCGACGATCATCGTGCAGGCGCCGCAAGTGCCGCGATCGCACACGCGCTTGTTGCCGATGAGGTCCGCCCGGTTGCGGAGCGCGTCGAGCAGGGTGACACGTGGCTCGATTTTCAGCTCCAGGCGTTTGCCGTTCACCATCAGCGAAACCGGTACATCGCCCGGCCCTAGGACACGTGGGCCGGTCTGCGCTTCGGTCTCCGCCACTCCGGCCGCGGTGACCGCCGAGGCGAGGCCGGTCACGCCCGCACCTTTCAGGAATTCTCTGCGGCTGACTGTCATGGGGGGAATGATACCGCCAAAAACGGCGGGGGAACGCGACGCCCTTACTGGGTGTATGACACGCGATAGACGCTGATCTCGCCGTGCTGTCCCTGACGCTCGGAGGGGCGCCGCGACACGAGCGTGAGGCCCGGCCAGGCGTCGAGCTGATCGGTCAGCCGTCGGTAGCCGTTACCGATGAGACGCTCGCCGTGTACGAGAATGTATCTGGCGCCGTGCGTCTTCACCGTTGCCACCGATCCGTCGTCCGGAAATCCTTCCATCGCCAGGGTCAGGCGGCCGTACCACGGCGGAAAAAATCCCGCATACCCGTTTACCAGGTTCTGCCAGTGAAATGTCGAGTAATACATGTAGGTCGGATCGTGGAGCAACGCGGCGGGGTATTCGAAGATCGTCGCGGTCGGACTGTCGCCAATATCCTTGACCATGTCGGCGTAGGCGTCGGATGGGCCGGTGGGAATGATCTGCAGCGTGAGCGGCTTTGACGCGTACTCGGCCAGCAGCGCGAATCCCAGGAAGACAACGAGCGCGCGCCGCGCGGCGGACGACCGGATCGCGTCGGTCAGCCGCGCCACGCCGTAGCCGGCCAGCACGGCGAGCGAGAAGGCCACCAGGAGGCCCATGCGCGCCGGTATCCGCAGCCCGCGAAATGGACGGATGTAATCGTAGAGAAGCGGATACGTGAAGCCGTTGAAGCCCAGGGAGATGTCGAAGGCGAGCAGGAGGCCGAGCAGATACGCCCCACGCGGATCGCCACGAAAGAACGAAAGCACGAAAGCCCTTTGGGTAGGTTTCGTGTTTTCGTGTTTTCGTGGCCAGAAAGCGGCGCAGGCAAGGGCAATTGCGACGAACCCGGGGAACAGCCGCCGCTCGTTGTCCCTGAACCGTTGAAACAGGTCGCCGTAAAGAAGATTCTGCTCCGGAGGCGCCAGGTAATTGCGGACTTGTGCGCTGCCATCGGTGACTTCGACGCGGCCGCGCTCGACGACGATCTGACCTGCTGACAGATACGCTCTGGCGAGCGGAAGCACCGCGACGATCGCGACCAGGCCGCCAGCCATCAGCGCCACCAGCCGCCGTTGCACCATGGTCCGGTCGGCGATCAGCATCGTGCCGCAGACGATTCCGAGATACGGGACCAGGAACAGACCGTAATACATGCACGACAGGACTTGCCCCGCGACGAATAGCCCGAACCAGACGCCGTCTGCCATTCGCCCGCTCGCAAGCAGCCGGTGAAACGCCCACAGCGCCAGCGGCAGACACTGCGTCTGCTGCAGCTGAAGGTGCGGGAGGTGGTCGATCCGATAGGGGATGAACGCGAAGACGATGCCGGCGAGGATTGCTGCGGCGACGTTCCCGGTGAGCGACCGTACGAGCAGGGCGGTACCAGCACCCGACACGACGAAGCCGGACAACAACACCAGGTTGTGAACCAGCAGCGGCGCGACGCCCACCCAGTGCAGTGGCGCCGCCACGACGCCCGGCAGGAGCAGCGTTTCGGTGAAGGCCAGCGTCTTGCGCTCGGGATAGAAGATGTTGGCGTCGAACAGCCGCGCCGGCGCGCGCGGCAGCTGGTGGGCGACCCATGCCAGCGTCCATGTATTCAGCAGCGGATCGCCGTCGTCGTGCACCCCGTCGTGCAGGTGCAGCGCCTGGGGATAGGTCATCACGGCGGTCAGCGCCGTGAACACCAGCAGCATCGACGCGAAGAACTTCACGACTCGAGAATGTCGAGCAGCTCGGTCAGCGCGGACAGTTCCTGCCGTGCGGCGTAGATGATCGCACGCCGCTCCTGAAGCGTCGGAGTGGACCAGTCGTGGTCGTGCTCGAAGCGGACTTTGCCGTCTACCGCCACTTCGACCACGACCGTGTCCATCGGCTCGACGTAGAGGCGCATGATGGGAGCGTCAGATACCAGCGGCCGCGGCAGCGCGCTGCGCGTCTTCGACTCCCAGCACGATCACCGCGGATTGAGAGCCTTCGGAGCCGCCGCCGTAGGTGTATTCGACGTTCACGTCGGCATCCCGAACGATCTTCAGCAGCGGCGCCAGGGATCCTGGCGCGTTCGGGATCGTCGTCACGACCACATCGCGCTCGGTGACCTGATGATGGTGCTCGCGCAGGACCGCCGCGCCGTGCACGTGGTTATCGACCACCATGCGCAGCTGACCGCCGGCGTCGAGCGACATCGCCTGCACGTTGACACGTTCATCTGACAGCAGGCGGCACACGCCGGCCAGCGCGCCCGGACTGTTCGGCAGGCGCAGCGATAGTTCAATTCGGATCATGAGGGGGATGATAAGGCATCCACAGGAGACAAGGACACAAAGGAGAACAGAGTTTTGTTCCCCTCTGTGTCCTTTGTGGTAGCGAACCGAAGGTGAGCGAACCCCACGGGCGAGCTGCGGCCTCCCAGATGGCCGACAGCCCGCCGCGCGGGGCGCGGGGCAGATGTTACGCGAGCACTTTGATGACGACGCGGCGGTTCTGGGCGCGGCCGGCCTTGGTCTTGTTCGGCGCAACCGGCTTGTCTTCGCCGTAGCTGATGACGTTCATCTTGTGCAGCGGAATCTGGTACTGCTCGTAGAGATACCGCTTGACCGCCTCGGCGCGCTCCAGCCCGATCTTCTCGTTGATCATCTTGTCGCCGACGTTGTCCGTGTGCCCTTCGATCTCGAGGTAGATGGCCTTCGGATCCTGCTTCAACTGCGCGACCATCTGGTCGAGCCGCTGCTTCGCTTCATCGGGCAGCACGGTCTTGCCGAACTTGAAGTTGCCCTGATCCTCGCTCAACACCACCTCGTACACGAGGCGCTTGTTGGCCTTGTCCATCACGTCGAACTTGGTGTTGGCTGCGGTGCCGACAGCCTTGGCGTCGTTGGCGGCCGTGTGCGCCGCTGCCGCTGCGTCGTTGGCGGCCTGCGCCTTCGAATCGGCCGCGGCGGCCTTGGCGTCGACCTCCGAAATGCGGCCCTCATTCTTGCGCGTCCGCTCCTGCGTTTCCTCGAGCGAGCGTCCCTGCGCGTCAACCTTCTCGTTGACTTCGCCGACGCTGGTTCGCACGAACTTCTTGGTCGCGCAGGCGGTCGACCCACCTAGCGCCAGAGCCACAAGGGGAACAGCGACGAACAGTTTCCGGAACATGGTCGATCCTCCTAATGCAACGTCGGGCTTGATTGCCCCGCTATGTAACCACTCCGGGCACGAACAGTTAGGTCCTTGTTACGCGCGCGGACCACGAGCGGATGCCAGCCCGGCTGCCCGCTCGATTCGAATGCGATGAGGTACTGATGCCGCAGCTCGTCGATGATCTGGCGCGCCGCGACGCTGCGCTGTCCCGGCGTGCTGGCCACGAAGACGTGACCGCCCGTCCACGCGGCGAGGTCCGCCAAGGAGCCAACGAGCGCCGATTGCTGGGCCGCCGGCACCGCTGTCTCTTCCGACGGATTGTCGATCGACGGCACGATGCCGAAGATGTAGACCGGGACATCGATCCCACTAGCGATGGCAGACACTTCTGCCGGCTTGAGATAGCTGGCCGTGTCGGCGCCGTCGGTCAGGACGACGACCGCGCGCCGGCGCCCTTCGCGCTCGCCGACGCGCCTGGCGGTCAGCGCGATGGCGTCGTGGAGCGATGTCTCGCCAAAGGGCTTTTTGCCCGTCAGCGCGTTTGGCAGCGTCTTCAGGCCGACGGTGAACGGTGCGACCTCGTCGAGATGCGTGTCGAACGTGAAGACCGCCGCCTCGTCGCGCGTGGGATCGAGCCAGCTCATGACGTGTTCGGCCGCCTCGCGCGCATACTTCAAATGCCCTTCCATGCTCCCGCTGACGTCGAACAGCATCGCGACGCTGACGCCCGTCAGGTCGTGCCGGAAGTCCTTGATGTTCCGCGCCTGGCCCCCGTCGAGGATTTCGAAATCACGCGCCGTGAGATCCGCGACAAAGCGGCCCTTGCGGTCGCGGACGATGGCAGCGATCCGTACCATGTCGACGCTGGCCTTGAAGGAGGGGACGATTGCCGGCGGCGCCTGGGTCTGCCCCGCCACTTTTCCGTCCCACCTGATTCCAATTGCCAGCGTCAAAATAGTCGCTACCTTGATGAGCTTGCCCCGCATCATCGGCCATTTCCTTTCCAAAGTTGTTGCCATGTGGTTAAGTATTGGTACAGTTGAAGTTAGTCGGATCGAGTTCCGGTACATCGTGCTCCGCCGTATAGAAACGTATAGAAAATCGTGTAGAAATTACTCGTCGACACAGCATCGGCATCGGGTCGGGGTAGAATCCTCGGCGTGACAACCGCCAGGACCGCGGCGGCGATTCCAACGGCCGCGCGCGTACACCGCTTTACCTACGCCATTCGAAATATCGTCGCGGAGGCCCAGAAAGTTGAGGCGGCAGGCACTCGCGTCCGCTACCTCAATATCGGCGACCCGGTCGCCTTCGGGTTCAACACGCCGGCACACCTGGTCGAGGCGGTGACGCGCGCGATGCGCGACGGCCACAACACCTATGGCCCGTCCGCCGGCATTCCGGCGGCCCGTGAGGCCGTGGCGGCGGAATACACCCGCAATGGCTTTCCGGTCGCTGCGAATCGCGTCTTCATCACGGCGGGCACGTCGGAAGGGATTGAGCTTGCCCTGAGCGCGGTGTGTGAGAGCGGCGGCGAAGTTCTCGTGCCGATGCCGACCTATCCATTGTACACGGCCGTGCTGGCCAAGCTGGACGCTCAGGCGAAGTACTACCGCCTGGATCCCTCGAACGCCTGGATGCCGGACCTGGATCACCTGAAGAGTCTGGTCACGCCCGCCACCCGCGCGCTGGTCGTGATCGACCCGAACAATCCCACCGGCGCGGTGTATCCAACAGAGACACGTCGTGCCCTGCTCGACTTCGCCGACGCGCACGGCCTGTTGGTGCTTGCCGACGAGGTGTACGGGGATCTCGGATTTTCCGGCCCTGTCCCGCCTTACGGTGTGCTCGACCCCGACGCGGCCATTATCTCGTTCTCGAGCTTGTCGAAGGCGTATCTGGCGCCCGGCTGGCGCACGGGCTGGATGGCGATCGGGCGTTCACCGCGCCTGGACGCGGTCGTGGCGGCCGTGAAGAAACTGGCGGACGGGCGGCTTTGCAGCGTAGTCCCGATGCAGTATGCCATCGCGCCGGCGCTCACCGGCGATCGCTCGCACCAGCCGTCCTTCCGGCACGACCTCGCGGCGCGCGCGCAGCTCACGGTCGAACGGCTGCGCGCCATGCCCGGCGTATCGTGCGTGGCGCCGACCGCCGCGTTCTACGCGATGCCGCGGGTGGCGCTGCCGCCCGGACGCAGCGACGAGGATTACGTGAAAGCGCTGCTCCATGCGACCGGCGTCTTGTGCGTCTATGGCTCCGGCTTCGGTCTGCCTGCCGACCAGGGATTCCTTCGCATCGTCTTCCTGGCGCCGCTCGATGAGCTGCAGGACATCTACGATCTGATGGCTGGATTCACCGCAGACTACCTGAGAAGCTCATAATGGCTGGTGGCTGATCGCTGCCGATGATGACGGACCGCGACTTCACGCGGCGACTACTGCAAACCGTCGCTACCGTCGCGGGTACGGCCATCCTGGTTGCAATCCTGTGGGCCGCGCGTGAAGCGCTGCTGCTGATCTACATCAGCGCGCTCATCGCAATGGGGTTCTCGCCGATCGTCGGCGTCCTGGAGCGCCTGCGCGGTGTGCCCCGCTGGCTCGCCATTCTCGTCATCTATCTCGCCATCGTCGCCGTCCTCGTCCTCCTCGGCCTGATGATCATTCCGCCGTTGGTCGCTCAGGCCGCGGCCCTTTGGGCGGGGATTCCGAGCTACTTCAACGCGTTCCAGACGTTCCTCATCAAGCACAAGCTGATGGTCCATCGCGTCACACTCGAGGAGGCCGTGCAGAGCGCCCCCAGCGGCACCGGCGGCAACGCGGTCGGGACGGTGCTGGTCGCGATCTCGAGTCTGATCGGCGGTGTCTTCGGGCTCATCACGATCCTGATTCTCAGTTTCTACCTGCTGCTCGAAGCGCAATCGATGTTCGACGCGCTGATGCGGTTCGTGCCGGCGGGCCGCCGCGCCGATGTGGCGACCGCGTCGCGCCACGCGGTCGTCAAGGTCAGCGCGTGGCTGCGGGCGCAGCTCTTGCTCGCCGGCGTCATGGGCATCTTCGCGGCCATCGGTCTGTACCTGCTCGACGTGCCGTACTTCTACGTGATCGCGCTGGTGGCGGCGATCGGTGAAACCATCCCGATCGTCGGACCGATCATCGGCGGCATTGCCGCGGTTGGCGTGGCGATCACCGTGTCGCTGCAGCTGGCGGTGATGGTTGGCGTCTATTTCCTCGTCCTGCACCAGCTCGAAGCCAACGTGCTCGTGCCCAAGATCATGGAACGGCGCGTCGGCGTCAGTCCGGTCGTCGTGATGATCGCGCTGCTGATCGGCGGCGCGTTGTGGGGCCTGGTCGGCGCGATCCTCGCCATCCCGACCGCGGCGATCATCTCGGTCATCGTGTCGGAGTTCGCGAGCGAAGAGGACGTCCGGATTCAGCGCATTCGGTGACCGCTCACGAACACCGCACAGATCGCAAAGAACGCAAAGAGAATCATGGCTTTGCGGCCTCCGCGGCCTTTGCGTTCATCGTGTATCTCGTCTTCACGCTGGCGCTGACGTGGCCGCTGGCGCGCGGGCTCGCGCACGATGTTCCGAGCGACTTCGGCGATCCGCTCTTCACGATGTGGGTGATGGCTTGGGACGCCACCCACCTGGGGCCCGGATGGTGGAACGCGAACATCTTTCATCCACACCCGCTCGCGCTCGCCTACTCGGAGCACTTTCTTCCCCAGGCGCTTCAGGCGCTGCCGGTCTATCTCGTCACCGCCAATCCGATTCTCGGCTACAACCTTGTGTTCCTGTCGACGTTTGTGCTGTCAGGCCTGGGGATGTTTCTCTTCACCCGCGATCTGACCGGACGCTGGGAGGGCGCGATGGTGGCCGGGCTCGCGTATGCGTTCGCGCCGTACCGGATCGCGTCGCTGCCGCACCTCCACGTGCTGTCGTCCGCGTGGCTGCCGTTCGTGCTGCTCGGATTCCGCCGCTACCTGGCGACCGGCAGGATGCCGCCGCTCTTCGGGGCGGTCGTCGCGTGGGTCGCGCAGAATCTTTCTTCCGGGTACTACATCTTCTTCTTCAGCCCGGCGGTCGTCGCGTACATCGCGTGGGAACTCACGGTGCGGCGCCTCTGGTCGAACACCCGGACCGTCGCGACGATCGCCGCCGCCGGTGCCGCGGTCGCGGCGATGACCGTGCCGTTCATGCTGCCGTATCTGGCGCTGCGAAACCGCGACTTCAGCCCGCGTGCGGCACGAGAGGTCGATCGGTTTGCCGCCGACGTGTACTCGTACCTGACGGCGGCGCCAAATCTTCGCGTGTGGGGCGGACACCTGCGCGCGTGGCCGAAGCCCGAAAGCGCGCTCTTTCCGGGACTGACCATCGCCGCGCTCGCGGGGTTCGCGTGCGTCCGTGCCTGGCGCGACGCGCGCTTCGCCGGGTGGTTCACTGCGACGGCCATCGCGATCACGCTCGTGCTGTCGACACTCGGGTTCGGCTGGACGATTCGGCTGCCGCTGCTCAAGATCACGAGCCTGGGGCGGGCGGCGCTGGCGGCGGCGGCGCTCGTGACGATCGCGCTCGTTGGCTCACGCGCGATCCGGGCAGCAACCCGGCGCTGGTTCCAGCAGCCCGCCGCCATCCTGTCGCTCGTCGCCGCGTCCGCTGTGGTCCTCTCCTTGGGGACGCGAATCACGGCGAAGGGGCGCGTGGTCCTTGAATCCGCCCCGTACGCGCTGCTGTACCGATTCGTCCCGGGCTTCGACGCTCTCCGCGTGCCGAGCCGGTTCGCGATGCTGGTGGCCTTCTGCCTCGCCGGACTCGTGGCGATTGGCGTCGCCGCGATCGGCGACGAACGGCGCCGCCGGTTCGTCGCGCTCGTGGCCGGGGCGTTGATCGCTCTCGAGTTCGTGCCTGCGCCTTTCCCGATCAACGGCAATTCGACGGCGTACGCGCGTGCCGATCTCGCCCCGCTGCCCGATACCCTCGAATCGGGCGCGGGGGCGCCGCCGGTCTATCGCTTCATTGCCAGCCTGCCCTCGCACGCCGCGGTCCTCGAGCTGCCGCTCGGCGAGCCGGCGTTCGACATCCGCTACATGTTCTATTCGACGCTGCACTGGAAGCCGCTCGTCAACGGCTACAGC
>Ga0207641_10000810_pt1 | contig 33309 bp, 34 predicted proteins | sample KBSSwiS62_FD_184306 | JGI IMG/M metagenome (GOLD analysis project Ga0207641, IMG submission 184306) | Switchgrass rhizosphere microbial communities from Kellogg Biological Station, Michigan, USA - KBS Switchgrass S6-2 (SPAdes) (version 2) | ecosystem: Host-associated > Plants > Roots >... | reverse complement strand
ACAAAATGAGTGTTCTTAATGCTGTCAGGAATAAATTATTGGCCAGAATTTTTGCAGTCGTGAATCGAAGATCGGTCTATCAAAAAATAAATTATCAAACCAGCTTGGTTTTGTCATAGAAATCGGCGTAAAGAACTTTAAGAAGGGACTCATTGGCAAACAAAAGCAACGATCATAATTTTGAATGTGCTTAAACATCTAAAATATGCCGGCCTTTTTCACCAATACGATATAAAGTTTCTTGAGTTATATACTTTTTTTGGTCAATTTGTTGTGGTTGGTCTCTTGTACAAAAATAACTATGAATACTTCTTCGGTCATGATCTGTTTGATTGGTCGTGCCACCATGCCATACATGCGAGTTAAAAATAAACACAGATCCTGCTGGTGCAATAATACGAATTTCGTCAGGATGTTCTTCATTAGTATCTGACATAGCTTCATCGGGTAAAACACTTAATTTATGCGTTTTAGGTACAATTCGGGTAGAACCATTGTCTTTTGTAAAATCGTCTAAAAGCCAAATACTATTGCAGACTTTATATGAACCGTTCACGACAGTATTTTTCCAATCCACATGAAGTTTTTGAAGCCCTTTATTGGGCTTGGCAGCTCTGTAATTTAAAGAAGATAATTTGTATTGCTGTCCTAAAACAGCTTCAATACCTGCTAATACACGTGGATGCGTATAAAAAATATCGAAGATCATTCCTTTGTTTACCAAATCTGCCAAACGGTCTGCACCCTCTTCTTTCGGGTGGCGGATGTATTTTGATTCCGCTAATTCCACTCCTGCCTTATCTCCTTCTGTTTGCATTAATTCAGCAAGACGGTTATTGATTTGTTTAACTTGTTCCGGTGTCAATAATTGACCTAGATTGAGATACCCATAAGTATCTAAAAATTTAATTTCTTGTTTCGTAAGCAAAACAAAGTATTTTAATTGTAAAAGAATGCTGCAAAGGCAAGAATAATGTGGGGTATTCTACCTTAAAATTCGCCGCTTTTTGAACTATATAAACATTTTTGTTTTTTTAAAAGTTTATTAGGTTACCATTTTTTCAGGCCTAATAATTTTTTGCCCAATTCATTTAGTTCAGCAGTACCATATTTAGTTTGTTCCCATTTGCGGGGGTCACCAGGAAAAGCATAGCCTTCAGGAGCAACACTATTTTTCCAGGAATTGATTCGCCATTGACACAACGCTTCATTGTTTTCTTCTGCTGGCATCATGGAGATATATTGAGCAATACGAACTTTGTCGCTACTCATATTAGGTCTTATACCATGAGGTTGCAGGCTATTAAAAATAAGCAGGTCGCCAGCCTCCATTTTTACTTTTACAAATTCAAAACCTGTAGTATCAGGTTTAAAACGGTCACGGTCCTCGGGCTGTGTCAGTTTCCATGTATCGTAAGTGCGAAACAATTCAGGAATACACTGAAAGCCGCCCATGTTTTCATCCGTCTGGTCTGCCAATGCAAGCACACCCTGTACATTCACAGGTTTTGTTTCAGGGTCGTAGTCCCAATGAATAAAACCTTTTTGTTCAAAGCCCGGCTTAATAGGAAAATTAAGGTTGGCCCTGTCAATTGTAACCCATAATTTTTCCGTTCCCCAAATATCTCTGAACGCATCATACACTTTTTGAGTCATGCGGTTATTCCATAAATGCTGATTGTTATAAACTTCTACCATCCCTGTATTGGTCAATTCTTTCATCTTCATTTCAGCCCGTGGCGGTGCATACCATGTGCCCGGATCATTGGGATCTTTTTCTTCAAACTCCCATAAAAAATTTGCAGTGGCTAGTGCCTGTTCACGCGGTACAGCATTTTTTATGACAACATACCCATTGGTGATCCAAAAATTCCAATCGGCTTCACTTAATACACGAAGTGGCTCACCATTACTACGGTCGTTTAATTTTGTAGCACTGCTTTTTGCAGTTGAAGGATTGCCCGGAATATCTTTATGAGCATTGTCCGGTACCATGGTAGGTGCCATTGTCGGCGCCATTGTTTTTTGTTCCATATAGCAATATTTAGTGTTTAAAAGATAAATCAGTTAATAATGAGCATTGTCTTTGGCCTTTACTGCACCAGCCATTTTCATTTCTATGTCTGCAAGTATTTTCTTCTCTATCATTTCTGTTTGACAGTGGATTATTTTTAACCGCTAATGATGGTTGTATAATTTTTACAGGTAAATGATTTGAAGAAATGGTTTGCTGTAGCATGGCAATCTGTTTTCGTTGATACAAAAATAGCTTTGAGGCGGATGGCTAATCAACATCTGCAATGGCAGCTATTTGTTCTGTATTGATATATTTTGATACTTTTAGGTGCAGTGGTGCAAAATCAGCGCAAATGAAAGCAAAGTTAGAATCCATAACCAGCGATAGCGATAGTTCATTTAGAATATTATTGACGCCCAGGTTAAATGAGATATTTTATTGGCATTTCCATCCGGAGTATGAGATCGTTTACGTTGAAACGGCAAGCGGTTTCCGTCATATTGGCGACCATATTTCAAAATACAAAGACAGCGACATTGCACTAATTGGACCTAACATACCACATTTGAATTTTGATTATGGGGTAAAGGAAACTGTGGACACAGTGGTCGTTCAAATGAAAGAAAATTTTTTAGGGCAGCATTTTTTTTCATTACCTGAAATAGCAGCAATAAAAAGTTTGTTTGAAAAAGCAAAAAGTGGTTTAGCATTTTATGGAGAAACAAAAAAGTTAGCTGGTGAAAAATTAAAGCAATTAACAGCATTACCGCATTTTGAACAACTCATTACTTTATTGCAGGTTTTTAATTTATTGGCTAATAGCACCGAAGTGGAAATGCTCAAAGCAAGACCGATTGCCAGTGCATCGGTATTAAAAGAACAGCAGCGGTTACAAAAAATTTATCATTTTATTGAGGCCAACTATCAAAATGAGATCGATGTGAATGCTGTTGCAAAAATGTGCAACCTGACAACCGCTGCCTTTTGCAGGTATTTTAAGAAATCAACTCACTATACCTTTACAGATTTTTTAAATCAGTTTCGGATAAATCAGTCAAAAAAATTATTGTTGCAAGGCAAAAATGTTACAGAAGCGTGTTACGAAAGCGGCTTTGCAAATATTTCATACTTTAATAAAACATTTAAAAAAGTTACAGGAGAAAATCCATCTGTATTTAAGAAGAAACATTTTGTCGAATAATTGAAATGCATTTATTTATTCTGTACAACTTACAATTGGAAATCATTAACTTTCTGTACAAGAATTTTTGTAACACAGAATGATAGCGACAATTTGAAATTCATCCCTTTTTTTGATTATGACAGAAAATAAATCACTGAATCGGCTTGAAGCTTTTAGCGATGGTGTATTTGCCATTGCTATCACCCTGCTGATCCTTGATATCAAGTTTCCGCATGGGGGAGTTGAAAGTAGTTTGTGGGATCGTCTCTTAGCACTCTGGCCTTTCTTAGTTGCATTTGTGCTCAGCTTTTTTGTTATCCTCGTTACATGGATCACACATCACGACCTCATACGCCTAGTACGTGAGTCAAGTCGCCCATTACAACTGGCCAACGGATTCGCACTACTCTATGTAACATTCATACCGTTTGTAACCGGGGTGCTTGCGGAAAATCTTACAAATAGTTCGGAGGTAAATACAAATGATTTGTTGGAAGATTGCAACAGCAAGCTCATTGACGGAAGACTCATCATGAATTATGCAGCTATAATTATATCTACCGAAAAATGATCCATAAATCAAATAAAGCCAATGAAACATTGGCTTTATTTGATTACAAGAGTTTTAAAGGCATATGATCTTATACTGTTTCAGCAACAGCGACTGGCATTGAAACAGTAATGGGCTCAAGAACCGTGTGTTTTTCTTTTGCGATCTTTTGAATTATATCCGGGTTACTTAAAACAGCTTGCATAGCGTCCATATCAAAAACTTCTGCGATCAAAACAACCGAATTCGGATCGTTCGTATCCTGTAAAGTTTGAAACCCGGACGCAAATTTTGAGAATATCTCAACCCGATCCTGGTGTCCTTTCAACCATCTATCGATGTTACCTACTTTGTGGCGAATTACAACCGTTGTCATTTTTTTTCAATTTAGTATTGGTGCTTACTCTAAACAGTTTTCAGCTTCCCTGTTGCCTACTTTATTTTTAATGTCGTTGTTCGGCGCTTTCGACTTTAATGATCAAAACATTATTGCAATCCTATCTGCTTTACATAAGTTTGATTGTCCCAGAATAAATGTTCCTCGGTCATGATACCATTTTCCCAAATTCCTACTGTTGCCATTGGCATTTTAAATGCTTTACCGGTCGGTTGAATGAATTTTCCATCTCCTATGGGCATTGGTTTAGTGAATGTCCCTTCAAACACACCTGTAACCAGTGTGTATTTACCCGAACCAAATTTGATGGGATGTTCTTTGATCCTTGTATCGGGTGCATATACAAAAAGTTTTTTCAGATCTTCAATATGTGTATCGATACCCTCCGTCATGTGTCCGTCCGGCCAATAGACTTTTATGTTCTGCGCATGACTTTCTTTTAACCTGTCCCATTTTTGATTGGAGAATACATCAAAATCAAGGTCATCAAATGTCTTTAGATTTTTTGTAAGGGTTTCATTATTGGCAGCCAGGTCCAATGCAATTTTTTTAAGACTGTCAATATTATTGGCTGTACCACTGTTAGTACTGTTAGTACTGTTAGTACCACCTGCTGATTGGCAGCTTTGAAAAACCGCTACCAGGAAGAGTGATGAAAAGATGACTAATGCTGTTTTGAGTGTTGGATGTTTCATTTCAATTTTTTTTGGTTGATACATGCAATCTACTTTGAAGCTGTGGGCAGCTCCAATGACATTTAACAGAAAAAAAGCTTGATAAATATCAAGGCTTATTGGTGAAGCATTTGTTTCCTGATACGGCTCAGTGTTTCGGGAGAAACACCCAGGTACGAAGCTATCAAATGAAGAGGTACACGATTAATGAATGAATGATATTGGGTGATCAGCCGTTGATATTTTTCCTCTGCGGTTAAGCCGATCGTACTTGATACCCTGCGTTGCAATGCCACATAGGCATCCTGGAATAGTATTCTGTAGTAGGTCTCATATTTAGGTACTTCACTTAAAAGTTTGAAATGATCCTGCCGCTCAATAGTGAGCACATCACTATCCTCCAGGGCCTCGATATTCATTTTTGATGGCTCACTGGTTAAAAAACTATACAGGTCGCCGATCCACCAACCTTCAAATGCAAATTGAATGACATGCTGAGTGCCTTTATCATCAATAGTATAAGAATACAACGAACCTTTTTCAATAAAGACTGATTTGATGCAAACATCACCTTCCTGCAATACATATTGTCTCTTCCTTATTTTTTTGGGAACAAAATAATTCTTGCATTTCTGCAAGTCTTCTTCACTAAAAGATGCTTTAGCCAGAAATGATCTTGTCAATAATTCATACATGATAGCTAAAAGATAGGAAAATTGATCTGGACTTTAAATAGATATGTCGTTTTTCTGCACCCGTTGTCGTTCCGAATCCCGATAGATATCGGGAAGCTGCATAGACATCAGAACTCAGCACCGCTGTTCTTCGTAGCGTTCAATAAAATAAAAAATCTTCAATTGTTATCCTGTCCCGGTAACTACCGGGATCATCCTGGATCAGCTTTGCAAAAACTGTCTTGTCAGGGACTAAGTCACGATGTATATTTATATATTAGTGTATTAATTTTATTGAAAGAAAATTAATCTAACCAGGTCATGGGTAAGCACTTTGCAGGGGAAACTGAAAAAGCCCGTTTTGAAACTTTTATTGATGCCATCCTGGCAATAATAATTACCATCCTTGTACTTGAATTCAGAGTACCAGAAAATGCTTATTCATCTGATGATGAGATAAGATCGTTTATCCATCATATGGCACCTGCTGTTTTCAGCTATGTCATTTCTTTTGCTACCATTGTCAGCCTTTGGATAAATCATCATGACCTGTGCCGCCTGATCAAAACTGTGGATATCAGGTTTGTTATTCTCAATTTTGTCTTTATTCTTTTTGTCTCGCTACTACCTTTTACCACCGCACTGGCCGGAAGAAATCATGAAAGCTCTTACGCAGTTGCGCTGGTAGCAACAAATTATTTCCTGATGAATATTAGTTTTGCTTCTATATGGGGATATGTCACCAGAAAAAAAATTATTCCTGAAGAAACAACTACGGGCAAAGGATTTAAAGGGAATGTAACTATTGCAATCGTAGGGAGCGTTCTCTTATTGATAAGCATACCTCTTGCCTATGTCAGCACCTATATTTCTTTTGCACTTTTTATAGTTGTACTTTTTTTACACATCAGTAAGGAATTTTTTTATAACGTGGATAAATAGCTTCGCATTGGCTCCTGCTGTAAAAAAATGCCCCCATTGCGTAAAAGGCAAGATGGAATTTATTTGAACGATTCTAAAAACCGTTGAAAATTATTATTGTTGGCAACAACATCATTATGCTCCGCTTTGCTGTGGATGAAAATAAGTTTGTTGTTTTTCAGGTCGCTTGCAGTAATATCACCTTCCTGCTTCTGAATATATTTCCATTTCCATTCATCCATATCCATCATCAGGTCTCTTGAGTTTTGCATAGTGCCACCGTTATCTGTATAAATATTTATCATTTTACAAGATGAATGTTGTTGCAAATACATAGTGAATTTTTCCTGCTGACCGTACAAGGCATCAAACAATAAAATTCCTTTGCATGTATAAGATGAATTCAATAATAAATAACTCATTACCCTATAGGCCCCGCTATGCCCGGCATATATCAGACCAGCTGAATGATCAGTTGATGAAATAATTTTTTCTTTCGATAAAAACCCTGCTATATCTTTCATGAATAAATTAAAAACACCGGCTTTTTCAAACTTCCCGCCATAACTATCGGGAGAATTCCGTGGCCCTTCAGGAAAAATGAAAATGGCGTTCAAATGTGCTGCATCAAACTGCTCTTCCAATTTATATTCGATCAGTGCAGAATCAATATTATTGCCCCAACCATGAAACCAAAAGACAAAATGAAAAGGTTTTGTTTTATCAAAATATGCCGGAACAAAAATATATGCACTGCTGTCACTGTAATGTTCGGCAGCAGTATATGTTTTATTGTCGTATATCCTTGGCTCTGCATTTCTTAACGAATCAGGAAACATGGAATGAGTACTTGTAATGCGAAAAGACTTGCCGGTATTGGTTTGAGCAAATGATGTGATAATAAACCCTGTTAACAGCAATAATAAGTTTGTTTTAATAATGTAACCTTCTCTCATGTTAGTGTCGTTTGAATCAGAGCCATCTAAATTAATCATATTTCCTTCATTCTGTTGCCGAGGTGACTCAAGCCAATCATCCATACGAAAAAAAAGTATTCGTATTAAGCACAAGCATTAAGGAAATACCCGCTGCACTAAAAGAGAAAGTAACAATTCTTTCAATGATATTCATTATTGTCATTGCAATTCTTTTTGAATGGATACACGAAAGGAATTATATAAAATATGCAACTGCTATTTCAAGAATCATTTATCCATCTGATTGCGTCAATTATCCATTTTCATTCAAAAACATGCAACTCATCTTTGCCTTTTAAAAATTTGCATCATTAAATTAATTAAACAAAAAACTATGGACTCAAAAAAATTAATCTCCGAACTGGAGTTTGAAACAATTTCTACCGGTAAGCTCCTGGACAGAATTCCGAAAGACAAATTAACATGGAAGCCACATCCGACAGCGATGTCCCTGGCCGAACTGGCATATCATGTTGCCAATGTTCCAGGCATTTTTTCATCTTTTGCAGATGAAGGCAAAACGAACGTAGAAGTTATGGTGTATCATCACATCCCGGATTCAAAAAAAGAAATTATTGAAAGTTTTCCCAAAAGTATGGCAAAGGCAAAACAGGTTTTTGAAAGTGCAACTGAATCCTGGGGTAAGACAAATTGGGAGTTAATAAAAGATGGGAAAAGTATTTTTGCCATGCCCCGTTTTTTAATGTGCCGGCTCTTAGTATTGAATCACTGGTATCATCACAGGGGGGAATTGATAACATATTTAAGGATGTTAGGTATCCCGATTCCATCTGTATATGGCCCCAGTGGTGACGAAAACCCATTTGATCAGGCATAACAGGTATCGTAATCATTAGTAAAATCAAAAGCTGCATGCCGGTAATTTATTTGCCGGCATATTCTTTTATGAGCACCGACTGATCGTCCGATCATTACAACGTCAAAGTATTTTCTCATTTGTGCATCTGATTGCGTCAATTGTCCATTTACTTACGGAAGAACGCACCTCATCTTTGTCTTAAAAAAATAATATGGAACTAATATTGAAAATCATGGGTGGCACTGTAGGATTATTAGTGCCGAATCTTTTTGTTTTTGCACTTACAAAAGGATTGGAAAATAGTTCATTTGATAAGATCATTTTCTCAGCGTTAAAAAAGAAGCTGGTCTTTGCTGTTTGGTTGTGGGTAGTGTTGGTTTGGTTACTTTCGATAACAAATGTTCTGAGTTATCATGAAGGGGATATTTTTCCGAGGTTTGTTATTCCATTGTTTGTTCCTGTTATCATTGGTCTGTTCCTAATAAGGAATAACTATTTCAGACTGATCGTGAATAATATTCCTCTTCACACTTTGGTTGGTATCCAGGCTTTTCGACTTGCAGGTTTTGCATTCCTTCTCATCGTAAATATCAATCTTTTGCCAAAGCCCTTCGTCAATGCCGGGTATGGAGATATTATTACAGGTTGCCTGGCAATACTGGCCGGCATCACATTGAAGAGGGCAGCCAGGAGCTCTAAAGTTTTGTTTTGGGCCTTTACTGCGGCAGGCATCCTCGACCTTCTCAATGTAGCCTTTATGCTGCTTACCTATTATCCTATATGGAGTACGGCTCAACCATCCAGTTCTGCTGCAACAGAGTTTTCATTGGTAATGATCCCAGCTATTGCAGCTCCCATTGCTCTATTGTTACATATGTATTCTGTCCGGAATTTCATTCTTCTAAGAAACTCTCCTCATAAGGCTGCCAATCCTTTTATATTTGCTGCTGATGAGAAGACGAACTAGTTTATTATGAGCATCCCCATTGTTGATAATAACATATTTCGATTGCTTTCATTTAGAGATGAAAGCAATTTCTCCGGATTTCAAAGAACAAATTGTTATACGATCATTTTTGTTCTGAACGGGAATGGTATATTTAAAGCGGAAGGTCTTGCCTATTCTTTTGAAGGAAAGACATTGATATGTCTTTCGCCCTACCAGCCTTACATGATCAATGCATCAGTAACATTACAAGGATATGTTTTGCATTTTCATTCAGATTTTCTTTGCGTATACAAACATCACAACGAAGTAGCCTGTAATGGAGTGTTATTTGATAATATATACCGATCACCGATTCTGAGTTTGACAGAAGCTGAAGGAGAAAAACTTCACCAGATGCTTCAACAAATGGAAGCAGAAGTTCATGATATCGGTCTTGCCCAATACGAACTTTTAGTTTCTTACCTGAAGATATTTTTAATTCACGCAACACGGATAAAAGTGCTTGAACAACCAGGTGCGCACATTATAAAAGATGAACCTTTGATCGTGAAGAATTTAAAAGATGCTATCGAGCATTATTTTAGAAAAGAGCATTCGGCAAGTTATTATTCAGGATTACTTAATATTTCTACAAAGGCGTTGGCAAAAATTATTAAGAGCCACCTGGGTAAACCTCTCAATCACCTGATCTCCGAGCGGATTGTAGTTGAGGCAAAGCGTGAATTATATTTAACCTCGAAGCCGGTAAAAGAAATTGCTTATGATCTTGGCTTTAACGATGAATATTATTTCAGCCGCTTTTTTAAAAAGAATGCTGCTATTTCGCCACAGACGTATCGTGATACGGTTGGCTCTGGAAAATTAGCTACGATCAACTGATCGATAATAGGAAATGATTGAAGAAACTTCTATGTCAAAATAAGGAGCGTCGTCATGCTCTAATTCATAGAAAGTAACAGCGATAGGATAACTTGTGATTTTAAAAACCTGGCTGCTTTGAGAATTATCCTACTTGAATCTGGTATATGTTAAACCTTTTTGAAACCATAAAAACCCATCCGGAATATTTCAAGCAACTTGCCTGCAAGGTATTGCTGTGCTCTCAATATGACTGCCCTCAACAAAAGGAACTAAAGGAACTCTATTCGGAACACAATTTCATTGTATATGTATTAAGCGGAAAAAGAATTCTTTTTCGGCCCGACCACACTTATGAAATGACAGAGGGGAAATGTGTCTTTTCAAAAAAGGGTGGCTGGTTGGCTCAAAGAGAGCCGGGTACGGACTGGCGTGTCATGATCTTTTTTATGCCTGACAGTTACCTACAGCTTTTTTGTAAAAAATATAGCGCCAGCTTTTCTACCGTAGGTTCGCAAACAAGAGCAACGCCTCAAATGATCGACCTGCATATCAATGAAGCCACAAAAAGTTTTTTCGAATCCATGATGGTTTATTTTATGCAAACCCCTCGTTTGCCCGAAGCTTTGCTTGAACTGAAGTTTCATGAACTATTATTTACTCTTCTTAGCAACCCCAATAATAAGAATCTTCTTTTTCAATTACATGCAATAACAGATCATCGCCGAGAATCTATTTCCGAAATAATGGAAGCTAATTACACATACAATCTTTCACTTAAAGAGTTTGCGAGGCTTACTCACCTTAGCCTTGCTTCCTTTAAAAGAGAATTTAAAAAAGCATTTGGCACCACACCCGGAAAATGGCTCAAAGAAAAAAGGCTTGATCATGCAGGCAGGGTATTGAGTACATCTTCAAAAAGCATCAGTGATGTTGCATTCGAGAGTGGCTTCGAAAATACAACTCATTTTAGCCGCGTTTTTAAAGAAAAGTTTCATGAAACTCCTTTGCATTACAGGCAACTGATAGTCGCCGACCCAATTGATTTTTGATCCCCACAAAAATATTATTGAGCTCCTCAGCAAGTGCGTTGGAAAATACCCGGTCTATTTTTGTCATCTGATATCGTTGGAAAAAGTGATCACAATTTCTGGCAAAAAAAATCTGATTTATTTGAACGTAAAAAAAACAAAATGAAAAGAATTTCGCGTTATTGGAGCTACGCAAAAAGTAAAGCTCATAAACTCACAGTTCTCACAAGCACATTGGTTTTCCTGGTGGCAGCATCTTCCTGTCAGAAATCAACTTTCAAAAATCCGTCAGTGGCATCACCGGAAACCGTGCTTGCATGGAATGAAATAGCCACACAGGCATTTATCCATTTTCCTGAACAACAGGCGCCGCCGCCAATGATCGAATCCAGGGTTTACGCCATGGTGAATATAGCTATGCATGATGCGCTGAATAACATTATAAAAAAATACAAAACATATGCTCTGTCGTCTATGGATAAAGCTGCCAACCCGGATGCTGCAGTAACACAGGCAGCGTATGATGTATTGATTGCGGAAGCGCCATGGTACAAGAGTAGCTATGACAGCTTACTGACTGTATCATTAAGCGCCGTCATCCAAAGTGATAGTAAAGCAAAAGGTATCGCTTTGGGCCATGCTTCCGCACTAGCTATAAAAAATAATCGTATTAATGACGGTAGCGCAACGGCACAGTTTCAATATACTCCGGGTAACCTACCGGGTCAATACCAGTTTACTGCTCCTTTTGATGCAGCTCCGTTCAATGGATTTTATGCGATCCCTGGTTGGGGAAAAGTAAAACCATTTGGGCTAACTTCTGCTGCACAGTTCAGGCCGGGTGCACCTTACTCTATTTTAAGTAATGAGTATGCTACGGATTTCAATGAAATAAAAAATTTAGGCAGCATCAACAGCACTTTACGCACCGCGGATCAAACACATTTAGCATTATTTTGGATGGAGAGTTCTCCCATAGGATGGAACCGTATTGCCAGGATCATAATTACTAATCAGCATGGCAACAATATGGATGCATGGAAAGTTGCCCGCTTGTTAGCGTTGTTACAAATAGTAGAAGCAGATGCATACATAGGTTCATGCGAAGCAAAAACTTTTTATAATTTTTGGCGCCCGGTTACAGCTATACATAATGCAGCAACTGATGGGAACCCCGATACTTCGCCTGATCAAAATTGGGAAGTACTTGCATTTCCAACTCCTCCAATAGCTGACTATCCTTCGGCCCATGCAACTGCAGGTGGTGCAGCAGCCTCTGTGATCAGTGCTTTCTTTGGAAAGGACAAGATTAGCTTTACTACTACAAGTACAACTAATAGCGGCACAAGAAGCTTCAGCAGTTTATCACAGGCCGCAATGGAAAATGCGTTGTCAAGGATCTATATTGGGTATCACTTTCGTAATGCGGTTATGCAGGGAAAAACGTTGGGATATAATATTGGGGATTATATCTTCGCCCATTACCTGCAGCCAGAATAAATTAATATAAAGCATCTTTAATACTGCACTATCCCCGGTGGTACAGTATTTTTTGTTTCATTTGAAAAGGATATTTCTATTATGCTGTGTTGGTGTCTAACCCCGCTATTCATTGAAAAAAAACGCCGTATCACGGAATCAAAGTACTCTACATGGCGTTTATGAAACAAAAAATCTTCAATATTTTTGAGCCCCTGTTAAAAAGGTGATAGGAGAATCATTAAACATTTTTATTCTATCATTTAAGATTTTGAGCAAATGAATCCGAACAAAGCATTATGGGAAAAGGGTAATTTTACCCGAACCCTACTATGAATGCATTTGAGGCAGCTGAAAAGAATGGAAAGGCGACTGAGTTGCAACAAGAGCTGGAAAATTTATTTAATAGTCAAAACAAAAGCGGCAGCAATAATACAACTTTGATACCGGTCATATTTTTACGTGTGACTGTAATAGTTTAAAATTTTAAACCTGGCTACTATAGTTACACAGACCCTCAACCTAAAGATTACCTCCTGCTGTCAATTGTTCTCATTTGTTTTCCATAAATAAAAAAAATAAAATTGTCTGGAGTCACAGACTCAGGACAATTTTTATTCTGACTGAAGACAATTATTTCTTATACCAATTCGGATTTGTTGGCGAATTAATATAACATTCAATTCCATCCTAAATATCCATAATCGCCTTTGCAATTTTTTCATCATCACCCTCAAATTGAAAATTCTTTTTTGTTATTCGCCGGTTAATTTTTGCTAAAAGGTGGATAAAAAGAACTGTTCTATTATATTTGACAAATTAAACCCCGGCTTCGTTTCGAAAGCCCAATATTCTTCCCTGGTCCGCAGCCAATGTATAAATTGTACCCGCTTTTATAACCTTGATTATTTTTTAACCAAATAAAAGGAGGTCATATGCGTTTTTTAATGAAAGTTGCTATCCCAGATGAGCCATTTAACAACTTTGTAAAAGAAGGCTCAGCCGGAAAAAAAATGCAGGAGATTCTTGGCGACCTGAAGCCGGAAGCTGCATATTTTGTTGAGATGAATGGACACCGGACAGGTATCCTGATCATCAACATGGACAATACATCACAGATGCCTGCACTGGCAGAACCCTGGTTTCTATTATTCAATGCCGAAGTGGAGTTTCATCCGGCTATGGTACCAGAAGACCTGGCCCATGCCGGTCTTGAAGCGATAGGAAAAAAATGGCATTAGGTATTTTAAATTAATAAGCATAGCTGCTCTTCCATCATAAGGTCCGAGCAGCTATTTTTCTGCTCTGTATTCATTGGCTTCCTCATTAGCAATAGTGTTCAAAGCTGATGGATATAAAAACTGAGCAAATTAAAAAATTAAACCTGGCTACTGTATTTACACAGATCCTCGACCGAAAGATTACCTCCACAAAAGATCAAAACTAAATTGCTATCCTTTCTGAATTGATCTTTTAACCGCGAACCAGCAGCCAATGTACAGGACGCTGCCGGTTCAGTTAAAACTTTCAACCGCTCAAGAATAAATTTTAATGCCTGCACCGCTTCGTCATCTGTAACAACGATCACTTCTTCCAGGTTTTTCTGCGCCAATGCTAAAGTTTGAGCGGAAACAGAAGGAGCACCCAATGTTTTTGCAATGGAAGTAATGGCAGAGAGTTCCACCGGGTGCCCGGCTTCGAGTGCCTGCGACATCGCATCTGCACCAATAGTTTCAACACCCCAAATTCTTACTCCTTGTTTGATCGCTTTAACGGCTGTACTTACTCCGCCTTCAAATCCTCCTCCTCCAATACTAATAATAATATCAGTTGTCGCCGGTAAATCTTCCATGATCTCTAATCCAAGAGTTCCTTGTCCTGCCATCACCAATGGATCATCAAATGGATGAATAAATATTCTTCCTTGCGATTCATAGTCTTTTATTCTATTAAAAGCATCGCTGATCGTTGGTTGCAGATCAACCGTTGCCCCATAATTGCGGGTTGCCTCCAGGTAGTTTTTGGGAGTTGTTTGTGGCATTAATACAACTGCATCAACATTCAAAACATTCGATGCATAAGCGACAGCCTGCGCATGATTTCCACCACTGATAGCAACCACTCCCCTTTTTCTTTCTTCTGCAGACAGGCTTAGTAGTTTATTAAAAGCTCCGCGAACTTTAAACGAACCAGTTTTTTGAAAGAGTTCGTATTTAACAAAAACATTTGTTCCTAAATAGTTGCTGAGCGTTTCGCTATGTTCAAGCGTTGTTCGTTTGACGTAAGGTTTAATTCGTTGCTGAGCTTGTTTGATAGCTGTAAGATCCATGAGGACTAAGCTACATGATAATTTGAAAATAAATTACATTTATGTGCACGACAACGCTGTGAACAAATAACACACACATGATGACAGACACATTTAGAGTGACGTTACACATGGTTTCAAGTCTTGACGGGATTATTGCTAAAAAAGACAATAGCGTTTCATGGTTTGAATCAAAGGACAACTATGAGAATGGAGTTACAGGAGAAAATACGGAAGAATTTATGAAAACTATAGATTGTTTTGTGATGGGTGCTCGCACATATGAACACGCCTTAGAACTTTCAAAAAACTTTGGTTGGGCTTATGGAGATGTACCGACTATTGTAGTAAGTCATAGAAACCTGCCGGTTGACAGAAAAAATATTGAAATTTTTTCGGGCGATCTGAACAAACTTGTGAACCAACGATTAAAACCAAACTACAAAAATGTTTGGATTGTAGGCGGAGCAATGCTTGCCAAAGATTTCCTACGTTTAAAATTGGCAGACGAAATAAGATTATCAGTCATGCCGATTATTTTGGGTGACGGAATACTGTTTTTTGATCAAATCGGACAAGAACAGCTATTACATTTAAAAAACATAACAGCCTACAAAAACGGAATGGTAGAACTATGGTATGAAATACGAAAATAACCCGATCGTCATGTTTCAGCTATACAACATCATACCCTTCGTATCACATCAACAAAAATTTCTTTCCTAGTCTGAAAGCCGATCGTTTTGTAAAGCTCAATGGCGTTACTATTATTTGATAACACATGAAGAAAAGGTGTAAAAGAATTATCCAGTATTATCTTCATTACCTGCAGCATCAATGCCTTTGCGTAACCCAATCCGCGAAAATCTGGATGTGTGCACACTGCGCTTACTTCCATAAATGGCATGGGATGCATGCGCTGTCCAGTCATTGCAGCCAACCGGCCTTCGATAAAAATGCCGAAATAATTTTTGAATCGGATGGTTTGTTGTAAAAAGGGACCGGGTCTTGTGAGTGCCGTTAATTCCAGCATTTGGGGAACATGCTCATCTGACAGAGGAACAATTAATGAACTGTTCTTAGTAGTGAATGTATTCAGTGAGTGCTCATATACCATTTGGGTTACATCCATGGGTTGTATCAGTTTCCACCTGCTTTCATCATGATCCATTTTATTTAACGATGAAATAGCCACACTCCTATTGGCAGGAATAAATTCATACAATTTTTTAAGATTAGCATCATTAAAGTTTTTCATACCGGCAAACGGAGCAATATCAGGCAAATAACAACCAACATCTCCGTTTACAATAGCAATATCATTGTTGCCTGTAGTTAAAGCATTCCAGATCATATTATCCAGGATGTGATCCATTTTGTTGTTTATTTATTCAACCTGCAACTTACTACTAAAAACCTTTTCAATTAATAAGCCAACTGGGCTTATAATACACTTTATGCCATTGGTGGCATGCATTCTACAATCTTATATAGTATAATACCGACAGCGTAACAATATATATCAGCAACAAAAAACTTAAATTTGATCATATGCGTTTTTCTATGAGAGCTTTTTCTTTATTGGCCATGATCTTTTTCTTGCTCTGTTGCAAGAATAAAGACAATACAAAAACGTCAGCGATCAATTCACTTGATCTAAAAAGAGGTGATATCATTTCCTGTGGACCTCAGGAAGGCGAAATATTTGGAACTGTTTCTTTCGTTTCAACTGTTCCTGCAACCCTGCAGAAAGATTTTAATATTGCGATCGCATTACTTCATTCATTTGAATATGATGAAGCAGAAAAAATGTTTGCAAAGATCATTGATAATTCACCGGATTGTGCAATGGCATATTGGGGCGTTGCCATGAGTAACTTTCATCCTCTTTGGGTTCCCCCATCCCAGCCCGAATTAGAAAAAGGGGCACAGGCAATACAAATAGCCCGTTCAATTAAAAACAAAACCAAAAGAGAGACAGATTATATTGAAGCCATAGGTCAATTTTTTGATAATGCTGAACAATCAGATCATCGTACTCGTGTTTTGAAATTTGAAAAAGCAATGGAGTCAATTTATAAAATATACCCCGATGATAAAGAAGCGGCTATTTTTTATGCACTGGCCTTAAATGCTGCTGCCGATCCTTCTGATAAATCATATACAAGGCAACGAAAAGCTTTTGCGATATTAAGTCCAATTTTCCAACAGGAGCCATTACATCCCGGCATTGTTCATTATCTTATTCATAATTATGATTACCCGGAACTTTCAGCTCTTGCTTTGCCTGCTGCAAGAAAATATGCAACCATTGCTCCTGCTTCTGCCCATGCACAACATATGCCGTCACATATTTTCACAAATCTTGGGCTTTGGGATGAATGTATCCAGTCAAACCTTGTGTCCGTTTCAGCGGCTAAATGTTATGCAGAAAAAGCAAAGATCATAGGTCACTGGGATGAAGAGCTCCATGGGATGGATTATCTGGTATATGCTTATCTGCAGAAAAAAGAAAATGCACTTGCCAAACAACAACTGGACTATTTGCAAACGATAAATGAAGTATATCCTGTAAACTTTAAAGTTGCTTATGCGTTTGCTGCTATACCTGCACGATATGCGTTAGAGAGAAAAGACTGGAAACAGGCTGCAGAATTGAAGATCCACCCGCTAAATTTTCCATGGGATAAATTTCCCTGGCAGAACGCCATTATCCATTTCGCAAGGTTGATGGGTCATGTGCATTTGAATAATTTAAATGCTGCGGAACAAGAACTTGACACATTAAAAGCAGCATATGAAAAACTGAAAGATCAAAAAAATAAAGCACTGGAAGCAGCTCAGGTTGCAGTTCAAATTAAAGCTTCTGAAGGATGGATCGAATACAAAAAAGGAAATGATGAAAAAGCTTTAGCATTCATGAAAGCAGCTGCGGATGAAGAAGATGCAACAGAAAAACATCCTGTCACACCGGGTCCTGTTATTCCTGCCCGTGAATTATTAGGTGAACTGCTTTTAGAAATGAATCAACCTGCTTTAGCCCTTACTGCATTTGAGCTGGATCTGAAACTACATCCTAACCGACACAATGGATTGATCGGGCTGACAATGGCAAAAGAAAAAGCAAATAAATAATAAAGCAATGTTGCTTTAATAGCAATATCATTATCGCCTGTGGTAATAGCATTTCAGATCATATTATCGGGCATGTGAGCCATTTTGCTATTATTTATTCAAACTGCAACTTACTATTAAAACTTTTTCAATAAAAGGTTGCCTTGTTAGAGACTCGTTTATGATGTATATTTATATGTACACGTTGCCTTAAATTAAACTTTTGAACCCTACAAAATAATATGGAACTTCTGAAACCCGATATTGGATTAATACTTTGGACACTATTAGGCCTGATGAATATTTTACTATGTATCATCTCTATTATAAAACTTACAAAAAATAAGTTGATAGATCCACCCACAAAGCTTATTTGGCTTCTAACAATAATATTCATTCCATTTGCAGGATCGATAGTATTTCTTAGGTCTTCTGCCTCCCAAAGAAAACTACATGAATAAAAATGTTGACGCAGAACCTTTGATACGCAAGGTTAAAGCAATTCTATAAAACACTAATTATTCGGCGCTGGCAGCATATTTCTTATTGCCATTATCTTCCATGTCTTTTTATCAGCAATAACAATAAAGGTGCTCCACATTTTCCGTACAGTACCATCAGCATTTTGTATTTCATACCGGCAATCTACAATGGCAGATGAAGAAGTAATAGCTTGAATTTTTTCAACATGAAGTGTTCTTGTTCCCGGGCTATTGGCAGAGCTTTTCATCATTCCGTCTATTGCGGCATTTACTCCTATCCTCCACTCACCAGTTGAAACCAACTGATCTACATCGGGTGTTAAAATAGTTTTTAATAGTGCCGTATCTCTTTTTTCTCTTGCCTGTGAATATTGATCAATTAAAGATGTGATCTCTTTTTGTTGTTTGTCGTTTACTTTTATATCCTGGCCATTAAGAACTATAATGCAGGCAAGATGTGATAAAAGCAATAAGGTAGTTTTTTTCATAATAATAATTTATTGATTCTCTTACGAGGCAAATATCTAACAATTAAATTTCTCCCGCCAGCCAAGTCTACTTGTGAATTGCATTTACGACAACGACTAAAGCCAGATAAAAGTTCTTAACTTCATCAACAAAACAATTATTCACCACTGTTACCCAATCACTCAAATTATGAGCAATTCATTTAAACTAATTTTTCTTATTGTTATTTTTTTCGGCTGCTCCTCAAGCAAGAAAATAATGCAGCCTCAAAAAATATTAGTATTCAGTTCTACAAAGGGATATCGTCATAAATCGATAGATGCCGGTAAAATAGCGCTGTTAAAAATGGGTTCTGAAAAAAACTGGGTTGTAGATACAACGGAAGACGCAACGGTGTTTACTGAAGCAAATCTTAAACAATATGGTGCAGTTGTATTCCTAAGTACGACTGGTAATGTTTTAAATGATGAGCAGCAAATAGCTTTTCAGAAATACATAAATAACGGTGGTGGTTTTGTAGGCATTCATGCTGCCGCAGATACAGAGTATGACTGGCCATGGTATAACAATTTAGTAGGCGCCTGGTTTGAGAGCCATCCAAAACCACAGGTTGCTTTATATAATGTTGTAAATAAAAATCACCCGGCAGTTAGTTTTATGCCTGATACATTGAGGAGACTGGAAGAGATCTACAACTTTAAATCTTTTAAAAAAGAATTAGTAACGGTATTAATTACCATCGATGAGAAGAGTTATGAAGGTGGTAAAATGCCCGATTATCATCCGATAGCATGGTATCATAAATACGATGGTGGAAGAGCCTTTTATACAGAGTGGGGTCATCACCCGGAAGCTTTTACCGAACCTTTATTTGTTCAGCATCTTGCCGGAGCCATCAAGTGGGCCTTAACAAAATGAACATTTTATTAGTATTAAATCAATAAAAAATGATTGATAAAAAAAAGCAAGCTTCTTCGGACAATAGCAGGAGAAATTTTATAAAGCGATCGGCATCGGCGCTTGCAGGATATATAATAATACCTCGCTTTGTATTGGGCGGTGTTGGCCATAATGGTTCTAAATATATTCCGCCGAGTGATATGATCTCTCTCGGCTTTATTGGTTGTGGAAAGCAAGGAAAAATACTCAGCAATTATTTTTTAACTACAAATGAGATTCGCATCGCTGCAATAAGTGAAGTGTATAAAGACAAAGCCGAACTGATGCTAAAGACCATAAAAACTAACCAGGAAAAAAACAAACAAGCTGTCAATAATGACATTGGGGTTTATAATGATTTTAGAGAATTGCTTACCAGGAAAGATATCGATGCTGTAGTTATTGCAACACCAGATCATTGGCACGCAGCAGTGTCTGTTCGGGCGGCAGAAGCAGGAAAAGATATTTATTGTGAAAAACCGTTAGCACTTACTGTAAAAGAAGGAAGGGCAATGGTGAATGCTACACAAAAACACAAACGTGTTTTTCAAACAGGAAGTATGCAACGTTCATGGCCGGAGTTTCGCCAGGCGGTTGAAATTATTCGCAACGGATTTATTGGCGAAATAAAAAGCATAAAAGTAAATGTTGGTCCGCCGCCAATTGTTTATGATCTGCCAGAACAACCTGTTCCAGATGGTTTGGATTGGAACAAGTGGCTGGGTCCAAATGTATTTAAACACTTTAATGCTGAGCTGGCGCCACCAATTACACAAGATGTTTATCCTAACTGGAGAAAATACAAAGAATTCGGTGGCGGACAGGTAACGGATTGGGGTGCACACATGTTTGATATTGCTCAATGGGCACTGGACATGGATAGTAGCGGTCCTACAGAAGTTTTTGCGCCTGATGCAGAACATCCATTTTTAACTTATAAGTATAACAACGGTATCATTATGACCCACGAAAAATGGGAATGGAACAATGCGGTGTTATTTACAGGGACCGAAGGCGAGTTACGCATTGCCAGGGGTAAACTTGAAACAACTCCTGCATCAGTAAAGGATAAAACAATTAGTGATTCGCAAAAGCATGTTTACAAAAGTGAGAATCATTACAAAGATTTTTTAAATGCTATGCGTACACGTACCAAACCAATATGTGATGTTGAGACAGGACATCGCACCGCCACAGTTTGTAACATTGGCAATATCGCCTACCAGGTAAAGCGTCCATTAAAATGGGATCCCAAAAAAGAAAAATTTAAAGATGATGCTGAAGCAAATGCTTTGTTAGGAAGACCAATGCTAAATGAATGGGCAATAAAAATATAGATGCAAAAAAATTGGGGCATTAAGTACACAACATTTTGTTTCTATAAGTCTAAAAGTAATAGCCTGTTAATAGTTACTCTCTAATCAATCGCAAACCGTTAACAAAAAACTCCTTATGTCAAAAATCAAATTAAGAAAAAACCAGGCCCCAAATCTGGTAGTCTTTCCTAAAAAAATAAACTGGCACAATTTTTAAACTTAAACAAATGTTCTCTTCATGGGGTGCTTTTCGAAAGGGAGGCTGAGATCACACTCATAATACCTGATCTGGATAATGCTAGCGAAGGGAGAGAGAATACGAGGCTCCGGGTAACACCGGAGCTTTTTCGTACAATGCAAAATAGTATTCGCTTGTATTGTCACTGCGAAAAATGAATTTAAGATCTGCAATCACTGGATTTATTTGTCTTTTGATTGCAAAAAAACTGATATCCATCACTCCAACTCTTTTGCGCAGATACCAAGTGATATTTAAAAAAAGTCGGCATTGCGCCACTCGCCGGCAAGCATAATTATCCTGACTTTTCAGTGTTAGGTAATGACCAATCTTACTACCATTTAATTGTTGTTGCTACCTCAAACAAGACACAGATATCCAATAACAGTAATACAAACCTTTAACAAACGTTTCTCAACTTGTCGTTTTCAATTCAGCAAGATCATGATGTTTTGGTTCTAATTTTGAAGATCAATGGTTCTGTTTTAAACATTACACAACTATGCAAGTACTCCTATTTATTCTTTTCAACAGTTTTCTTTTTTCGAATGGCACATGGGAAACTGATTTTAATAAAGCACAGCAATCAGCAAAGACAGAACACAAACTCATACTGATCAATTTTTCCGGTTCCGATTGGTGTGGCCCTTGTATACGGATGCATAAAGACATCTTTGAAAGTAATACCTTTTCACAATATGCGGGAGAACATCTTGTATTAGTAAATGCCGATTTTCCGAGGTTAAAGAAACATGAACTTTCTAAAGATCAGCAGAAAAAAAATGATCAGTTAGCGGATAAATATAATAAGGACGGAATATTTCCTTTAACTGTATTATTAGATCCAAACGGAAATGTTTTGAAAGAGTGGCAGGGTTTGCCACCAATATCTTCCGAAGAATTCACTACCGAGGTAAAATCGATTGTTGATGCCAATAAGTGAACTAGCACCTTCGCTGTCAAAAAAGGTTTTAAAGCTAATGGGAAATCGCTTTGAGATCACTGTCGTAGGTGACGATCCATTGTGGGTGGACAAACGAATTGATGATGCTGTAGAAGAAATTAAACGGATCGAGAAACTTTTTACCACGTTTGATGAGTCTAGTCAAACAAATCTCATTAACCATAAAGCAGGCATCGCCCCTGTTAAAGTAGATAGAGAAATGTACGATCTTATAGAACGTTCTAAAAAAATATCAACAATTACACAGGGAGCTTTTGATATTACCTATGGTTCTATAGATAAACGATTGTGGAATTTTGATAAAACAATGACGAGCTTACCCGATCCACAAACTGCAAAACAATTAGTGCGATTGATCAATTACAGGAATGTGATACTTGATGAAAAAAATTGCAGCGTTTTCCTGAAAGAAAAAGGCATGCGTATTGGTTTTGGGGGGATAGGAAAAGGTTATGCTGCTGAAAAAGCAAAATCTCTTTTGCAACAAAAGGGAGTAAAAAGCGGTATCATTAATGCAGCAGGCGATCTGACTGCCTGGGGCCATCAACCCAATGGGAAACCCTGGACGATCGGCATTGCAGATCCAAATACAACAAAACAAGCATTTTCATTTTTGGAGATCACGAATACTTCGATCGCTACATCCGGTAACTATGAAAAATTTATACTCATTGACGGGAAAAAATATTCCCATACCATTGATCCGAAGACCGGCTTACCGGTGAGAGGTATTAAAAGCGTGACCATCATTTGTCCGAATGCTGAAATTGCCGATGCGATGGCAACACCTGTGATGATCATGGGTATAAAAACAGGATTGGACATGTTAAACCAAATAAAGGGAATCGCAGGCATTGTTATTGATGATAATGATAAAATCTATACAACTAAAAATATAAATCTTACATGAAGCCATACATCAAATCGTTTTTTTACATCCCCGTTTTTATCACCGCGGTTTTATTTTTCAGTTCATGTACAACAGTAAAAGAATACCAGAAAAATAAACTTAATGATACCGAGATGTCTTTATCAAGCCGCAAAATAGAAAAAACCGAACTCAGTTTTCAATCTTATCGTGAAGGAGCCTCAGGTGCTAATGGCGGTAAAACAGGCGGCGGTTGCGGATGTAACTAAATAAAATCATTATCGCAGTTATGAAGAAATTATTTCTTTCTGTTATTGGAATGTACTTCACCATGCTGGCTGCATTATCCCAGGGAAATCCAAAAACCGATTCTGTCTATAAGCCACGCAAGCTAACTTTTGAAGAAGCAAACCTTGTTTCAAGTTATTACAGGCAGGATGGAAATAATTCAGCGGTGACGGGTGGTATTGGTTCGGAAAAACTCACTGATCTTTCTAATGCCATTGATCTTAAGTTATATCGTTATGATAAGCGGGATCGCAAACATAGTTTTACAGGTGAGTTTGGTATTGATCATTATACATCTGCTTCGTCTGATAAAATAGACCCCCATACTATATCTTCTGCTTCACATTCTGATACAAGATTTTATCCTTCTTTATCGTGGACGATGGAAAATGCAAAGAAAGGATCAACAATTGGTGCAGGGTTATCCCTTTCTACCGAATTCGACTATGGATCTTTTGGTGCGAATGTCAATTTTGCAAAGAAGACAAAAGATAAAAGCGGGGAGTTCAGCGCAAAATTGCAGGCCTATCTTGATAGGGTCAGCCTGATCTACCCGATCGAACTGAGGACGGGAACAGGTACCAGAGGAGAAGATGATGATTATGCAACCACGCCCCGTAACACATTCAATTTGGATCTATCCTGGTCACAGATCATTAATCAACGTTTACAGGTAATGATTGATGGAGAAGTGGTTTACCAGCACGGTTATCTTGGTCTCCCCTTTCACCGTGTATATTTTGCAGATAACACAGTACATGTTGAAAACCTTCCTTCCGAACGTTTAAAGATCCCAATGAGTATCCGGGCAAATTATTTTATCAGCGATAAATTCATTTTGAGAACATGGTACCGCTATTATCATGACGACTGGAATATCAATTCTAATACATTGCAATTAGAAACAGTTGTGAAGTTTACCCCATTTTTTTCAGTTTCACCCTTCTATCGATTTTACCAGCAAACCGCTGCTGACCATTTTGCTCCTTATGGAATACATACTGCAGCAGATACATATTATACGAGCAATTATGATCTTTCAAAGTTCAACAGCAGTTTTTTTGGAGCAGGCTTTCGGATAGCGCCACCCGATGGAGTATTTAAAATTCAACATTGGAATTCCCTGGAACTGCGTTATGGTCATTACAAGAAAAACATAGGAATGAACTCAGATATTATCTCACTAAATGTAAAATTTAAGTGAGGAATAAAATTGATCGATTGGCGTGCAAGCCAATGTGTCATGAAATAACTACGCTATATTTATTTCATTAATACTAATTTTCTCAAAATTCTTTTATCGTTCACGATAAGTTCACAAAAATATATTCCGTTTGAAAGATCACTTCCATCAATAGAAAAACTTTGCGGGCCAGGTTGTCGTTCACCTTCGTAAAAATGTTTAACTAAACTTCCTTTAGAATCAAAAATCCGGATACTCACTTTTTGTGTTTGAGTTAAATTGAACCGAAGAGTGACATAACTGCTGAATGGATTCGGCATTACCGTTAGTTTTAAAACTTTTTCTTCCTGATCACTTGCAGTAATAACATTTTTATTGACAATGGTATTATTTGTTTCTCCTACATAAAAAGGTCTCATCATATCATGTTCTTCGTGTGACAGAATATGGCAATGCCATACATATGAACCTGGGCGGTCAAATTTTGCAATCACTTTTGTTACCTCTCCCGGATTCATAACCCATGTATCTTTCCAGCCTTGTTCATCGGGCCCAGGATATTTAGGTTGCCCAATAAGCCTGATGTTGGACGGCTTTCCAGTTTCTTCATTTACTCTTGCAACAAATTTCTGCCTGCTGATCATTTGCATCGTTACGAGGTGCAGATGTATCGGGTGGGCATCCATTGTTTCATTATATAATTCCCATATCTCAGTGCTGTTAAGTGCTGGATTTTCAGTCAGGCCATCACGAAAACCAAGCATCCCCTCATCAACGGTTCCCAGTATTGGCATAATACGCCCATATTCATCTTCTGTCTCAAATAAAATAAGTTTCCGCGGAGCAAGATCTGTCTGTAATGGAATAATCGGCGAACGCAGCGTTGCAGGCAAAGTAGTGAGCGGATAATTTAGATCAAGTGGTTTATTTATTCTGAATGCCATGATCCGACCTGTTGTTTGCGGATCAGGTGCTTCACCTCTTGGGTAAGGGGTCTTTGCATTATTCTTTAAGATGATCGTTTGACCCCATAAAGCCGGATCAGAAAAGTCGAGAATAATATCTTTTCTTTCACCGGGTGCAAGCAACATTTGATTAATTGCAAATGGTGCATATAAAAATCCCTGGTCGCTACCGATTTGAATAAATGGATCTCCCGATGAAAGAAATAAATTAAAAAACCGCGAATCTGAACCGTTCAACATTCTGAAACGATATTGTCTTGGTTCTACATCCAATACCGGCCATGTCATTCCATTTACGAGAATAAAATCACCAAAGACTTCTGGAAGTATACCGCGATCTCCGTCGTCTCCATCATCTTCTCCTAACGTAGGATAGAACAATTGTCCGGTTGACGTAAACATTCTATCCTGGATAGCCAAACCAAGATCATAAGGAGCAGCAGGTAACTTATTTGTTGCTTGCATGCTTATTTCATTATTATCTGTTACCAGGTAATATCCTGCAAGACCGGCATATACATTAAGACGTGTAACACCCAAAGCGTGGTCATGATACCAGATAGTTGCTGCTTCCTGATCATTGTCATAGTGATATGGTTCAATATCTCCTTTTATAAAACCCGGACCTTTTCTTGCAAAATCGGGTGTGTACCAGTTATCGGGTAACCCATCACTTGCTGATTCAGTGTGCCCCCCATGCACATGTGTAACAATTGGCACACCATAGCTTTGCCACTTTGGATCATTACCAAAAGCCCAGTCAATTGACCGGTCTATTGGCAATAAATGTGGCAATGGTTGATTGCCTCCATTTACGAGTTTATTACGCCAAAAGATATTAATAGGGATATCTTTCCTCGCAACTATACTTGGCCCGGGATAAGAACCATTATATCCCCACACTTTGGTATTTATATGTTGTTGTGTTATCGGATCGATCAATCCCAGCCACTGATCAAACTGGTTGATATCAATCGTAAATGTGCCTCCGCTCCTTCCATCAATTATTGAAGGAACAGGCAAAGAATTTATAAACTGCGGCTGTGTTTTTGGATTCAATAGTCCTTGTGTATTTGCATTTGGGCAAATAAAAAAGAATATGAAGAAAACCCAACTATAAATTGGAATAGTAAACTTCCTCATAAACGTAAGATTTAAATTAAAATTGAAAGTAACGATCATGCTTCCTAAAATAAGATGAGGTGGGTCAACGACATTAATGAATTTGATCGTGTGAGAAGATGGAGTTTCTGTCAAAATTTGCGTGGCGAAGCAGCAAATTGGAAATACCAGGCGATGATAGTAGCAACGCGGCTGAGTACTTAAAAAAATAAAAAATCTTCAATTGTTGTCCTGAAATTGTTGAATATTTGGCTGCTTGCCAGTAGAATTTCATTGTACCTTTACAGCATTGATCAATTTAAATGTATGGAACATAAAAAGAAACTGGAAGATTTAAACAAAAAATCCCTTCATAAACTGGAAGAATATATAAAAACAAAAGAAATTGTTTTAAAAGAAGATGACCATAAAAAACTGCACTCGGCAAAAGAGGAGTGGCAACTGGCCTGGAATAAACTTATGGAAGCACTTCTAGTATTGGAACGAATAGAGATATGATCGTCCTGGATTTTAATTCATCACCAGACCTCAGGAAAAACATCCCCAATAAGAAATCCGGGCTAATTCATTTCACCAGACATAAGGAAGCAACCTGTATAGTACTTTCTTCTTGTAACCGACATAACCTTCGAGTTCATTTACCAGCATTTTTTCTTCTCCGATTATTCTTCCTGCTAAAAGAAAAAATAATGCGATACCCGCTACTTTTGCCATAATTCTAACTGCTTTTATATAAGTCGTTTGTAGTCCCACCTGAGGCGGGACAAATGTTCAATTAAATAAAAATCTTTACAACTGTAAATTATTTCGCTCACTGCTGTGTATCCTTCTTTAGCTTCTCATCGTATTGTTTTTGCAGATCGCTTAATGCAGCATCATAACCAGCCTGGTCAATAAAAGCAGCAGGATTGTAAGCATCCCCGGGTTTATGTTTAACGTGTAGTTTAAACTGGCTGGCATGTGATGCAAGCCACAGATCAAATTTTATATTTTTCATTGCATTGAATGTATAGGCATAATCACTGGCTATTCCGGGATAAGTTGTTATCTCGGTAAATTTTTTGTCGGTAACGATAGTCGGCATATTTGCGATAAGCACATTGTATGTTCGTTGATCATCTTTTACAGTAAATAAAAAACTGCAGGAGCCTTTTGTATGACCGGGATGATGCAACATGACCAATTGCATATCACCGAGACGAATAGCATCCCTATCATGCAGCAAACGATCAGCTTTTACCGGTTTGAATGAAGTGCCGTAATGTCCCAATTCATAATCTGAGCTGCCACCGCTTGCCACCACCTCTGCATCTTTTTCATCAACCATCAGTTGAGCACCTGTACTTTCTTTAATGGCAGCCATAGCACCCATATGGTCATAATGTGCCTGTGTGGTCAAGAGTATTTTAGTATCAGAAAGTTTAAAGCCTAAGGTTTCAATGTTGTTTTTTATTTGTGATTCAGATGCCGCAAGCCCTGTATTGATGAGGATATTCCCATTTGTCGTTGTAATGAGATAACAGGCAAGATCGTAAGTACCTACATAATACAGGTTGCCTGCTATGCGGAAAGGTTGATAGGTTGCTGTCCATTCCGCTGTGGTTCTTGGTTCATTTATTTTTTGTGCATGAACAGTTACTGATATTGATAAGACAGCAGCAAGGACAATATTGTGGAATAAATTTTTGAACATATAGGGGAGTTGAATAATCAAATATATCAGCTTATAAGATCAATTCAATTTTATCGATATAAATTTTCTTATTGGCTTTTATTTAGGTTCCGTAGGAACAACTCATGGGTAGCCCGTTAATGATGATCGCACCAAACGTTCCTTCGGAACTTATCGTGCATACAATTAAATCATCTACCAATGATGCGTCCCGATGGGACGATATGTGTTGAGTAGTGCTTCACAATGCTCAGGATAACAAAACAAAAGTGTTGAATAATGTACCGGAATTACAAGAGCGCGACGCAAGAAAAACTAAATAGTAGCAGTGCAGCCTGGCACCTAAAATAAAAAATAAACCCTTGTCAAATTATTGTTGACAAGGGTTTTTATTTTAGGGAGTGGTCTATTTATTATAGAATTTCCAACTGGGTTTATAATCCCTGTCTATATTTTGATTTGTAAGAATAGCCCTTAGCATTTCAATAGGTAAACTGTTTTCATGTAAAATGGCGTCATGATATTGTTTGTAGGTCATTTTTTTAGCATCAACCAATTCTTTCTTTAATGCATAAAATTCCAAACCACCAATCATATAAGCGATCTGGTATAAAGGACCATATCCACCCGTAAATGAACGGCGCACCTCTCCTTCTGCATTTGCTCTTTCATGACCCACCCTGTCAACTAAAAAATCAATGCATTGCTGCGGTGTCCATTTACCTAAATGATAATTCAGCGAGAAAATGATCCTTGCGCAGCGATGCATTCTCCAAAACAACATTCCAATTCTTTCTTCTGGTGTGCGGGGAAATTTCATATCCCATAACAAAAGCTCCCAATACAATGAATTTCCTTCAACCCAAAATGGCGTATCAAAATTGCGATAGGCTTTATGACGGGCAGTCATGTATCCCTGTAAATGATGGCCGGCTAAAAGTTCATGATGTACCGTAGCACGGGAAAAATTTGGATTATTACCCCGCATACTCATCATCTTTTCATCATACGTCATTGTATTCGTTGGATAAGAAATGATCAGTGATTGTCCGCCAAGGAAAAAAGGGCTTACCCGTTGTCTTTCTGCAGACATCATATACATACCCCAATCTTCTTCAGATAAAGGTGGTAATGTCAACAGGTCATTCTTCTTTAAAAAATCCACCGACTGCTTATACAGATCATACATTGCTTCAGGTTGTTTACCTGGCGGTACATAAGTTTGTTTTACTTTTTCCAAAGCATCTTTCCATTTATCTCCAAAACCCATTTCACGGGATGCTTTTAATAACTCTGCATCGCACCAGGCGAATTCTTTATTAGCAATATCCACCAGGTCTTCAGGACTGTAAGAGATCCATTCGTATTTTAATTGCCGAACCAGTTCTGTGCTACCAATTGGATTACCAATAATGCCGCTGCCATCATCTTTTTGAAGATTGTTTATTTTACCTTTTCTTTTAATGGCACTTGCAAATACGCCGAGCAGGCTGTCTGTAGCGGTATATGTCCTGGGAACCCACCATGTAAACAAAGGATCATATCCATTATAAAAATTGAAATAATCTTTTAATACTCCTTGCAGGCCTTTCGCCGCTTCTGAAGCAAGGTTAGCCTGGGTTAGTTCTATACTATCAACTTTTTTTAGCTTATCGATCGCAGTTGTTATGTCTTTGTTGATATCGTTAAGCTCTTTTGCTACTTCCTCACCACTTACAGCCATGCCGCGACGCCGGGGTTTCTGCAGGGCGAATAATCTATCGGAAAAAGTCAAATACTTAGCTATTTGATCGTATGTTTTTTGTTCTTCCAGTAATTGGTATTGTTCACTTTCAAGGTTTCTTTTAAAAAGAACATAATCCACTTTGCCATTTATATTCCATTTTTCGAATGGAGACTTTTTTAATTTCTCTAAATATTCATCAATTAATTCAAGCAAACGCTTTCTTCGTTCTGGCGTATTATAACCCGGACCTTGTTGCCTTGAAAAAAAATCTCCTTGTGAAGCGGTAGAATAAAAGCGTAAGATGCTTGCTTTATCAGCATCATACTGTATCATGGCATCGGCCATTTCACTGGTCTGCGCATAAAGACTGCTTGTATTCGGCTGTGCAGAAACTTGCAAGCGAAATAAACAACTGCTCAACAGAATTACCACTAAAAAAAATTTAGTCCATTGGTAACTTTTCATATTCAAAATATTTTGATGAAAAATATTGAATATTTATACAGCAACTGCAAATAATTTTAAACATGTAGGATTGTATTGAACTACCAACTCTATAAGTTGTACCTTAAATCAATTTTAGCCCCCTTAAGTGTAATCTAAACTCGTAGTGAAATGAAAAATATTTTATTGGTAGTAACCTCGCTTCTCTTTATAAAAACCTCCGGACAAAATGCCAAAGAGGAATTTGACGGCAAAAAATGGGAAGCTCCTTATGTGCTGGATACAATAAAAGGATGGGATGTTGAACGATTCCTGATCCCTATTTCATTTGCACCTTCTATACGATATAAAGGTGTTGAAGATATCAGGTTTACTCCGGGCTGGGCCAAAAAAACAAGTAATGAATATTGGAGCTATGCCTTTCTTTGGTATTTAGACGGCAAGGTGACACTGGATGCGAAGACAATTGAAAATAATTTTAAGGCTTATTATACAGGCCTCATTAAAGTCAATAGTGATTCAAGTAAAATTGCCGATAAATTATTTCCTGTAACATCATCAATAAGATCACGAACCACCGAAAAAGAAGATTTGAAAACTTTTGAAGGTTCGGTTACTATGCTGGATTATATGAGTAAGCAACCAATCACCTTAAATGTTGTAGTACATATAAGATCCTGCGCCGGAAAGGATAAAACATTCGTCTTTCATGAAATATCACCCATGCACTATTCGGATGAAGTATGGAAAAGGCTGCATCAACTTTGGGTAAACTTCAAATGTAGCATCAAGTAGATCTATTCTTCCCGTCCTTTGCAGTATTCAATAAAAATCCTCCACCATTCACTCATTAAAACCCTTCTTCCAAAAGAATGGGGATGGTTCGTTATTTTCATCATTGCACCTTTGGATTCGATCGTCGCCTCGTCGTCATCGCTCGGATAAGAAATATTATCGAATGATGACGTTACACGAATAAATATTATTTACTTTGATCTTTTAAAACTTAAGCTAATGAATTCTGAAACAGTATTACAAACAAATCCCAACAAAGCATTATGGGAAAAAGGCGACTTCACACAGATCGCAGATACCATGCGTGAAAGTGGCGAGGCCTTAGTTGCAAAACTTGGAATTACCAAAGGTCTTCATGTCCTTGATCTTGGTTGTGGTGATGGAACAACAGCAATTCCGGAAGCAAAACTCGGTGCCGAAGTTTTAGGTATTGACATTGCCTCAAATCTTGTTGCAGCAGGGAACAACCGTATTAAGGAGCTTGGACTCACAAACATTACGATCCAGGAAGGTGATGCGACAAATCTTGTCGGGTTAAAAGACAATGCTTTTGATGTTCTTGTAACTATTTTTGGCGCCATGTTCGCTCCAAAGCCATTTGATGTTGCCAATGAAATGGTTCGTGTTACTAAACCGGGTGGAAGGATCGTTATGGGCAACTGGATACCAGGTGATCCAACTCTCGTGGCACAAATATTAAAGATCAGTTCTGCTTATACTCCACCACCACCCGAAGGTTTTGTGAGTCCAATGTTTTGGGGTGTGGAGGATCATGTGATCGAACGTTTTGGTAAAGCAGGTGTGGCAAAAGAAAATATATCATTCAAAAAAGAAACATTTACGTTCAACGCACATTATTCACCGTCGGAGTTTGTTCAAACTTTCAGGAAATATTATGGACCAACCATGAATGCTTTCGATGCAGCTGAAAAGAATGGAAAAGCGGCCAACTTGCAAAGCGAATTGGAAGAATTATTCAAAAGCCAAAACAAAAGCGGGTCGAGTGATACGACTTCTATACCGGCTACGTTTTTGCTGGTAACTGTGAAGGTCTAATATTAGGCTCCATAAAAAACAAGTTTTGTAGAATTGGTAATCGAAACTTTTTTACATTAGTAAAAAATGAGAATGCCATTTTATACCTATATCATCCTCGGCATTTTTTTTCTGCCAGTTAATATAACAGCGCAGAAGAGTTGGAAGGATACCAATAGAAACTTTATCAATGCGCATGGCGCAGGTGTTTTATACTACGATGGTAATTGTTATTTGTTAATATATTTTCATGGCAGATAAATGGAATAAGCTTGATCTCGAAAATTCAAAATATGTTTGGCTTCCCTTGTTAATTAAAAATGGTAAAGTCGAGATCACCTCTCTCCCTCTTCCTATTGGTCAATAATAAAAAATTTCAAGTTGTAAATCGTTTCATTGGGCTTTGAAAGCAGTTTTATACTTCACAATAGATTCAAATTGTATTGGAGAAGTAACAACTTGCCTGCCTCATTTTTGCTTTTTTATGCTGTTTGTTTACCATTTCCTGTTGTTTATTGACGATTGCATTTAGCGCATCCATTTATGGGATATACTTGTGAAAGGATCTCTAAAAAGATTTTAAAACATTAAATACTAAACAAAAACTACAATTATGAAACATCTCATTCTTGCGATTGCTCTTATTACAATGCTCTTTTGTCATTGTTAAGTTTAGTTGGTTAAAAGAACATAACCAGGATAATTGAGAACGCAGTTCTCTGAACGTGCTGGGGATGTTTTTACATCCCCGTTCTTAATAACATAGTAAAAAATAAATAATGAGTAAACTAATACAATTTGGAGAAAATGTAGACGGATATAACATTCCTGTTTTAAATGAAAGAGAAATAA
>Ga0207641_10000808_pt1 | contig 33430 bp, 25 predicted proteins | sample KBSSwiS62_FD_184306 | JGI IMG/M metagenome (GOLD analysis project Ga0207641, IMG submission 184306) | Switchgrass rhizosphere microbial communities from Kellogg Biological Station, Michigan, USA - KBS Switchgrass S6-2 (SPAdes) (version 2) | ecosystem: Host-associated > Plants > Roots >... | reverse complement strand
GTCAGCAGCCCGTAGGGGTTGATCCAGTTGCGGTACTCCTGGTCGGTGTTGGCGACGTAGGCGAACGGCGGTGGGCCCGCGCCGAAGCGATGACCCGAGCGCTCGTTGAAGGCCCGGTAGACGACCACGACGTCCGCGACTCCGTTGGCCACGGCGAGCGCCGCCTGCTGGACGGGGGCGCACGCGCCACCTCCGCCGTGCGGTATCCGGCTGAAGAACTTCAGCTCCGGAATACCGAGCGCACGGGCGACCGCGATCTCGGGATTGGTCTCCATGGTGAACAGGGCGAAGCCGTCGATCTCGTCGACTCCAATGCCCGCGTCCTCGACGGCGGCCAGCACGCTTTCACAGGCGAGCCGCCACTCGCTGCGTCCTGAGTCCTTCGAGAACTCGGTCGCACCGATGCCGGCAACGGCCGCCTGCCTGACGAAGGTGGCGCTCATGCCGCCGCTCCCGCCGTACTGGTGATGGATACCAGGGCGGTGACATGCACGCCGCGGTCGTTGCGACCGCTGACCGCCAGCCGCACTTCGTCCCCCTCGATCCCGATCACTTCTCCGGCAAGCCTGAAGACATCGCCTGGGAACAGGGGGACGCCGAGCCGTAGCGACACGGAGGTGATGCGCGACGCGGGGCCGGCCCAGTCAGTCACATAACGGTCGACGAGACCGTTCGTCGAGTTGATGCTGATGAAGATGTCCCGCAGGCCGCGCTCCTGGGCCTTGCCGGGGTCGTGGTGAACGTCCTCGAAGTCCTGGGAAGCGATGGCGGCCGCCACGATCATGGTCCTGTCCATCGTGATGGGCAGCTCGGGCAGGCGCTGCCCGACGGTGCACTCCCGCATCGTCACGACGCGTTCCCCTCACGGGAGGGCGCACCGGCCGGGCCGGCGCCGGCAGGCCGTAGACGGGGCAGGATCTCTCCTCGCGCGTGCTCACCGAACACCACCTCGAGCTCCATGCCGATCCTGAGATCCGCCGGCTCGACACCCTCGATGTCGGCCAGGATCCGGGTGCCCTCGACCAGGTCGACGAGCCCGACGGCGAGCGGGTAGGTGAACGAGGGGTCCTGCGGATGGTGGATGACGGTGTAGCTGTGCAGGGTTCCGCGTCGGCTCGACTCGACGGCGTCCCACTCGAAGGACCGGCACTCCGGACAGGCGGGACCGGGCGGATGGCGCAGCGCGCCGCACGCGGTGCACCGCTGTATGAGCAGCCTGCACTCCCGCGCCGCGTCGAACCAGAACTTGTTGTCGTGCGTCACGATCAGGGGCGGCACCGCCGTGGGGCGCGCCGGTGGCGAAGCGGCCATCAGGAGGCCACCTCCGCGGGCCTGAAGCGCAGCAGCCGGAACCGCTCCTCGACCAGGAGCACCCCGTTCTGGTCGACGTACTTCTTCAACAGCGTCACGAAGTGGCCCTCCCCGAGTCCCGTCTTCTTCTTCTCCGACACCGACTCGATGGTGAAATGGCACGTCACGCGGATTCCCGGATGGACCTCGCGCAGGTATCTCTGCTCGACGTTCGTGGCCACGACGGAGGTGTAGCCATGCGCGTCAAGCCGACTGAGGAGCCGCGAGTACGCGAAATCCTCGGCGACTCCCTCGCGCCGTTTCCGCTGTACCTCGCGGTAACGGCGGTAGCCGGACATGACCCAGGTGGAGATCATGGCGGGTGGGCAGATGACATCCGGGCGTCCGGTGGCGCGGGCGACGTCTCCGTCGACATAGACCGGGTTATGGTCGTCGAGGGCCTCGACCCAGTTCCGGATCATCGCCTCGTTGACGGAGTAGCGCGCCACGCGCGGGGGCTCCGCCTCCTCGCCGATGAACTCGGCGAACTCGGACTCCGATGTCACCGAATCCCCATTTCCTCGAGCGGGTACTTGAGCAAGCGTTCGGTGCGGGGAACACTAGCCTTGCCGAACGGCGCGTACGGTCGCCGTTCCCGCTCATCGGGAGCCACTGGGGATGAACGCCCGGATCGACCGGCGAACAGCGATCCTGGCGACGAGCGCCGAGCTGTTCGCCACCAGGGGCATCGCGAGCACCACGGTGCGCGACATCGGCGAGGCCGCCGGTCTCCATCCCGGCAGCCTGTACCACCACTTCGCGTCCAAGCACGACATCGTGCGGCAGGTCCTGAGCCGGTACATGGCCGAGATCGACCATCGGCTCCGGGCCGCCGTCGACACCGCCGACGCACCCGCGGACCGGATCCGTGGGCTCATCCGGGAGACGTTGCGGGTCATAGAGGACCACCCGCATCCCACCGCCATCTACCAGAACGAGCGGACCTACCTGCGTGAGCACAGCCTGCTCGACGCCGTCGACGAGACGACGCGCTCCGTCCATGGCTACTGGATGGGAGCGATCGAGCAGGGACGTGCCGACGGCACGTTCACGGCCGACATCCCAGCCGAGATCTTCTACCGCTCGGTGCGCTCCACCCTCTGGTCGACGATGCACTGGCCGTCCCGGCGGGACCTGGGTGTCGACGAGCTCGCGGAGCTGATGATCGAGCTGTTCTTCAACGGCTACATGTTCCGGCTCGCGTCAGGATGACCGGCTCGGGTCCGTGATGACGCGACCTGGCCGGATGACGGACTAGGCAGCGAGGCGCACTCGCACCAGCGCGCCGATCTCGGCGAGCGCGAGGCGTGCTCGGGCGAGGTACTCGGTGCGCATGAGGAAACCGTGGTACATCCCCGGATAGCGCAGCAGGGCGGTCTGCACGCCCGCGGCGCGCAGGCGGGCTCCGTAGGCTTCCGCGCCGTCACGGCTCGGATCGTGTGAGGCGGTGACCACGATCGCGGACGCCGCCCCGGACAGGTCGGTCACCAGCCCGGGCACCGCTCCCGACGGGAGCGCCGACTCGTCCGGGCCGTAGTAGGTCTGCCGCATCCACCTCATATCGTCGCGGGTGATCACGGGGCCGTCGGCGAACTCCCGCACGGACGGGCGCTCCAGGTCGCCGTCCACGCCGGGATTGATCAGCAGCTGCAGCATCGGCGCCCAGCCGGTGCCGCGAGCCGCCAGCGCGACCGACGCGGCCAGCGAACCGCCCGCGCTGTCACCGGCCACGCCGATCCGGAGCGGGTCCAGACCGAGCTCCGCGGCGTGCTCGACGGCCCAGGCCATCGCGGCCAGCGCCTCGTCGTTGGCCACGGGGTACCGGTGTTCTGGTGCGAGGCGGTAGTCCACGGACAGCAGCACCGCGCCGGTGGCCCTGGCGAGGTGCCGCGTCGCGTTGTCGTAGGAGTCCAGGCTGCCCAGCACGAACCCGCCACCGTGGAAGTAGACGAGCCCCGGCGTTTCCACGCCCACGTCGGGCTGGTAGCGGCGGACCCGCAGCGGGCCATGCGGGCCGTCGAACTCGAGCTCGGTGACGTCGTGCATCAGCGGGCCCGGCGGTCGTGACATCGTCTCCATGAGCTCGCGGGCCCGCGCGTAGCCGAGTTCGTACAGCGGCGGCGCCCCGACGGCCCGCGCCGCCGCGACGAGTTCGCTCGCATCCGGATCAAGCCCAGGCGGGACTGGGTTCCCCGCCCTGGTCACCGCAGGATGAAATGGTCTTCGACCGGGCGCCGCAGCCGGGTCCAGGAATCGACCATCCGCCACGGAGACGGGACGATCGGGCGTCCGCGGGCGCTGCGGTAGTACGTGTGTGCCGTCGGGGCGTGGCACCAGATGGTGCCGGCCATGGTCTCGTCGACCTCGGCGTTGAACACGTCGTGCGCCTCCTGCGTGACCTCCATGCTGCGCGCCTCGCGCTCCACCAGCAGCTGGATACATTCCATGATGTAGTGCACGTTTCCTTCGACCATGAAGTTGTGGCCGCCACCGTGACCGGCGCTCGAGTTCGGAGCGGAGGTGATGAACAGGTTCGGGAAACCAGGCACCGTTCCCCCCAGATAGGCCGACTGGTTGTCGCTGCCCCATACGTCGGTGAGGGTGCGACCGTGCCGGCCGGTGATCTCGATGTGAGACAGGTAGTCGAGCGTGAACCCCGTCGCCCAGATGATCACATCCAGTTCGACGAGCTCCCCGTGGCCGGTGACGATCCCCTCGGGGACGATCCGCGCGATCGGCGCGGTCACGACCCGCGCGTGGCCGCGGCGTAGCGCCGCGTAGAAGCCGCCCGGATCCTTGATGATCCTCTTGCCCATGGGCGGGAAGTCCGGCGTCATGGCCCGCGCCAGCCCGGGATCGTCCCCGAACATCTCGTCGATGTAACCGAGGCACACCTGCCGTACCCGCTCGTTGCCCGGAGAGATCGAATGGGGATTCGCCCGCATCCACTCCTCGTCCGCGCGGATGTTGGGGTAGAGGTTGTCCGACATAAACCAGTAGACCTTCAACCGGCACCACTGGTGATAGAAGGGAACGTGCCGCAGCGCCCACCGTTCGGCCTCCGGCACCTCCCCTTCACCAGGGAACTTGGGGAGGACCCAGTGCGGCTGCCGTTGGAACAACGCGAGGCCGCCCACCTCGTCGATGATCGACGGCACCACCTGGATCGCCGTCGCGCCCGCCCCGACCACCGCGACGCGCTGGCCGGCGAGCCGTACGGACGGATCCCACTCCGCCATATGGAACTGGGCGCCCGCGAACTCCTCCCTGCCAGCGACGTCGGGAATCGACGGGCGGTTCAGGAACCCGGCCGCCGTGATCACGACCGCGGCGCTCGTCGACCGCTCCGTCCCGTCCGAGTCACGCAGTGTTATCCACCACTGCCGGACGTCCTCGTCCCAGCGCAGAGCGGTCACCTCCAGGCCGAAGGAGATCCGCTCGCGGACGCCAAAAAGGTCGACGACCCGTTGCAGATAGGCCTGGTACTGTTCACCAGCCGGGTAGAAATGCGTCCAGTCCGGGTTGAGCTCATATGAGAACGAGTAGTACAGACTCGGCGTGTCGACCGCGACTCCCGGATAGGTGTTGACCCGCCAGGTTCCGCCGATGTCCGCTGCACGCTCGAAGACGCGATAGCGCAGCCCACGCCGGCCCGCCGAGATGGCGGCGTGTATTCCGGCCATTCCGGCACCCACGATCGCGACGTCGAGCGTGTCGGGCGGCCGGCGCGTCCTGGGCACCACCGGCTGGGCCAGCTGGAACCCGGCCTGCTCCAACAGGAGCGGCAGGAACTCCTCGTCCACCCGCTGCCCGACGGCGAGTTCGACCATCCGCCCGAACAGTTCGCGATCGGGAACGGGTATCGCCGGACGTGGGAGCCCGCCGTCAATGAGCAGTTCGGTGAGACGTTCGCGCACCGCCGCCGCGCTCTCCTCGGGCATGACGGTCGCGGGCATCAGGCGGCGCGTAGGGTCGGGCCGTTGGACCGTGCCAGGTCCATAGTGATCCAACAGCGTGACGTCTCCGGTCAGCTGTACCAGGCAGACCAGCAGCAGCGCCGGGTCGGTCCGCGCGAGAGTCGCGCGCAGTGCCGGCACATCGAGGCCGACGGGGACCGCCTCCTGCCCGGATTTCGCGCTGTCGCCGGCCATTCGGCCACTCGGGTCATTTTCGCGGGCCTGATCTTCTCGGCCGTCTCTCTTGTGATCTCCCAGCCGGTGGTCTGGTAAGAAGCCCTCCGGATACCCGCCGCCAACGTGGTTCACCGAGTTCCACCCTTCCCTATGGAATCGCGATTCCCGCACGGGCGTCAGACGCGCCCTGCACTGGCCGACGTCTTTGCCTCCGCGACACCGGAGGGGCGTCCATGAGACAGAGCGGGGCCCCTCCGGCACCGCGATCAGCCGGGCGGGTCCGGCGAGACACCCAGGGGCGACCGCGGTGAAGGGCCGAGCCGTTCCGCCGCCGGCCACCCGGGAAGGTGGTAGAGGGGGTCCGCGGTGGAGGGCTCTCCGGTTGGCCCTTCTCCCTCGCGGGGAACGAACTGTCCGGGTTCCTTCCGCGTCCAGTCGCGGACCGCCAGCCGTTCGGCGATGCGCCACTCCCCGCCGCGTCGCTCCATCCGGTCGACGTAGCGGAACCCAGACGTGTAGTCCAGGCGCGGATCGCCTGTTGGCCCCACCCAGTGGGTCGCGATCCCATAGGTCTCGCACCGCGCGACATCGCCCTGGATCTCGATGAGCTGCTGGCCGACGAGGTGCTGTGTCGCCGGGTAGTCCGCCAGGACAACGGCAAGCCAGGTGATGTACTCGTCGATTCCGCCTGAGAACCCCGTGTGCCGGTCCGTGCCGTCGGGGTGATAGCAGGTGCGCACGAGGTCGAAGTCCCGTCGGTCGATACCGCGACAGTAGCGGGCGACCACATCGGCGATCTCCTGGCGGTCCAGGAGTGTCCGGAGCCGTGCCGGCAGGCCAGGCGAGAGGTCCGTGGTGTCCCCGCCGGACGGAGCAGACGATTCCGTATCGTACCGGTTCGTCACCGGGTGGTCACTCGCTCCCGCGTCTCTCATCTCGCCCCTTGGTGTGTGCGGTGCAGCGGGTTCAGCCCCCGATTGCCGGCCAACGAGAGCGCCCGGCAGTTCCCGTACCCATCGCCCTCGCGACCGCCGCCGGTAGTCCATCTCGGACGGTCGTCCACCAAGCGCTTGCTCGGCATCGAGGCTAGCACGGCCGTGGTCGCGGCCGTCAAGGCAGATGCAGCCGCCCTGAACCGCCGCGATCGACGGCTTGGGTATCGGCTAAGGCGCCTGGCGGAACCCGGCCGCCAGGCGCCGGCCTTTACCTGTGACGACCAGGACGAGGCGGGGTCAGCATGTCTCTGCGAGCCAGACCCGACGGAACGTCCCGGCCAGTGGGAATGAGCGGCGGACTGGCAGGGGCAGACGGCTATCCTCCCGGGCAGTCTTCCCGCGGTGCGCAGGTCCTGCGACGGCGGTGTACCGGAACCTGGCTCGCAGGACCCGGTGGCCGACAGGTTGGCGATTCTCGTGCGCCGCGGCGCGGATGCGCACCGAGGACGAGGAGAGGGGTCGCACCGACGGCGATCAGAAGGAGCGACCCCGTGGGAGTGGGCCGGTTGAACCACGCCGTGCTGTACGTCGCCGATCTCACGCGCAGCGCACTGTTCTATGAGGACGTGCTGGGTTTCGAGCGGCTGCCTGGCGAGTTCCCCGGCGGAGTCTTCCTGCGGGCCGCGGGCTCGGCCAACGACCATGATCTGGGTCTGTTCCAGGCGCAGACCGCCGATGCCCGCGGCGGCGCCTCGGTCGGGCTTTACCACCTGGCCTGGGAAGCCGACACGCTGGCCGAACTGAGCCGGCTGCGTGGCCGGCTGGCGACCGCCGGTGCGTTGACGGGAGCGTCGAACCACGGGGCGACCAAATCGCTGTACGGTCGCGACCCGGACGGCATCGAGTTCGAGGTGTGCTGGCTTGTTCCGGACGCGCTGCTGGCGGGCGAGCTCGTCCCTGGTATGCCGCCGACACGCCCGTTGGACCTCGCGGCCGAGATCCGACGGTACGGCGCCATGACGCCAGGCGGACCGCGCGCCGACCGCGCGCTGCTGGACCGCCTGCTCGCCGCGATGTAAGGCGGCACCTTCCGGTTCTGGCCACTCCCGGACAGCACGGTAAGACATGCATCTTAATTGGGCATGTTCGACTTCATGGCGCCCACCCAGGTTTACCCACGAGGCCTTAGAAGGTCGGATTCTTGATACAGAAGCCACCATGACTGCCGGACGTGGTGAAAACCGGGCCACCTGACCCCGAAACCCGTAGGCAGGGCTATAGTCTGTCGACATTCATCCAGAAAGACAGGAGATACACGAATGCGCCGTTCGCACGCCCGAATCCGTTCCACCCAGCCGGAACGACCGGACCTGTTACGGAGATCCGCGATACTCGCCACCGCCATCACCGCCGCCACTGTCGCGGCCGGCTGCGGAAGACCCGACGCCGCCGTCTCCGGCCCCGCGGCCTGCGCCACCCCCGGCTTCAGCGCCGACTCGGTCAAAATCGGCTTGGTCTACCCCGACACCGGTGCGATGTCCCGCGGCATTACGCGGCCCTGCCTGCCCCACCCGCGCCAGCTACATCACCACCCTGCGCAACGTCACCGACTACAATGCCGACGGCCTGCTCCCCGGCCCCGTCGACTTCAAGAACTGGGGACAACTCAACCTCTGCTACACCATCGTCCGCGTCAACGACCAGGGCACCGACTACGAACTCGTCAAAGACCCCAACGGCGCCAACCAGTGGTGCGGCAAACGCCTCCCCAACCAATGACACACACCCTTGCCCCGGGCCGGCGACGGAGTCCGGGAGTGGTCTACGGCGGCTCGAGTCGAGCCGCCGTAGACCACGGCTGACTCAGGCCAGCGCGGACGTGACCTCCTGTCCGCGGATGACGGGCTCGCTCACCGGCGCGCTGTGGTGGACACGCTGTGGGATGGCGAGGGCCGAGATGGCCGCGGCCACAGCGATGCCGGCCGTGATCAGGAAGCCGGTGGACATGCCGGAGTTGCTGTAGAAGATGTTGCCCTGCACGACGGTGACGTGCCCGGAGTTCAGGACGGTGAAGACCACGACCGGGAAGATCGCGCTGAGGCCGCTCGAGAAGACCTGCCCCATGCTCGCCATCGAGCCCTGGAGCGCCGGCGGCACCGCCCTGATGATCAGGTTCGGACCGGCCGCGTAGCAGAGGCCCTGGCCCAGGCCCTGAAGCGCACACCAGGTGATGACCAGCCCACGGCTACCGTGCGAGACGGCGGTCAGTACACCGGCGGCCGTGAGGAGCCCGGAACCCGCGACGAGCAGGTACCGCGGGGAGATCCTGGACACCAGCGCGCCGACAATGAGGCCACCGATCACAGCGCCGGCCCCGACGGGGGCCGCGAAGATAGCGTAGCCTTCGGCGTCGACACCGAAGCCGTAGTGCAGTCCGAGGACCGCGGGGGTCATGCACAGCATCGGCATAAGGGTGGCGAACACCCCCGTGTTGGCGTAGCCGAGCCCGGCCGACAGCGCGGTCATGCTCACCGACCGGCGACGGAAGAAGCGCAGGTCCACGAGCGGTTCACGGGTCCTGAGCGCCACCACGAGCCACACCAGCAGGACCGCCGTTCCACCGATGAGGAAGCCGAGGGTCCGCCCCGAGGACCAGCCGCCCCACTGGATCTCCATGCTCACGCCGGCCAGGACCGCCGCGAGGCCGGCACCGAACAGCAGCGCTCCCAGGTAGTCCACGCGCGCCCGCTGGCGTATCGCGCTCTCGTCCGTGGCGGCCCGGACCACCACGGCCAGCACGGCGAGGGCGACCGCGAAGAACCAGAACACGGCCCGGAAGCCCCAGGTGTCGAGCAGCCAGCCGCTCAGCCACGGCGCGGGGATGGCGATGAGGCCCATGCCTCCGGTGGCGATGCTGACGGCCAGCGGAAGGATGCGGGCAGGGTAGACGTCGCGCATCAGCGAGTACGACAGGAACATGCACGGCACCAGCAGGCCCTGCAGCGAGCGCCCGACGAGGAGCAGCCCGAAGTTCGGCGCGACCGCCGAGATGACCGATCCGGCGCCGGCACCCACGATCGCGACCATGAGCAGCTTGCGCTTGCCGTACGTGTCGGCGAGCTTGCCGAGGATGGGGCTGGTGACCGCACCGAGGAGCAGGAACGACGACATCATCCATGCGCCCTGCGTGGTGTGATAGTGACCGATGATCTGCGGTAGCGCGGTCGACACCATGAGATAGCTGATCGTGAGGAGCTCCAGCACCAGAGCCATGCCGATCAGTGACACGACTAACCGCGGGGTCCATCCGCCTTGATCATCCGTGCGATCGAGCGGTGACGGACTGGCATGCTCGTGCGCGTGTTTAGCCATCTGAAACCCTTCTGCGGATTGCCCGTCAAGTGCACGGCATCACAGCACGGTTCGCAGCCCCTTGATGTCGGCTGTCCCAGCCAGCGGTAAGATCATTTGCGATTCCGGAGTGGACGGACCTTAAAGGAAGCGGTGCGGCCGACGCCTCATTCGACGGACATGGGGCGCCAAGTGCGGTAACAGCGGGGCGGATCATCGCTCGTCCAATGCGGCTCAGGCGACCCGGGCCAGATCGACGCCCTCCTCGAGTCGTGCAGTCTCAGCTGGCGTTCTTTTCGTTTATCACGCTGGTCGATGCTGGTCCGGCGGAGCATGAGGCGTACAACCGCTGGCATCAGCTTGACCACCGGCCTGAGAACCTTGCACTGCCCGGTGTGCTGTGGGGGGACCGGCGTCGCCGGCGTGTGGACGTTCTCCTTCAGCCGCCATCAGGAGAACCCGCTCATCCCTGCCGTCGACACCACGGACACGCCAGGTTCGCTGCGTCTCCAGCTGATCTATCTCGACGACGAGCCGCTCGCGACGACCACGCAGATCGAGAAGCGTCGTGGCGAACTCGGCGGTGATCCTGGCGTCGGCGAAACCTTGCTGAGTACCCCCCTGCGCACGATCATTCCCTGGAGGGACTGGTGACGCCGGACCCGGTAGGAGACGTGGAACGGCGGCTGCGCGCCGTCGAGGACGAACTGGCCATCTTCCGGCTGATCGCCTCCTACGGCCCCGCCGTGGACACCGGCACCGCGGGCGCGGTCGCCGGCCTGTGGGACGAGGCCGGCAGCTACACGTTCGATACGACGACACTGACCGGCGCGGACAACGTCGGTGACCTCGTCACCAGTGACGAGCATCAGAGCTATATCGCGCAGGGCTGTGCCCACATCCTGAGCCTGCCGCGGATCACGCTGGACGGCGACCAAGCCACAGCCGTCAACTACTCACGCCTTTACCGCCACGACGGCACGACGTGGTTCGTCGCCCGGGTCAGCGCCAACCACTGGCATCTCGCCCGCGCCGAGAACGGCTGGGCCGTGCTCAGCCGCCATAACAGTCTCCTCAACGGCGCTGAAGCGGCCCGTGCGCTCCTGCAGCCATGACCGGCGCACTCCTGATCCAGAGCGGAATGATCCCGCTGGCGCAAGCAACCAGCCGATACACCACGTCTATTTGCGGCGAAACCCGCGTCGACCGGCAGTGTGACGCCCGTGACGTAGCGTGCGGTGTCAGTGACCAGCCACGCCACCGCGTTGGCCACGTCAATCGGCTCCACCCATGGCACGGGTATCAGATTCGCCATAGCTGAGGCCATGGCGGGATGCGCCGCGAAGCGGACCAGCGGACGAGCTGGCATCCGCCTGCACGCCCGCACCGCCAGCTGCCTTCCTCGGTCAGCGTTTCTCCCCGGCACCGCCGAAGCGGAGCCAGTCATTCGGGTCGTGTGCGATCCACAGATCCGCGTCGTGGACCCGCAGGAGATAGGCCAGCTTTCGCAGCGATCTGCGCGCGGCCACGGTGTCCACGTCCCCCGGATAGGCCACCTCGCCCTCGAACGCCGGCCGGGTATGTACGACGTCACCGCTGAGAACGATCCGCCGAGTAGGCAGGCAGACCATCACGGCGAGGGAGCCCGGCGAGTGGCCCGGCAGATGCAGCACCGTGACCGCGCCATCACCGAACACGTCGTGGTCGCAGGGCAGCTCGTGCCAGGCGATGTTGTGCCGGTCGGCGAAGTCCTCCTCCCGGTACCACGTCGCGGCGTACCGCTCGGGCGCACGGGCGTAGGCGAGCTCCTCGGTTCCGACGAACGTACGTGCGTGTGGGAACTGCCGGAGCGCCCCTGCATGGTCGAAGTGCAGGTGGGTGGCGACCACGGTGGTCACGTCGCCGAGCGAGAACCCGAGCGTATCCAGCTGGACCTCGACCAGGTGCTCCTCGCGGAAGTCGATGTCGATGCGTTCGGCCATCGCTCCATAGGCACCGGCCGGGTCGCCCGCGTGGTCAGGGTCCAGGCCGGCGTCGACGAGTACCAGGCCGTCCGCGTGCTCGAGGAGGAAGACCGGGAACGGAATACGCGGCGCCGCGTCGCCGGACAGCCGGACCTCCAGCGGCGACCGGTAGGTCGCGGGTTCCAGCGCCCACAGGCGCCCGACGGCGGCCATCTCAGGTCACCTTCGCCAGCACGGCGCGCGACGCGGCCGGCAGGGCGTTCTCCCTGCCGGCCGCGCGGAACTCGTCCCGGATTCGCGCCCGGTCGAGTTCGGTCATCGCCCGGAACGGGCTGGTACGGCTCGGTGCCCACCAGACCGCCTCTGCCTCCCATGCGGCCGCGCGCAGCGGCGCCTTGTTGATCTTCCCGTTGGCCGTCGTCGGCGCGGCGTCGACGACGCGGACGAAAGTCGGGCGCCACTTGGTGCCGAGGTCCGGCTGCTGGGCGAGAAAGGCCGCGAAGTCGTCCGGGTCGAACGTGGCACCGTCACGCATCGTGACCGCGCACATGAGCTGATCGCCGGTGCGGGGATCCGGAACGGCATAGGCGTGGGCACCGGAGAACCCCGGATAGCGGACCAGGATTCGCTCGACGGGTGCCGTCCCGAAGTTCTCACCGTCGACGCGCAGCCAGTCGGAGGAACGACCCGCGAAGTAGAAGTAGCCCGCCTCGTCCCGGTAGGCGAGGTCGCCGGTCCAGAAGTCCCGGCCGCCGAACTTCAGCCGCTGGGCCATGGCCGCCGGATTCTTGTAGTACCCCTCGAACGACGGTCCCTTGCCGAGCACCACGATCTCGCCTGTCGCCTCCTCGGCGTTGAGAAGACGGCCCTGGGCGTCGAACCGGGCCCGCGGGCACTCCGATCCGTCCTCCTTGCGGATCACCGCGGTGAGCCCCGGTACCGGCAGCCCCAACGAGTTGGGTGGTGAGCCGGGGACCGGGACGATCCGGATCACACCCTCGCTGGCGCCGTATCCCTCGCGCACCTCGCAGCCGAAGCGCTCCCGGAAGACGGCGACCTCGGCCGGCGATGCCTCGGACCCGAACGCCACTTCCAGCCGGTTGTCGCCGTCGGCCGGATCCGGCGGCGTGGCAAGGACGTAGCTGAGCACCCGGCCGACATAGTTGAAGAAGGTGACCTTGTGCTCCCGGACATCCCGGGAGAAGCGCCGCGCCGAGAACTTGCGAACCATCACCACGGTGGCGCCGACCTGTGCGGCCGTCGCGAGATTCATCATGATCGCATGGCCGTGGAACAGCGGCAGGCAGAGGTAGTTCACCGAGTCGCGGTGCAGCGATATCCGCTCTGTCATCCGTTCGGTCAGTGAGCCCAGCCGGCCTTGCGTACAGATGACCGCCTTCGGGGCCCCGGTGGATCCTGAGCTGAACAGCAGCAGGTAGATGGCCGCCGGATCCGGGCTCTCGCCCGGGACGAGAGCATCCTTGTGGGCGGCGAGCAGACGAGCATAGCCGGCGGACTCGACGTCCAGGATCCTGTCCTGCGGAAGCGGCAGGACGGGAAGATCCTCCGCGGTCAGGTACAGCTGTTCGCTGACAAGAAGGTCGCAGTCGGCGTGGGTGATGTCGTGGGCGAGTTCGTCACCACGCCGCGTCGGGTTCACGCCGACCACGACATCTCCGCTGAGGGCGGTGCCAAGCAGCCAGAAAACATAGTCCGGCACGTTTTGCAGAAGCACGCCCACGTGCCGTTGCGACCGGCCCGGCCCCGCGGGGACGGTGCGCAGGTAGGAGGCCCGAACGGCCGCCTCCGCGACCACTTCGTCCCAGGTCCACGAGCGGCCCTCGAACCGCAGCCCCTCCCGCTCGTCACCCACACGAGACCTGACGACATCGGCGAACGTGCGCACGTATGCCTTCCTCTCGTCTTGGAGGCCGGTTTCGCCCTTCCGCTGGGCTCAGCAGGTTAAGGCACGTCGCCGGCCGCGGCTGGTGGGCTCCCGCTGGATGGAACCTGGCCCCTCCCGGCGTCCGACGGGCTGGACGAACGGTCACAGCCCATAGGTGTGGGGACGGGCCAACGATGGTCTCCAGCCAGCTGGACGGGCGACCAGTCGTCACCGCCAACGTCCAAGATCCTTTCCTGGGACGCCTTCCCACCTGCGCGTGACGTGGGCCATACTGCCCGGGGGCAACGAGCAAGCGCTTGGTGGATTGACTCCCTGGAAGGGATAGTAGTGAAGATCAATTCGATGCGGCTCGTGGGAGCCGTCATGGTGGTCGGGGCGCTGGCCATCGGATGTGGATCCAGCGGCGGCGGCACGTCGAATGGCGCGCAGAAAAGCGACTACAAGGTCCTCGTGCTCGGCGGCATCTCAGCGGCCGGTGCGTTAGCGGACAACGCCGCCACGTCGGTCCTGTCCGCGCAGGCCGGGGCCGCCGCCGTCAACGCGGCAGGAGGGATCGACGGGCGCCACGTGACCGTCACCGTCGTGGACGACCAGGCCAACCCCACGACCGCCGTGACGAAGCTGCGCGAGGCGATCGCGTCCGGCAAGCCTGATCTGGTCCTGAACTCGGGCCCTTCGACGATCGCGACCGCGACGCTGCCGATCCTGAAGCAGAACAACATCCTCTCGATGAACATCGGGCCGACCAAGTCATCCTTCGACCCCAAGCAGTTCCCCCTCAACTTCGACCTGTCGTCCAGCGCCGGTCAGCAGATCAGCGCCTTCCTGCCGTACTTCAAGCAGAAGGGATACAAGTCGGTCGGGATCCTGCACGGGTCCAGCTCCTACGGCGAGACCTACGGCGCCTCCGCGCAGAAACTGCTGACCGAAGGCGGATTCTCGGTGGCGGCCAATGAGTCCTACGACATCGCCGCCCTGGACATGACCCCCCAACTTGAGGCGATCATGGCCAAGCACCCCGATGCGCTGCTCCTGGATGCCTATGGCGCCCCGTTGGGCTACATCCTCAACGGCATCGACAAGCTCGGCTGGAACGTCCCGATCATCGGTGACACGTCGGTCTCGGCGACCGGGCTCGTCTCCACTCCCCCGCCGTCGGGCGTGCTCGGCACGCCGACAGTGGCGAACCTCGTCATGCAGGTCTACAAGAGCACCGAGTACGACCCGGCGGCAGCCGCGGTGGTGCAGGCGGTGACGCGGATGAAGGCCATCGGCCCGATCAAGTCGACGCTGATCCTCGCGTACAACTACGACGCGCTGCCGCTCGTGCAGGCCGCGGCCAGCCAGGCCGGGTCCACCGACCCGGCCGCGCTGGCGAAGGCCCTTGAAGATCCCAAGGTCCTGCAGCAGGCCAAGACGGCGATCCTGTCGAGGTACAACTTCACGGCTGACCGGCACGACGCGCAGGCCAGTCCGGATGAGTTCGCCTTCATCAAGCCCGCAGCGATCAAGGATGGGCAGTTCCAGCCCAGCGCCAGCTGACCGACCGCCCGCCGCCGGGGCACCTGACCGGCGGCGGGCCGCCCACTCCCCCGGTATGCAGAGACCACTTTCCAGGCTGTGGAGGAACATCAGTCGATGGGTCGAGTCACACGGGGAGCAGACCGCTCCCGGCCACGCCGGGTCGCGGTCGTGACCGGGGGCAGCCGAGGCGCCGGACGCGGGATCGCTCTGGCGCTCGGCGACAAGGGCTACACCGTCGTCGTCACCGGTCGGACGACAAGAGCAAGCGCACGACATGCCCTGGGCGGGACGATCGAGGAGACCGCGGCCGAGGTCACCCGGCGGGGCGGTGACGGCGTGGCCCTGCCCTGCGACCACCGTGACGACGACCAGACCCAGGCTGTGGCCGCCGAGGTGGGTGAACGTTTCGGCCATGTAGACGTCCTGGTCAACAACGCCTTCGCGGTCCCAGAAGGGCTGGTGTCACCGACGCCGTTCTGGACGAAGTCTCTGGACCTGCTGGCGATGCTCGACGTCGGGTTGCGCTCGAGCTACGTCATGACCTGGGCGGCCGCGCCACTGCTCATCGCGGCGGGGCCTGACCGCCGGCCGCTGGTGGTCATGACATCGGGGTTCGGCGCCACCTGCTACATGTACGGACCCGCCTACGGCGCGGTCAAGGCCGGGGTCGACAAGATGGCCTGGGACATGGCTGTCGACTTCCAGCCCTACGGCGTCACGGTGGTCTCGCTCTGGCTCGGCTTGCTGCGCACCGAGCGCACCGTGAGCGCCCTCGACGAGGTCGCCGAGCGGTACCCGCTCAGCGGCCAAGGCCTGGTGACCGAGTCCCCGGAGTTCCCCGGCAGAGTCATCGCCGCCCTGGACGCCGACCCTCACAAGTCCGACCGGTCGGGCAAGGTCCTGATCGGCGCGGAGCTTGGCCACGAACTGGGCGTGGTCGACATCGATGGCCAGGTTCCCGCGTCCCGCCGCCCGATGCTGGGCTCGCCGCCCGGTTTCCATCCCGCCGTGGTGCGCTGACCGGCCCCGCCGGTAACGACAACCAATACTCAAGAATGCGAGCCCAGGCGCGATCCCAGCTGGCGTTCTTTTCGTTCATCACCCTGGTCGACGCGGGTCCAGACGAGCACGGGTCGTACAACCGCTGGCATCACCTCGACCAGTGACCATGACGCGTATGCCTGCATCACCTGGCGGCGGCCCTTCCGGCGCGGCGGCCGAAGAAGGTGCCGTCCCCGAGGGACGTGCCGCTGACATAGCCCTCGCCGTGGATGCCCGAGGAGGCTCGGCCCGCGGCGTACAGACCTGGGATGGGCCGATTCGACACGTGCAGCACGGCGCCGTCCACGGTCGTGTGGAGACCGCCCAGTGTGAACCCGGCGATACCCGTGGTGGTGGCGGCTTCGACACCCAGGACGCGCGGGTCGACCGCGGCGAGGGGCCCGGTCAGCGCCCGCAGCCACCTCGCGCTCTTGTGGAAGTATGGATCCGCGCCCTGGGCCGCGTGTCGGTTGTAGGTCGCCACCGTCGTCTCGAGGGCGCCCGGGGGCATACCAAGTTCTTCTCCGAGCTCGGCGGCGCTCTCCGCCACGTGCTGCGGACGCAGCCCCGGTGCCTCCGCCGCGGCAACCGCGTCGAAACCCTCCTCGTCGATGATGATCCACCAGGGTGCGGGTTGGTGGAGCAGGGCGGCATGGCTGTACACGCCCGGATAAACGTCCTCGTTGATGAAACGCTGGCCCAGGGCGTTCACAAGCATGCCGCGGTAGACCAACGCCGGCGACGCGATGAGAGCCGCTTCCACGACCCCCATCCGCCGGGTCGCCGCTCCCAGCGCGGCAGCCATCCGGATGCCGCGGCCATCGTCACCGCCGTCGCTGACCTTGCCGTGCCCGAGCAGCACGGGGGCGTGGTCGGCCAGCATCTCCTCGTTGTCGACGAAACCCCCGGTCGTCAGGATCACCGCCTTGCGAGCCCGGTAGTTCACCGGTGTGCCGAACCGGCGGGCGACGAGACCCGCCACTCGCCCGGACTCGTCGACAACCAGCGCCGCCGCGCGGGTGTCCGTGTGGATCCGGGCGCCCGCGGCGGCCACGGCCGACGCCAGCTTCTCCATGAGAAGCCATCCTCCGTAGTTCTCGGTCGGCGGACGATGCCCACGTGGCGCGGGACGGGCGAGCGTGTTGTACGGCCAGGCGTTCTCGCCCAGCCACATCAGCCCGTCCGTCGTAGGCGCCAGCCACCCCGGCGCGTCGTACAGCGACTCCTGGAACGGGACTCCCTGTCTGCAGAGCCACTCGAAATGCTCGACGCTCTCGTCGCAGTAGACCCGCAGCTTCTCCTCGTCCACATGCGGACCGAGTGCCGCGTGGAGATAGGCGTACATGTCATCGGCGCTGTCCTCGAACCCACATGCCTTCTGTACTCTGGTGCCGCCACCCAGATATATCTCGCCGCCGGACTGGGCGGATGATCCACCAGGGCCCGAGAGACCTTCGAGCACGAGCACGTCGGCACCGGCGGCGGCCGCCTCCAGCGCGGCGGCCGCGCCGGCACATCCGAATCCGACGACAACGACGTCAGCCTCGTGGTCGAACCGCTCGACCGCGGTCAACGCCAGCGGCTCGACCGTCACCCGCTCGGCGGTCGAGGACAATTCCCCTCCGTCACTCATGGCTCTCCCCTTCGATGGTCACGCTGGCGTCACCGGAACACTCCGCGCGGACCGATTACCGCCTGCTGCACAAATCTGGTGCGTCCGACGACCTGAACGTCAGTATCCGCCTTCAGAATGCCCGGGAGACGCGCGGCAACAAGCCGAACTCCCGCTGACCGGGACGCGCCTTCCAGGCCACGGCGTGTCCAAACCTCGTACACACGGGCCGGAAGCAGAGCGCTAAGGTATACGCGCCTCGCTATGGCGGGTGTTGGTCTTCAGGAAACGATGGGCCTTGAATTCCGATTCAGCCAGCCTATCTATCGCGTCCGTCATATCGTCAGACTGCCGAGGACGGGCCGTCTGGTGGCCGTGTGTTCGTGGGCTCGTCGCCATCAGTAGCCTGGACCGCTGAGCAGGCCGCCGTCGACGAGCAACTCGCTGCCCGAGCAGTAGCCGGCCGCGTCCGAGGCGAGGAACACGACCGTACGGCTGACCTCACCGGGCCTGCCCCACCGGGCGATCGGCAGCGACTTGGCGACCGGCTCGTCCGGATCGAGGTCGGGCACGAGCTCGGTGGTCATCGGCGTCGCGATGCCGCCCGGATGGACCGAGTTGACCCGGATGTTTCGTGCCCCCAGTTCACGGGCGGCCACCTTGGTCAGCCCCCGAACACCAAACTTGCTCGACGAGTAGGCGGAGAGGCCGGCCGCCCCGGCGAAGCCCTCGACGGAGGAGATGTTGACGATCGAGCCGCCGTCCGACATGAACGGCGCGCAGGCACGGATACCGAGCCACGAACCGACCAGGTTGACCTGCAGGATCCTCACGAATTCCTCGGGATCCTGCTCCGTGATCGCGGCGAACCGGATGATCCCTGCATTGTTCACGAGGATGTCGAGGCGGCCGAAGCGGGAGATGGTCTCGGCCACGGCGGTCTTCCAGTCCGCCTCCAGTGTGACGTCAAGGCGAACGTAGCGCGCCCGCTCCCCGACCTCGGCCTCGACCGCCTTTCCCTCCTCGTCGCGGACGTCACCGAAGACCACCAGCGCGCCTTCGGCAACGAACTCGCGAACGTGTTCCGCCCCCATCCCACGTGCACCACCACTGATCAGAGCGACCTTGCCTTCAAGCTGGCCCATTGACATGCTCCTCGTCGTCGACGCGAACGCCCGCCACAGCGCAGGCGGATCGGCGTCCCGCGACGCCAGCTTTCCCGGTGGCAGGCGGGACGTACATCTCAGGTCCCGGTCAGCGGACACACGAAACCGGCTACCGAACGGTTCTGTGACCGACAGGGCGGCGCGGTCACCGCGTCGGCCGCAGGTCGAGGGTGCGGTCCGTCAACGGTCTCCTTCGGCGCCGATGGCGGCGACGAGGTCGGCCTTCAGCCCGGCCACCGTGGGCTCCCGGACCGAGATGCGCAGGGTCACCCGCCCGCGGGCCGGCGTCGTCTACCAGGAGCGGCACCCAGGGCCGGACACACCACCTACCGCGGCCACCGCGGAATCTCCGATCTTCGTGAAGAAGATCGGAGACGACGCGGTGGCCGCCTCACGTCCCACGCCACGCAACCGCGCCTACGGAGTCCGCGCGGCCATCACCGCTACCGTGGTGCTACACAAGGTCCACAAGGCAGGTGCTCAGCTGACCAGCATGTCGAACTTGTTCGTCGCGGGGTTGTACTTGAACACTCGTGCGGGAATATTGCCGTGTGGCGTGTCGCGCGTATAGGTAGCAGCGTCACCGATTGCTGGGATCTCGAGCGACCCGAGGCTGAATCCGGCGTTCTCGAAAGTCTGGTAATTGAGGTCTCTACCAGCCTTCCGGGCGATGGCCGTGAACAGTTTGAGGTTCTGGCACGCGGCGCCGATGGCGTAACCCGGCGTCGGAGAGCCCGCGGGAACCGTCGAAGGATCGACGAGTTTGCCCTTGAGGCTCGGGTTCGCCGCCTCCGCGGTGGCGATGCATTCCCGGGTGCCTCCAGCCATCCAATCCCCGTTCAGGCCGAGCGCCTCGGCGTTGGTCAGCGTCGAGAAGTCGTGCTTCCCCTTGTCGGCCAAGTATCCACTGGCCTGTCCGAGGTCGGTGAAAAGCAACCGCGGCCGGTATTGGGTGTGTTCGAGTATCGGAGGGAACGCCGCACCCATGCTGCCGACGACGACCACCGTGTCGGCACCCGCCGCCTGGAACTTCTCGACGAAAACACCGATCTGCTGATTGACTGCGGCGGCGTCCGAGGCGGGAGCATCCAGAACGCCGGTCTGAACAGGCGTGACGCCAAGTCTGTGGAGCGCGGGAATGACCGTCTCATTCATCACGGCCCGCTCGTTGACGTTGGATATTACCGCCACTTTCCTGCCCGTGAGTGCATGATCGGAATTGAACAGCGCCATGCCGTCCGAGACCTCGTCGCCGCCACGGAGGTAGCTAAACCATGGCGCCTTGGCCAGTGCGTAGCGCCGGGCGGTGAGCTGACCTCCGATAACGGCCGTCTTGTTGGCCTGCACATAGCACATCGGCTCGTCTGCGTTGAAGCTGCCGAGCGCCGCGAAGACCTTCTCGTCCTGAGTCAGTTTGACACAGGTCTCCTGGGCGGCTCCCGGCGAGAGGAGATTGATCTTGCCGTAGACCGGGACGATCATACGGCCATTGATCCCCCCCTTGCTGTTGATATCCTTGATCAGCGCGTTGTACGCGCCTTCGTAGTCCCCCTGGTCAATGTTGACGAACTGCCGCACACTCGCGAGGTCCGGGTAAACAATACCGACCTTGATCTCCCGGTCGGTCACTCCGGGCGAAATATTGGAGACGGGCGGCGCCGGGAAAGCGCTGACCTGACCCTTCCCATTGTCAGTCTTCTGGGCTGTGCAGCCAGTGGCGATGACCGTCGCGCACACGGCGAACAGAACCGCCGTGCAGCGTAATGAACGTAATTTCGGCATGGAGACAGTCCCTTTCAGGTAATGGCGCGAGACGGGGGTGGTGCGTGGTCGGGGTGGCGGCACCGCGCGTGGCCCGCCTATACAGGCACCGTAGTGTCCGCCGTGAACGGACTGGGTCCGCGACCCGTGCCAGGACCGCTGCGTTCGATGGCGCGCTCGTCGGTGCCGAGGTAACTGGCGAGAACCTTCGGATCATTGCGGACGGTATGTGGGTCGCCGGCGGCAATGACGCGGCCGGCCTCCAGGCAGTAGACGCGGTCACTGATGCCCATGATCAACGGCATGTCATGTTCGATGACGAGCATCGATGCCCCAAGTTCACGACGGATCTCCTGGATCAGGGGACCGAACGCCTCGGCCTCGCGCTGGGCGACGCCGGCTGTCGGTTCGTCCAGGCATAGCACGCGGGCGTCCAACGCCAGGATGCCGGCGAGTTCGACGATGCGACGAGTCCCGGTGGAAAGGTCGCCGATGAATGCGTCCGCGTAACGGCCCAAGCCAAGAAAGTCGATAAGATCGTTCGCGTCCGACCGCTTGGCGCGCTCGCTGACGAACGTGTGGGGCAGGTGCAGTGCCGTGGAGATCAGGCCGGTCCGGCCGCGGGATTCCAGCGCCACGAGAACCGTCTCGCGGACGGTCAGTTCAGGGAAGAGCGTGGCTGCCTGGAAGGTCCGGCCGAGTCCGGCCCGGGCCCGTGCGGCCGGGGAGGCCCGCGAGACATCCTGCCCCAGGAGCCGGACAGTGCCCTCCGTGGGAGCGAAACCGCCGATGGCGTTCATCAGCGTGGACTTGCCTGCACCATTCGTGCCGATCAGGCCGACGATCTCATCCGGCCGGACCTCGATCGACACCTCGTCGACAGCGCTCAGGCCGCCGAACCGCACTCGCAGCCGATCGGTCACCAGCACAGGCCCATCGACCGGTTGCGGCTCCCGGCGGGACCGCGTGAGGGCCTTCGGGGGGGCGATGATGCTCTTGCTGGCAGGTGCTGGTCCGAGTCTGTTGTCGGCCCACGTCAACAGCGCGTCGCGGAGGGCGTATCCGACCTGTACCAGGCCGCCGGGGAAGTACAGCAGCAGCACGAGCAGGCCGAGGCTGGAGGTCAACAGAGGCACGAGTTGGTTGTCCGGCATGAATGACGGCAGGCCGATCACCCAGAGGGCGCCGAGGATCGATCCCGAGACCGAGCCGAGGCCCCCGATGACCACGATGGAGACCAGGGCGAGAGAGTCGGAGCTCAGGAAGTACTTGTCGGTATAGGGCACCGTCTCGACCGCGCCGGCCAACAGCGAGCCGCCAAGCCCCGCGATGCCGCCCGCGAGCGCGAAGGCGCGCAGCTTCACACGAGTTGCCGCGACGGTGTACGCCGCGGCGGTCGCCGGGTTGTCACGCACGGCGATCGTGGTTCGGCCGACACCTGACCTGCGCAGTCGTGCCACGATCGCCAGTACTACGACGAGGACGATGAAGACAAGGTAGTAGTAGGTACGCTGGTTAGACACGTCGACGCCGAAGACGGTGCTGCGCGGGAACGACGCCGTCGCGGAATTTTCGTCATGGAACAGATCACGCCGATATACGTACTGATCGCACGCCACCGCGAACGCGAATGTGGTCACCGCGAGCAGGAGACCGCGCACCCGCAGCGCTCCGAGGCCGACCAAAGCCGCCAGCGCCGCGGTTGTCAGCGTCGCGACGAGCACCGCGATCGGCAGGTTCAGGCTCTGGAGCCGGTAGGTGGTGCCACCGAGATCGATGCGTGGACCCCGGACCAGCGTGGCCGCTGTCAAGGCCCCGAGGCCAGCGAACGCCATCTGGCCGAGGGAGAGCTGCCCCGCCCACCCGGCGAGAACGGTGACCGACGCGGCGCAGATCGCATAGCCGAGGATCACGGTGTAGAGCAGGTGTCGGGACGGCTGCGCCACCAGAAGTGGCACGACGGCTCCGATCAGGGCGAGCGACCCGAATCCGGCACGTTCCAGGTTGCGTACCCACCAGACCTCGCGCAGCCGTTCCGGCACCGGCTTGACCTTGGGAGCGAAGGAGAACGACGACGTGTCGGTGTCGCGGCTGCCGCTGACGAAGAAGACCGCGGCCAGCACGATGACGAGCACGATCATGTCGGTGAGACCGGGCTGGTCGAGCCAGTTGAACTGGATGGCTGACTGCAGCACACCCAGTCCCACGCCAGCCAGCAGAGCGATGCGGAAGGACGTCATGCGGGCGATGACCGCCGCCGCGAGCGCACGCAGCAGCGTGGTCGGGCCGAGAGTGGTGATCTGGGTGAGCGACTTGTTCTGCGCCGAGATCAGGATCAGGCACAACGTGCCCAGTAACCCGGCGCTCGCCCACACCGCGGTCGAGACGACCTTGGGACTGATCCCGTTCAGCCGCGCCAGCTCCGGGTTGTCGGCGGAAGCTCTTACGGTCTTACCGAGTACCGTCCGGCCGAGAAACCAGCTGAGCACGACCGCCGCGATCGGGACGGTGGCCAGAATACTGATCTGGGCGGCGGACACCTGCAGGTTGTCGAAGGGCTGCCAGGTGCCGTTCCACGGCACGGGGTAGGACTCGTCGGTGTAGTTGTCCAGATCGGGGTAGGCGGTCACGACCGTGAGCGCCAGCTGTGCCACGCCGATCGTGGCGACCAGCACGATCACACGCGGCGCAGTGAACAGGCGACGCACCACCGTGAGCTCCACGACCGCGCCGAACAGCGCTCCCGCGCCGAGCGCGACAACCAGCGCGATCCAGTACGGCACGTTCCACCGGACCACCAGGAGCGCGAACAGTACCGAGCCGACCAGACCCATGTTGGCGACGGCGAAGTTGATGACGCGGGTGGAACGGTGCACGAGCACGATGCCCATGGCGAGGAGCCCGATGACGAGACCGGTGACCGCGCCGTCGAAGAGAAGCTGCAGAGTCGGCATTTGCATGGCCGTCAGCCGCCTTGCCGGCCGAGAAAGACCGCGCGCGCGAGGTCGTCGCGTTCAGCCAGATCGCGGGCGGGCCCGGTGAAACGGACCTGGCCCTTCTCCAGGAACACCGCCCTGTCGGCGATCGCGAGCGCGATGTTGAGTGACTGCTCGACGATGACGATCGTGAGGCCGTCGGCCTTCAGTCGTTCTATGATGGCCAGCAGGTCCTGCACCACGGTAGGCGCGAGCCCAAGAGACAACTCGTCGATCAGAAGCACCTCGGGGTCGTGCATCAGAACCATGGCCAACGCCAGCATCTGTTGTTGGCCGCCCGACAGAGAGCCCGCCCGCTGGGACTGACGGTTCTTCAGATCCGAGAAAAGGTCGAGAACGTAGTCGAAGCGACGGCCACGGTCCGCGGAATCCTTGCGGATCTGGAACGCGGCCATCTCCAGGTTCTCGCGTACGGTCATCCCCGGGAAGACACCCTTACCTCCGGGAAGCAGGTGAATGCCGTACCGTCCGCGCCGCTCCGGGGTGACGTAGGTGATCGTACGCCCGTTCAACCGGACGACTCCCCGCGACGGGACGCCCAGACCGCAGATCACCTTGAGGATCGTCGACTTGCCCGCGCCGTTGGTGCCGAGCAGCGCGAGCGTCTCGCCGCGCCTGACGTCGATGGCGACGTCGAAGAGCACCTGGACCTGCCCGTAGGAGAAGTCCACGTTCCGTACCTGGAGCGCCGGGATGCTGTCCGGGTCCTCCGACTGCCGGCTGTGTTCCTCCAGCTCCTCCCGCAGTTCCTGCACGACTAGCGACAGGTCGTTCTTGATGAACGAGGAGCCGCGGATGATCATCCACCCGCCGATCGCCGTCGACGGTATGCCGATGACCAGAACCGCTACCCGCGGGTCGTAGGCGTTGCTGATCAGACCGGTCAGCAGCGCGCCGCCGGTGGCGCCGATGAAGAAGATGTAGATTGCCGACAAGGCTGAGCCCAGGCCGCGTAGCCGGTAGGGGATCACCGTCTGCAATACCGGCCCGACCATGGCGAACGTCACCGACGAGAGTACCGCGCCTGGAATGCCAGCGACCATGAAGGCCCAGCCGTTCGGCATGGCCCACTGGAGGGGCAGCAACACGGCGCCCGGCAGGATGAGATAGCCCAGCAGTGCCAGCGCGCGAGCCGGATCGCGACGGTAGAGCCGGTCGTACCTCGGACCGACGAACGGCAGGGCCACCAACAGCGAGGCGCCGGAGATCGACCCCATCATGCCACGCTCGAAGGTCGACATCCCAAAGTGGTCGTCGGCCCACAGGCTCTGCAGGACGCCGGCGGTGAAAAGGCTGAAGCCGAGCGCGGAGAACGCAATGATGCAGGTCTTGATCGTGCGGATCTGCATGAGCCGCGCGAATGCCGCTTCCATGGAGATCGGCATCGGCTCGGTATCCTGCACGACCTCCCCGAGTACGGACCTCATCTCATGCTGCCCACGGGGCGGCTCCGGAAGACGGAACGCCCAGATGGCGACCAGCGATACCGGCAGACCCAGCACGAGGAAGGGCCAGCGCCACCCGTCTGCGCCGCCCGCCAGGGTGGCGATACCGCCCACCAGCAGAGGACTGAGCGCACCGACGGTTCTCGCCGCCCCCGCGTTCGCCGTCGCGATCCGACCACGTACTCCGATCGGGTACGTGTCAGCGAGCATCGAGCCGTGTACGGGTAACGTGCTGGACTTCGCGACCCCCACTCCGAAGCGGGCCAGGAAGAACAAGAAGGCGTTCGACGCCAGGCCGCACGCCAACACCATCACCGAGAACGCGATTCCCGCCCAGCCGACTATCCGGCTCCTTCGGTAACGATCCGCCAGCCATCCCAGCGGCAGCGCGCCGAGCACGATGAACGCGCCGGACGCGGCGGAGATGAACACGATCGCGCCGTCGCTCATGTGGAACGAGTCGCGGATGTCCGGGGCCAGGACCCCCAACGTCGCGGACTCCAGCTCGTCCATCGCGGCCAGCGTCACCAACGTCAGGAACGTCGCCGCTCCGCCGGCCGCCAGAGCTTGGCGCAGCGTCGACTCGGCGTCGCCGACGCCGGGTAACAGATCGTCAGCGAACAGTACCTCGCGTTGGGCCTCCGACTGGCGCTCCCGGCGCTCGGCCTCCGCCTCGATCAGCCCCGCCGCCAGCCCTGCCACGGGCGCTGGCCGCGTCACGTCGAGGTCGACCTCCGGCGGTTGCGACGTACTCACGATCGGGGCCTGTCGGCCTGTCGCGCAGTGGTGGTGCGCTTTCGCATGGCACTCCCTACAAGGCACGTACTGAGTGGCTGAACGAGGGCGAGGCTCATCGGGACGACGGCGGCGGACTCCGACGAGCGCGCAGCACGACCGGGTGCGGCGCGCGGCAGGGGTCATCGGTGCCGGGGCAAGCCGGTTCGCGGCCTGGCCGGACCGCGTGTCGCGCAGGTTAACCACTGGGGCGTGGCGGCAGCATAACGCCGATTGGTTGCACGTACTAGCTAGTCGGCGGTTTTATCGGAGTTCGACGCGCCGGCGCTGCCGGCGGTTGGAGGTGCCGACGATCTCGCGGTCGATCATGCTGGTACGTGCTACCATGGCGAGGACGATGCTCCCCTACAGGCAAGCCGCCCTACAGGCAAGCGCAGACATCTGTGGCAGGTGTTGATCTAAGGAGAGGTACACATTGCCGGAGCCTGCTGCGCCACGTCGCGTTACTGGAACAGAGATCGCCCGTGCTGCAGGCGTCTCCCGCGCGACGGTGGGGTTCGTGCTCAACAACACGCCGGGAACAAGGATCTCCGAGAGCACGCGCGCCCGGGTCATGGATACCGCGGCACGTCTCGGCTATCGACCCAACCGCGCTGCGGCGGACCTCCGACGCGGGCGCAGCAAGATCGTACTGCTGGTCCTACCCGATCGGCCCGCCGGCGCCAGCATGGAGATCTCCCTCGACGAGGGCGCGCACGCTTTGGCGGAAGCCGGCTTCGCTCTGGTGACGCAGTCACAGACCTTGCGTGGTTCTCCGCCGCTCTGGGAGATGCTGAGCCCGGAGGTCGTCGTCGGCTGGTCCTCGTTCAGCGCTGACGACGTGGCGTCCATGCGCGCTGCCGGTGTGCGCCACATCCTGCCCACTCCCGGTGCGTCGGTGCGTTATGACGAGGTTCCAGGAGTCTCGAAGGGGGCCCGGCTGCAGGTGGAACATCTGTATGAGCGGGGGCACCGGCGGATTGCTGTCGCCACGTCGGAAGCACCTCATCTACCTGACCTTGAGCGCACGCGTGTGGCCGCCGCGGTCGAAGGCGCCGAGGCGTTGGGCATGGACGTGCTAGGTGTCCGCAAGGTCGACCACGCTGATGGATCGGCCGCCCGGGCGGTACGAGCGTGGATAGCCGGCGGAGTTACCGGGGTCGTGGCCTTTGACGACGACGTGGCAGCCACGGTCGCGGGCGCGGCCATCCGAGACGGGATTCGCATCCCGGCGGACCTGGCCGTGATCGGCCACGATGACAGTCTGATCGCCTCACTGTTCGTACCGTCGCTGTCGAGTGTGCGGATGGACACGGCGGAGGCCGGCCGCTACCTCGCGGCCTTGGCCCTGCAGGTGGCCGAAGGCCGCCCGATGACCTCTACCTGGACCAGGCTGGACACCCGCGTCGTCGCCCGCGAATCGACCATGACCTGATCGGCGGCCCGGTGCGCCAGGCGGCGAGGACGATTGTGCGTACGGACACGGTCTCCTGCGAGGACGTGTGGGTCGCGCAAGCAGGGCATCGCGGGTCGGGAACGCTGCTGTCCTTTGTCCTTTCAGTGGCGACACCTGCGGCGGCCGGTCCAGCACCGATGATGACCGAGGCGGCGGCCGACCGCCGTGGTAACGAAGGTCGTTGAGCAGCGGCTCGAGCTCGAGGGCGACACTTTCCGGCTGATCAATCTGGTGGCCTACTCCGCGCACTCCCCCAGCCCTCCGTCGCCGGGGCGTCGATCACCGCAGCACCCCGCCTGCACCGAAGGCAAGCGGGAGGAAGCGCTCGGCCATCCGCGCGTAGCCGTCAGCGTCGGGATGTAGCCCGTCAGGGAGATCGTCCGCATCGCGGGGGCCGAACAGGTCGAGTCCGTCGACGATGTGTAGCCGGTTGTCACCGTCCTCGCGCCGCTGCTTGACAGCGACGTGTAGCAACTCGCGGATGCGGGTGAGCGTCAGGGCACCCGCGTTCAGCTCGTCTGGCCGAGCAACGGTGCGCACCCGGCCGTCCGTGCCGAAAAGGGTAGGGCCTGGCTCGTCCTCGGCAGCAGGACAGATGATCGGCGTGACGACGAGGATCGGCGTGTCGGGATGTCCTTCCCGGATAGTGTCGAGAAACCCGTGCAGCGCGGAGACGAAGACGCGCTCACGCATCGAGTCGGCATTGACGACGTTGATGCCCAGCTCCAGGCTGATCGCGGCCGCCGGCAGGTCGCGGATGCTGCGCGCGATGAACTGGTCGAGGTGGCACTGCCCCCCGAGTCCCAGATTGAGCAGGCAGCGCCCCGCCCGGCGAGCGGCGATCGCCGGCCATGTACCCGTGGGGCGGTCGGCCTCGGAGCACTGGCTGATCGAGCTGCCGTGGTGGATCCACCGGGGGCCACTCGACGGCGCCTGCCGGAGCGACGTCCCTGCCTGGACACGGACGTCGAGCAGCTTTGTCGCTGCCGCGACAGGCAGCCAGACCTCCACGCGGCGCTCGCGGCCGGCCGTGCCCAGGTCGAGCCGGACAGTGGCTGGGCCGGCCGGGCGGACGTCGAGGTCGCCGGTGACGGGGTCGACAAGGACCAGCGTCTCCTCGGTGATCGTCACCGGATCGCGCAGCTCACCGTCCACGACGACGTCGATCGTGCTGCCGGTGGACGCCATCCCAAGAGGAAGTGCCCGTATGAGCTCCAGGTCGAGCTCGATGACAGAGGTGTCGGTGAGCGCCTCGACCCGCACGCCCGAGGGGAGCGAACTCATGTAGTCGAACGCGACGTCGCCCAGCCGCCGACGGGCGGCGGCGGGCGACCGGTGGAAGGTGACGCCGGCCGAGTCGGGAACAGTCTCAAGCGCGCCGACGACACAAGACAATGCGGAGTTGAGGACGGAACGCACGGTCGGGCCTCTCATGGTGGGTGAAGGCCGCTGCGAAGGATCTCGGTCAGCTCGGCCACGGTCGCGACAAGGCGTGCGCCGCGCCCCCGCGGGGCAGGTCGACGAGGACGTTCAGGAAACCGGAACCGCCGATTGGGCGAGAGTCACGAGCTGATCGCGGTCGTCCTGGGTGAGCGGGCCGTTGAGGAAGAAGTGGCTCATCGGCATCGGCACCACCATCCGCAGCATCCGGGCGTACTCCTCGGCCTGCTCCGGGTCCGGCTCGCGGCGGTCGGCCGGCTGCGACGCACGCAGCCTGGCCATCAGCTCGGGGCCGACGACCGGGTGGGCGAACCACTCGCCGAGTGAAGCGTCAACCGTGAGCGGCCTGGGTGGCCGACGGTCGCCAGGCAGGGAGAGGGAGGCCTCGGCCACGATCTCGGTGGCGCTGTTGCCGATCTGGACCGTGTAGGTACCCGGCGCGACCGCCCAGTCCGCCTGCTCGATGTCGTAGTAGGCAAACGCACGGCGGTCCAGCCTCAGTGTCACTGTACGTGACTCGCCAGGGTCCAGTGCGATCTTGGTGAAGGCGCGCAGTTCCCGGGCCGGCCGGCGCACCGGGCCCGCCGAGGTAGCGACATACACCTGGACGACGTGTTTGCCAGCGCGTTCGCCGGAGTTGGTCACGGTCACCGAGACTTCGGCGGTGTCGTCACCGGTCAGGCTGACGGCCAGGTCGCTGGTGTCGAAGGTGGTGTAGCTGAGACCGTGGCCGAACGGGTAACGGACCGGCAGGCCGATGGTGGTGTAGTACCGGTAGCCCACCATGACACCCTCGCCGTAGCGAACATGTCCCTGCTCACCAGGAAAATTGAGGTAGGAGGGGTTGTCCGCGAGCCGAAAGGGGATCGTCTCGGCGAGACGTCCGGACGGGTTGGCGACTCCGAACAGCACGTCGGCGAGCGCGCCACCCCCGGCCTGCCCCAGCACCCAGCCGTCCAGAATCGCGTGGACGTCGTCATGCCAGCTCTCAAGGGAGACAACGCCGCCGTGAGACAGGACTACGACGGTCCGGCGGGCTACAGCTGCGACCGCGCGGATCACCTGCACCTGGGCCGGAGGCAGATCGATCGTCTCACGGTCATAGCCCTCGGACTCGTCCGCCTCGGCGAGACCCGCGAACACGACCGCGACGTCCGCCTCACGGGCCGCGGCGACCGCCTCCTCCCGCAGGGCGTCCGTCTTCTCGGAGGCCCTGAGGGTGAAGCCCTCGGCGAAGTGGACCGTGCCAGGTTCCCTGACCAGTGCTCTGATCGCGTCCAACGCGGCTTCGGTGCGCGTGGGGTTGACGTTCGAGCTGCCGCCGCCCTGGAGACGGGGGACGGTCGCGAAGGCGCCGATGACCGCGATCCGACGGTCGTCGGACAAAGGTAGCGTTTGGTCTTCGTTCTTGAGCAGGACCGCGCACTCCGCGGCGAGTCGCCGGGCCAGCGCGTGGTGGGCCTCGGCGTCGAAGTCCCCGGTCGCGTCCGACGCTGAGCCCGCCAGTGCGACGATTCGGCGGACGCTTCGATCGACGACCGATTCAGGCAGCTCCCCGGCGCGGACAGCGGCGAGCACCGCGGCCTCCCCCTCGCCCCAGTCCATCGGCATCGCCAGGTCCAGCCCGGCGGCGAGCGCCGCCACGCGATCACGGACCGCGCCCCAGTCCGAGACGACGAGGCCCTGAAATCCCCACTCCTCGCGCAGGACCTCGGTGAGCAGCCAGTGGTGCTGCGAGGCGTGGACGCCGTTGACCCGGTTGTAGGAACACATCACGGTCGCCGGTCTGGCCTCCGTGACCACTCTCTCGAAGGCGGGCAGGTAGATCTCGCGCAGGGTGCGTTCGTCGACGTCCGCGCTGATCTCAACGCGCTCGGTCTCCTGGTTGTTCGCGGCGAAGTGCTTGAGCGACGCCCCGACGCCGCCGGCCTGCATCGCCTGGACGTGAGCCGTCGCAAGCACGCCCGACAGGAGCGGGTCCTCGGCGTAGTACTCGAAGTTGCGGCCGCACAGGGGCGACCGCTTGATGTTGACGCCAGGACCGAGGACGACATCGATGCCGTACGCGCGCGCCTCCCGCGCCATGGCCTCCCCGACGCGCGTTGCCACCTCAGGGTCCCAACTGGACCCGACACCTGCGGCCGGTGGGAAGCAGGTCGCCGGCAGTGTCTGAACGCCGGGGTACTCCGCCTCGGCGTCGGGCGGGCGAACGCCGTGCGGGCCGTCGGCGAGTGAGATCCGTGGAATGCCGGCCTCGGCGACGGCATGGGTCGTGCAGTGGTTCTGCCCGGTCAGGAGTCTGACCTTCTGCTCCAGGGTCAGGTCGGCTAAATCGTCGGTTGACACCGGCATAGTCCTTCCAGGGCTGGGGGCGCCGCGGGCCGGCCTCTCGCGCACCGGCGTGCGGCGGGCTCCGACGGGCCGAGCGGGCATCGAGGACGGCTTGATAGCTCGTTCTACCCCCCTTAAGGTAGCGACCAGAGCTAGCACGTGCAATCAATGCAGGTACTCAGACGAGGAGGCTCCGGCGCAGGTTCACCCGAGCCCTACGGCGTCACGGCGTCACGGCGCCAAGGCGTCGACCGTGGACGGAGCAGAGCCCTGGCACACCAACCACTCCACCGCCGCGACGACCACGCTCGATGCCCTTGCCCGCTTCGTTCCAACGTCCAACCCGCTCGGCCTCATCGCCACCGAGCCCACAAATGGTGACGGTCAGACTACGGAGAGCCACCAAATGAACTCTGACACTCGCCCCTGGGCTGGCCTGACGCCATGGGACACGCCTGAACTGACCTCTGTCAACCGTCTGCCGATGCACGCCGTGGCGCACCCGGATCGTCTGGTCCTGGATGGAGAATGGGACTTCCAGCTTCTCCCCGACCCGCTTGCCGAACGTCACGACAGTTGGCGGAGCATCCAGGTACCCGGCCTGTGGACGATGCAGGCCACCGCGGACCGGCCGCACTACACGAACATCGCCATGCCGTTCGACACGCCGTATCCGCATCCCCCACGGGCCAATCCGACCGGGATCTATCGCCGCCGATTCACCGCTGGACAGTGGACCGGACGCCGCGTCGTCCTGCACGTGGGCGCCGCCGAAAGCGTGCTGCTCGCGCGCATGAACGGCACGGAGGTCGGAATCAGCAAGGACTCCCACCTCGCGGCCGAGTTCGACATCACCGATCTCGTGCGTCCCGGTGACAACGAATTAGAACTCACCGTCGTGAAGTGGTCCGACGCCACGTTCCTCGAGGACCAGGACCAGTGGTGGCACGGCGGGATCAGCCGTTCGGTGTATGTCTACACCACCGGTATGACGTACCTCGCGGACCTGCACGCCGTTGCCGACTTCGATCCCGAACGCCGACGCGGCGCACTCACGCTGAGGGTGGACGTGACCAACCGGGCCGGCGAGCTCGAGGAGGGCTGGACGGTCCGCACACATGTCGCCGGCCAGCGCGAGCCGGCGTCCGCTCCGGTCCCGCGCGCCAGGTCCGTCGCCTCGGCGCTGCCACCGCGGCGCGGCCCCGGTGACTACCCGGACGAGCCACCGAAGGCCGTGGTACCGGACGGCGTGATCGACCTGCTGAGCCTTATCTCGGCGGGCGCTCCCCTGTCCGAGGACGAGAAGGCGATCGCACCCCTGATCCGCGATGGCGCGTTCCCCCCGCGCGGTGGACACATCCGCCTCGACCTCGACGATCTGGCCGTCCAGCCCTGGTCTGCCGAGGATCCGCAGCTGTACCCGCTGGTGGTGGAGCTGATCGACCCCACGGGGACGGTCGCCGAGAGCGCCACCCTCAGGGTCGGGTTCCGGCGGGTGGAGATCCGCGGTCGCGACCTGCTGGTCAACGGCCGCCGCGTCTGGATCCAGGGCGTCAACAGGCATGATTTCAACGCCCGCACCGGCCGCGTGATCAGCCGTGAACAGATGTCCGGGGAACTGGCATTGATGAAACGCTTCAACGTCAATGCCATCCGGACTTCGCACTATCCAAACGACCCTTTATTACTCGATCTGTGTGACGAGTACGGCCTGTATCTGGTCGACGAGGCCAACATCGAGGCACACTGTCACGCGGCCACCGCCTGCGCGGATCCGCGTTATCTCAACGCGTTCATCGACCGGGTATCCCGGATGGTGCGACGAGACAAGAACCACCCGTCGGTGATCATGTGGTCGCTCGGCAACGAGAGCGGGTACGGCATCAATCACGACACCGCCGCCGCCTGGATTCGTTCCTACGACCCGACGCGCCCGTTGCACTACGAGGGCGCGATCGCCGCGGACTGGCACGGTGGCCACCAGGCCACCGATGTGGTCTGCCCCATGTACCCGACCATGAGCGCGCTGCGCGCCTACGCCGAGCACGAGGCCGCGGACCGGCCGGTCATCCTGTGCGAATACGCGTACTCCGAGGGCAACTCGACCGGAGGACTGGCCGCGTACTGGGACCTGTTCGACTCCGTTCCCGGGCTGCAGGGCGGCTTCATCTGGGAGTTCGCCGACCACGGCCTGGATCCCGACGACGACGGCCGCTTCCGCTACGGCGGCGACTTCGGGGACGAG
>Ga0207641_10000805_pt1 | contig 33568 bp, 29 predicted proteins | sample KBSSwiS62_FD_184306 | JGI IMG/M metagenome (GOLD analysis project Ga0207641, IMG submission 184306) | Switchgrass rhizosphere microbial communities from Kellogg Biological Station, Michigan, USA - KBS Switchgrass S6-2 (SPAdes) (version 2) | ecosystem: Host-associated > Plants > Roots >... | reverse complement strand
AAGCTTCTGCTCGAAACCGCCGAACAAATCAGGAGCGGAAAAAAGTAAGTTTCGTACTGATTTGGGAAAGCACCAGGGCCATGCCAGACGCCATTTCCTTCCGCCCGCTCAGTCGCGCCGATTTCCCTCAGATTCAGCGCTGGCTGGTGGAACCGCACGTGCTCATCTGGTGGCGCGATGGACTTGACCTGGCCGGTGTCCATGCCAAGTACGGCCCGCGCGTTGACGGCACCGATCCCACACATGTTTACATGATCGAGGTGGATGGCCGGTCGGTCGGCTGGATCCAATGGTACCTCTGGACGGATTATGCGGCGCATGCGCAACAACTTGGCGCGGCTCCAGGATCGGCCGGTCTCGACTTGGCGATTGGGGAGAGAAGGATGACGGGCAAGGGACTGGCCCCGGATGTGATCCGTCAATTTCTCAGTCAGGTCGTCTTTGCTAGGCCGGACGTCACCGCCGTCTTTGCCGATCCGCTGGAGAATAATCTCCGGTCCCTGCACGCCTTCGAAAAAGCTGGCTTTGCCGTGGAGCGCAAGGTCAAGCTGCAGGGGGAGAACTTTCGGCGCTGCGTCATCCGCCTCGACCGTCCGCAGGCATGAGCCGTTGAACCAGTCTATTTTCCGCTGGTCGACGGAGCCGGCACGCTCTCGACACCTGGCCGCAGGCGGAGATCTGCCGACAGCAGGTACAACACCATGGAGATCAGGACGAGAACCGCGACCGCGTAATAGACCCAGTTATGGCGTCCCGGTTTCCAACCGTTCGATTTGGAGGACTCATCGTGGTGGTGGTGCTTCTTGTTGTCGTGATGATGATGCTGGCTCATGATGTGCCCTCCTTTATTGCAGAGATGGCGGACAACGGACAGCGGGAATTTTAGGCAGGACTTGTCGTCCCGGGGATTCGGCGATAAGTAAGAAGGGACATGGCATACTTTTCGTGGCTGTGGGAGAGCTGGTGGAGGATCGTCCCTGCGCCCTGGGTCAGTATGCTGCTCTCCTTGGTCGCCGTCTTTTGCGGGGTCATCCTGGGTGCCGACCGGCAGCGACGCGAAAAACCAGCGGGTCTCCGCACGCTTACTTTGGTCTGTCTCGGCTCGTCCGTCTTTACGATGATGTCGTTTGTCTTCACCACCACCACGGGCGATTCCGGTCGGGTGGCCGCACAGATCGTCACGGGCATCGGCTTTCTCGGTGCCGGCGTGATTCTTCACGGACGCCATGTCATCAGCGGCATGACCACCGCAGCGCTGATCTGGATGACGGCGGCTATTGGCATGGTCGTTGGGGCCGGTTATCCCGTGGCCGGCTTGGCGCTCAGTATCCTTGTGGACCGCATGTTGGTCGGCATCTTCATTTATGAGACCCGTGGGCATCCGGACCTGAAAAACATCCACGCGACCGTCGATTTTGCGCTCAACAAGGGCCTCACTCGCGTCCGCCTGGGGCGGATCCTGGCGAATTACAATCACGCCGGGGTCAAGGTCGAATGGTCGGAGCCTACGCCGGAAACCGGTCAACTGGTGCTCCATCTCAATCTCGCCCGCATTCATCTCTACGAACTCCTCGCCGAGCTGGCCGAGGTGCCCGAAGTCATTTCCATCCGGCAGGTGCCAGTTCCCCACTGAAATTCCTTTCATGAAAATCAAAAAAAAGAAAATCACCAAGTTTGCCCGGATGTACCAGGTGAACAAACCCTCCAAGTTCAGTCTCAAGGACGTCGATCCCGGCGACACGAACATCTTCAAGTCGGTCGATTTCGCCAAGGAACGGTTGGCCGACGGCATCAAGCTGCTCTGTCATTTGCAGGAGAAACTTTACGCCCAGGACCGCTGGTCTGTTCTCCTGATCTTCCAGGCGATGGACGCTGCCGGCAAGGACGGCACGATCAAGCACGTCATGTCCGGCATCAACCCGCAGGGTTGCCAGGTCCACTCCTTCAAGGCCCCGTCGGCACTCGATCTTGATCACGATTTTCTCTGGCGTTCCAACATCGCCCTGCCGGAGCGCGGGATGATCGGCATCTTCAACCGCAGCTATTATGAGGAGACACTCGTCGTGCGCGTGCACAAGGAGATGCTCAAGGCACAGCACATCCCCGAGTCGCTTGTCACCAAGCATATCTGGAAGGAGCGTTTCGAGGACATCAACGCCTACGAGCGCTACCTCTCCCGCAATGGCGTGATCATTCGCAAGTTCTTCCTCCACGTTTCCAAGGAGGAACAGAAAAGGCGCTTCCTTTCTCGCCTCGACGAGCCCGCCAAGAACTGGAAGTTCTCCGGCGCCGATATGAAAGAACGGGGCTACTGGGATGACTACCAGAAGGCCTATGAGGACATGATCCGGCACACATCGACTCCGGAAGCACCCTGGTCCGTCGTCCCTGCCGACAACAAGTGGTTCACCCACCTCGTCGTCGCCGCCACGATCATTGATGCCCTCGACGACCTCGGCTTGGAATTCCCGGCGGTCACCGCCGAGCAACGCAAGGCCCTCGACGAGGCCCGTGAAGTTCTTGAAGCCTAGGTTTGGAATTGAGACAGCCGCCGCACCACGTGCGGCGGCGGGGTACTAAACTCGTTTTAGAATAAACACCTCTGACGAAAAAAGAACCGGGGAGACGACAATTCTTCAACCTCTCTTTCGGCGAAAGCCGGGAGGTACTGCCACCAACCGCAGCCTACTCGACGTAGCGGGTCATGCGCAGCGTTTGCGAACGCCGGATGATCTCGTCCACGTTGACGAATAGCCGTGCCGTTTCAGTGGCCCCTTTCAGAATCTTCCGGACGGGCTTGTGCTCGCTCGTCTTGGAAGCATGTGACTCGGGTTTAGGTGTCATGGTCGGACTCTTTTCAGCAGAGGTTATGCCAACACCAACCCTATAATTAAGACCCTATTTTTTCGTGCGCAAATCGCTATTTTTTAACCACTTGTAAAACAACGCAATTCTCTTTTATTTACGTATAAATCGTAAAAATGTTAGGCCTGTTTCCCCATAGGTTCGGTGCCGGATGATTTCCCAAAGCGACGCATTTTGCACCTGTCGTCCGGCATAATGTTCCCAGACGAAAAGACCCTCCGGTGCGAGGTGGGGCGCGACCTTCGCCAGCAGCGGATCGTCATCGAGCGGCCCGTTGCTCTTGAGATAAGGCGGATCGGCGAAGATGAGGTCGAACCGGTCACGCGGTGTCTCATCGAGATACGCGAGAACGTCGGCGTGCCGGACATCTCCCTTGAGGTGGCAGTGCGTCAGGTTCTCCCGGATGCACTCCACCGCTTCCTTCTCCTTCTCGACAAATGTGGCCGAGGCCGCGCCCCGGCTCAGTGCCTCGATTCCGAACGAGCCGGTGCCCGCGTAGAGGTCCAGTACGCGCGCGTCGGGCACCACTTCCGCCAGGCTCGAGAAAATCACCTGCCGGATCCGGTCCTGCGTCGGACGCAACGCATGCCGCTTCGGCGATTTGAGATGAAGGCCCCCGGCAGAGCCGGAGATGACGCGGAGAGGCATATTTTCCAGTCTAGCGGCAATTCCTGCACGAAACGCAATTGATTTAATGGGAAACTAACTTGAATGGGCCGAGGCCAATCTATGACCGTCGCACTTTAATTCAGATCGGGGTGAGAAACATGTAGACTCTTATTCCCAACCACCGTGTTGATGCAGTAAGGCAACCACGTCGGGATGGCGATTGGTTGACGCCAAGCGCGCAGGGGTCCAGGCATAACGGTACTTGCCATTGGCATCGGCTCCGTGGGCCAGCAACAATTCTACCGTGTCTTTATGGCCCGAAGCCGCTGCCTCGTGCAAGGGCGTTGTACCGTCATGGGCCGCGGCATTGACGTCTGCTCCATAGGCCAGCAGCAATTCCATCTTGCGAGTTTGGCCGGTTATGGCCATCAAATATAAAGGTGTCATTCCCATCTCGTCCCGGGCATTGACGTCGGCACCGTGGGCTAGCAGCACTTCAACGACATCCTTTCGGTTGATGAAACCACCCGCGGCCGTGTGCAAAGGAGTGAAATGGCGATTGTCCCTGGCATTGACATCGGCTCCTTTGGCCAGCAGCAATTCTGCTACATCTTTATTAGGCGCCTGGGACAATGGGGTCCTGTCTTGGCCGTCTTTGCTGGAGACCAGCGTTGGATCGTTTTGGAGTAGTCCCCTGATTTTGACCAAGTCACCGCGCCTGACGGCGTCGTGAATTCTCAGGCTGCCCAATTCTTTGTTGATGCAATGATAGCTGACACTAACTAAGACCAGCGCGAGTAGAACCGCTGCGACGCGACGAGGGATCATGGAAAAGCAATTGCGAATAAACATCGAGCAACTTGCGCGCATGACTGCCCAAGCCTACTCCCAAACCAACGTCGCACAAGGCTTGTCCGGCGCCGTGTCATGCAGGCGCACCGAAGGCCGTTCCTTCTCCTTGAGCTTGTTGCCGACGGCGGTGCGAGCATGGAGCGGGCTGTTGCAGTCAGCGCTGAGATGGCCGAGGTAGAGGTCTTCCATGATGTCAGTCACCACCTCCGCGGCCACTTCCGCCGCCGCCTCATTGGAGAGATGGCCATGCCGTGACAGGATACGCTGCTTCACTGACCAGGGGCGCTTGGTGTCCTCTTGGAGCAGCTTGAGGTCGTGGTTGGCTTCAAGGACGAGGGCGCGGGCTTGGCGCACCCGCTCAATCACCAGCTTGGTCGCATAGCCGAGATCAGTCAGGAACCCAATATTCCCCAGCGCGTGGTAGAACATGAACCCGACCGGGTCGTAGGCGTCGTGCGGCACCGAGAAGCTATTGATCTTCAGGTCGGCCAGTTCCATCGTCGCACCCGACTCGAAAAGCCGCCAACCGGTATAAGTAGGCATGTCCGGCTGCAGAAATTCGGCGGTGAGGCGGTTGCAATAAATCGGGATGCGATGGCGTTTTGCAAGGACCGGCAGGCCGCAGACATGGTCGCTATGCTCGTGGGTCAGGAAAATCGCCTTCACATCGCTGATCGACCGGCCAATCGAACTGAGGCGCAGTTCGATCTGTTTGCCGCTGAAACCGGCGTCCACTAGAATGGCCGTATGGTCGGTCTCGAGAAAGGCGCAGTTGCCGCTGCTGCCGCTGCCGAGAATGGTGAAACGCAGCATGGATATCTATCGTGTTTTAAGGGGGAAAAGGCAAGCGGTAATCCCGGCCGCTCTCCGGCAAAAATTTCGGACCAAGCGCACAAAGTTCGCGGAAGGGGGGAGGATGTTCTACAGCCCTCCCGCTTGCTAAAGCGATAGCCGCTCGTCTAGGATCATCTCCTTCATCCGTGCCACAAAGGAACAAAGGCCCGACTCTTTCACAATGGATATGGTTATCTTGTGTTAAGAATGGCACGAAGATTGCTTGCATATATTCACTAGAGGGGTAACATAGTCCCGTGGCTGGCATTGGACTACATCAAAATCTTTCACTCGGGCAGACGCTCTCGCCCCAGATGCAGCAGTCGCTGCAGTTCCTGCAGGCTCCCGCGATGGAGCTGCAATCACTCGTCCAGCAGGAGATCGAAATCAATCCCGTCCTTGAGGAAACGCCCGAGGAAGCCAAGCCCGAGGCCGAAACCACCGAGGACTGGGACAAGCAGATCGAGGAGCTCCGCCAGAAGGACGAGGAGTGGCGCGAATACTTTTCCCAAAGCAACACCCAGGGCACCAGTTACAACCCTGAGGCTGCCGAGCGCCGTCAGTTCCTTTTCGATTCCCAGGTCGAGGCCCCGCATCTCTCCGATCACCTGCTGCGCCAGTTGACCCTCGCCACCAGCAGCCCGGACATGATCAAGGTGGGCGAGGAGATCATCGGCAATCTCGATGACGCCGGCTTCCTGAAAATCCCGCTGGTCGAGGTCGCGCAATCAGCCCAGGTCGACTACACCATCGCCCAGACCACGCTCGATTTGATCCAGACCTTCGATCCCGTCGGCGTCGCCGCGCGCGACCTGCGCGAGTGCCTCCTCATCCAGATCAGCCGTCTCGGCAAGGGCGGGGAGCTTGAGTACGAAATGGTCTCGCAATATCTCAACGAACTCGGCCGCAAAAAATACCAGGACATTGCCCGTGCCATGAAGGTGCCGCTGGAGCGCGTCCAAGGCGCCGCCCAGTTCATTGCCACCTTGCAGCCGCGGCCGGGTTCCAGTTTCAGCTCTGACGACAAGCAGAACATCGTCCAGGCCGAACTGGCCGTGCAGAAGAGCGGCGAAGACTGGATTGTCGTGATGAACGAGGACCCGGTGCCCCGCCTGCGTATCAGCGACACCTACAAGGACCTCCTCGTCAACAACGGCCACGACGCCGGCCTGCGCGAGTACCTCAAGGAAAAAATCCGCGCGGGCAAGTTCCTCATCAAGTGCCTCCACCAGCGGCAGCAGACCATCTTCAACATCGCGACCGAGATCGTGAAGCGCCAGCGCGCCTTTTTCGACCAGGGCGTTGCGCACCTCAAGCCGCTCACGATGAACCAGGTCGCAGAGGTTGTCGGCGTCCACGAGACCACCGTCAGCCGCGCCATCGCCAACAAGTACGTCCAGACGCCTTACGGTCTGTTCGATCTCAAGTACTTCTTCACACCCGGCTACCAGACCGCCTCGGGCGAAGTCATGTCCAACACCAGCGTGAAGGACGCCATCGCGGATTTGATCGAGCGGGAGAGCTCCAACAAGCCGCTCTCCGACCAGGAAATCGTCAAGATCCTCGGCGAGCGTGGCATCCCGCTCGCCCGCCGCACCGTCGCCAAGTACCGCTCCGAGCTCGGGCTGCTCCCGTCGAATTTGCGCCGGAGCATGTAGGACCTTACGCACGTCCTCGTTTTCGAGTCGGCGGCACCACTGCTCGTTGCTGCAACCGGTACGCCCGCGGTGTTGAGCCGTAGCGTGCGCGAAAGAGCCGGTAAAAGTGCCCCAGGTTTTCGAGTCCGCAATCAAGGGCAATTGCCACGATGTCCTCTTCCGTCGTCGCCAGCCGGTCCGCGGCGTGCGACATCCGCGCATCGTTGATGATGTCGGTCGGCGTCCGGTTAAGATGGCGGCGAAACTCCCGCGCGATGTGCTCCGGGCTCCGGCCTGCCAGCCGCGATAGCGCCGGCATCCCTCCGGCAAAATTCAGATTTGTCCCGATCTGGGTACACGCTTCACGTAACCAGGACGGCGCCGCCTTCAGCCCGGCGTTGAAGCGGTCCGCTTTCAATAAGGCCAGCACGCTGAGCAAAAAGGTCTCTGCTTGCAGCCGGTCCCGCAAGCCGGAGCGCAGCAGGCTCGCCGCCTGCCGGATCGCCGTCAGTTGATATTCATCCAGCCGGTAACTCCGCTCCGACAGTGACGGCTCCGAGAAAAAAACGGCTGCTCCGTCGAAATACCGCTGCCGGATATGCGTCCACACCCGGGAATGAAAAGCAAAGTTCACGATCCGCAACGGCTCACTCTTCCCCCCGGTACTGAAAGCGTGGGCATCAGGCGCGCGGATCAACACGAGGTCGCCGCTATGCAGTGGAACCGCTCGTCCATTTATCCAGTGGATGCCCTCACTTTCCTCCACCCAAAAAAGCTCGTGAAAATCGTGATCGTGCGGTTCTCCCAGCTCTCGTTGCGTGAGATCATGATGCATGTAGGTGCAAAAATGCCCGGGCGGAAGGCGCGAGAGCGAAAGTGTTGGCATCATTTAAACGTAAAAAAATGTCAGAAAAGGACAAGAAGTTAAGCCGGGCAACGTCCTAGCGTGAACACATCAGGCAGGATCCTCACTGGGTCCTGCTTTTCATTCTCAACCTCTGAAAAAACTCGTTCCTCCTCTCGTTTCCCATGAATAAGAAAATCAAATTGGCCATTATTGGCGCTGGCGGCATCTCGGGTGCCCATGCCGGCGGTATTCTCAAGCATCAGGATAAGGTCGAATGTGTAGCGCTCTGCGATGTCTCCGAGGCCAACCTCGAGGCGCGCTCCAAGCAACTCGGCAACAATCCCGCCCGCTTCAACGATTGGAAGAAAATGCTCGCCGAGATGGGCGACAAGATCGACGCCGTCGACATCTGCCTTCCGCATCACCTGCACGCCCAAGCGATCTTTGACGCTGCCGCCGCCGGCAAGCACATCCTTTGCGAGAAGCCCATGTGCATCAATCTTGAGGAAGCCGACCGCATCGTCGCGGCGGTGAAGAAAGCCGGCATCATCTACATGTCGGCGCACAACCAGCTCTTCACTCCTGCCGTGCAGGAGATCAAGCGCATGATCGATGAGGGCGCCGTGGGCAAGGTGCGGTGGATTCGCTCGCAGGACTGCTTCCTCGCCGGGGGAGGGGCGGCGGGCGGTGCCTTCAAGGGAGCCTGGAGGGCCAACCTCAAGTTCCAGGGGGGCGGTGAATTGATCGACACGGGCTACCACCCCAGTTATCGCCTCATGCATCTCGCCGGCGCGGATATCGCCGCCATTCGTGGTACCATGGGCCGCTTTGAGCAACTCATCGAGGGCGAGGACACGGCCAGTGTCCAGGTCCGATTTGCCAATGGCGTCATCGGTGAGATTTTCACCTCATGGGCCTTTAGCCGTCCCTACGGCACACACGATCTCCACGTCATCGGTGATCTCGGCGAAATCTTCGGCTCCGGCAGCCAGCTCTATTATCTCCCGCGCGGCTTCAAGACCCCGTCGGAAAAAATCCTCCGCGAAGCCGACACCTTCTCCGACCAGATGGGACACTTCGCCGATTGCCTGCTCAAGGGGGCCAAAGTTCCGCACGGTCCCGAGGAAGGCCGTGAAGTCCTCAAGATCATCCTGAAAGCCTCGGAGAACGCCGAAGGCTGGCAGAAAACCGTCCATAACGCCTAACTAACCTATTTCCATGACAACCTCCTCCTCTCCCGTCGCCCGGACCCGCACCGGTAACTTCCCCATCGGTTTTCGCCGCATGTGGTTCGAATGGCACAAGGACCTGCCCGCCCTCCTGGCTTGGGCGAAGGAAAACGAGATCAGCGTCATCGACCTCGGTAATGACGCCGACCAGTCCGCCGCCGTCGTCGCCAAACACGGCTTCAAGCTCGGGTCTGTCGATCTGCGCGAATGGAGAGGCATGCTTTCCCCCGATAAGAAAGTCCGCGAGGAAGCCATCGCGAAAAACAGCGCCTACGTGAAGGTCTGCGCTGCGTTCGGCCCGATGAACCATTTCACCGTGATGCTGCCGGAAAAGCCGGAACTCAAGCGTTCGGAGAATTTCGGCTATATGGTCGAAAGCTTCAGCCAGCTCGCTCCTGTGCTTGAGGCCCATCAGGCCAAAATCGTCATCGAAGGCTGGCCCGGGCCCGGTGCCCTATGCTGCACACCGGAAGGCTACGGCGAGTTCTTCAAGCAATGTCCGTCGAAATCGATGGGCGTGAATTACGATCCCTCTCATCTCCTCCGCATGGGTATCGATCCGCTCCGTTTCCTCCACGAATTCGCCGACCGTGTCCATCATGTCCACGGCAAGGACACGGAACTGATCGACGAGGGTCTCTATCGCTACGGCAATGTACAGGAACCGACCTTAGGCAAAACGCACGGCTTCGGTTCGGCGCACTGGCGCTATGCGATTCCCGGCCACGGAGCAGTTCGCTGGACAGAAATTTTCCGCATCCTCGCCGCCAGCGCATACAAAGGCGCAGTCTCCATCGAACTGGAGGACGAGAATTTCAACGGGACAGAAGAAGGCGAAAAAGCGGGTATTCTTCACAGTCTCCAGTTCCTGAAAGGCTGCTAGCCTTGCTCCTATTTTCAGAGGTAAAGCAAGGTTAAAAAGCAGGGAAATCATCGAGCCTTTATCCATTCGAATAAATGGTTTATTTCGTTAGAAATTTAGCTTTTCGGGGGCCTGATTTGGTGTAACTAAGAGGCCACACATATGAAAAAACTACTCCTTGTCACTGCGGTCATCCTCTCCCTGGGTGGAATGGCGGCCCTCAATGCGAACGACAACCCCGATTCCAATAAGTACCATCTGACCACCGTCAAGTGGGTTGAAGGCATCCAGAACGGTCTCGATAACGACAACAAGTACGTCGTGCTCGAAGGCAAAGTCACCAAGCAGCTGGATGATGATTCCTACCAGTTCTCCGATGGCACCGGCACGATCGAACTCGATTCCGATATCAAGCTTCCGGTCGGCAAGAAGATCATCGTCCGCGGCGAAGTTGACCAGGCGTTCCTCCACATCGGACCGCTGGAAGTCAACGTCCAGAGTTGGCGCAAAGATAACTAAGCGTCGATCATTCGACCTATTGCTTCGTTCCAGGACGTGCCTTTCCGCACGTCCTGGACAAGCCAGTTTTTTCCAGAGGGCCCTGTACCTTGTCGAAAATCGCCCTCCTCGTCGCTTGCGCGTTTCTACCGTGCCTGGCCCGCGCTGAAAGCAGCCCAACGGCCCCCACTGCTGCAGGTTCCACGACCGTTGCGGATCATTCTCTGGTGCCCGATCCGGAGAAGGAGCTCGCCACCATGACCGAGCGGCTCAAGCTCACCCCCCTCCAGCAGAACGAAATCAAGCCGATCCTTGTCGCCGAGGCGGAAAAGCGAAAGGAGATCTTCAACGACACAAAGCTGACTCCCCAGCAGAAGCATCAGTTGGTCGGCGCGATCCATCGCGTCGCTCTCGAGAAAATAAAGACCGTTTTCACCCCCGAGCAAATCACCTTGATCGAGCAGGGGATGAGTCATCCGGCCCCCGGTGCCGCTCATCCCGACCCCACGGCGAAGTAATGCTTTTAGCGTTACTAGCGTTGAGACGCATCGGAGATGCCAGCAGTTGAATAGGAATAACGCTCAAGGGCTTTCACTACCACATAGAAAGTCAAGACAGTCACCGCGATCCAGATCGTGATTCGTGTCGACCACCTCACGGTTACTTCTTCTCTGCAACCAGCAGCGACGAGACCGAGGCCACGAACTTGTACCCGCTGCCGAACGGCAACGACTCGTGTGACCCTCTCTTATAGTAGTCCGCAAGGTCCGACTGGTAATGCTCCTTGAAGAGGGGGATCGGCCCGGTGTAATTCCCATAGGCGGTCACTTCCCATTCCTTTGGCTCGAAATACTTGAACGGGATGCCCGAATCGTCCTCCACCACGCCCTTGCTATCATCGAGGATCGCGTTGCGGATCGTGGAAAAATAGTCCTCATAAAGCAGGTAGGATGCGGCCTTGAGATAAGTCACTCCCGGCGCCAGACGGTGCATCAGGTGCTTGAAGCCCGGGTTCTCGCGCTGCCCATCGTTGCTGAGATTGGTCTGGAAATAGAGCACCGTCCGCCCTCCGTCATAGGTGATCTGTACGCCCGGCGCTCCCGACCCTCTCTTGCGCACCGTGCCGTCTTCAGCCAGCGACACGTATTGCAGGCTTTCGATCGTGTATCCCTCCCGGGCGAGGAATACCACCATGGCCGGCAGCAACCCGTTCACCAGCCCGTTGTTGAAATCGCTCTGCATGTCCTTCGTCTTGAAGAAACTGGCCGAGAGAATCGTCGAGAGAGAGGTCTTCACGCTGCCGAGGTAATTGTCCAGCTTGCCCTTGCTCTGCAATTCCGCCAGGTCCGGCATCGTGCCGACCGGTTCCAACCCTGCCATCAAGAGCACCTTGGAATTCGGGAAAAGTGTGTCGGCATAAAGGACATCCGGGCCGCTGAACGGATAGAAAACATTCGGAGAGCGCACGCCGCCCAGCGCACCACCGGCCCAACTCCGCATCGCGCTCAGCCGGACCCGGTTCATATAGCTCCAGCGTCCGTCCAGCCAGGAGGCATACTCTTTCCAGTCGGAAGTCGATTCCCACGAGCCCCCAGAGCTTTTGCCCGCCAACCCGCGCGCGGAAGCATTCACGCTTTCCGCATTCTCCAGAGGTACTACCGGCGCGAGAGGAGAATCTTCAGCCCGGGAAGGGGAGGCCAACGCCAACGTGAAGGACAGGGCAATGAAGGTGAAACGCGACAGGTGAGGGAGGATCATAGTTAAGGGATTAAGTGGAGGTCTCGAGCAAAGGCGCAGCTTCCGGAGCCGCTTCTCCGCGGAGTTGGTCCTCGGGCACATTGCGGCTGGCCCAGAGATAAATCGGGACGCCCAGCAGGACCGTCGCACCGCCGATCAGGGTCTGCGTCGGGAAATAACTGTAGTTTTCATAGAGGCAGAAGACAGTGACACCGCCGAAGAGGGCTGGCGTGAAGGGATAACCCCAAGTCCGATAGGGACGGGGCAGGTCGGGCTCACGAAAGCGAAGAACGATCACACCCAGCACGGTCAACATCGACCAGAACCATAGGACCGAGCTCACATAGTTGACGATCTCGTTCGGGTTGCAAAAGAGGAAGGTGAACACAATGGCCGACTGGAAAAGCAGTGCCACATAAGGTACGCGCGTCGCGGTCGTGCGGCCAAAGAAGCTCAATTTGGGATACGTCGTCCCCATGGCCTCGGTGACGCGGGAACCGACCCACATCATGCCGCTGACATTGGCGATGAGTCCGACGCAGATCAGGCCGCTGGTGATCCGGGCTCCGGCTTCACCGAAAATCTGGACGCCCGCAATGTGGGCCACGATCAGCTTCGGGTTCGCCAGCGCGGCGAGGGGCGTCGAGTACATGAACACTGCATTGACCGCCACATAAAGCAGGATGACAAAGCCTGTGCCGATGAGCAGCGCACGTGGTAACGCCTTGCCCGGATTGCGCACCTCGTCGACGATGTAGGCTGCCGCGTTCCAGCCAGAATAGGAATACATTACCCAGAAGAGGGACGAGAGGAAACATCCACTGAAGAGTAGTTTCCAGTCAGATTCGTGGGGTGTGAAGACAATTGGTTGCGCCTTGGAAGTGCTGAAGCCAAAGACCACGAAAGCGATCAACAGCAATACCGTCATCGCTGTCGCTGCCGCCTGGAAAACTCCTGTGAAACGCAAGCTGCGCAGGTGCGCCGCAGTTGCAGCCGCTACGAGCAGGAAAGCCATGATCTTGTCGCCATTATTCGGCATCGCATGCGAGATGGCGGGAAAGGCCTGGCAGATATACTGGCCGAAGGCGAGTGCGCTGATGGCTATCGGGGCCGTGAACCCAATGGTCACCGATGTCAGACCTGTGCAAAAACCCACCACAGGATGATAGATGCGGGAGAGAAAATTGTATTCGCCGCCGGACCGGGGAAGTGCCGTGGCCAGTTCCGCATAACAAAGCGCACCGCAGAGGGCCAGTGCGCCGCCTACGACCCAGAGCATAATAATGGGAAACACACTATTGCTCAGCAGCGAAGTCCCATTGGGCGCAAAGCCCAGGATTTGAAAACTAAGAGCCGTGAAAACGCCCGTGCCGATCATGTTGGAAACGACCAACGCAGCCGCAGGCAGCGTCGAGACGGCTTGTTTGGCAGATGCGGATTTCACGGGAGGAACGAAAGATGCCGAGTCGCTTGATTCACTTCAATTCTATTCACCAAAAAAAGTGGAGTTTTGACGCAAGAACTGTAAGTAGTGCCCGTTCGACGTTGAACCTCCTGATTCCCTTCAAATAAAATCCATGGATTTCCCTTCAAGCCGTCTTTCGGGATTCACGGTCTTATTCAAAAAATTCTTTTTCCCAAGTTGGCACCTATGGGGGTCGAATGGACAACTGCGAGAAGAGCGAAGCCTCGGGTTGCAATCTGCCCGATAAGTTAAAGAATTTCCCTTATTCATCCCGGCATGATGACCTTGTTTTATTTATTTCTACCTCCGAAAATCCCCGGACCAGCTGAGTAGGGTACGAAAGGTGCATCTTCTATAGGCCATGAATGGTCAAAATAAGGAATTTGCTCTTCCAAATCATGGAGGTATCCAATGAGTCTTCAGGAACGCTGCTTAACCGGGCTCAAAGGACTCGATGCAATTACCGGGGGAGGTCTGCCCCGCAATCGTCTTTTTCTGGTGCAGGGTCCGCCTGGTGTCGGCAAAACGACCCTCGCCCTCCAATTCCTTCAGGAAGGCGCCCGGAAGGGAGAGAAAGGTCTCTATATCACCCTCTCGGAAACGAAGGAGGAACTGGAAAGCATTGCCGCTTCCCATAGCTGGAACTTGGATAATATTGCCCTTTTCGAGTTGTCGGCGGTCGAGGAGCGACTGAGGGACAGCACCAGCAATACATTTTTTCATCCATCCGAGATCGAACTCGACCTCACCACCAAGGCGCTGGTCGAGGAGGTGGAAAAAATCAGTCCCACCCGTGTCGTCTTCGATTCTCTTTCCGAGATGCGCATGCTGGCGGAAACGCCTTTACGCTATCGCCGCCAAATCCTCGAACTGAAGCAATTCTTTGCCGGTCGCAAATGCACGGTTCTCATGCTCGACGACTGCACTTCCGGCGCGAATGACCTCCAGATCGAAAGCATCGCTCACGGGGTCATCAGCCTCACCTGCTCATATCCCGCCTACGGAATTTCCCGCCGGCAAATCAACATCCAAAAAATCCGCGGCGTTAAATTCCACGAAGGGAATCACGACCTCATCCTGCAAAAGGGCGGCATGGTCATCTTTCCCCGCCTGGAAGCGGCGCATCACCCGGGCGATTTTGCTTCGGAGCATTTTCCCAGCGGTATCAGCGAACTCGATGCCCTGCTCGGTGGCGGCCTGGATCGCGGTACCAGTAATATGTTCATGGGACCTCCGGGTACGGGAAAATCCACCGTGGCCATCAAATTTGCCCTGGTGGCGGCTGAACGCGGGGAAAAAGTCCTCATGTTCATTTTTGATGAAACCTTGCGAACGCTGCTTTCGCGGGCAAAGCAGTTGGGCATGGATTTAAGCCGTCACATTGAGAGTGGAACAATCGTCGTGCAGCAAATCAATCCGGCGGAAATTTCTCCGGGGGAATTGGCGCATAAGATCCGGAACTCCGTTGTCGAGGACGAGGCCCGCATGGTCATCATCGACAGCATTAACGGTTACCTCAACGCCATGCCGGAAGAGCATCTCCTGACTCTCCAGTTGCATGAGCTCCTCGCTTTCCTCAATCAACAGGGAGTCATCACCATCATGGTCCTGGCTCAACAGGGGGTGATCGGGGCCATGCAGTCGACCGTGGATCTCACCTATCTCGCCGATACCGTCGTCCTCCTGCGCTACTTTGAAGTTCTGGGCACCGTCAAGCAGGCCATCTCCGTCATTAAAAAGCGGAGCGGCAACCACGAACGGACTATTCGAGAACTTAAAGTGGGCCATGACGGCATCAAAGTTGGGGAAGCCTTGAGCAATCTGCAGGGTGTCCTGACCGGGGTACCGTCCCTCATCGGTATGAATATTAAATAGTATTGCCATGAAATCCCTTGTGACCAGGCCCATGGCGGTCAAACCGTTGCGCGCGCCCTTGACGCTATGCGGCAATCCATCCGTGATCCTGATCCTGGCGCCCACCGGACGGGACGCTTCTCTCACGGCCAATTTCCTCGGGGAATTCAATCATGATGTCCGTATCTGCTCTGACATGGCCGATCTCTGTGCGAAAAGCGGCGAAGATGTCGACCTGATTATCCTGGCCGAGGAGACCCTGAACGTGAATTCCGTCCAGCTGCTTGTCGACATGCTCACCCGTCAGCCGCCCTGGTCGGACATTCCGATTTCCATTATCACCAGCGGTGGCGAGGCCAGTCCGGAACGCTTACGCATCCTCGATTCCATCGGTCCCCGGGGCAATGTCGGTTTGCTCGAGCGCCCTTTCCGCCGCGGTACGCTCCTCAGCACCGTCGATGTCGCCGTGCGCGCCCGCCGCCGCCAGTACCAGGTGCGGAATCTCCTGAATGAGGTCCGCGCCAATGAGGAGCGGTTCCGTTCCATGGTCGACAACATCGCCCAACTCGCCTGGATCACCGATGCCGAAGGTGGCATGGTCTGGTTGAACCGCCGCTGGTTCGATTATTCCGGGGCCAGTGAGTCCGCCATGCTGGGCCATGGCTGGCTCAGCTTATGCCATCCGGATCACGCGGCGAGGGTCGCCGAGCACTTCGAGGAAAGCTTTCACCTCGGCCGCGATTGGGAGGACACTTTTCCTCTTCGCGGACAGGACGGCAGCTATCATTGGTTCCTCTCGCAGGCTTTTCCCATCCGTGACGCCAAAGGCTCCATCCTCCGCTGGTTTGGCACCAATACCGACATCACGGAGCGCAGGGAAGCCCAGGCCCAGCTCGAAAAACTCGTGCAGGAAAGGACCCACGAACTCACCGAAACCAACGAGCAGTTGGAAACACTCGTTTACTCCATCGCACATGATCTTCGCGCCCCCCTCCGTTCCATGCAGGCTTTTTCCCGGATCCTGCTGGATGAATACGCTGCGGGTCTGGATGAGGAAGCCCAGGATTATGCCAAACGCATTGTTCGCGCGGCGGAAACCATGGACGCCCTTGTGCTTGATCTCCTGGCCTATGGAAAGGCCGCGCGTTCCGACATCACCCTTCAGTCGGTCGACCTGGAAAAAGCCTGGCAGACCGCCCTGGCGCAGTTCGAACAGGAAATTGCGGAAAGGAAAGCCGTCATTATCACGGAGCACCCGCTGCCCAGTGTCCACGCCAACGCCGCCAACTTGAGCCAGGTCCTGGCCAATCTCCTCGGCAATGCCCTGAAGTTTGTCAGCCAGGACACGACGCCTCTCATCAAGTTCGGTGCGACTGAAACCGGTGGGCGGGTACGCCTGACGCTGGAGGACAACGGGATTGGTGTTGCTCCCGAATATCATGAGAAAATCTTTCGTGTCTTCGAGCGCCTCAACAAGACGGAACGGGAAGGGACCGGCATCGGGCTCGCCATCGTTCGCAAGGGGGTCGACCGCATGGGCGGAAAGGTCGGCGTCATCTCCGGGAAACCTCTTGTCGGCAGTATCTTTTGGGTTGAATTAGCCAAGGCTCCTGCCATTTCTTGAACCATGGAAGCTCCGGAACGCGTGCAGTATTCGCTCCTGGGGCGGGCAGTCCTGCTGGTCGAGGACAATGAGGACGAGGTCTTCCTCATGCAGCGCGCGTTTCGCAAGGCCGGCATCCAGAACCCTCTCAAGGTCGTCCAGAATGGAGAGGAGGCGATCGCCTATCTCGAGGGTCTTGGCCCCTACGCCGACCGGATCCTCAACCCCTTGCCTGCCGTGATTTTTATGGACCTGAACATGCCCAAGAAAAGCGGCCTCGAAGTCCTCCAATACATCCGGCAACACTCCACCCTGCGGGGCTTGGCCGTCAACATCCTCACGTCCTCCGTCCGTCCGGCGGATATCGAGCAGGCCGCGCAGCTCGGGGCCAATGCTTATTTCATCAAGCCGGCGCAGATCGACAAATTCCAGGAACTCATCCAAAGCTGGTTCAGCCTCACCCGCTTCGAGGTCTATCCCACCATCGAGTGACCTGCGCCGGAATATTATTCTCTCAAAGGCCCCTCAACCCGCTAATCTCCTCCCATGCTTGCCGAAATCAAAAGCGCCGTTGAATTCGCTCATCTTCTGCCTCGCTTCCGGGAGATTATTTCCGTTTTGCGGAAACATGGCTTCGGCGATCTGCTCAAGCTGCTGGTCATGCAGAAAGTCATCGGCGCGGACGAGGCGGCGATGGAGGCCGGAGTGGCGCGGGAGGAGCGGTTGCCCGTTCGCATCCGCCTGGCGCTGGAGGAACTGGGGCCGACCTTTATCAAGTTCGGCCAGGTCCTGAGCTCGCGCCGCGACCTGATCTCCGACGAGCTCTACTTCGAACTCTGCAAGCTCCAGGACCATGTCCCTCCCTTCGATGGCGAGATCGCCAAGGACATCGTCGAGACGGAACTCGGCCGTCCCGTGAAGTCCCTCTTTTCCAGCTTCACCATCAAGCCGGTCGCCGGTGCGTCCATCGCCCAGGTCCACAAGGCCAGGTTGCGCGATGGCACCCACGTTGCGGTCAAGGTGCAGCGGCCCGATATCCGCAAGGTCATGGAACTCGACCTGGCGATCCTGCACGAACTCGCCCAGTTCGCGGAGCAGCACGTCACCGAAATTTCCGGCGCCAACCCGGTCGGTGTCGTCAAAGAATTTTCCACCACCCTGCGCAAGGAGCTCGATTTCTCCAACGAGGCTGACAACGCCATCCGGTTCGGCAAACAGTTCGAAGGCAATCCCCACATCAAGGTGCCGACGATCTACTGCGAGCTTTCCACCTCGCGCGTCATCACGATGGATTTCATCAGCGGCCTCAGCGTCAGCGATCCTGAAGCGCTCATCACGGCCGGCATCGACCCCATCCTCCTCGCCGAGAATCTTACCGAACTCATTTACCAGCAGGTCCTCGATTTCGGCTTCTTCCACGGGGATCCGCATCCTGGCAATATGTGTGTCCTCCCCGGCGGCGTGGTCGGGTTGCTAGATTATGGCATGATGGGCAGCTTCACCCCGTCCTCGCGCGCAAGCATCGCCCAGTTGCTGGCCGGCCTGGCCCAGGAGGACCACAAGGCGGTCATGAGCGCCATGCTCGACGTCACGGAAGAGCGGTACACCGACGAGCCGACCAAGATGCTCGCAGAGGTCGAAACCTTCAGCGAACTCCACCTCAGCCAGTCGCTCAAGGACATTAATCTCGGCAAGGTCCTCAACAAGCTCCTCGAACTCCTGCGCCACAATAAACTGCGGATGAAGGGCTCGTTTTATCTCGGCATCAAGGCGCTCACCCAGGTCGAGGCCATCGGCCGCGGTCTTGATCCCGATCTCAACTTCATTGCGCAGGGCGAGCCCTATGCCCGCCGCCTGATCGAGGATAAGTACCAAATGCCTCACATCTCGCAGGTCATCAAGCGCCTGCTGACGGGGAGCTTCGATTTCCTCGAGGAATTCCCCGCAGATTTCCGGAACCTCTACCAGCGTCTCAAGGCCGGGAAGATGAATATTCCCATTGAGCACAAGATCGATGCCAAGGGTTTCGACCCGATGCGCCAGACGCTCCACTCAATCGCGAATCTCATGGCCACCGCCATCCTGACCGCCTCGGTCCTTATCTGCTCCAGTATCCTGATCCTGGCTGCGGCTCCGCCTGTGGTGTGGGGAATGTCCCTCTTCGGTTTCCTCGGCCTCCTCTGGGGCGGGACGATGGGGTTGCGTCTCGCCATTCACATCTGGCGCCACGGCGGACTCTAGGCCGGCAAAGGCTCCTTACTTTTTCTTCTTCGCCACTTTCCTTTTCGTGACCTTGGCTTTCACCGTCACGCGGACTTTCTTTCTTTTCGGCACTGACCCTTTTGTCGCCTTCCTCTTCACCGACGCCGTTGCCTTCTTTAACGAAGCGGAAGCTTTCTTGACGGATGAAGCTGCCTTCTTTTTCACGGAGGCCGACGCCTCGTCGACCGAACGTTTGAGGCGATTGGCGGCGGGTTGCACTTTTTCCTGCCAAAGCCGCTTGGCCTCGGAAACGATCTCCTGGGGCCCGGCAAACGTTACGGAGGTCGCGCCGTTATCCTTGATGTTCAATCCCATCTTCAGCTTATCCGATCCAGGAAAGGACAGGTGCGAGTCGACGATTTCCCTGACTTTCTTCACATGCGACGCCCTATCGGTCTTGCCGATCAGCCCGTTAAAATTTAAGGATAACGTGATCATACTTAAACATTGCCCAGTCGACTGCTTTTGCAAGTGAGAGCGTTTAAGACCGTTTCAAAAGGGCTTCAATGAGGGTCTGGTCCAGCACGGCGATGTCGACCGGCTTGAGCAGGTGGGCGTCGAAGCCGGCCTCCGCCGCGCCACGGATATCCTGCTCCCGCCCGAGACCGCTCAGCGCGATGGCGATGACCTTGCGGAACTCCGGCTTGGCCCGAAGCAGGGCCATTAGTTCAAGGCCCGAGATGCCGGGCAGCCCAATGTCGGAAATGATGATTTCGGGAGGGATTTCGCGTTCGGCGAGACTTAGGGCCTCCTCCCCGCTGGCTGCCGTGCTGACCCGGCATTCACGTCGCAGAAAGAGCCGCTGCAAAGCTTCGCGGGTATCGGCGGAATCCTCCACGAGCAACACGCGTTTGCCCCGTAACAGCGCGCGATTTGCCGGGGTGGCTGGCTGGGCCGGAGCGAGGGGAGCGGGACTGTGCGACGGGGAGGAAAAAGCACCAGGCTGCCGCGGCAACCAGAGCGTGAAGGTCGCGCCCTGGCCGGGCCCCGGGCTTTCGGCCAGCAATCCGCCGCCATGCAGTTCAGCCAGTGACCGAGCCACCGTGAGGCCGACGCCGAGCCCGCCGACACTCTGGGTCTCCCGGGTGCGTGACTGATGGAACATCTCGAAAATCCGTCCGATATCCTGCGGAGTGAGTCCCGGTCCATTGTCGGTCACAGAAAGACTGACTTTCTCGGCGGTAGTGACAAGCCGTACGGTGATCTTCCCGCGTGCCCCCGTGTATTTTATGGCGTTGGAAACAAGATTGGTGACGACCTGGGCGAGTCGCGTGGGATCAATCTCCAGCTCCACCGGTCCGTCCGCCGGTGTGAAGGTGACATTCAGCTCCTTTTTCTCCCACTCGGGCCGGAGCGGTTCCATCGTGGCACGGGCCCACTCGTTAAGCTCGGTCTTTTCGCGGGCGAGCCGGAGCTTGTTGTTCATCACGGCGGAGAGATCGAGCAACTCATCGATCATCCGGGAAAGCGCACGGGCGTTCCGGTCGATGACGCCGACATTCTTCAACTGGGCCGGATCGAGCGCCGGGTCGGTGCCGAGCAGGTGCGCGCAGGTGATGACCGGCGTGAGCGGCGTGCGTAATTCGTGGCTGAGCGTGGCGAGGAATTCGTCCTTGAGCCGGGCTGCTTCACTGAGCTTCTGGTTCTTGTCCTCCAACTCGCGGGTCTTCTCGGCGACGCGGCCCTCCAGGCCGGCATTCGCGGTGCGGAGCGCCTCCTGCTGGTCCGAGAGCCGGGCATTCTTCTCCTCGAGCTCCTGCTGGTTGCGCTGGATGTTCTCCGCCATCGTGTTGAAGGTCTCGCCCAGGCTTTCGATTTCGTCGCCGGAACGGAGGCGGACGCGGGCGGTATAATCGCCGCTCTGCATCCGGCGCACGGCATTGGTGAGGAGCTGGATCGGGCCGATGATTGAGTTCGCCACGATGAGCTGAAAAAGGATGGTGACGATGGAAACGGTGCCGACGCCGAACCACATCAGGGTCACCAGCCCGTTGGCCTCGATTTCCTGCTGGCTCTGCAGCCCCGTGAGGGTCGACTGTTCCTGGTCGCGGACCTCGCTGGTGACGCGGATGAATTCGTCGAGACGGGCGCGGCTTTGGATGTTGCGGACTCGCGGGTCGCGAGGTGCGGAGGGAATTGCCGAATGTGGCTTTAGAATCTCATCTCCAATCTGGGAGATCCATTGCCGGGCCAATTCGCGGCGATGGGTCTCCTCCGGGCTGGGCAGCAAAACAGCGGTTTTCAATGAATCGAGATTGGCCAGCGCCGTCGTGCGTATTTGGGAATACAGCGCCAGGTCCTGCGGATCGCCATTTTTCACGTAGGTGCGCCGGACGGTGTCCATGGATTCCAGGAGCGCGGGCAGGGTATTAAGGCTGACCAGCACGTTTTCCTCGGCATGGATGACCGGCGTGTAAAGGCGGACACTGTTCAATGACCAGACCAGGTAAAGCGCCAGCAGGAAAAGCAGCGTAAGGTGAAGAAACAACGACAAGACCAGGCGCCAAACCATGCGCACCTTGATCCGCGAGCGATTCGGGGAAGTCTTGCTCAAGCGCCCCTACGCTAGCACGGCAGCGGCAGGCACGTCTATTTGGTTGGCGAGGACGCTGATAGCCAGGGCCATCGGTTGACCGGGAGGAGGGCCGGACCCAAATAGAAGCTTGGAATCGGGGGGGAGGGTGCCCAAAATCGCCCTCCTTACATGAAGCGTTCGTTCTGGTCACTGGTTGCAGTCCAAATTCAGGTCCTGCTGAATGATAATGCCGCCAAGCTGATGCTCATCACCTTGGGCGCGGCTGTGGCGCCACAGTTGTTTCCCGGCAATCCCGAGTACGCCGAGACCAGTGCCAAGTTCATCAAGACCGTCCTCGCGGCGATCATCATCCTGCCGTTCGTCCTCTTTTCCCCGACGGCGGGGTGGATTTCCGACCGCTTTTCCAAGCGCAGCGTCATTGTCACAACCCTCTGGGCGCAATTTGCGGTGATGGGCCTGATCTTCGGCGCTCTCTATTTTCATTACCTCACGGTCGCAATTTTCGGTTTGTTCCTGCTCGGAGTGCAATGTGCAATCTTCTCGCCAGCGAAGCAGGGCATCATCAAGGAGATCGTCACCGCCACCAAGATCAGCGCCGCCGTCGGCATCGTCGAAGTGACCGCCATCGCCAGTATGCTGGTGGGCGGCCTCGCCGGCGGCGCACTCTACGACGTTTGCTTCAGCAAATTGGGCAATCCCTGGCATGCCGCCGACGTGACCATGGCCATCCTCGCCATCCTCGCCCTGTTATCACTGATCGCCGGTTACCAGGTCCAGCAGACCCCTGCCCATACCAACCAACCGTTCCGCGCCGGTCTGCTCTGGGAGCACTTCGGCCAACTCCGCGACGTCTGGGTCAAGCAACCGATCCGTCTCTGCGTGCTGGGCATCAGTTACTTTTACGGGCTGGCCGGAGCACTTTACCTGACTTTGTTCGAGGTCTCAGCCTATGTGCACCAAAACGGCGTCGGGACCGCCTCCCAGACCGGCCTCTACGCCGCGACCCTCGGTGTCGGGATCATCTGCGGCAGCTTCCTTGTTACGCGCATGACCACACATCAGGTCGAGATCGGGCTGATTCCGATCGGCTCCTGCGGCTTGATCGGCGGCGCGCTCCTCGCCGGGGTGGCCTATCCGAAGAGCGTCCTTTTCCTCGCTGCTCTTTTTGGCATGGGGCTCGCCGGTGCGCTCTTCGTCGTGCCGCTCAATGCCCATTTGCAGGAGCAGGTCGAGCCTGAGCGGCGCGGGCGCATCATGAGCGCCAACAACCTGTTCGTGAATCTCTTTGGCATCGTCGCCGTTATTTTCCAGTACGTCATCTCCGCCAAGTTCGGCGTCTCGCCTCAGCACCAGCTCCTCATCTACGCCATCCCGACGGCGCTTGTGACCGTCTATATCATCTACGTCACGCCCGAGGGCCTGCTCCGCCTCGCCATCGGTTTGGTGGGACGAATGTTCTACCGGGTCACTCCCGTCGGAGTCGACGCCCTTCCCGCAACCGGCGGCGTGCTCCTGTTGCCCAATCACATTTCCTACGTGGACGCTGTCATCCTGCAGCTCGCCTGTCCGCGTCCGATTCGCTTCCTCGTCTACGATCAGATCTATCAGCACCGCCTGCTGCGCTGGGGCCTTGGTCTGTTGGGGGCGATCCCCATCAGTCCCAAAAAAGCCCGCACCGCTATCGAGGCCGCGGTCGACGCCTTGGCCAAGGGTGAGGTGGTCTGCCTTTTCCCTGAAGGCGCGCTGACCCGCACCGCGATGTTGCAAAAACTCAATCGCGGCTACGAATTGATCGCCCGCAAGGCCCGCGTGCCGGTGATGCCGATCTGGCTCGAAAATGTCTGGGGTTCGGTTTTCTCCTACTATGGCGGACATTTCTTCTGGAAGGTTCCCCGCGTCGTCCCGTTGCGGGTCTGGCTCTATTTCGGACAACCGATGAGCGCAGCCGAGGCCACGCCGGAACGGGTCCGGCGTACGCTCTATGATATGGCGGAGGAAGCCTTCCAGGCCCGCCCCGAACTCGTTTCCCATGTAGGCTGCGAGAGCATTCGCGGCCTTCGTAAAAAGTTCCTCACTCCCGTGATCACCGACGCCTTCGCCGCGAATCGGACCCTGACCGGCGGCAGGCTGCTGGCGGTGAGCATCGCCCTGGCTTTTTGGCTGAAGAAAAATGTGCCGGAGCGCCGGGTCGGCATCGTGCTGCCCCCGGGGATCGGCGCGACCATCGCGAACCTCGGCGTGATCCTCTCCGGCAAGATTCCCGTGAACCTGAATTTCAGCACCGGCCGGGCCTCCAACGAAGCGGCCATGGCCAGGGCGGGCGTGCAACGCCTGATCACCGTCCCGGCGTTGGTGGAACAGATCAAGGAATTCCCCTGGCTCGAAAACCGCATCGATATCGGCGAATTGCTCAAGAGCTTCTCGCCCCTCGCGCTGAAGCGCATTTGGTTCACCGCCTGGCTTTTCCCCGTCCCCATCCTCCGCCGTTGGCTCGGCCTGCCCAAGCGCGGTGACCGTGAGGAAGCCGCCCTGCTTTTCACCAGCGGCAGTTCGGGCGAGCCCAAGGGCGTGGTCCTCACCCACCGCAACATCCTCGCCAACACGGCCCAGATCGGCGCCGTCCTCGGCCGGATCAACCTCGATTCCATCCTCGGGTGTCTCCCGGTCTTTCACAGCTTTGGCTTCACCGTCACGTTTTGGTGGCCGTTATTGGGCGGACCACGCGTTGTCACCTATCCCAGCCCCCTCGATGCGCAGAAACTGGTCGAGACCATCGAGAAACACAAACTGGAACTGCTTATCACCACGCCGACTTTCCTGCGCGCCTTCCTGCGCAAGGCCAAGCCCGAGCAATTGAGCTCTCTCAAAATGGTCGTCACCGGCGCGGAAAAGTTACCGCTCGACCTGATGAACGATTTCGAGGCGAAGTTCGGCATCCGCGTCAGCGAAGGCTACGGCATGACCGAGGCCTCGCCGGTCGTGGCCGTCAATCTGCCCGACGAGCCCCCTTCCGCCATGAATCCCGATGGAGTATTGGGCCGTCGCGTTGGCAGCGTGGGTCGCATGATGCCCGGCCTGACCGCACGTGTCCGCGATCCGGACTCTGGCGAAGAACTGCCCCTCTTCCAGTCCGGCATGCTTTGGTTGCGCGGAGCGAACCTTTTCGAGGGCTACCTGAAAGACACCGACCGGACACAGGACGTCCTGCAGGAGGGCTGGTACAAGACTGGCGATGTCGGGCGACTTGACGAGGACGGCTTCCTTTTCATCGAGGGGCGCATGACCCGCTTCTCCAAGATTGCCGGGGAAATGGTGCCGCACCTGACCATTGAGCAGAAGATCGCCGAGGCATTTCCCCAACTGGGCCAGCATGAAGGCCAGGCCCTCGTCGTGACCGGGATTCCGGATGACAAAAAAGGCGAAAGCCTCGTGATTCTCTCCGTCATTCCCATCGACCAAACCGAGTTGCGCAAAAAACTGGCCGAGATGGGCCTCCCGAACCTGTGGATTCCCAAGGTCATCAAACTGGTCCCAGCCATTCCTCTCCTCGCCACCGGTAAGCTGGACTTGCGTGCCTGTCAGCGTCTGGCGGCGGAAGCCTCCGCGCCAAAGGAAGCGCCAGTCTCGTCATGAACATCCTCGGCGTCGGCATGGACATCGTCGAGACGAAGCGGATCGCGGAATCGATCAGGCGCTTTGGCGATCGTTTCCTGACGCGCGTCTTTTCCGACGGCGAGATCGCCTACGCCAAAAGCATGAAATTTCCGTCCCTTCACCTCGCCGCGCGCTTTGCGGCCAAGGAGGCGATCAGCAAGGCCTTCGGCACCGGCATCGGCCACCAGATGGGCTGGAAGGACCTTGAGATCGTCCGCGAACCCAGCGGTGCGCCCCGCGTCCAGTTGCATGGCAAGGCAGAGGCCTACGCGCAGGAATTGGGCGTCACGGCGGTCCATGTCAGCCTCTCGCACACGGCCGATTACGGGGCGGCGAGCGTGGTGATTGTGACGAAATAACACGAAGTTATTCACATTCGGCGACTGGTGCTTGTTCCCGCCCGAAGCCTCGCTATGATGGGATGTTAACGGGCGGCAACGCCTTTCCTGTCCATGAGCAAACACGTCGTTTTCGAGTTACATCCCGGCATCGTCCTCAAGGGACAGCTGAGCATGGCCAACGACATCGTGGTGACCGGGGTTTTCGAGGGCGACCTGACGACGCAGGGCCGCTTGACCGTCGCCGAGGGAGGCGTGGTCCGCGGCTCGATCGAGGCTGGGTCGCTTATCCTTGAGGAGGGCAACCAGGTCGAGGCGAAGATCAAGGTCGGCTCGCAACCGAAACGGAAGCCCACGGAAGAGGTCCGCAAGGAACCGGGCGGTGACAAGTGGTCGGGTCGCCTGAAGAAATTGAAGGAAATTGCCCTGGGGCGCAAATAGCCATGAAAAAGCCCCAACTTCAGGAGGTTACCTGTCCTCACTGCCAGGCCACGCAAATGGAACCCGAGGGCGCCATCTCCACCAATTGCCGTGCCTGCCGGCAATATTTCAAGCTCGGCGGCACCAAGGGTCCCCGCACCGTCCGAACGCCGAAGGCGAACCGCGAGGTCTTTTGCGTCAAGTGCGGCGCGCCGAATCTCGTGGCCAGTGCGGCGCTCTCCACGCAATGCATCAAGTGCTCCCACTACCTCGAACTTGGCGACAAGATCGTCAAGGGGGTCAAGGAGGGAAAGCTCTACGCCTACGACGACGTGATTTTTGCCGAGGGCTGTTTTTTCAAGGGCATGGAGGCAACAGGCCGCAAGCTTGAGGTGCGCGGCAAGGTCTTCAGCAAGCTGCGCGCGACGGAAGAGATTCTCGTCGTCGAGGGCGGTCAGGTTTCCGGCGAACTCCACTCGCTCGTGGTACGGATCGAGCGCGGGGCCAAGGTCAAGGTACAGACCCTCGAGTGCGCGCGCCTGCTCGTCAGCGGCGAGGTCGAGATCTCCGGCACGCTCACTGCGACTGAAATCGTCCTGAGCGATGGCGCGACTTTTTCCGGACGACTGGACATCCCCGAGGCCAATCTGCGGGTCGAGGCCGGCGTCGGCGCGCAATTCGATTCGATCACCTGCAATGAAATCACCATCGAAGGCAACGTGAAGCTGGTCCACTCGATTTCTGCGAAGAAAATTGCGGTCCTGGGCGCGGGCGTCCTTTTCTCGCCTACCATCGGCTCCGCCCGCATCGAAGTCAGCCCCGGTGGCTCGCTCCAGGGCCGGATCGTCAAGTTTGTGCCGAGGGAAACTCCGGTCGAGCCTCCCGCCGAAGCGCATCCGGAGGCGGAGGCCGCTTAATTTATCAGACCCCCGGCGCGTGCGGATCGATAATGGGGAAGAGCAGCTTGAACTTGGTTCCCTGGCCGAGCTTCGATTCGACCTGGACCTTGCCCTGGTGGTTCTCAATGATCTTCTTCACGATCGCGAGCCCGATGCCGGTGCCCGATTCCTTGTAGGTGAGAAATGGCGCGAAAAGATTGTCGATCTGGTCCTGTGACATTCCCTGGCCATTATCGCGGACGCCGATGGCAATGTGCGGCTTGCCGTCAAATTCCTCCGGGGCGGCGCTGAGCCGCAGCGTGCCGCCGTTCGGCATGGCGTCTGCGGCATTGAGGATCAGGTTGAGCAGCACCTGTTCGACCTGCGGGCGGTCGGCCCGGAAAGCGGGCAGTTCCTCGGCCACGGTGCTGCGGACATCGACGCCCTGCTGCTGCAGTTTGTGGCGGGTCAGGAGAAAAACGTCATCGATCAACTGCCGCGCATCGACTGGCTCCTTGATCGGCTCCGAGGAGCGCGCGAAGGAAAGGACCTGGTCGAGGATGCGGTTCATCTGGCGCATCTTTTCACTGATCAACTCGGCATCACGCTGGGAGGTGGGATCCATTTGCAGGGTCTCGACCAACGCGTGGAAGAGCATTTGCATGACGGTGAGCGGATTGCGGATTTCATGCGCAATCTCCGCCGCGAGCAGGCCGAGCGCGGAGAGTCGTTCGCTGGCGCGGAGCTTTTCCTCCATGTCGACCACGCGCGTGAGGAGTCGCCCCTTCTCGATGGCGACGGCGGAGAGTTCGCCCAGTGTGGTGAGGAGCTTGATTTCGTCGTTGGAAAAACGATGCCGCTGCTGGGTATAGACCGCCAGGACCCCGACTGCCTTCTGGCCGAAGATGAGCGGCACGGCAAGCATCGAGACGAGCCGTTCCTTGCGCGCAATGTCGGTCTGGATGTAACCCTTTTCCTTCACGACATCGACCACCGCAATCGCCTTGTGCCGCTTGACGACGCTCCCCAGGAGTGAGTCCTCCATGCTGAGGTTCGGCTTTTCGCGGTAGAGCTTGGACCCGCCGTGACAGGCGCGCAGGACCAATTCCGAGGCGTCGTCATTGCAGAGAAAAACCGAGCAGATGCGCGATTTCATCAGCCGGAAGGTTTGCAGCGTGATCTGCTCGAGGATCTGGTCGAGGTTCGACTCGGAGATAATCATCTGCGCGATATCGACCAGGCTGGTGAGCTGGCGGCTCTTGAGACGCAGCTGGTCGATCTCCCAGGCCAGCTCCAGCCATTGGGCGGCTTCGGAGGCCATGTCGACCAACCGGGCTTCATCCGTCGCGCTGAAGGCATCGATATTCGTGGAGTCGACATTGAGCAGGCCGACGATCTGGCCGCGGATTTCTACGGGAACCGCCATCTCGGAACGGACCTTGGCATTGATGGCCACGTAGCGCTTTTCATTGCGGACATCGCCGGTGCGCACCGGCTGGCCCGTGGTGGCGACCCAGCCCGTGATGCCTTCGCCCGGGCGTAGTTTCACCTTCTTCGCCTTCTCGCTCAGGCCGTGACTGGCTTCGATGTCGAGCAGTCCCGAGTTCGGGTTGATCAAAATGAAGGAACCGGAGTCCGCGCGGGTCGAGCGCACGGCGGCAGCGAGAATACGGTCGAGCGCCTTTTGCGGATGCAGCAGGCTGCGCAGGTCGCGGCGGCGGAATTCGGAAAAGAGCGTGGTCCTTTTCATGCGGTGATCCTGCTGCGGACTTCCTTGATCAGGGCGGCGAGCACCTCTTCGGATTCAATCTTCTTCCCGTCCCGTCCACACAGATAGAACGTGTCCAGCGCGGCACCCTTTTCCGTGGTGATGCGGGCGGTGACGAGATCAAGCCCTGTGTCCGCGATGGCGCACGCGATGCGATAAAGCACCCCGGGAAAATCGGCCGTCTGGACATCGAGCAGCGTGTAGGAGCGCGAGGTCTTTTGGTCGACCGACACCTTGATCGGTATCTCCGAGGCATCGTACGCGGGATACCGCGGCTTGGCCGCTCTCTTGGCGAAAACAGTGTTGAAATCGAATTGCTCCGTGCTCATCGCCTGGTTGAGGATTTTTTCGAAGGCGACGCGGTCCCGCTGGTCGGTGACCGCCTCCAGCCTTTCGGTGGCGACGAAAAAGGTCTCGATGGCAATGTCGTCGGCACGGGTGAAAATGTCCGCCTTGAGAATGGTCAGGCTGCTGGCGGTGAACGAGCCGGTGACGCGGGCGAAAAGATAGTCCCGGTCCCACGTGACCACGGTGACCTCCGAGTGCCCCTGGTCGGGAAAATGCCGCCAATGGACAATGGGCCGAAGCGAGGCGTCGTCGTGGGTGAGTTGGAACTTGAGGAAGCCGTGCACGATGCTGATGTGTTCGCGAATCAGGTCCTCCGACATGCTCTCGAAATAACTCGGGGGCAGGTTCTCGAAATGGGCCACGATCTCGCCGGGATCGAATTGCCGGTCGAGGTTCTTCAGGATGCGCTGCTGGATCTGCGCCCGCGCCTCTTCCGCCACGGAGATGAATTCTGTGACGCCGCTGAGCGCGCGTGATGTGCGGTGGTAAAGTTGCCAGAGCAGGAGGTCCTTCCAGTCGGAATACGTGCGGCCGGAGCCGGTGCCCTGTGTGTCGGCAAAGGTGAGGAGCATCAGCATGTCCAGCCGCTCCTGGGTCTGCACGACACGGGCGAATTCGATGATCGTGTCCTCGTCGTCGAGGTTCTTGCGCCGCGCGATCTCGGACATCGTAAGATGGTGGTCGACGAGGAAGACCAGCGTCGAGAGATCGGTGCCCTTCAGGCGCATCCGCCGCGCCACCCGCACCGCATTGACCGCGCTGGCCTCGGCGTGATGGCGGCTGTTTTCCGACCGGCCGGTGTCGTGCAGGAGCATGGCCAGGTAGAGGATATGGGGCCGGGCATTCTGCTGGAGCATCGTCTTGTATTTGACGAAGGGCGGGTCTTGGGCGTCGATGATCCTGTCGAGCATCTCCAGGCAGACCAGCGTGTGCTCATCGGCGGTGTAACGATGAAAGAACTCATGCTGCACCAGGCAGGTGAGGGGACGGAACTCCGGGAAAAAGCGGCCCAGGAAACCGAGTTCGTGCATCGTGCGCAGCGCATGGCCGACCTGCCCCTTCCGCGACAGGATCGCGATCAGCGTCTCCCGCACCGCCGTCAGGTAAATGAAACGCCGGTCGATCATGTAGAGCCGGCGCCGGAGACGGAGCTTCAACTCGGGCCCGATTTCCGCATTGTGCTGTTGGGCCAGCAGGAAAACCCGGACCAGCCGGAGCGGATCATCGCTGAACGTGGTGGTCGACAAAGCCTCGAGTTCGCCGTTCTCCAGCACAAAACCGTCGATCTCCTCGCGATGCCCCACCTTGAAAGGCAGGAACGCCCAGCGGGCCTTCGTGGTTCCGCTGCCGCAAAGCCGGTTGCAGAGCGTATTGCCCAGGGTAAAGAGCAGCGAAGTGTGCCCGTAATAATCGCGCATGAAAGCCTCCATGCGGCGAAGGATCGTACGATGCTGGTACCCGAAAGTGGTGGCGATCTGTCCCTGCAACCGCAACGTCAGGACATCGCCCGAGTGCTTTTGCTGGTAGTGAAGCTCCGTCCGGATACGCAGCAGAAAATCGTAGGCCCGATCCAGTTGCTTCCGCTCCGCGGGAGTGATGAGCTGCGCGTCGACAAACTGCTGCGTGTTCGCCAGGCCCCGCTTGACCCTGCCGACCCAGAGCAGGTTCTGGTAGTCCCGCAAGGCGCCGCACCCGTTCTTCACGTTCGGTTCCTGGAGAAAGACCGTGTTGCCCGCTTTTTGGTGCCGGTCGCGTTGGTCGCTTACGCGCCAGTCGAGGAACTCCTTTTCGTGCCCGCGCACGCACTTGCGCTCGAAGGTCTTTTCAAATTCCGCAAAGAGCGCCTCGTCCCCCGCGAGATAGCGGGCTTCCAGGAGAGAGGTCTTCGTCCGCAAATCGCCGTTGGCCTGCGTCACCAGTTCCTGCATCGAGCGCGTCGCGTGCCCCACCTGGAATCCAATGTCCCAAAGAATATAGAGGATGTGCTGGACGATGTCGTTGACCTGTTGCGTGAACTTCGCATTGTCGTCCGGATAGAGAAAAAGAATATCAATATCGCTGAAGGGATTCAGTTCCCCGCGCCCGAAGCCCCCCACCGCCAGCAACGCCACGCGCGGCGGCTTGTCGGGATGAAGGCGCGTATGGGTCTCCCAGGCTCCCTTCCAGAGATGCCGCAACATCACCGTCATGACATCCGCCCGCTTCTGGCAAATCTCGCGCCCATTCTCGCTGTGCGCATGCTCAAGCTTCAGCCGGTGCTCCTCCAGCTTCAGGAAACGGCGGTAGACATCAAGCAAATCGGTCGGGCGCAGATGGGAGTGATGGACCAACTCCCGCTCCGCGTGGCGTAGAACTTTTTCCAAATGGACCGGCGGCATCGGTTGAAACCTAGGGCCTATTGTACCAATAGTCGAGGCCCTGCCGGGGATTGGCCGGTCTTTTTTGGCCATGGAGGGATGGCCCCGTGCTTTTCAAAACCCATCCAGCCCCTAGCCTGTGGATATGCCTGAACTTGGATTGAATATTGATCACGTCGCCACCTTGCGTGAAGCCCGCTACCGGGCCTGGAAAAAAGGCCTGCCGCCGGAACCTAACGTCATCGAAGCCGCCTGCATGGCGGAGAAGGCGGGAGCTGCTGCTATCACCGTCCACTTGCGCGAGGACCGCCGGCACATCCAGGACGCTGATGTGAAGGCATTGTCCCGCGTCATCACCATTCCGCTCAACCTGGAAATGGCTGCCACCGCCGCCATGACGAAGCATGCCTTGAAGATCAAGCCCGAGGAAGTCTGCCTCGTTCCCGAAAATCGCCTGGAAGTCACCACCGAGGGCGGCTTGGACGTGGCCGGAGACATCCCCCGGCTCAAGAGCGTGATCGCTAAATTGCACACCGCCAAAATCGAAATCAGCGCCTTCATCGATGCCGACCGCAAGCAGGTCGAGGCCGCTCATCGCGTCGGCGCCCAGACGGTCGAACTCCATACCGGCACTTACGCGAACGCCACTACGCTTTCCGCCCGCCGCAAGGAACTGGCCCGGCACGCGCGCGCCGCCGCCTTTGCCCACGAAATCGGCTTGCGGGTCAATGCCGGTCACGGTCTCCACTACAGCAATGTTCGCGAATACATCGAGGACGTGCCCCATCTCCATACCCTCAACATCGGCCACGCCATCATCGCCCGCGCGGTTTTCGTCGGCATGGAAAAGGCCGTGAGGGAAATGCTGGCCCTCCTCGGCTCCCACGAATCGGCCCCCGGCGCGGATTAATCCGGCCCGGGCTAAAGCCCCCGCAATTGCGCGGCGGGCTTTTGGAGTGAGGGTTTGGTTCCCGCCGCCTTGGGCATGGTGTTTTGAACGGCCGGGGCGTTCATGTCTCCCTGGTATTCGGCGCGAATCCGTTCATACACGGCCTCCGAATTCAGGTCGGTGGAGCGCGCCAGCAGGTTGACCTGCTCGTCGAGAAACTGCGTGAGCTGGATCGTCTTCGGTTCCAGTCGCGGCAGGAGAGCCTGGTTCAACGTCTCATAACAAAGCGTTGCGGTTGAGTTGTCGTCGGCCGGCTTCTGGACCGAAAACCATCCGCCATGCACAGGCTGGCAGGCCAGGTACGCCGCCAACGACTTGGCCGCTTCCTGCTGCGAGGATCTCGCCGGGATCGCCCACCCATTCACCCGCGCCGAACTGGCCCGGGCAATGTCCGAAGGCAGGACCGTCACCCCATAATGAAAGGACGGCAGTGAAGCGGTCATCTCCGACGGGCCGATGAACAGCGCTGCGCGTTGTTGCGCAAAAAACTGGCCCGGCGGTTGATGGCCCTTGAGCAATGGTGCCGTGACGGTCAGTTCCTGGAAAAACGTATGGATGAATTCGAGCGCCCGCATCTGCGAGTCCTTGTTGCCAGCGTCACCGACATGCCACTCGTCGAGGTCATGCGCCGGGTGCCCCGCCTGGGTGCAGAGGATATTCCAGAACTCAAACGTGGCGGGCAGTTCCAGCGGAAAGATCGACTGGTTCGCATTGTTCTTGAGCTTGAGCGAGGCCAGCGCGCGCGTCATCGCCTCGAGCGTGTCCCACGTCCAGTGCCGGCCGGGATACCCGATCCCTGCCTGGTCGAAAAACTGCGGATTATAGAAAAGCATGTCGACGGAAAATTCATCCGGCACCGCCTTGATCTTTCCGCCGATTGTAAAAGCGATCGCGCTGCGCGGGGCCGTGCCGGGATTCGGCGTCACATCGGCCAGGTCCCAGGCCGGATCGGTCCCGGAAAAATCGCGCGCATCGATCAGGCACAAATCCGGCGGAGAACTGGAAGCGAGCGCCTGTTTCAAGTCCTGCCGGTAATCCGTCAGGTCGTTTTGGATCGTCAGGGAAACCCCGCGGCCGGTGGAGGTCTGGAATTCTTTCGCCTCGGCTTCGAGCACCCTGGCCTCGTCGCCATTCGCCCACGCCATCACATGCAAGGTCGGGCCCGG
>Ga0207641_10000800_pt1 | contig 33612 bp, 21 predicted proteins | sample KBSSwiS62_FD_184306 | JGI IMG/M metagenome (GOLD analysis project Ga0207641, IMG submission 184306) | Switchgrass rhizosphere microbial communities from Kellogg Biological Station, Michigan, USA - KBS Switchgrass S6-2 (SPAdes) (version 2) | ecosystem: Host-associated > Plants > Roots >... | reverse complement strand
CATGCCGACAATCGTCAGCGACGTCTGCAGCCGGTTGCGGCGCAGGGCGCGAATGGCAATGACCAGTGTCGAGCGGTTGAACATGTTCATCGGCCGGCTACGTTTCCTCTGCCGAGCCGAGCGCAACGGCCGCGAGTTCTTCGGCAGCTGCCCGCCGCGACGCGTTGGGCTGATCCGCGACGACGCGGCCGTCCTTGAACCGGATGATGCGCGACCCGTACTCGGCCACCTGCGGCTCGTGCGTGATCAGGATGATGGTGATTCCGCGCTCCTCTTTCAGGCGCTGGAAAATGTCCATCACCTCGATGCTGGTCCGGCTGTCCAGATTGCCGGTCGGTTCGTCCGCGAGCAGAATCGCCGGGTCGTTCAGGAGCGCACGCGCGATGGCGACGCGCTGCTGTTGTCCTCCCGACAGCTGATTGGGGTGATGCTCGGCGCGGTTCTCCAGTCCGACCGCGGTCAGCGCCTTCATCGCGCGCTGCCGCCGCGCCGCCGGCGAGACGCGGTGGTCGTGCGCGTACAGCAGCGGCAGTTCCACGTTTTCGAGCGCCGACGTGCGCGCGAGCAGGTTGAATCCCTGGAAGACGAAACCGATCCGCCGGTTGCGAATCGCCGACAGTTCGTCGTCGGACAGCGCCGACACATCCCGGCCGTCGAGCAGATACCGGCCGGCGGTCGGCCGATCCAGACAGCCGAGGATGTGCATGAACGTCGACTTGCCGGAACCGGACGGCCCGACGACGGCGACGAATTCGCCGGCGTGGATGTCGAGCGTGACGCCGCGGAGGGCGTGCACCGGCGCGCCCTCCATGGCGTAGGTTTTCGTGACGTCGCGCACGGCGATGAGCGCCGTTGCCGTCGTCATTCGGTCTTGCGCGGCGCCGCGGCTGCCGATCCGTTCTTGCCGGCGAAGTTGTAGAAGATGGCCGCGTGCGATTTCTCGGACCCGGCCATGCCGTAGACCTTGCCCGCGCCTTCAAGCACGTAGTACTCGTTCGCCGCGTGCGCATTGCCGCCGTGACCGGCGCCGCCCATCCCGATCGGCATCGAGACCGGCGCCACTCGCTCGCCGACTTCCTCATTCGAAAACAGATACGACGGCCAATACCCGCCGAGGATCGTCGGCACGTCGGCTTTGCCGCCGTGCGGAATGTTGAACTGGTCGTACATCTGATTCATCGCCCGGGCGATGTCGGTGTCGTACGACATCTTGGACCACGGCACGTCGCCGATCACCTTGAGCTCCACGTCTTTGTAGCCGTTGCGATCCAGCTGCTCGCGCACCCGCTTGACGATCTCGAGCCCCTTCATCTTCGGCACGTAACGGATGTTGTGCTTCGAGGTGATCTTGTTCGGCAGAATCGCGCCGGCGCCGCCCGCGTACATGTTGCCGCCCCAGATGCCGTCCAGGTTGAAGGAGATGCCGTAGCGCCCCATCTTCAGCATCGTGAAGGGATCCTCGGAGATGAAGCGCGCGACGCCGAGATTCTCGGCCGCGACTTTCATGTCGGTCTTGGCGGCGGCGTTCTTCAGCTGCGCCGTCTCGGAGGCCGACAGCGGCTCGATGCCGTCGGTAAAGCCCTTGATGAGCGGTGTATTGCCATCTTCAGACACCAGCGACGCCAACATCTTCATGTGGCGCCACGCTGGGCTGTCCACCGAGCGCTTGTTCGAACCATGGATGTCCGACTGCACCGGGCCGCGGCCCCACGACTTGCCGCTCGTCGTGAGCTCGAAATAGACGCAGCCTTCAGACCCGCCGCCGACGCTGCCGCCGCCGCTCGGCGACTGCTGACCGGCCTCGCCGATCAGCGCGTCGACGTTCTTGAAGAGATCAGCGTGATCCTTGACGAACTTCCGCACGCCGACATCCATCCGTTCCTCGTCGCCTTCGGCGACGAACACGATGTTGACCGGCAGCTTCCCCGTCACCGCCTTGATCGCCATCAGCGCGTTCAGCTGCGACATCTCGGGGCCCTTGGAATTCGTCGCCCCGCGCCCGATCAGCACCTTCTTGAACGGCGCCTGCTCGACGATGCGCGCCTCGAACGGCGGCGCCTTCCACGCGTCGGGCTGGGTGACGGGCATCGTGTCGTACTGCCAGTAGATGGCGATCGTCCGCGGCGCGCCTTCGTCACAACGCGCGTAGACGACCGGGTTGCCCGGTGCGCCCCATTCCGTGATGCCGACGTCGTAGACGCGCGCTTCCTGACAGCCCAGCTCCTCGAAGAAGCCTTTCACCATCTCGGCGCTCTCGGGAATCCCTTCCCCGCTGTTGGAGATGCTGGGCTGGCGAATCCACTTCTGGAGCCTCACGACGTGGTCGTCGATGTGCTCGTCGATATAGGCGAACACCTTCTTCAGCTCCTCTGACTGGATCTTCGTCAGATCCGGCTGAATCTCCGTGTCGCCATTCGGCCGGATGCCCAGCTTCGGCTGGGCCGGCGCCGCCGCCGCGGTCGCCTTGGTCGACGGGTCGCGCGAGCACCCGAGAGTCGGCAACAGCAGAACGCAGAGGCCGCAAAGGGCGCAAAGAATACTTGGCTTTGCGATCTTCGCGAGCTTTGCGTTCAATCGTGGGGCGGCAGTGAGAGGCCAGCGCATTGGAGGGCTCCTTGATGAAGGCCCTATCTTAGAGTACGTCGCGACACCGACGGACGGTTTATCACGAAGTCACGAAGACACACGAAGCGCACGAAGAACGAGTTGTACAAGATTCCTTCGTGGCCTTCGTGCTCATCGCGTCTTCGTGATAAGCCGTACTACTGCGACGCCGGCAATGGCACGACCTGCGCGGGATCGGTGACGACATTGATATAGGCGCGCCAACGGCTTGCCGGATCGCCTGCCGTGGAATGGGCGTCGAGGTATCGCGACAGCGCGTCACGGCCGATCGTGTAGGTCGCCCCGTAGCTTCTGAACCGGTTCAGAAACTTGAGCGTGGCGTCGGCCGATGGCATCAGCGCATCGCGCTCGAGGGCCGCCGACGCGCGCGGGAAGTCGAGCGCGCCGTCGAGATACTGGGGCGCGATGCGGGCCTGGACGCCGTGCAGCTGGTCCACGAGCCGCCCAATACGAACGTAGGTTTCCGCGTCAGACGGAGCGAGACCGGCCAGGGGAAACAGCTCGTCGCGCTCGAATGCCAGTCGCGCTGGTCCAGGAAACGTCATCTCGACCGCCAGCGATCCGGCGGCCTCGTGCAGCAGCGCCTGGGGACTGAACAGCGGCCGGACCGCGAACTCGATGCGCCTGCCGCCAAAACGAGCGTCGAGAAGGCTGTCGATCGTGTGGTGGCCCGGATACGCCTCGTGGCAGGCCAGATCCAGGGCGCGATCGACGGTCAGCGGCAGGGCCTCGTTGATCTGAATGCGACTCGTGGCATGGCCCTGATAGCGCGTGTACGCGCTCCACGCCAGGTCGGGCACATACTCGAGGTCGACGCGCTCGCCCGGCGGCAGCGTGACGTGCTCGCGTGTGGCCGCTCGACAGCCCTCAATCGCACGCGACAACACCGCCGGCAGCCGATCGCGCGAAATCAGAAACTTGCGATCGAAGTCTGAGTATCGGGCCAACAGGTCGCCCTGTCCGGGCAGCAGACGCTCGAGTTCCGAACGAACCGCTCGTTCTTGCCCATCCGGCCCATCCTGCCCATCCAGCCCGAACAGCGTCCGCGCTTCTTCCGAAAATGACGGCCGCGCACCGCGAACGATGTCCACCCGCGACACGATCGCCCGGGTCTGGCGGAGGAGGAAGAGCCGCCGGGCCTCCGCCTCGGCATTGTCGAAGGGCCGCTCGTCGAGCGACGCGATGAATGGAACCGTCGCCGCCCGGATGTCGTCGAGCGGCAGATGGCGGGCACGCGCGTCCGCCCGCCAGGCGCCGGGACCGTAATAGATATCCAGGGAATCGGCATCGCGTTCGCCGAGCGCCAGCGCCGCACGGACATAAAACTCCGCGGCCGCATCCAGCGACGCCGTCGGCGAGCCGCGGCAGGCTGACAGACACACCGCGATCGCCAACGACAGACCGACGCGCTTACCCGCGGACGATCTCACTGAGCGCGTCGCCGAATCGCGCGATTTCATCGAGGGTGTTGTAATGCACCAGCGACGCACGGACGACGCCGGCCGGCATCAGCCCGAGCCGCTTCATCAACCGCGGAGAGTACATGTGCCCGCTGCGAACGCCGATGTTCTTCGCGGCCAGGCCGTCGGCCACCACGGACGACTCGCGGCCGGCGACCGTGAAGCAGAGCGTCGGCACGCGCTCCTGCAGGCGGGCGCGGTCGGTCAGACCGTGAACGGTCACGCCGGGTATGCCGTCGGCGACGTCGAGCAGCGCGGCGGACAACATGCGCTCGTACTCGGCGATCTTATGCATGGCCGCCCTGAGCGTCACGGAACGAACGACACCCTCCTCCGGTACGCCGACATTGGCCAGATATCCACGTCCGATGTCCTCGAGATAGGCAATCGCCGCCGCCATACCGGCGACGTTTTCGTACGCATAGGTGCCGGCTTCGAGCTTGTCGGGGGTCACGTCGGGAATGAAGTCCTCCCGAAACGTCGGCAGGCGATTGATCGACTCGCGCCGGCACCACGCGAACCCCATGTGCGGCGCGAAGATCTTGTATCCAGAGCACACCAGGTAGTCGCAGTCGATCAATTGCACGTCGATCGAGGCATGCGGCGCGTAATGAACGGCGTCGAGAAACAACTCGGCGCCGACCGCATGCGCGCGCCGCGCCACGTCCGTGACATCGACGATGGTTCCGGTTGCGTTCGACGCGACCGTGCAGGCGACCAGCCGCGTGTGCTCAGTCAGCATGGGTTGGAGATCCGCCGGGTTCAGGCGGCCCGCGCTGTCGGGCCGCCACCAGACGATGCGCGCGCCCGCGCGCTCGAGCGCCAGCCACGTGGCGATGTTCGCCTCGTGATCGAGCTCGCTGACGACGATCTCCGGCCTCGACCCCAGGGTCTGTCCGATCGCGAGGCTGATCGAGCGGATGAACGACGTCGCGTTGAGACCGAACGCAATCTCGTCGGCGGTACGGGCGTTGACGAACGCCGCCACGCTGTCGCGAGCACGGGCGATCATCGCGTCGACTTCGCGCGAGTGCCGGTACGGCCCGCCGCGCTGGACGTTGCGCGTCAACAGGTGATCGGTCACCGCCTCGAGCACCGTCGCTGGAATCTGCGCACCAGCCGCGTTGTCGAAGAAGACGAACGGCGCGTCCCGCTCGAGGATCGGGAATCGCCGGCGCACCTCGTCGATCGGAAACGGTCCGCCGTCAGGCACGACACTCACCACGGCGGCGCGCGTAGACGATGGATATCACCAGGAGGAAGGGCACGAAGCTCACTACACTGTACTGCAGGCCGTCGACGAAGAAGGACGTCATCGCGATGCCGATCAGCGCCGCGATGCCGCTCCAGGCCGCCACCCGATGCGCCGGCATCCTGATCGGCAATCGCGACAGCCGATCCGCTGGCAGCGCCCGACGAAACCGTAGAAACGTGATCAGTATGACGATCCAGATGAAGAGCATGCCGGCGACGGCCGTGCCGTAGAGCGCCAGGAAAGCCTGGGCCGGCGCGTACAGCGCCAGCAGAATGGCGGCGCACACGCCGGTGCTGGCCACGGCCAGCGCGCGAAACGGGACACCGTTGCCGCCAACCGCCGCCAGCCCCGCGGGGGCGAGCCCTGACCGCGCCAGCGACAGCAGCATTCTCGTCGTCGAGTAGAGATTCGAGTTCGCGCTCGAGATTGCCGCGGAGATGACGACAACGTTCATCGCGCCGGCGGCATAAGGAATCCCGACGGCCGTGAACGCGCGCACGAATGGGCTGCCCGTGACACCGCCGCCGCCTTCGGCAAGCTCGCGCCACGGCGTCATCATCAGCATCACAGCGATCGCCACCACGTAAAAGAGGATCAGCCGCAACACCATCGTCCGCATCGCCCGCGGGATCGACGTTTCAGGCTGCTCGGCTTCCCCGGCCATGATCGCGACGCCTTCGATCCCCATGTAGCTGGTAATCACCAGCGTCAGCGCGAGCCAGACGCCTCGCCATCCGTTGGGGAGAAACCCGCCGGGACCATCGAACAGGTTGCGGAATCCGACAGCAGGTCTCGTCCCCAACCCGGTGATCACGGTCAGGCCGGCGGCGATGAACGCCACAATCGCGAGCACCTTGACGAGCGCAAACCAGTACTCGACTTCACCGAAGAGCCCGACCTGCGCCGTGTTGACCGCGACCAGCGCCGCCGCGATGGCCACAATCCAGACCGCCGGCGGCACATGGGGAAACCAGAAGGCGAAATAGATGGCGACCGCGGTCACTTCCGCGCCGATCGCCAGGATCTGCACGAAGGCGTAGGTGGCGCGCACCGCGAACCCGAACCATGGCGACAGGTAGCGATCGGCAAAGACTCCGAACGAGCCGGCAACCGGATGCACGACCGCCATCTCGGCGAGCGCGTATCCCATCACCAGCGAGATGACCGCGCCGATCACATAGGTCAGGATGACCGCCGGCCCCGCTAGTCGAATCGTCACGGTGCTGCCGAGAAACAGGCCGACGCCAATCGCGCTGCCGATCGCCATCATGGCAATCTGGCGCGGACGCAGCCGGCGTCTGAGCCCTTCCTCTGTTGCGGTCACGCTGATGGTTGTCATCGACCGCAAAGGCCGCAAAGGCCGCGAGTGCTTGCGTTCATCGTGTCTCCGGACCGCTAGAGCCTACTCGATGTAGCATCACCCGACCGGCCATGAGAACCCGCGCGATCGCGCTCGTATTTGCCACTGCGGCGTCGATCGTCTCGAGCGCGCAGCCCCGCCAGGCGAACGCTCTGGACGAACTGCGGCGTTCGTTCGTAGCCCCGCCGCCTGACAGCCGCATCATGATGCGGTGGTGGTGGTTCGGACCGGCGGTCACGAAGCCGGAGATCGAACGGGAACTGCAGGCGATGAAGGCGGGCGGCATTGGTGGCGTGGAGGTCCAGCCGGTCTATCCCGTCGCGCTCGACGATCCTGGCGCCGGCATTCGCAACCTGCCGTATCTGTCCGACGAGTTCATCGATGCGCTGCGCTTCGCCGCCGAGAAGGCGCGCGAGCTCGGACTGCGCTTCGATCTCACGCTCGGCAGCGGTTGGCCGTACGGCGGCCCGCAGGTAGGTGCGGCACAGGCCGCCGGGAAGCTGCGCATCGAGCGCGTGCCAGTTCCGCCGCAGGCGCGGCGCGTGGCCGCGCCCAGCATCGGCGCGGGCGAACGATTCATCGCGGCATTTCTCGAGAGTACCGATCTCGGCGCGGTACAGGACGGCGCCGTGCGTCTACCCGATCGCCACCAAGGGGGCGACGTACGTGTCTTCATCGCAAGCCGGACAGGCATGATGGTCAAGCGCGCGGCGGTGGGCGCCGAGGGATTCGTGCTGAATCACTACGATCGCGGCGCGCTCGATGTCTACCTGCAGAAAGTGGGCGAACGATTGCTGCAGGCGTTCGGCAGCCACCCGCCGTTTGCGATCTTCTGCGACAGCCTCGAAGTGTACGATTCGGACTGGACGACCGATTTTCCCGAACAATTCCGCGCGCGGCGTGGCTACGATCTGACGCCGCACCTTCCGGCGCTGGCATCGGGCGCCGGTGAGTTAGCCGACGCGATTCGTCACGACTGGGGCCAGACGCTCACCGAGCTGCTCGACGAACGCTTCGTCGGGCCGATGCAGGACTGGGCCCGCAACCACCGCACCAGGTTCAGAATGCAGGCGTACGGCATTCCGCCGGCGACGTTGGCGACCAACGCGCGCGTTGATCTCCCGGAAGGCGAAGGCGTCCAGTGGAAGTCGTTGTCGTCCACGCGCTGGGCCTCGTCCGCCAGTCACATCTACAATCGCCCGATCACGTCGTCCGAAACCTGGACGTGGCTGCACTCGCCGTCGTTTCGCGCCACACCGCTCGACATGAAAGCCGAGGCCGACCTGCATTTTCTGCAGGGCGTCAATCAGTTGATCGGCCACGGTTGGCCGTACACCGCTGAAGGCGTCGACTACCCGGGCTGGCGCTTCTACGCGGCCGCCGTGTTCAACGACAAGAACCCCTGGTGGACCGTGATGCCGGACGTGGCGTCATACCTGCAACGTGTCAGTTTCCTGATGCGGCAGGGCACGCCGGTCAGCGACGTGGCCATCTACGTGCCGACCGACGACGCCTGGGCGCACTTCTCGCCCGGACACGTCAGCACGATCGAGACCCTCCGCCAGCGTTTGGGCAACGACATCGTGCCGAACGTGCTCGACGCGGGCTTCGCGTTCGACTTCGTGGACGACAACGCGCTCCGGCGCGGAGCCGGATCGTACCGCGCCGTCATTCTCCCCGGTGTCGAACGCATGCCCGTCGCGACGCTGCGCGCGCTGAACGATTTCGCGCAGCGTGGTGGTCTCGTGATCGCCACGCGACGCCTGCCGGACCGTGCGCCCGGGTTCAGGTCAACGAACGACGACCATGCCGCCGTCCGGGATCTGGCCGAAGGACTGTTTCGGACGGCCGGCGCGCGTGGCGTGATCGTGAGCGACGAGCGGTCAGAACTCGTCAACGCGCTTACGCAGCGGCTGGCGCCGGACGTCGGGCTGTCGCCGTCGTCGTCCGACTTCGGATTCGTGCACCGCCGCACGGCTGGGGCTGACATCTACTTCCTCGCGAACACCGGCAATCGGCCGCTTCGCGCTGACGCAAGATTCCGGCAGCAAGGGATGAACGCCGAGTGGTGGAATCCCGTCAGCGGAGCGATTGCGCCCGCGCAGGCGCGAAGTGGAGCGGCCGTCACGACGACCGCGCTCGACATCGAGCCGTACGGCTCGCGCGTAATCATCTTTTCCAGACAGGCGGCCATCCCACCGGCGCCGACGCGCTTCACGTCGGCATTGCCTCCACCGCTCGACATCAGTGCCGGCTGGAACGTCAGGTTCGGCCCCCAGGGACCGACCATGACGATGGACACGCTCCGTTCGTGGATCGAGGACGACGCGACGCGGTACTTTTCCGGGGTGGCGACGTACGAGAAGAGCATCACCGTGCCAGGGGCAATGGCCGCGAACGGGCTCGCGGTTCGGCTCGACTTTGGTGAGGGACGACCGATTCCGCAGGAACGGCTGACCAACGGCATGCGCGCCTGGCTGGATCCGCCGGTGCGCGAAGCGGCGACGGTGTTCGTCAACGATCGACGCGCCGGATCGCTGTGGGCACCGCCTTATACCCTGACTGTGACCGACCTCCTTCGGCCTGGTTCGAACGCATTTCGGATCGAGGTGGCGAACGTCGCCATCAACCACATGGCCGGGCGCGCGCTGCCCGATTACCGGCTGCTCAATCTGCGCTACGGCACCCGATTCGAGCCGCAGGACATGGACAAGGTCAGGCCCGTCCCGGCGGGACTGACAGGCCCGATTCGATTGCTGACGTCCTTGATTCCTTAGACGAGGACGCGGTACATTGGCGTCCCTCGAGAAGACATGACCGGACGCTGCTCCATGAGGATTGCGGGTCGCGCGCGGGTCGCCGTTCTGGTGATAGTGGCGGCCCTGTGCGTGGTCCCGGCGCTGGTCCGTGCGACGTTCAGCGGTTCGACGTCTACGCCGATCAGACTGAATCGAGGCTTCGAGCTCCCGCCAGGAAAAGCCAGTCTCGCCCCTCCGCCCAATGTTGCAGTCGCGCCCGTCTCGCACCATGAGACTGGCCTCTCACGAATCGATCGCCGCGCTCCGGCCGTGGATGAAGTCGCTCCGGACGCCGCGCCAGTTTGCCGACCGGACACCCTTCGCGGTCCTCCAGCCTTCCCGCTCGTCTGAACGTTCCCGTCGCCCGCGGGTGAGCCCGCATCACTGTCGACGGATCCACTGATCCGTTTCGGAGTAGACGTCATGAGAGAAGTCGTGGCCCTCTGTGCCATCGGCGTCGTCGGTTGCGCCGCCGCCTGTTCGCGTCCGCAGGCGCAATCGGCCTCGCCTGGGGTGCCAACCGTGGCTGTCGCGAAAGTCGCGCGCGGCGACGTTTCCCGGGTGCTCACGGTCGCGGCGGAATTCCGGCCGGATCAGGAAATCGACGTCCACGCGAAGGTCGCCGGCTTCGTGAAGAGTATCGCTGTCGATGTCGGCGATCGGGTGAAGGCGGGGCAATTGATCGCCATTCTGGAGGTGCCGGAGCTCCAGAACGACCTGCAGCAGGATGAGGCGTCAGTGCTGCGCGCGACCGAGGAGATCAATCGGGCCAGCGCCGATCTGGAGCGGGCGCAGTCGGCTCATGAGATGGCCCACCTGGGCGCCGAACGGTTGATGGGCGCGAGCCAGGCCCGGCCGAATCTCGTGGCGCGGCAGGACATCGACGAGGCAACTGGACGCGATCGCGTCGCCGAAGCGCAGGTCTCGACCGCCAAGGCCGCGCTCGCGTCGGCCCGGCAGCAGCTCGAGATGACGAAGGCCAGTCAGGCCCGGACTCGTACGCTGTTCGCGTACGCACGCATCACCGCGCCGTTCGCCGGGGTGATCACGCATCGATACGCTGACACCGGCGCAATGATCCAAGCCGGGACTTCGTCGCAGACCCAAACAATGCCCCTCGTGAAGCTGTCGCAGAACGATCGGTTGCGTTTGATCATTTCGGTGCCCGAGTCGGCAGTCTCGAGAATCCATGACCAGCAACCGGTCGACGTCCGCGTCCAGGCACTCGATAGGATCTTTCCTGGAACGGTGGCCCGGTTCGCCCAACGTCTCGACCCCGACACCCGGACGATGCGTGTCGAGGTTGACGTGCCGAATCCCAGGCTGGAGCTGGTGCCGGGCATGTACGCCCAGGCATCGATCGCGCTCGACCGGGCCACCGACGCGCTCACGCTGCCGGTGCAGGCGGTCGATCGCCTGAGCGGAAAGCCGCGTGTGGTGATCGTGAACGACAAGCACCGGATCGAGGTGCGCGACGTCGAGCTCGGCCTGGAGTCGGCTGATCGGGTTGTCGTCCGCTCTGGCCTGCAGGCCGGCGACCTGGTCGTGCTCGGCAATCGCGCGCAGCTCAAGGCGGGGATGAGCGTATCGCCGCGGGAGATGCCGGTGGCTTCCGGATCGGACGGTGAACGCTGATGTCCCGATTCTCCATTCGCAACCCGCACTTCATCGTTGTCGTCTGCCTGATCGTCACCGTCATCGGCCTGACCAGCGTCGTGCGCATGCCGGTGGATCTGTTTCCGGCGATCAACATTCCGCAGGTGGTGGTGGCGACGTTCTACAGCGGGATGCCGCCGGAACAGATTGAAACGGACATCACCGGGCGGTTCGAGCGCTTTTTCACGCTCGGCGCCGGCATCGATCACATGGAATCGCGCTCGCTGCCCGGCACCAGCATCATCAAGGTGTTCTTCCAGCCGGGCACCGACGCCGACTCCGACGTCAACGAAATCTCCAACCTCGCGATGGCGGATCTGCGGCGCCTGCCGCCTGGCACCCTGCCGCCGATCGTGCAGAAATTCGACGCGTCGAGTCTGCCGGTGTGCCTGATCACGCTGAAAGGCGAAGGGCTCACCGAGACGCAGCTGCGCGACCTCGGACAATTCACCATCCGCAATCAGCTCGCGGGGGTTTCCGGCGCCTCGGTGCCACCGCCGTTCGGCGGCAAGTACCGGCAGATCATGGTCTACGTCGATCCCGAGCGGCTGCAGGCCTACCAGATGAGCCCGATGGACGTCGTGCGGGCCGTCAACAACGCCAACCTGATCCTGCCGTCCGGCGACGTGAAGATCGGGCCGTACGACTACACGATCTTCACCAACAGCCAGTTCCGGAACATCCCGGACATCAACCGCATCCCGGTGAAGACCGTCGGGCAATCGATGGTCACGGTGGGCGACGTCGGACACGCCGAAGACGCCAACCAGATTCAGAACAACATCGTTCGCGTCGACGGCCAGCAGTCGGCGTACCTGCCCGTGATGAAACAGGGCGGCGACACGAACACGATTGCCGTCGTCGACGGCGTGAAGACGGTGGTCGGACAACTGCTCGACGTGCCCGCCCAGTTGAAGGCCGATGTGGTGTTCGATCAGTCGCTGTTCGTGAAGCGCGCGATCGAGACGCTGCTGCACGAAGGAGGCATCGGGCTGGTGCTCACGGGAATCATGGTGCTGGTGTTTCTCGGCAGTGCCACGGCCACTGCGGGCGTGTTCCTGTCGATCCCGCTGTCGGTGCTCGCGGCGTTCATCCTGTTGTACGCCGGCGGTTCGTCTATCAACACGATGGTGCTGGCGGGCTTTGCGCTGGTGTTCTCGCGGCTGATCGACAACGCCGTTATCGTGCTGGAGAACATCTTCCGGCACCTGGAGCTTGGGGAGGCGCCGCCGGTGGCGGCGGAGAGAGGCGGCGATGAAGTGTCAATGGCGGTGCTCGCGGCGACGCTGACCAGCTCTGTCGTCTTCTTCCCGGTGATGTTCCTGTACGGCGTCAGCCGCTTTCTGTTCTCCGCGCTCGCGCTGGCGGTCGTCCTGGCCCTGTTCGCGTCGTATTTCGTCGCGATGACCGTGGTCCCGCTCTTCTGCGCGCGCTTCATGAAAGCGCCGGCGCATCACCACCACCACCCGGCCCATCCAGAGGAAGACAGCGGAGCCGAGGAATGGGTCGTCGGCGACGTGCCCGATGACGAACCACCCGCAGCACGGCGACCTGCGCCGGCGTCGCCGATGGAGCGTTTCAACCGCGCTTTCAGCCATCGTTTCGAGCGTCTACTGCATTGGTACGAGGCGCGCGTCCGCGCCGCGGTCCGGCGACCTGGTCTGGTGGTTGCGAGCGTCATGGGAGGCTTCGCGGCCAGCCTGGCGCTGTTTCCGTTGATCGGCGTCGCCTTCTTTCCCAGGACCGACGCCGGCCAGTTCGTCATCAACATGAAATCGCCGTCCGGCACGCGCATCGAGGTCAGTGCGCAGGACGTTGCCCGCGCGGAGGCGATCGTTCGCGAGGTCGTCGATCCGCAGGACCTCGAGTTGATTGTCGCCAACATCGGCGTGCAGCCCGGCTTCTCGTCGATCTATACCAGCAACGCCGGCCCTCACACGGCGACCGTTCAGGTTGCGCTCAAGGAGCAGCACCGGATTGGCAGCTACGAGTACATGGCCCGCGTCCGCCGCGCGCTCGAGGATCAGCTGCCGCATGTGAGTGCCTTCTTCAGCTCCGGTGGGATGGTCGATTCGATTCTCAACCAGGGCCTGCCGGCACCGATCGACGTCCAGTTGAGCGGCTCGGACATCGAGGCGGTCCATAAAGCGGCGTCTTCGCTCGCCGGAGAGATCCGCCGCCTCGAAGGCGTCAGCGACGTGTTCATCCCGCAGGACGTCGACTACCCGTCGCTGCGGCTCGACATCGACCGCGAGCAGGCGGCACAGCTGGGACTGAATCAGCGCGAGGTCGTCAACAACGTGATCACCGCGCTGACGTCGAACCAGATGATCGCGCCGAGCTACTGGGTCGATCCGAAGAGCGGCAACGACTACCTGCTGACGGTCCAGTACCCCGAGAACCGGATTCGGAACCTGCTCGATCTGCGGGGCATTCCGTTGCACGCCGACCGCGTCAAGGATCCGACGCTGCTCGACGCGGTGACCAAGGTCACACCGATCTATTCGCCGACCGAGATCGATCACTATCAGATCCGGCGCGTCATCGACATTTACGTCAATCCGGCCGGCGAGGATCTCGGCGGCGTCGCCAACGGCATCACGGGCGTGTTGAAGAGCGTCACGCTGCCCTCCGGCATCAAGGCCGACGTTCGCGGCATGGTGCAGGGGATGCGGGCGTCGTTCCGAAGCTTCGCCCTCGGCCTGATCCTTGCGCTCGTCCTGCTCTATCTCATTCTGGTGGCGCAGTTCCGCTCGTTCACCGACCCAGCACTGATTCTCCTCGCCGTGCCGACCGGCCTGACCGGCGTGCTGGTCGCGCTGGTCGCGACCGGCACGACGCTCAACGTTCAGTCGTTGATGGGTGTGCTGATGATGGTCGGCATGGTGGTGGCGAACAGCATTCTGATTGTCGAGTTCACGCATCGACTGGGAGAAGACGGCCTGCCGCTTCTCGACGCGGTGGTGACTTCGTGCCGGATCCGTCTGCGTCCGATCCTGATGACGTCGCTGGCAACGGTGTTCGGTTTGATCCCGATGGCATTCAAGCTCGGGACCGGCAGCGAGGCGTACGCGCCGCTCGCGCGCGCCATCATCGGCGGGCTGCTGTGCTCGGTCGTCCTGACCGTGTTCGTCGTTCCCGCCGCTTATCTGCTGGCGTATCGCCGGAGGCACGCGTAAATGCGGATCGCAGCGTTCACGTTGATCATCGGCGTCACCTGGACATCCACGGCGGCGCCCCAGCCGCCGGCGTCGCCGGTCGTCCTGACATTGCAGGAGGCGGAGCGGCGGTCCCTGGATCTCAACCCGCAGATCCGCGCTGGACACGCGGCTGCGCTCGCCGCCTCCGAAACCATCCGCCAGGCCAGATCAGCGTACTTTCCGACGGCGTTCGGCAGCCTCACGGGCGCCGGCGCCATGGACGGGACGCGAATTGCGGCGGGTGGCCTGAACAACCCGACGATTCTCGATCGCTTCGCGGCCGGCGTCGCCGTCTCGCAACTGATTACCGACTTCGGCCGGACCAGCAACCTGGTGCAAGGCTCGGCGCTGGTCGCCGATTCACGGGAAAAAGATGTCGACGCCCGTCGCGCCGACGTCTTGCTGCAGGTTGATCGCGCGTACTTCAACGCCCTGCGAGCGGAAGCGGTGTTGCGCGTCGCACGGCAGACAGTCGACGCTAGGCAGTTGGTGGCCGATCAGATCAAAGCGCTGGCCGCCAGCGGACTCAAGTCGGGGCTCGACCTGAGCTTCGCGAATGTCAATCTCAGCGAGGCGCGGTTACTGCTCGTCCAGGCGGAAAACGACCTGCACGCGTCCCACGCATCGCTGTCGGCGGTGCTCGGATTGGACCATGCGGAGACTTACGAGCTGAGCGAGGAGCCGCTGCCGGGGCCGCCATCGGACGACAGCGCCCCTCTCGTGGCGCGGGGGCTGCGGGATCGGCCGGACGTGGTGGCCCAGCGGCTATCCGTCGACGCGTCGCGGCGATTCGCGGACGCAGAACGCTCGCTGTGGATGCCTGCGATCTCGCTGGTCGGCGCCGCCGGCTTCACTCCGTATCATCAGATCGGACTCAACGACCGTTACTCAGCGGCCGGCGTCAACATCACCTTGCCGGTGGCCAACGGCAACCTGTTTTCCGCACGGCACGCCGAGGCGTTGTTCCGGGCGCAGTCGCAGGATTACGTGCTCCGCGACCTGCAGAACCGCGTTTCCCGCGACGTGACCGTGGCGTGGCTCGACGCGCGGGCGGGATATCAGCGGCTCGATCTGGCCAACCAGCTCGTCATGCAAGCCACCAGCGCTCTCGATCTCGCGGAGACGCGCTACAACCTCGGACTGAGCTCGATCGTCGAACTGACGCAGGCGCAGCTGAACAAGACGCGCGCGGACATCGAGCAGGCTTCGGCACGGTACGACTACCAGGCCCGTACCGCGGCGCTTCGGTATCAGATCGGGGACTTGAAGTAGAACCGAGCCTGCTAAGAAAAACGAATTATCTCCTTATCTCCGCACCGACACTTTCTGCGCCCGCCAGTTCCAGACCTCCCCCACCCATAGATCGTTTTCGGTCCGGCAGTCGATCGCATTGACGATGCCGAACTCCTTTGGCAGCTTGCCGGCCTTGCCGAACCTGCCGACGATCTGGCCGTTCAACTGCACCTTATAGATCTCGCCGTTGTCCATGCTCTCGGGATCGTTGGAATTGGAGCTGTAGAGATACTGCGTCGCGCCGCCCGACACGCAGATGGCCTGTGGCGTGCCGATGCCGATGATTTGCGACTTGTAGGTGCCCTCGCCGTCGAAGACCTGAATGCGGTTGTTGCCGGCGTCGGCGACGTAGATGTTGCCAGCCGCATCGCTGGCGATGCCCCGGATCCGGTTGAACTGACTTGGCGCCGATCCGGTCTGTCCCCACGACTTGACGAAGTTGCCGTCCCTGGTGAACTTGGCGATGCGGTTGTTCGGGCCGAATCCGTCGGCGACGTAGATGTTGCCGGCGCGATCCCAGGTGACATCAGCCGGTCGATTGAAGCTGTCGCCGGGAATGCCTGCGCCGGGAGCGCCGCCACGTCCGCCAAAGCCGCCGCCGCGTCCGCCTTCGGCGCCGCCACGGCCAGTGCCGGCCGCGGCCGCTGCTTCGGGCATGACGTCGATCGGGCGCGCCGGCACGCCCGCGCCGGCGCGCAGCGTGATGTTCTCGGGTTTTCTTCCGAGCACGAGCAGGAATCGTCCATCGGCGTCGAACTTGACGACCTGATTCGATCCCGAGTCGACAATCCAGACGTTGTCCTGCGGATCCACGCGCACCTGCTGCGCGAAGTTCACGGCGTAGACGCCCTGGCCGATCTCCTTGACGAACTTGCCGGCCTGATCGAATTGAAACAGCCGCGAGCCGCCGTGGTAGAACGTCCGCTCGTCGCCGAGCGTGGCAACCGCGTGACCGGTGCGTGCGTAGACGAATACCTGGCCGCGCGAGTTCGTGGCGACGCCTGCCACCTCTCCGTACGAGGGGAGCGTCAGGACATCGGCGTTCGCGTCGTAATTGAGCTCGCGCACCGATTGGGCGAACGGCGCGGCGGTGACGGTGAGTGCGGTCGAGGCCACGATCAATCGAAGGATGCGCTTCATACGTGCCTCACTTTGCGGCAGACGTCGGCGCCTGCTGCGGGCGCAACAGGATCTTCTGCACGCGCCACGCTGTGATCTCGGCGACGTAGATCTCGTCGGGATTGCGGCAATCCATCTGGTGGATGCTGCTGAACTCCTTGAAGCCGTGTCCCGCCTTGCCAAACCGGCCGAGAACCTTGCCATCGAGCTCCATCTTGTAGACCTCGCCGGTCGTCGGCGCCTGGTCGAAGTTGTTGCCGGTCGGGAACGAATTGGAGCTGTAGAGATATTGATGCGGTCCCTGCGAGATGCAGACGGCCCACGGCGCGCCGACGGAGTCGTAGACGGCTTTCTGATTCAGGTCGTTGTCGAGGACAACGATGCGGGAGTTGCCGCGATCGGCGACATAGACGATGCCTGTCGCGTCGACCGCGATGGCGTGCGGCGTGCTGAATTGCAGCGGACCGTTCCCGCGCGTGCCGGCCGACTTGATGAACCGGCCGTTCTTGTCGTACTTCACGACGCGTGAGTCGCCGTAGCCGTCGGAGACGAAGATGTTGCCCTGCGGATCCCAGGCGACGTCGGTCTGGCGATGAAACGAGTACGGCCGGTTTGCCCCCGAGTACTGTCCTCCGCCCGGCGACTGCGCCAGCTGGTCGAGCGGATCCGGGCGCTTGCCGAGCACCATCAGCAGTTTTCCGTCGGGGCTGAACTTCTGGATGACGTTGGTGCCCTCGTCGACGGCCCAGACGTTGTCGTCTTTGTCGACACGCACCGCGTGCGCGAACGAGAAGCCGTAGCTGCCAACGGCGAACTCCTTCACGAACGCGCCGTTCTGATCGAACTCGAACAGCCGCGTTTCGCCGCTGCGCACGTACACGAACACGTGGCCTTTCGAGTTCGTGGCAACGCCCACGCCTTCGCCCATGTAGAGGCCGGCAGGCATCTTGAAGAAGTTCGCGACCGATTCGAACCGAATCTCCGGCGTCGTGGCTTTCGCCTTGGCCGGTGCGCCGCCGCCCTGGGCAACGGCCGCTCCGGCGCCGGCGAGCCACGCGACAACGATGAACGTCATTGACCGTCGCATCATGTCCTCCCGTGCCTTCAGCTCTCGTTATCGACTCGCATGTTCACCGGGCAACGCGAACACGACGATCGTCGGCGAGCCCGGGTTTCTCTCGGTCCAAAAGTTCGACGGACTGCCTGATGCGACCGCGATGTACTGCCGCCCACCCGTCGAGTAGGTCACGACGCCGCCGCCGATCGGACCGCCGGTGTTGAAGCGGTAGAGCACGTCGCCGTTTCGCGCGTCGAAGACGACGAAGTCTCCCGTGAGCTCGCCCGTCAGCACGAGATTCCCCGCCGTCGTCGTCACCGCCGCCACCATCGGGCGCGGCGATCGATACTTCCATCTCACCGCCCCTGTCGACGCGTCGACCGCCGTCAGCCAACCCTGCGCCTTCGACGGCGGATCGAGATCCGTTTTCCCGCCCATGTAGTTCCGGCCCGGGATGTAGCGCACCTGCTCGAAGGACGAGAATGTCGTGCACCAATCGACTGCCGGCGCGTAGAGCGCGTTGGTGCCGGCGTTGTACGCGGGACCGTTCCACTGACTGCCGCCGAGGACGCCGGGACAGGCGCGCAGCGGCGAAAACGACACCGGGATATCCGCGTTCTCACGAGTCGTGATGGCGGTCTCGTACAGCACGCGATGCGAGTCGCGATCGATCGCGCGCAGCATCCCGTCTTTGCCGGCGGTGGTGATCACCCGCCGTGGCGCGCCGTTCACGGTCGTGCTGAACATCGGCGCCGAGTGGGTCACGTCCCAGTCATGAGAGTCGTTCGGCACCAGTTGACGATGCCACCGCAATTTGCCGGTGCGCACGTCGAGCACGATCAACGAGTTGGTGTAGAGGTTGTCGCCCTGACGGAGATGGACCGGCAGATCGGGCGCCGGATTAGTGGCGGCGACGTGCATGTCCCCCGTTTCCGTATCGATCGCGAACGTCGTCCAGACCGACCCGCCGCCGACCGGAATCCCTTTCGGGTTCTTCCACGTCTCGGAGCCCGGCTCTCCGGGCTTCGGGACGGTGTTGAAACGCCACACGGGCGATCCGTCGGTGGCGCGGAACGCGCCGACCCAGCCTTGAAGATTGTTCTCGCTGCCGGCGGGACCGATGAGCACGAGATCCTCGAACATCACCGGCGCCATCGTGAACGTTTCACCCTCGGCCACCGTCGCCACGTGTCGCGCCCAGAGGAGCGCGCCGGTTTCCGAATTGAGCGCCACGAGATACCCGTCGGGCGTGCCACGCACGACGCGGCCGTCCTTGATTCCGACGCCGCGATTGCGCGCCCAGCCGCCCGTGTCCTTGGGCTCCCAGATGTGACGCCACTTGGTGCGGCACGTCGCGGCGTCGAGCGCCACCGTGGCCGTCATCGTCGTGACGTACATCGTGCCGCTGTACACGATCGGACCGGTCTGAAAGTTGTCGCGTTCGCCCATCTGGAACATGCACGCTGGCGCGAGACGCGCGGCATTGCTGGCGTCGATGTCCTTCAGCGGCGAGAACCGCGTGCCGGCGTAGTCGTGGCTGTGGAAGAGCCAATCGGTGGAACTCGCCGCCGCGCTCAACGTCGCCTGATCGGGTCCGCTGGCCGCGGGTCCGCTGCCCGCGGCGCCGGGGAGAAATACCGGCGGCTGCGCCGGGGAGGTGGCCGCGCGAGCAGTCGGCTGCGCTGACGTCGTAAATCGCGCGTTTTTCAGCTCCGCGGATTCAGCCGCGAGCGGCGTCGCGCCTGGAGCGAATCCGTTCGCGTTCAGGATGTACGCAAACACCGCGGCGTGATCGCTCGCCGACAACGCGCTCGACGCCCGAGGCGGCATCGTCGTGCGGAGGACGAAGAACAGATCGTCGAGCGTGACCTGTGGATTGCTCCAGGCGGCGGCCAATCGGGGGCCGGTGAGCGACGGCGCGCTGCCGCCGGTCAAGTCGGCGCCGTGACACGACGCGCACGACTGGCGATAGATCGCTGCCCCGCTGGTTGCCTGCGCGTCGGTGAAGAGACCGGCAGGTCTGGATGGTGCCTGCCCGGCGCTGTCGATTCGCGTGCCGCTGGCGCAGACCAGAGCGGCGACCAGCGCCGTGCCAGCGATCGACGCTCGGGGTCTCGGAAGCATGACGGCGGGGATTATACGCCCCGCGTCACTCTACCGGCCGGCCGCCTTTCGGCCCACGTCAACGGTCTTGAACCCGGCGTCGCCCCAGTTCATCACGAATACGCTGAAGCCCTGCTTCATCCGGAGCTCGATGTCGTTGACGTTCGCGGGAAAGCCACACGGCACGTGGAACTCTTTGCACGCAGACAGCACCTGCTGAATCGCGTGTTCCCACCCGGCTGTATCGAGGACACGCTCGCCCGCGGCGTTGGTGGTCGAGAACACGCCGCGCAGCGTGCCGGCGCCGGGCCACAGCACGCCGATCCCCTTGACTGCCGCGATCTCGCGGACGTGCGCCAGGCCTTCCTTGCTCTCGACGATGGTCCAGTTGATCAGCTCGCCGTCGGGGTTCAGCGGCCAGAGATCGGACTTCTGCCTGTATTGATCCGCGGTCATGTTCCAGTGCGCGGCGGCGGTGCCGATGTCGTCTGGGCGCGTGCCGCCCTTCGACTTGAAGCGCATGGCGGCGATCCCCTGGCGCACTTCTTCCGCGCTTTCGGTTTCGACGAACATCAGGCCGGCCGCGCCGAGGTTCAGTTCGCGACTGATGTTCTCGACGGCTTTCGATCGGTCCGGATCGATCTTGGGTATTTTGAGGATCATCGGCCGCGTCACGCCAAACGCCGGCGGGCGGCCCGGTCCGGCGGTCTCGTCCATCGCCTTGAAGAACTCGGCGACGGCCGGATAGCCGCGCTCGAGCCCGTTTTCGAGGCTGCCGCTGAACAGGAAGTCGGCCTGCTGATACGCCAGCGCGTCCCTGGCGAGATCGATCGCGGGACGGGCCATCGCCGGCTCGCCGCGGCGTCCGCCGTTGCTGGGCGCGTAGACGCCGAACACTGGCTTGTTCTGCTCGAGCAGGGCGATGACGGGATTGAGTCGCCTGTGCGGCGGCGCCTGGCCGACCGCCACCCCGGTCGCGACGGCGAGGACACTCCCAACAATCGAAAGAACAGCCAGGCGCATGGGCCCTCCGGGGTGGATTATATGCAAGGCGGAATAGGGTTCTGAGGTTCTAAGGTTCTAGAACTTTAGAACTTTAGAACTTTAGAACTCTAGAACCCTATTCTTCCCGCAGCGACACCAACGGATCGACCCGCGACGCGCGCAGCGCCGGCACGGCGCACGCCGCCAGCGCGACAACGGTCAACACCACCGCGACAGCGGCGAACGTCGCCGGGTCGTTGACGGGAACGCCGAAGACGAGATTGCTCAGCACCTGACTGACCGCGACGGCGGTGACCAGGCCCGCCCCGATTCCCGCCACGCCCATCGTCATCCCCTCCCGAATGACCAGCCGCAGCACACGCCGCCGCGGGGCGCCGAGCGCGAGGCGCAGGCCGATCTCGCGCGTCCGCTGGCTGACCGTGTACGCGAGCACTCCATACGTGCCGACGGCGGCGATCAGCAGCGCGACGCCGGCAAACACCGCCAGCAGGATCGCGTTGAGCCGCGGCTGGGCTGCGGTGTTCGAGACCCACTGATCCATCGTGCGCATGGTCGCCAGCGGCAGCTCCGAATCGATCTGACGCAGTCTCTGACGGATGGTCGGCAGCACCGTCTCGGGTCCGCCATCCATCCGGACGACGACATCCATCACCGGCAACAGGCGCGCGCCGCTCGCGAAATACATGGCCGGCGATTCGCGGACGAGGGCTGTGCTCCTCACGTCGCCCACCACGCCAACCACCGTCCACGACCGTGCGTCGGCGCGAGCCGGCCTGATGACGCGGCCGATCGGATCATCACTGCCCCAGAACTTCTGCGCGGTCGCCTGACTCACGATGATCACCGGTGGCGCCGTCGCAACGTCCGCGTCGCTGAAATCGCGGCCGCGCAGCAAGGGGATCTCCATCGTACGGAAGAATCCTGGACTGACGATTCGCCAGTCGATCGGAATCGCCGTCTCGGGAGGTACCACCGACTTTCCGACGGTAACGACAGGCGTCCTCGTATAGGCCCCCGCCCCAAACGGAATGCCGCTGGACACACCAGCCGCGCGGATGCCCGGCACCGTTCGCAGCGACTCGAGGAGCTCCCGGTAGAACGCCGCGCCTTTCGGCTCGGGATACTTGCCCGGCGGCAGCGACAGCTGAAACGTCAGCAGATCCGCAGGACGGAAGCCGAGCTTGACCCGCTGCAGCTCGAACAGCGTCTGGACCAGCAGACCGGCGGCGACGAGCAGCACAGTCGCGAGCGCGAGCTCCGCCGCCGCGAGGCCGTTGCGAAGGCGTGGTCGCGAACTTTCCGTGGACCGTGCGGCCTGCTTCAGCAACGCATTCAGGTCGGCCTTCGCCGCGTGGCACGCCGGCGCGATGCCGAAGAGCGCGCCCGTGAGCACCGTGATGCCGAAAGCAAACAACAGAACGACCGCGTCGACGCCGACGTCCGGGATCGGCAGAAGGTTCGGCGGCAGGACCGCGTTGATGCCGCGAACCGCCCACACCGCGCCGACCATACCGACCACACCGCCGACGAGCGACAGCGCGAGGCTTTCGACGAGCAGCTGCCGCAGCAGTCGCGGCTGGCTGGCGCCCATCGCCGTGCGGACCGCAATCTCCTTCTGTCGCGCGGACGCGCGGGCGAGCAGCAGGTTCGCGATGTTCGCGCACGCGATGAGAAGCACGCATGCGACGGCGCCGAGCAGCACGAGCAGAGCCGTGCGAAGCTGCACACCGACGAACGCGTCGGTCATCGTCTGGAGGTGAATGCCCCAGTCCTTCACGTCGGGATACTGCTGTCCCACGCGCGCGGCAATCGTGTCCATCTCGGCCTGGGCCTGCGGCAGCGTGACGCCTGGCTTGAGGCGGCCGAAGACGCTGATCACGTGGTTCAGCCGGTTCTCGCGGCCGGGATCGATGGTTAGTGGCGTCCAGATGTCGCCGCCGGTCAGCAATCCGAGGGGCGAGGGCGCTATGCCAATAACCGTGTGGTCGAGGCCGTTCAGCGTGAGAACCGTCCCGACGAGCGAGGCGTCCGCGCCGAAGCGGCGCCGCCAGAGGCCTTCGCTGATCATCGCGACCGGAGCGCGGCCCGGCTGGTTTTCGTCGTCGCGAAAGCCGCGGCCGACGAGCGGCTGGACACGAAGCACCGTCAGCAACGACGGGCTGATCCGGTTGCCCGTGAACTGCTCGGGCTCGCCTTGCCCGCTCATGTTGAACGACGAGAAGGCGACTGCGCCCAACTGTTCGAACGTCTGCGTTTGTTCGGTCCACGACAGGTAGTTCAGCAGCGACGCGCTGAAATTCACCAGGTTCAGCTTGTCGTTCTTTTCGTTCACCTGCACGAGGCGCTGCGGCTCCGCAAACGGCAGCGGCCGCAGCATCACCGCGTAGACGAAGCTGAACATCGCGGTGTTGGCGGCGATGCCGAGCGCGACGGTCAGCACGACGGCCGCTGTGAACGCGGGCGCCCTCCACATCATTCGAACTGTGTAGCGAAGATCCTGCAGCAGCACGTTGAGATGCTCCTTTGGGGCAGTCAGGAACACGTCGGCGAGCAGATCGATCCACAGCCGCGGCACGGGCTCGGCGCGCCAGCCGTCGCGGAAGGCCTGCAGCATTTCACGCGCGTATTGATCGCGGAACTCCGCGGGATAGCAGCGCAGCAAACCTCGATAGAAACGCTCCCGCCAGCGCATCGCGTCACACCGTCTTGGGAGCGAGCCCGGAGGCACGGGCCTGTCGCAGCAGTTTGGCGAGGCGGGACGCTTCCTCGATCGCCGCCTTGCGTCCGCGCGGGGTGATCCGGTAGTAGCGCCGCCGGACGTCGTCGTGCTCGGGGTCGGGGCGCTCGTCGAGCTCCTCGATCAGCCCGTCATGCAGCAGCCGCTTGATCGATCCGTAGAGGGTTCCGGGACCCAGACGGAGCTGGCCGTCCGTGCGCGTGTGGACGTCCTGCATGATCGCGTAGCCGTGGCGCTCCTGATCGGCGAGCGAGACGAGGATGTGGAAAACCGCCAGCGGCAGCGACCGACCCGTGGGCACGGGCCGACTGTATCACAATCTGATATATCTGCCTTCGTCAGAGTACGCGCGGTCTGTCGAAGCGCAGGCCTTGGGTGGAGAGCGTTTCAGAATTGAACGTAGCGCAGCCCTTCAGGGCTGCCGGCGGCCGCGGGCAGGCCTAAAGGCCTGCGCTACGAGAGGCCGCCGTGAATTCTGAAACGCCTTTCAAAGGGCTGCGCTAGGTCCGCGCGTCGTCGGCCCACTCGCCGCGGCGCATCAGCGGCTCCGCGCCGCCGCCGGCGGCGATCCCGTCGACGTCGAGGTCGCCCGATCCGATCATGAAATCGACGTGGATGGCGCTGCGATTACCGCCCGCCTCCTCGAATTGCTCGTCGGTCATGGCATCGGAGCCGGTGAGCGTGAACTTGTACGCCGTCCCCAGCGCGACGTGGCTGGCGGCGTTCTCGTCGAAGAGCGTGTTGTAGAAGAGGCGGCCCGACTGCGCGATCGGCGAGCCATGCGGGACCAGGGCGACCTCGCCGAGGCGTCCCGCCGCGGCGTCGGTGTCGACGAGTTGACGCAGCACCGATTCGCCGCGTCCGGCTTTCAAGTCGACGACGCGGCCGTCCGCAAAGGTCAAACTGAAGTCCTCGATCAGCGTGCCGCTGTAGCTGAGAGGTTTGGTGGCACGGACGGTGCCGCTGACGCGATGCCGATCCGCGATCGTGAACACTTCCTCGGTCGGCAGGTTCGCGACGAACCGGATGTTGTTACGGCTCGTCGACGCACCGCTCACCCACAGGTGCGCCGCCGGCAACCCGACGGTCAAGTCGGTCCCGGCGCCCGTAAAACGCAGCGCGCTGTACCGCTTCCGATTCAAGAAGTCGCTGCGTGCCGCCAGCGCGTCGATGTGCTGCTGCCAGGCGGACACCGGATCGGGCCGATCGAGACGGCACAGGCGCTCGATGCTGCCGCGCAGCAACTCGAACCGCTGCTCCGCAGGCTCGTTTGGAAACACTTTCGCCGCCCACGCCTCGCCGGCCGTCGCGATCACCGACCAGTTGGTGTGGTTGCGGGAGATGAGCTCCCGAAACGGGATCATGCTCCGAGAAGTCGCCTGCTGGAGCGCACCGGCCAGATCGGTCGACTCGTGCTGCAGCAGATCGGGGTCGTTGGCGTAGATCGACAGGACGGCGTGACCGGCCTGCGCATGTTCGGCGAGCGCTTTGGGCAGCCAGGCGGAGAACTGACCGAACGAGTCGCGGGGCGCGTGGCCGAACCGCGCGAGCTGCAGCGACTCGTCGCCCCAAATCGCTTCGACCAGTTCGGCGCCGGCACGATAGGCGCTGGCCGCGATGTGTCGGACGAGCGGCGCCGCTTCGAGCGACACGCCACCGTTCATGAGCGGCCCGATGATCAGCAGCCGCTGTCCGGGCTGCAGATTGAGGGCGACACGGACCGCGAGCTCGCCGTACCGTTCAAGCTTCTTGTCGGGAGCGACCGGAATCGTCACCGGCATAAACACATGAGGATAACTGAATTCCTTCCCGCATCAAATCCTCAGCTGCTCAGGTTGGCTCGGAAAGCCGGCTCAGGAGTGTTGGTGACGTCCACGGTCGCACGCTAGCAGCCTGCGCCTACGCGGCAGGCGCCGACCGTCGATCGGAGGGCGATGCCGCGAGCGGGGCAGCGCTCAGCACGACACGCACTTGTGGTTGTTCTTGGCGCCCAGCTTCTCGAGCAGGGCCAGCGCCTCCGGCCACGGCTGGATGCGCTGCACCGGCCCATTCGCCATGTCTGCGGTCGTCTTGCCTTCGCGGTTGACGGCCTTGACGTCGGCGCCTTTCGACACGAGATACTGAATCATCGCGACGTCGCCGCGCGCCGCGGCGTTGTGCAGCGCCGTGTTGCCTTCGTGATCCTTCGCGTTGACGTCGGCGTGCAGCTCTTCCACCAGGTATTTGACCGCGGCGAGCATCCCGCCGGGCGCGAAGCGGTGCGAATTGGCGGCGAACCCTTCGCCATACCCCGATCCGGCGGCCGCGACCAGCGGCGGCACGCCCGGGCCACCCACCGGAACCGGCGGCGTCGTCGCCACATCCCGGACGTCGCGTTCGACGTCCGCGGTGCGCGGGCGTCCGGCGCCCTTCATCGAGGGGATGGTTGGATCCGCGCCTCGAGCGACCAGCAGCTTCATGGCGTCGACGTCGCTGGCATAGGCAGCGCGCCAGAAGGCGGTGGCGCCGATTTCATCGACGCCCGACAGGTCGAAGCTATAGCCGGAGTACCAAACCTTCTTCTTCAGGCGCGCGTTGGGATCGGCGCCCTTGTCGAGCAGCGCGGTCATCAGATCGAGATAGCCGACCTTCTGATTGACGTAAGCGCGCGGCTGGGGATACAGCGACTTGGGCGCCCACTCGCAGTTGACGACGGCATAGAGCGGTGTGGCGCCGTTGTCTTCGGCCAGGTTCGCGTTCGCGCCGTGATCGAGCAGGTACTTCGCCAGATCGAAGTGACCGTTGAGCGTCGCGGCCAGCAGCGGGCTGGCCTTATCGCCGGCGCTGACCTGATTAACGTCCACGCCGGCGGCAATCAGCGCCTGCGCCGATTCCATGTATCCCTGGCGAGCGGCGAACAGCAGCGGTGTCATGCCGCCTTGCGTCGACACGAGCTCGTTCAGCTGATACTGCCGGTCGATGCCGGCCTTGCCCATGCCACGGCCGCCGGGGAAATTGCGTCCGGCCTGCGGGTTCGGCTGACTCTGGCCGAGACCCGCGGCTGCCTGCGCCGCGGTTTGGCCGGGCGCGGGAGGCGGCGCCGGATTGCCGAAGAGGATGCCGCCAAACGAGCTGCGATCGATGGCGTTGAGGTCGACGATTTTCGTCGCCGCCCTCAGATCGGCGCCCTGCTTCGCCAGGAAGCTGATGACTTCCGCGCGGTCCGACGCCGCGGCGAACATCGCGGCGTTCAGGCCGCGCACCGGCTCGACGGCCATGATGTCGGCGCCGTGATTGACGAGCGCGTGCACTGCTTCGACGGAACCGGACGCCGCGGCGAGCATCAGCGCCGTCGTACCGTTCGACGTCTTGCTGTTCACGTCAGCGCCGGCCTTGATAAGCGGTTCCAGGACCGCCGCATTGCCGCTCCTGGCCGCGAGAATCAGCGGTGTGTAGTCACCGAGGCGCGTTTTCGCGCGGACGTTGGCGCCGGCATAGAGCAGCGTCGTGGCCAGTTCGGCGTCGTTCTTCATGGCCGCCCAATGCAGCGCCGTCATGCCGTCGCCCTGGGCGCCGTTGACGTCGGCAGCCTGCTTCAGCAGCGTCTTCACCGCATCGCGATCGCCCTGCATCGCCGCGTCGGCGACCGGCGCGGCCGCGGCGGCATACAGCCACGCAGACATTGCGAGCGCACCGCCGACCACTATCGCCAGTCTGTTACGCATATGACGTCGTTCTCCGGCTCGCGACTCTGAAAGGGTCGCGCTACGTACCTAGCCCCTAGCCCCCAGCCCCTACTTGGCGGCGACCTCGGTGGTTGCCGCCGGAGCCGCGCTATTGAGATCCATCGGCGCCGTGCTGTCGCCGAAACTCCCCACATCGTCGAATCCGATCTTCTGCAGAACGCCGAGCATCGCGTTGGCGAGCGGCGTTCCGTCTGCGGCCCGGACGTGCACGCCACCCTTCAGCGCGCCGCCGGCATGCCCGGCGAGGAAGAACGGCACCCGCTTGTGGTTGTGGAGGTTCGAATCGCCCATCGGCGAGCCGTACATCACCAGCGTGTTCTCGAGCAGGTTGCTGTCGCCTTCCGGCGTGTTCTTCAGCTTCTCGAGGAAATACGGAATCATGCTGACGTGGTAGGTGTTGATGGTCTGGAAATCGACAATCCGCTCCTCGCGCTCGCCGTGGTGCGACGAGGAGTGGAACGCACCCCTGAATCCGCTTTCCGGATACGTGCGGTTCGAGGCGTCGCGGCCCAGCTTGAATGAGAATACCCGCGTCAGATCGGACGCGAACGCCAGCGCCTGCAGATCGAACATCAGCTTGACATGCTCCGAGAACGAATCGGGCACGCCGATCGGGGCGCCAGGAAGATCGCGTGGCTCGCCGCTGCTGTTGTACTTCTCGACTTTCTGGATTCGGCGTTCGATCTCGCGGACGTTCTCGAGGTAGTCGTTCAAGCGGGCGCGGTCCCCGGCGCCGAGATCTTTCTGCAGCCGGGCGACCGATCCGGTCAACCAGTCGAGCAGGCTGCGGTCCTCGACACGCCGCTCGCGGCGCTCGCCCGGCGTCGCCCCGACGCCGAACAATTGATCGAAGATGACGCGCGGATCGCGCACCATCGGCAGCGGCTGTTTCGGCGACGACCAACTGATCGAATCGGTGTAGGTGCACGAGTAGCCGTACGAGCAGCCGCCCGACTGGTCCACGTTCTCGACGCACAGCTGCATGGACGGGATCGGCGTGTCCTGCCCGAACCGCTGGGCGTACATCTGATCGAGCGACGTGCCGACGTAGACGTCCGAACCCTGCGTCTGCTTCGGATGCATCTGGGTCAGGAACACCGCGCTGGATCGGAAGTGGTCGCCGCCGATCTCCGGGGCGGTGAAGGCCTCGGCGTTGCGGACGTCGGTGTTGCTGACAATCGTCAGGTGATCGCGAAACGGCTCGAGCGACTTGAGGCTGGTTCCGCTCAGGTCGAAGTCGCGTCCGACACCGGCCGGCGCCCACAGGTTTTTCTTGATGCCATACGCCGCGCTGCCGGCGGCGCCGTGGACCATCTCGACGCAGACGAGCCGGATCTTCCGTCCGGTCGTCGCGCCGAAGGCCTTGACCGGCGCCATCGCCTCGAGCAGCGGCAACCCCATCGTCACGCCGATCCCTTTGAGGACGGTGCGGCGCGACAGGTGTTTCTGCGTGATGAACATCGTGTGATCTCCTCGCACCTCGCGACCAAAGGGTCGCGCTACTGTACCTAGCCCCTAGCCCCCAGCCCCGTCGCCCTAGCGCCCGTCGACGTCTGTGTTCAACGGCTTGGGCGCTTCCGGTTTCGCCATCCGGAACGCCGCGCTGTTGACGATGCCGAGAACGTAGGACGAGAACCGGTTGTCGTTCTTCGCGGCGCCGTTGACGATGGCGCGCACCGCCGGCATGTCGGTGTATTCGACGCGGCGGCCGATGGCGTACGTCAGCAGATTCTCCGCAAAGCTGCGCAGCACCATGTCCTGGTGCCGCAGCAGCGCCTCGCGCAGGCCCGCCGGACCGTCGATTTTCGTCCCGTCGTAGAGATCGCCGACGACATCGACCGGCACCTCGTTGTCCTTGATGCGCCAGGCGCCGGTGACGTCGAAGTTGTCGAGCGCGAGCCCCAGCGGGTCGATGAAGCGGTGACAGCCGGCGCAGGTCGGATTCTTCCGGTGCTCTTCCATGCGCTGGCGCGTGCTCAGCATCTTGCCGCCCTCGGTCGCCTTGACCGAGTCGTCGAGCGCCGGGACGTTCGGCGGCGGCGCGGGCGGCGGCGTTCCGAAGAGGACGTCCATCACCCACTTGCCTCGCAGCACCGGCGACGTCCGATCCGCGACCGACGTCAACGTGAGGATGCTGCCCTGGCCGAGCAGGCCGCGGCGGTAGTCGGGCACCTGCACGCGCCGGAACGCGTTGCCGGTGACGTTCGGAAGACCGTAGTGCTTGGCGAGCCGCTCGTTGACGAACGAGTAATCGGCGTTGATCAGGTCGAGCACGCTGCGATCCTCGCGCACGATGCTGTCGAAGAACAGCGTCGTCTCCTTGGTCATCGCCTGCGCGAGCGTGTCGTCGTACTGCGGGTACAGGAGATAGTCCGGAAAGATCTTCTCGAGGTCCTGGAGCCGGAGCCACTGGCTGGCGAACCGCGTCGACAGCGAATCAGACCGCTTGTCGGCCAGCATCCGCCGGACCTGCTTCTCGACGACGAGCGGCTGCCGCAGCGTGCCGGCGCCGGCGGCCTTGATCAGTTCCGCGTCAGGACCCCTGCCCCACAGGAAAAACGACAGCCGCGTCGCCAGATCCTGGTCGCTGATGCGGTATGCGCCCGCGGTCTTCACCACGGCGGGCGACGTCGCCGGCCGCTCGAGCCTGAACAGGAAGTGCGGACTGACCAGAATCGACTGGAGCGCCAGCCGGATGCCGCTCTCGAAATCGCCGGTCTTGCGGCCGCGCTGAAAGAACTCGATGGCGTCCTGGATATCCTCCGCGCCGGCTTCGCCGCGATACGCCTGCGTGGTGAGGTTCCTGACGATCTGAGCGGCGCACGTCTCTTCATCGGTCGCGGTGACGGGGCGGCAGGTAAAGATCCGGCGGCGGCTCGGCGTCTCCGACACACCGGTCACCACCGACGGTCCGACGACGGTGACGTCGCGCATGTGTGGCAGCGCGGTCACGCCATAGCTGATGTTCACGTCGGCCAGTGTGTTCTCGAGCGGGGCGACCAGATCGTCCACCGGCCCATCGAGCCGCTGGACGAAGGCGACCGAGATCCGCTTCGGTCCCGCCTTGATGTGGATCGGCGGCGTGCGGATTTCGAGGCCGTTCTGCCCTTTGTTCTGGCCGAAGTCCGTCTCGCTCATCGCGGGACTGACGTCGAGCAGCGCGACGCGCTCGCCGTCCACCGACACGTCCACCTGCTCGGTGATGCCCATCGTCAGCATCGAGTAGCGGCCGTAGATGCCGCCGAGCGGCTCGTTGTGCATCGACGCGCGGATCACGTACTCGCCGTCGGCCGGGAAGACGTGCACCGTGGAAATGCCGCCGCGCGTGCCCATCGGCGCGCCGTCCACGTGCCGCATCTGCGACTGCGTGCGCCCGATCTTGTAGGTGACCGACGTCGGGCTCGCGTTGCGATCGCCGACGGCGAGCCGGCTGATCTGGCTCGCCGCGCGAAGGTACCCCTCCATCAGCGTCGGCGAGAAGTTCTGTACGTCGGAAATGTTGTCGAAGCCGCTGCTCAGCGTGTCGGGCGGCAGGAACGAGTTCACGTCGACGTCGATACCGAGCAGGTCGCGCACGGCGCGCGCGTACTCGGCGCGGTTCAATCGCTGGAACGGCCGCCACCCCGGGTTCGGATTCGACGCCGCGGCCTTGTCGATCCGCGATTCGAACGAGTCCACCAGCGCGCGCACCGCGTCCGCCTCGGGGTGCCGCGCGGTTGGCGGCGGCATCATGCCCGCCCGAAGCTTCCGGATCATCTTCTCAGCGGTCTCGGCGTTCTTCTCGACCTTTGCCGCGTCGAACCCCGCCAGGACGAGCCCCCCAGCCTTGCCGCGTTCGCTGTGGCAACCCGAGCAGTATTGCGCGACGAGCTTGTTCTGGGCCTCGATCGAAGGCCCCGAGGTGTCCGGACCGGACCGAACGTGCGACGCCGCCATCTTGACCGGCGTCTTGGCCGCCCCCGCTCGAGCCTGGGGGGCTTGCGCGGTCGCTGCAACGCCCAGAAGTCCCGCGGCTGCAACCGCCAAGGCGACATTCCGCATGATCGAAAAGTATAGGGCCCTCGAGGGAGGGAGTCAGGCCTTTTGTCGTCTCACTTTGTCACGGATTGTCATGTATTGGTCCAAGGTCAGCTGCCGGCAAAGTCGCACCGCCCGCACGTGTTACAGCGGATTTACGAGCGTTTTGGGCTAGGGTGATTGGCGTTCCGGAGGGGACAGCGATCGGGCGAGCACGTTGAACGACGATCGGTACGAGCGGGCGCCGTGCGACCCGTCCGGCCGCGTCAGTGCGCAGCGCGAGCTGCTCGAGTGATACACCTCGAAGCCGCACGCGCACGATCTCCCACTTGGCGGCGCCTAGCGGCCGCCTGGCGTCTCATGCAGCCCTGTGCTGTCGCGCCGCCGGCTGGCGAACGCTCGCGCGCCGACCGCCGAGTCCGAGGGCGCGCCGCAAGTAGACGCCGTTGCGGTACCGCAGCACGTCCGCGTGAATGAGGTTCGTCATGGCCGCATGGCAGACGTCGTGCGGCAGGCTCCACAGCCGCACGGCTTGTGGGAACGTCAGCTTCAGCATCGGCCATTCGTCGAAATCGACCTGGATCCGCCGCTGTGCGTCGAGGAGATCGGCTGCGGTCATCTGAGCTCTCCTCCGCTGATACGGGAGGATGCCCTATCCGCGTGTCGATGGCGTGTCGGCGCGCCGCCAGGAATGTAAATTCTAGAGTACCCGAATCAGGTCGCTTCTGGTGATGATGAACGTCTTGTCGGTCTTGAAATCCCGGACGAGCACCGCTGGGTTCTGCGGCGTGATCATCGTCGACAGCAGATCGACCGGCGTCGAGACGTCCACGAATGGGAACGCGGGCTGCATGATCGATTCGACCGGCTGCGCCCTCACGCTGGTATCGCGCACGAGCGCGTTGTAGAGCTGGGTTTCGTTCAGCGAGCCGACAAGCCGGTTGTCGCGCGTGATCGAGATCTGCGAGAAGTCGTGCTCGCTCATCAGGCGCACCGCGTGCTCGACCGGTTCCTCGGACTCGAGCGACTGCAGCTCGCCGGACAACCGCATCGACACGAGATCGCGCGCGGCCAGCCCGTGCTTCTCGATGAAGCCCATCTGGCGCATCCAGTCGTCGTTGAACATCTTCCCCAGATAGCGCGAGCCATGATCGTGGAAGATCACCACGATCAGGTCGTCCGGCTTGAAGTGATCCTTCAACTGGAGCAGTCCCGCCATCGCCGAGCCGGCGGAGTTGCCGGCGAAGATGCCTTCTTCGCGCGCGATCCGGCGCGTCATGATCGCGGCGTCCTTGTCGGTCACTTTTTCGAAGTGGTCGATGACGCTGAAATCGACGTTCTTCGGCAGGAAGTCTTCGCCGATGCCCTCGGTGATGTACGGATAGATCTCGTGCTTGTCGAAGATGCCGGTCTCTTTGTACTTCTTGAAGACCGAGCCGTAGGTGTCGATTCCCCAGACCTTGATCGCCGGATTCCGCTCCTTGAGGTAGCGCCCCACGCCTGACGCCGTCCCACCGGTCCCGACGCCGACCACCAGATGAGTGACCCGGCCGTCGGTCTGATCCCAGATTTCGGGACCGGTCTGCTCGTAGTGGGCCTGCGAGTTCGACAGGTTGTCGTACTGGTTCGCCTTCCAGGAATTCGGCACTTCCTTCTCGAGCCGCGACGAGACGGAGTAATACGAGCGCGGGTCCTCGGGATCGACGTTGGTGGGACAGACGATGACGTCGGCGCCGAAGGCCTTGAGAGCGTCCGCTTTTTCCTTGGACTGCTTGTCGGTCGTCGTGAAGATGCACTTGTAGCCCTTGACCACCGCGCCGATGGCGAGCCCCATGCCGGTGTTGCCGGACGTCCCCTCGATGATCGTGCCGCCGGGCTTGAGCAGGCCGGCGCGCTCGGCGTCCTCGATCATCTTGATCGCCATCCGGTCCTTGATGGAGTTGCCCGGGTTGAAGGTCTCGATCTTCGCGAGGACGGTGCCCTTGATCACGCCGCTCGTGATGCGGTTGATGCGCACCAGCGGCGTGTTCCCAATCGCGTCGAGGATGGTGTCGCAGATCTTCTTCACGAGCCCAGTCTATACCCCGACGATCGCCGCAGAAACCGCAGAACCCGCGGAAAAACTCTACGTGCTCCGCGAATTCTGCGTTTAACGTAAGGGGATGCCACGTCTCATCCAGGCGCCGGCCGTCGTCGGCGGCC
>Ga0207641_10000790_pt1 | contig 33822 bp, 30 predicted proteins | sample KBSSwiS62_FD_184306 | JGI IMG/M metagenome (GOLD analysis project Ga0207641, IMG submission 184306) | Switchgrass rhizosphere microbial communities from Kellogg Biological Station, Michigan, USA - KBS Switchgrass S6-2 (SPAdes) (version 2) | ecosystem: Host-associated > Plants > Roots >... | reverse complement strand
TTCCGGCCTCGCCAAACGCTTCCATAGGCGCGTCGGTGAAATCGTCGGCACGACCATCGACGAACCTGAAGTGCAGGTCGCACGGGCACAGTCGCTGGCGAACTACCGCTTCGTGACCCACAACAAATATTCAGGGCAGAACGAGGCGGTGGAGGGGACGTTCGACTTCATTCTCGACAACAATCCCACCAGTCCCTGCTGCTGCATCAGTCACCTCGCCGTACTGTTCGATTTCTACGCGGAGAAGTTGGCTGATGGTGGTCAGATCGTCACCGACCGGCAGGGCCTTGAATGGGTGCCCCACGGCAGTCCTGCGCGCTGGGGGTTCGATCTCGACGATCTGCGCGCGGTCAGCGCTGTCGCCGGGTTTTCGGTCTTCCCGATGACGAACAGTGTGTACGTGCTGGCTTACTCGGCGCCGCCCGCTCCGGGCCTGCGCTCCCGCGTGGCGAACCGGCTGCGGCGGGCCGCGAAGCTGCCCGGCAGGATCGTCAGGAACGGACCGCGCACGCTCGCCCGTTACGCGCGAAACTGGGCGAGGCGCATCGGCGCGAAGCGCTAGCCGATGAGACCGCTGCGACTGCCCAACCTGTTCATCGTCGGCGCCCCCAAGTGCGGGACCACGGCCTGGGCGGAATATCTCGGGAGCCATCCGGACATTTTCTTTCCCAGATACAAGGATCAATGCTTCTTCGCGCTCGACCTGCCGAACTTCCGGTTGACGCGCACCGACGCGAATTATGCCGAACTATTCAAAGAGAGCGGTGATGCCAGAGTGATCGGCGAGGCTTCGGCCATGTACCTATTCTCGACGGCTGCTGCAGCCGCCATCCGCGACCACGACCCAACCTCCAAAATCCTCATCTTCCTGCGCGAGCAGGAGGATTATCTACCCTCGCTTCACAATCAGTTCCTGCGGGAATTTGCCGAGGAGATCGAGGATTTCGAGACGGCGTGGCGACTGTCTGGGCGACGTGCGCCCGACACGATTCCGACGACATGCCTCGAGCCCCGGACGCTCGATTATGCGGCGATGGGCCGCTTCCGCGAGCAGGTCGAACGCTATTTCTCCGCTTTCCCGGCGGACCAGATTCGCGTGATCCGGTTCGCCGACTGGACCGCCGACCCGCGCAAAACCTATCTCGAAATTCTCGAGTTTCTTGGACTCGAAGACGACGGGCGTACGGCCTTTCCTCCGGTCAATTCGGGCCAAACCTATCGGTCGCGGGCGCTGGCACGACTGATCATGCGGCCGACAACCCTGGTTCGACGCCTTGCTCGTCTCATGAGGGCGCTTCCGTTCGGCCAACGGCTTTACCGAGCCGTTAGGAGCGCCGGGTTCCGATCGGCGCCCGGGTATCGGACCGACATCGATCCAGAACTGCGCCGCCAGATCCGACGCTATTACGCCGACGACAACAAGCTGCTGACGGATCGCCTCGCTGCGCTGAGACGCTCGGGCGCATAAAGCCGGAATGGCATCGACTCTGCCGAAACGCTGATTTAACGCAAATCATTGTAACAAAAGTGCTGAATCGCAAATGGTTATAACCCGGACCCCAAGGGTCAGCGTGGTCATGCCTGTCCACAACGCCCAGCCGTATCTCGATGCGGCGGTGGACAGCATCTTGCGTCAGACGTTTGATGACTTCGAATTCGTCATCCTCGACGACGCGTCGAGCGATGGCTCGACCGATCGTCTGCGTGAATGGGCGCGTCGCGATGCCCGGATCCGCCTGCTCGAAGAGAAGCGCAACCTGGGTCCAGCGAAGAGCTCCCAACGGGTCGCGCACGCTGCCGGCGCGCCGATCGTCGCGCGGATGGACGCGGACGATATCTCCTATCCCCAGCGCCTCGCCGATCAGCTCGGCGTGCTGGATCGCCACCCGACCGTGGGAGTGGTCGGTGGCCTGTTCGACATTATCGATCCCGACGGCCGCATCGTCCGCGGGCCGGAGCTGTGGCGCCTGCGCCAGCCGGCCTCCGTCCCGCCATTCGGGAATGGGCCGCTTACTTATCGGCGTGAAGTGTTCGACCGGGTCGGCGGCTATCGCGAGGAATGCGAGTTCTGGGAGGATAACGACCTGATCCTGCGCATGGCGGCGGTGACCAGGATCATGGTCCTGCCCTATTCGGTCTATCAGGTTCGCTTGGGCCGGGTCAGCAATCGCCTGTCGACCGAACAGCTCCGCGTCGAACGCGCCGTCGACCTGATGTACCGGGCGCGCGCGCGTCTCGAACAGGGCAAATCCTATGACGACCTGCTCTGTTCAGCCTTAAGCGACGACCGCAAGGTCAGCCCCCAGGTGTTCGTTTCGCTGGGTTCGATCACCTTGTGGGCAGGTGGGCGGCCACGGCTGTTCCGGAGGCTCCTGTCGCGCGGCGCGCTCGGGTTCGATCGCCGTACGCTCGCAGCGCTGATCTGGACGGCTTGGGGAGCGGTTGAGCCCCACAGCCTGCGCGCGTTTATCCGGTTGCTCCTGCTCGGACGAAAGCTGCGCGCGGACCTGGCAATGCCGGTCGAAGGACCGGTGTCTTGGCCGGCCCAACACAGTTCCACGCTCGAACCGGCCGCAGCGCCGCCATGCGCGGCGGATGCCGCTTACGCGGTCGAGCCCGCCGAAGTGCTATCGCCGGCGCCGCGACGGCGCGCGAAATAGAGACGGCCGCAGTCGCACGGCGAACAGCAGGATCGTCGGCAGCGTCATCGTCAACAGAATGTCCTTGGCGGATTCGCCGAACTGCATGGCCTTGTCCGGCCACTGCTCAACCCACAGGTCGACGCACTCGTTGAGCAGGGTCAGAACCAGCAGGATCAGCCACGGAGACCGGTCCGCGAGACTGCGCCGCAGGGCCAAGGCGACCACCAGCCAGGCAAGGACGCCAATCAGGACGTGAAGGCCGTCGCTGTTGACCACTGACGCATGCTCGATGAACATTTTCGCGTCGTACCAGGTCATCATCCCGCCGGTGACGGCGTGGCGGAGCTGTGCGAAGAATGCGTGCATCGGTGCGGGTTTGCCTGGCGCTTGCGGCTATGTCACGACGACGTGGCGGGGCGACCACAGGTCCGATTTCTCCGCGGCGCGTGCCGGCTTTTGCCGCACCAGCAGCGCCAGGCACAAAGCGAAACAGGCTCCGATTGCCGCGGTGCGCAGCGGGAAGTCGACCACGCTGTGGACCAGGATCGCGGCCGATGCGACGGCCGCCGCGCGGGCGAAAGGGTCCGGCTCGCGCTGACGCCAAGCGCGCCATGCAGCCCGACCCCACCACAACAAGAACAGTGCCAGCACGGCGAGTCCGGGCACGCCGGTCTCCAGCGCCAGTTCGAGATAATCATTGTGGGCATGGTTGACGTAGGTCGTCGGGTCGAGCCGGTCGTGATCTTCGTAAAGCGCGTACACGCGGCGGAATGTCCCGACGCCCGCGCCGAGCGGCATGAAGTCACGTGCCGCGTGGATCGACGTGGTGACGATTTCCTGGCGCGACGAAACAGAAGTCGCGGCGTTAGCCTGCAGCGCGCCGCGGCTGCTGAGCGGCGTGGTCGCGAGCCAGCCGACCGCGCCGATCAAGAGGATTGCCGCTGCTGATGCGAGCCAGCGGATCGCCCGGTTGCGGGCCGGCAGGACGATCGCCGCGCTTGCCATCAGCACCGGTACCGCGAGGCCATAGCCGGCCAGCGACCCATTGAGGGCGATGCCGACGGCGACGACCACAGCCGCCCCCACGATCAGGGCGACCACGGCCGAATAGCGCTGGACGTTGCGCCCCTTGGCCCCGGCCGACGCGAGGATCGCGGCGAGAAACGGTAAGCTGATGACCAAGAGAATCGCCATATGGTTGGCGTTGGCGAAGAAGCCGGTGGCGACGCCGTTGTTGGTGTCCTCGTAGAGGTACCACGCCGAGGTCAGCGGGTCCGGGCTGCTGATCTGTAGCGCGCCGAGCAGGATCCCGGCGACCGTCCCGGCAATGACGGCGATGACCAGCCACGGCGGGCGGCAGCCGAGCCTGATCGTCGAAGCCAGCATCGCCAGCGACGGGATCAACGCCAGCACCGCGGTCAGCGTATCGTAGGGCGCGACGGACAATGGCAGGCTTGGGGCGGGAATCCCGAGGACCTTGTAGCCGTCGGCCAGGAGGTGGCGCGGGCCGAGCGGTTCCCACAGCGCCGGCGACAACGGGATCAACTGCAGCGCGACCAGCGTAAGGCCGAGAATCACCAGCCCGAACAATTGCCGCTGTTGGCGGGGCAACCGCTCGCCGGCTGGCGTCAGCGCCGCCCAGGCGATCAGCGCAAGTCCGAACAGCTGCAGCAGCATGTTGGCCCAGATTCCCTGGCTGCTCCCGCCGAGGATCAGGCAGCAGAACAGATAGAAGGGGGGCGCGGCGTCGCGCAGCCGGCTAGCCACCGGACAGCACTCGCTTGAGATCGAACTCGCTGATCGTGACGTCGGCCTGCTGGGCCACTTCGGGCGCGCTGGCGGCGAGTTCGAGCGACTGGGCAGAGCAATCCGCCGGGACGTCGAACATAATGCCGGACGCGGCCTTTTTGGGATCGCTCAGGACGAGCGAAACCAGCTGCGCTTTTGAGTCGGCGCAGGTCAGCGTCCAGCTCAATGCGTTCGCCCGCGACGGCTCGCCGGAAATCCGCATCGACAGGCGATAGTGGCCCGGCTTGAGCAGCAGCAACTGCCGGGCGAGCACGCCATCTTCCTGCCCGTAGAAAATTGCGTGGAGGCGGCCGCCGGCTTGGCCTTCCGCGAGGCCGACGGTCGACGAGGTCAGGCTCCAGTTGAACGGCGGCGGTGCATCGCTGCCAGCGAAGGCCGGATCGAACACGGTCGTGTCGACGGCCGGGTGAACGTGCGCCGTCCGCGCCCAAACCCGAAAAGCGTCGTCATATTGTCCGGCATTGACCAAGGCTGGAATCAGTACCCCCGACCATTGCGGCGGCGTGACCGACGGGGTGGCAAGGCCGAGGATCAAATTGGCATTGCGGGGGTCAGAGGCGAGTGTTGACAGTGCCGCTTGCTCAAGCGCCGGATCGGACTTGAACAAGGATTGCAGCTGGGTGCGGTTGCGCGGATCCTTGGCATAAGTCGCAATGTAGGGCGCGAGACTGGTCACCCCGTTCGGCACCATCCGCGCGAGCACCGCGATCTCGCGCAGGCCGTGCGGTGCATCGCCGTCGCGGAAATATTGCTCGGCCAGGAAATAGCGCGCCGGGATCGAGCGGCCGTCGCGCAGCTTGGCAGCGACAAACGCCTGTTCGGCGACGCGCTGATTGCCGGCCAGCTGGGCCTGCACGCCCCTGACCAGGAACGGCTCGGGGGCGAGCGGCTCCTCCCTTGCACCTTGCCAGATCAGGTCGAAGGTCGACGGCGCGACCGCGGCCTTGTTCCGGGCGCTAAGTCCGATTTGGGTCAGGCCAAGCCACAATTTCGAAGCCGGATGCGCCGGCCATATGCGGGCCGCAAGCTGCGGCTTGGTCTCCGCATATTGCACCACCGCCGCATTCCGGACGACCTCGACGGCGGCAAGCAGCGCCGTTCCAAGCACCAGGATTGACCGTCCGATCAATTGCTGGCCCCTTGAATCGCGCTCAGCTGTCCGCGCCCTGCGGGATCATCAGGATTTCGGTCCGCTTGCTGTCGAGCTTACCGTAGCCATAGCCATAGCCATAGCCGTAACGCTTGTAGCCATAGCCGCCGCCGGAATCGATCGACTTGGTCAGCGTCGCCCCGACGATGTGAGCGCCCGTGGCTTCAATCCGGTTGAGCGCTTCAATCGCCGCCCGGGTGCGGGTCTTGCCGCTCTCAACGACGAACATCACGTGACCGGCCGAAGCCGCGAGAAGCGGCGCATCGGCCAGGCCCAGGGTCGGCGGGCCGTCGATGATGACGACGTCGAACTGCTCGGCCGCTTCGTTCAGGATCGCGCGGAATCGCCCGGTCGATAACAGATCGGCCGGGTTCGGCGGGATCGGCCCGCTGGGCAGCAGCTTGAGGTTCTCGTGCTGCGTCTCGACGACGTGGTGACCGATCCGCTCGTCGTTGGTGAGCAGTTTGGTCAGGCCGATCTTTTCCGAACTGGTCTTGAACGCCGGCTTGCGCAGGTCGGAGTCGATCAGCACGACATTCTTGCCCCGCCGGGCGAAATTCTGGGCCAGCGCGAGCGCGGTCGACGATTTGCCCTCACCCGGCTGGGTGCTGGTGACGAGCAGGATCTTGGGCATCCCGGATTCCGTGCTGAAGCGGAGCGCGGCGACCACCGCCGAATAGGCCTCCGACACGACCGAGGCGGGATTCTTGAGGTCCTCGACGAACGCGTCCTTGGCGCTAGTCTTGGGGACCGCGCCGACGCAAGCCAGGCCGAGCTTGTTGCGCACGTCCTCGCGCGTCTTGATCGTGTCGTTGAGAAATTCGAGACCGACCGCGGCGCCCATTCCGGCCAGCAATCCGCCGACAACGCCGAACAAAAGGTTCAACAGCAGATTAGGCTTGTACGGCGCGCCAGGGGCATCGGCCCGGTCGACGATCGACACCGGCGACGCGCCGATCCCGCCGGCGACGCCGATCTCTTTGTAGCGCTGGAGCAAGGCATCGTAGAGGCTGCGGTTCGTGTCCACTTCGCGTTGCAGGATATTATACTGGATGCTGCGCCCGCGGAGGTTGAGGACGTCCCCCTTCAAGCCCAAAACCTTTCCCCGCAGCGCATTTTCCGCGGATGCTGCCCCCCGATATTCCTGGAGCAAGCTGTTGTTGCGGCTCGAGGCCATTTGCGAACCTTCGGTCGCGATTTGCTTATCGAGCTCGGAAATCTGCGCCTTGAGGCTGATCATTTCCGGATGGTCGGGCTTCATGAACGTCAGCTTCTGCTGGTAGTCCGCCTGAAGCGCCGCACGCTGCGTGCGAAGTCCCTGGGTACTGGCCGTTACGTCGCTCGTGGGTCCGGTCGCGAGCGCTCCGCGATACGCACCCTCGGCCGCGACCCGGCGCGCGGTTGCGTCGGCAAGGGCCTTGTTGAGCGCGACCAGGGACTCGCCCTGAAGCGACCCGCCATCGCCTCCGGCCGGCTTGCCGTCCGCGCCCACCGCCGTGTTGATAATCCCTTGGGCCTGCGCATAAGCGACCAGCGAGCGCTCCGATCGTTCGAGGTCGGTCCGCGTCTTCGCAATCTGCCGCTCGAGGAATTTGCGGGCGTAGGCGGAGGCCTCGTAACGACGCTGGAGCGACGAATTGATGAAGCTTTCAGCAACGCCGTTGGCGACCTGCGCGGCCAGCTGCGGCGACCGGGAATCAAAACTGAACTTGATCAGCTGTCCTTCCTTCGGAACCTCCGCCTTGAGATTCTTCTGAACGACCGCCGCCGCGGTCTTGAGGCGCGTCGAAGCATCACCGGTTTGCGCGACGAAGCTGGGGTTGTTGCCGAGATTGAGGTCCTGAGCGGTGCGTTCGGCAACGCCCTTGCTATTGAGCAGTCCGACCTGCGTCGCGATGACGTCGTAGGGGTCTTGATTGACCTCGCGTTCCCGCGTCTGTTCGGACGACACTTCGACCGTCGGCGGATTGACTTCCAGAGTCACCCAGGCCCGATAAATCGGCGTCGTCAGCAGCGTAACGATGATCGCCGCAGCCACCCCGAGCGCGAGCGCGCCAAGAATCAGCCAGCGCCAGTGCTGGATGATCCTGAGGAAGGTCTGCAGGTCGAGAATGCTCGCGGTCGAATAAGTCCGGTGGCCGGGCTGGAATCCTTGCACCTGGGGGGGTGCGTAGGGGCCCAACGGCCACGGACCCTGGTTCGGCACTGCGATGCTATTGTTCATCGGAACTCGCCTTGGAGGTCAGCCATCACAAGGCCGTGAAAACCGAAAGGAGGGGGAAGCTCTGCAGGACCCGCTTGAACCCTTCCTTGATCGCGGAACCATCGACGACGATAATGTCTCCGGGATAGATTTGCGGATCCTGGAATTGGCCATGGCGAATGGCCGCAAGATCGAACGCGGCGGCCTTGCGTTGCCCACCAATGGTCCGGAACACCGCAACGCGGCGCGCATTCGCGTCCTCGCTGGTGCCGCCGGCCAGGGCCACCGCCTGCATCAGGCTGGTCGGTCCGGCAATCGGGAACGTCCCGGCCTGCTTGACCGCGCCGTCGACGGTGACCGAACGGCGGCTCGACGCCTTGATGCCGACGCTCACGTCCGGATTCTGGAAATATTTCTCGCCAAGCTTCTCGGTCAGGCGCTGATCGAGCTGCGCCGTGGTGAGGTTCGCCGCTTCGATCTCGCCGACCAGCGGCAACGAAATATGGCCGGTCAAATCGACCTGGTAATCGCCGGTCAGGTCCTGCGATTTGAAGACCTTGACGTTGACCGTATCCATCGGCGCGATGCGGTAGTCCGATCCGAGCGGGGCGACCGTCGGAGCGTCGGGGTTCCCGAGCGCGACATTGTACGGAATCGGTCCACCTGTTGAATCCGCGCACGCCCCCAAAAATAGGGTGGCAGCGATCACCGCGAACTTCAGGATCCGGGACCGGGAGAGCTCAATTCGCACCATTCACCTCGCCAAAAAACGCGCGTTTATCAGGGATACTCTCCGGCGCGGGCTGACTAGTATCCAATGCGAACCAAATCAATGCGCGGGTGTAACGGCGGTTCCAACAACCGTGGCCGTATCGAGATACCAGCGCTGGTCGTCCTCGATCGCCAGCGCGGTCAGCGTGCCGGTCCGATAGGCCCCGGTGTCGATGCCGATGCGATTGGGCCGCTCGTCGGTGCCGTTGGTAATCGTATGGCCGTGGACGACCACGAAGCCGTGATCGCTATCGTCGAGCAGGAACGGTTCGCGAATCCAGCGCAGGTCCGACTGGCGTTGCTGATCGAGCGCGACGCCGGGGCGGATGCCGGCGTGAACGAACAGATAATCGCCGAACCGGCACGTATCGGCGAAACTGCGCAGAAACTCGACGTGACCGGCGGGAATCGCCTGACGAATGCTGGCCAATGCCGTCTCTGGGGGTGCGCTTGCGATCGCCAACGGATCGGCGCCGTAGCTCTCGAGGCATTGCGCGCCGCCAAACTTGAGCCAGCCCGAAATCAGATCCGTCTCGCCCCTGACCAGCCGCAGCAATACCTCTTCGTGGTTGCCGAGCAGGAAAATCGGCCGAACCCCGTCGTGCCTGTAGGTGCGCAGCCGTTCAACCACCTGCGCCGAACTCGGTCCACGATCGATCAGATCGCCGAGGAAGGCGACCAGCACCTTGTCAGGACGCCGCGCCTCAAGGTCGCGGTGAATCTGGTCGAGCAATTGTTCGAGCAGGTCGAGCCGGCCGTGAACGTCGCCAACGACATAAGCGCGCTGGCCTGTGGGACCGCGCGGCGTTGCGCTTCGTGACCGGGACATTCCAAACATGATGCTCTTAACTCCGCGGAGCGCCAAGTTTTCCGAGCACGTCCAGATAAGCGCTGATTACGACCGTTTGGCTATAGTGTCGCTCGACCATTTGGCGCGATGCCTCGCCCATCCGCGAACGCGCTTCACCCGATGTTTTCATTATCATTTTCAATGCTTTGGCGAGCGAGCTTGCATTACGCACTTCACACAGAAAGCCATTCACGCCCGGCTCGACCAGTTCACGGCACCCGGGCACGTCGCTTGCGATCAATGGCCGGGCCATCGCCGCCGCCTCAAGCAACGAACGCGGCAAGCCTTCGCGGTAGGACGGCAACACGACTGCGGTTGCTCTCCCGATATACGGCCGGACATCTTCCGCCGCGCCGAGATAGTCGACCGTCCCTTCAGCCACCCAGTGATCGACCTCCCGTTTCGTGACGGCGGAACGATTGCCCTCATCGATCGGTCCGAGGAGCTGGAAGCGCGCCTCGGGAACCTCCGACTGCACGATCCTCGCCGCCTCGACGAATTCCCGTACGCCCTTGTCGCCGAGCAGCCGGCCGACGAACAGGAATGTGTCCGGACCCGGCATGGGCGGCGCCGGTTGGAACCGCTCGAGATCGACACCGGAGCCCGGCAACAGCCGGGCCTGGGCCTGGTTGACCAATCCGCGATCGACGAACACGGCGAGATCGTCGGGATTCTGGAAGAAGGTCACCACCGCGCGTTTGAACGCGAAACGGTAGAGCCGACTTACCAACGCCTGCAACCAGCCGCGCTTGAGGAACACGGTGCCGAGCCCACTGATATTGGCGATCAGCGGCACTCCGGTGAGCCGCGCCGCGATACCCCCGTAGATGTTCGGCTTGATCGTGAATCCAAGGTAAGCGATCGGTCGCAAGTTCTTGAGCAGGCGTCGATAAGTCAGCATCAACCGCAGTTCGGCAAAGGGATTGAGCCCGGACCGTTCCATGCCGATGACGATCCGCTCAACCCCCATGTCCGCCATCCGCTGCTCCGCCGCCGGATCGACCGGCGCGATGACCATTGGCTCGTACCCCGCGGCCTTGAGCGCGTGGATCAGTCCGCCGCGGAAATTGACGATGTTCCACGAGCTATTGCCCGCGAGCACGACCCGGCGCGGCGCGGTCGACACGGGACTCAGGCGCTGAGCAGTTGGAATCGCGGAATGGCGACGTCGAACGCGGTGCCGTCTTCATCGACCATCCGGTAGCAGCCGCTCATCGCGCCGCTCGGGGTATCGAGCGGGCAGCCGGACACATAGTCGAAGCTCGCCGCCGGCGCGATCAACGGCATTTCGCCGACGACACCCTCGCCGACCACCTCATGGACCGAGCCCCGACCATCGACGATCGTCCAGCTCCGCGACAGCAACTGTACCGCGACCTCGCCGCCATTCTCGATGCGCACATGATACGACCAGAACCAGCGCTCGGCCGACGGATCGGACTGTTCGGCAAGGTAACTCACCGCCACCCGCACGGCGATCCCGCGCGTCACCGCGACATTCGGAAACAACATGGCGAGCGCGTCGGTCGTCACGCCTCCACCTAGGCGAGACTTGGCGCGCGGCGCAACCGGCTAGGCAAGTCCGGCGGCCCGCCGCAGCCGTTCAACCAGGCGGCTCCGCGCCTCCCACACCGGTTTCGAACGGTCGGTCAGCACATCGCGGGCGAGGAAGTGGCCGGTGAGATCGAGGCCATCGAAGATATCATTCCAGCTCGCCTCGCCGCCCTCACGGGCGAAGGCCGGCAGCGGCAGCAATTTCGCCGCGTAAGGCTCGGCTTCCGCGGCGCTGACCGCGCGGCCGGTCTTGGGGCTGACCGCGACCAGGTCGTCGCTCGACCCGGTCACCGCGCAGGTGTCGAGGTCGAGGCCAAAGCCCATTTCGGCCAGCACCAGCAGCTCATAGCGCACCAGCGCCGAGCCCCAACCGCTGGCGGACGGCGAGGCCTCGATCGCCTCCAGCAGCCCGTCGAGCGCGGCGTAGAGCGGTGGATAGGGCTGGCCCTCGGGCAGCACCGTCGCGGTCAGCACCGTCGACCAGTCGATCGCCGCCGCCGGCAATGGTTCAGACAGCAACGGCCCGCGGCTGTGAACCAGCTCGATTGTGGCTTGCGGGAGCTGGCTGTCGGTTCGCGCCGAGAGCTGAGCTTCGACCAGGTTCCCGGCCATCAGCACCGGCCGCATCCGCCGCCCCCGCGCACCGCGGACATAAGCCGCCTGCAGGCCGTGCTCGGGAGTCATCAGGCGGACCACGCCGCCATGCTCGCCGTGGCCGCGCAGCGCGCAGACGATCGCCCTGGTCTCGAACCTCATTTCTCCTCCCTGCGAGCGCAGCTCGTGGGGAGGTGGCACGGCGAAGCCGTGACAAAGGGGCGCCTCCACCATCCAGCTTCGCTGAACGGTCCCCCTCCCCATTGCTTCGCAACAGGGAGGAGATCAGCCTTGCGGGTGGAAATAGTCATACAGCTGGCGCGCCATCGCCTTGCTGATCCCCGGCGCCTTCTCGAGATCGTCGAGCGCCGCGCCCTTGACCGCCCGCGCCGTCCCGAAATGCATCAGCAATGCGCGCTTGCGGTTGGGGCCGATCCCGGAGACGTCGTCGAGCGTCGAGGTGGTCAGGCTCTTCGCCCGCTTTGCGCGATGCGTCCCGATCGCGAAGCGATGGGCCTCGTCGCGCAGCCGCTGGAGATAGAACAAAAGCGCCGAATTGGGCGGCAGCGTCAGCTCGCGGCCGCCCGGCATGTGAAAGGTCTCGCGCCCGGCGTTGCGGTCCGGCCCCTTGGACACGGCGACGACCGGCACGTCGTGCACGCCGGCGTCCTCCATCACCTCGCACACCACCGACAACTGCCCCTTGCCGCCGTCAATCAGCAACAAGTCGGGCCATTCGCCGCTGGCCCGGTCCGGATCCTCCTTCTCGAGCCGGGCGAAGCGCCGTTCCAGCACCTCGCGCATCATCGCGAAATCGTCACCCGACCTGGTCTCGGGATTCTTGATGTTGAACTTGCGATAGCTGTTCTTGCGGAAGCCCTCGGGCCCGGCGACGATCATCGCCCCGGTCGCGTTGGTGCCCATGATGTGGCTGTTGTCATAGACTTCGATCCGCTTGGGCACGTCGCCCAATTCAAACGTATCCGCCAACTCGCGCAGAATTTTGCCCTGCGTCGTGGTCTCGGCCATGCGCCGGTCGAGCGCTTCCTCGGCATTGCGCTTGGCCTGGTCGATCAGCTTGCGCCGCGCGCCGCGCTGCGGGATTTCAATTGCCACCGCGTGGCCGGATCGCTCGCACAGCGCTTCCTCAAGCACTTCACGATCGTCGAGCTCGCGATCGACCAGAATCCGCTTCGGGGGCGGCATGTCCTCGTAGAACTGGACAAGAAAGCTGGATAAAACCTCGGCTTCCGGAACGTCACTGGTATGCGCCGGGAAGAAGGCGCGATGCCCCCAATTCTGCCCGCCGCGAATGAAGAAGGCCTGGATCGACACCGTCCCGCCCTTGACCGCGAGCGCGAACACGTCGGCGTCACCGAGGCCTTCGGCATGCACCGTCTGGCTGCCCTGGATATAGGTCAACGCTCGCAGCCGGTCGCGATAAACTGCCGCCAGCTCGAAATCCTGGCGGTCGGACGCTTGTGCCATCAGCTTGGACAACCGCGTCTGGACCCCGGTCGACTTGCCGCCGAGAAACTCCTTCGCCTCGCCGACCAATTCGTCATAGTCCGCGGCCTCGATCCGCCCGACGCACGGGGCCGAACAGCGTTTGATCTGGAACAGCAGACACGGCCGCGTCCGGTTCTCGAAATAGCTGTCAGAACAGCTTCTTAACAGGAACAACTTCTGCAGCGCATTAAGTGTCCGGGTGACCGACCCGGCGCTTGCGAACGGCCCGTAATATTGGCCCTTGATACGCCGTGCCCCGCGGTGCTTCTGGATCCGCGGAAACACATGGTCCTCGCGCAGCAGGATGAACGGGAAGCTTTTGTCGTCGCGCAACAACACGTTGTAGGCGGGCCGGAAGCGCTTGATCAACTGCGCCTCGAGCAACAACGCCTCAGCTTCAGTGCGGGTTGTGACGATGGTCATCGACCGCGTTTGCGCGACCATCCGTTGCAGCCTTTTGGGCAGTTTGTTGACCTGCGTGTAGCTGGTCACCCGGTTCTTCAGCGCCCGCGCCTTGCCGACGTACAGCACGTCGCCGCGCGCATCCTGCATGCGATAGACGCCCGGGCGGCGCGGCAGCGTCTTCCACACCTCGCGGATCGCCGCGACCCCCAACTCAAGGTCGGGCTGACCATCGCCGCGCACGGCATAGGACGCCTGATCCTCGTTGAAACGGTCGGCGGCGCCAGGCTGGTCGGGACGGTCGGCTTTGCTCACCGGATGGAGATAAGCGCTAGCCGGGACCAGCGCGAGGGGGGGTCAGGCGGCCGCCCGCGCCTCTTCCTCTTCACTCAGCATCCATTCGACCGCGGCGCGGGCGTGGATCGCGGTCGTATCGTAGACCGGCAGGACGTTGGCCTTGACGTCGACCGCCAGCACCAGCTCAGTGCAGCCGAGCACCACCGCCTGGACCTTCCGCTTGCCCAGCTCGGTAATCAGCGTCTTCAATTTGCGCTGGCTATCGCGCACCACCCGGCCCGCGGCCAGTTCGTCGAAAATGATCCGGTCGACTTCGCGGATCCATTCCGGCTCGATCGGGACCAGGTTGATCCCTCGCCCTTCGAGCCGGCTGCGGACGTGGGGCTCGGTCATGGTGAAGCGGGTGCCGAGCAGCGCCACCTGGCTGCGGCCGTCAGCGACCAACTGGGCGGCGGTGGCATCGCCGATGTGAAGCATCGGTACGCCGATATTGGCCGCGACCGGGTCATAGACCTTGTGGCCGGTGTTCGATGTGATGATGACGCCCTCGGCGCCGCTCGCCTGCAGCCGCTTGGCGGCGTCCAGCGTGACCTTCGCCACGCCGTCCCAGTCGCCGGACAATTCCATCGCCGCAAACGGGGCAAGGTCGAGGCTCTCGATGCACAGCCGCGCGCTGTGCAGCCCGCCGAGCCGCTGGGCGACACCTTTGTTGATATGCTCGTAATAGAGCGCGGTCGACGACCAGCTCGTGCCCCCGATAACCCCCAGCTTGCGCAACGTAACTGATCCCTTCCCGCCCGGACCGACGCCATGGAATCGCCGGTTAACCGCTGTTTTCAACCAAACGCGGCAATCCTGGCAACCCGTAAACGCTTGGTTTTACGCGAAATGAATCCAAATTGCGGCGAAACGATTCACCCCAGCGCCTTGACGATTTCCTCGACCATCTTCTTGGCGTCGGCGAGCAGCATCATCGTGTTGTCGCGGTAGAACAATTCGTTATCGACCCCGGCATAGCCGACCCCGCCCATCGATCGCTTCACGAACAGCACCGTCCGCGCTTTCTCCACGTCGAGCACCGGCATGCCGTAGATCGGCGAGCTCTTGTCGGTCTTGGCCGCGGGGTTGGTGACGTCGTTGGCGCCGATGACGAAGGCAACGTCGGTCTGGGCGAACTCTGAGTTGATATCCTCGAGCTCGAACACTTCATCATAGGGCACGTTGGCCTCAGCCAGCAGCACGTTCATGTGCCCCGGCATGCGCCCGGCAACCGGGTGGATCGCATATTTGACTCTGACGCCTTCGGCCTTGAGCTTGTCGCCCATTTCCTTGAGCGCATGCTGCGCCTGGCTGACCGCCATGCCGTAGCCCGGCACGATGATCACTTGGTCGGCCTGCTTCATCAGGAACGCCGCATCCTCGGCCGAGCCGCGCTTATATGGGCGGTCGATCGCTTCCGCTCCGCCCGCGGCGGTCGCCCCGCCGAAGCCGCCGGCGATGACCGAGATGAAGCTGCGGTTCATCGCCTTGCACATGATGTAGCTCAAGATCGCGCCCGAGCTTCCGACCAGCGCCCCGGTGATGATCATCGCGCTGTTGTGCAGGGTGAAGCCCATCGCCGCCGCCGCCCAACCCGAGTAGCTGTTGAGCATTGAGATCACGACCGGCATGTCGGCTCCGCCAATCGGGATGATCAGCAGGAACCCGATGGCGAAGCTCAGCCCCATGATGGTGAAGAACACCCACGGGCCCTGGTCCTGGGTGAAGTAAGCGATCAGCCCGAGGATCGCCGCGAGGGTTGCGAGATTGATCACGTGCCGCAGCGGCAGCAGGATCGGCTTGCCCGACATGTTGCCGTTGAGTTTCAGAAAGGCGATCACCGAGCCGGAAAAAGTGATCGCGCCGATGGCGACGCCGAGGCCCATTTCGACCCGGCTGACGGGATTGATCACGACCTGACTTAGCAGTGCGTAGATGGTCCAGCCGGTTGGCACAGCGCCAGTGATTTCGGCAATGCCGAAAGCTTCCGGATTAAGGTACGCGGCAGCCCCGACCAGCACGGCCGCCATACCGACGAGGCTATGGAAGGCCGCAACCAGCTGCGGCATCGCCGTCATCTGGATCTTGCGCGCGGTCACGAGACCGATCCCGCCCCCGATCAACATCGCACCAGCAATCTCGGGCAGTGAAGCAATCTGGTGAACGAAGAGCGTCGTACCGACCGCGATCGCCATGCCGACCATGCCGGTGTAATTGCCGCGGCGGCTGCTCTCAGGCCCGGACAGTCCCCTCAGCGCGAGGATGAAGCAAACCCCGGCGATCAAATAAGCGAGAAGGACCCAGGCGGGCGACGCCGCCGCCTCATGCATGTCCGTCTCCCTGCGGGGCCGGGCGTTCTTTCCTCTTGTACATCGCCAGCATCCGCGCGGTAACCGCGAACCCGCCGAAGATGTTCACGCTGGCCAGCGCCACCGCGAGCAGGCCGAGCCATTTCGAGCTTGCGCTCCCGGCCGCGGCCGAAGCAATCAGCGCCCCGACCACGATCACCGAGGAGATCGCATTGGTGACGCTCATCAGCGGCGTGTGCAGCGCCGGCGTCACCGACCACACGACGTAATAACCGACGAAACAGGCGAGCACGAAAATCGACAGGATGGAGATGAAATCCATGGGCCCTCCGACGGCAAATCCGTCGGAGCTTTTTGGCCGCTCGCCCTTGCGCTGTCGAGTGGGGCCGCGCCGTTAATTCGAACGCGGTTAGCGTTTTCCTAACCTTTTCGCGCGCATGCGGGGGCGGCAATTGGGAAGGATCAGCGCGCACGTGTCGAAGCGCTCGCAGCACAAGACCGAGGGGCGGCCGTGGAAGCTGCTGCTGTGGACGGCGATCGCCGGCCTCGTCTTCGGCTTAATCGAAGCGGGCGAAATCGTCGAAGGTCCGCTGCGCACGATCCGCAACAGTCTCCACTGGCACAATGCGAGCGGCGACATCGTCCTCGTGAAGATCGACAACCAGGCCTTGCGCAAAGTCGGGCGATGGCCGTGGCCGCGGCGCTATCACGCCCAGCTCACCGACCGCCTGACCGCGGCCGGCGCAAAACGAATCCTGTTCGACGTCACCTTCCTCGGGGCGACCGATCCTCAGGACGATATGGTGCTGGCCCAGGCTCTGAAGCGGTCGGGCCGAGCGATTCTGCCGACGCGAACCTTGTCGGGGCCGAACGGCTGGACGAAGCAGGAGACAACGCCGCTGCCGGATCTGGCCAATGCCGCCAAGGGGCTAGGCACGATCAGTTGGCGCTACAATTTCCAGCAGGCGGTTACCGATATCCCCTATGCGGCACGAGCTAACGGCAAGGTCGTTCCGTCTTACTCCGCGCTCCTGTCGGGACGCGCGGGCCCGCCGAACGCGACCTTCGTGCCGGATTATTCACTCGATCCCAAGTCTATTCCCAGCGTTTCGGCGGCGAGCATCCTGGACAACACCGTCGATCCCAAGCTGATCAAAGGTAAGGACGTGGTGATTGGTGCCACGAGCGAGGAAATTCTCGATCAGTTTTTCGTGCCCGGCACCGGCCGCATGGGCGGCGCCTATGTTCATATTATCGGCGCCGAGACCTTGAAGGGCGGCAGTCGACCGGTCGATCTTGGCTGGGCTCCGTTGTTCCTCCTGGCGCTGGGAGCGAGCGCCGCCGCGCTGAAGCAGCGCGACGGCCGGTGGCAGATTGCCATCCTCGGCACCGCCGCGATCACCTGTTTCATCGGACCCGCGCTGCCCGAAGCTTTCCACATTTACCTCGACGTGACGACCGGGCTTTTCGTTCTCGCGGTCATTTCGACCGCTCTTGGCTGGCGTCGCTACCGGGTGCGCGGACTGGTCAACCCGATCAGCAACCTGCCCAATCTCAGCGCGCTCCGCGCGAACCGCGATGGAAAGAAGCAGGCACTGATCGCGACCCGCATCCTGAATTACGAGGAAATCGTCGCGACGCTGCCGCCCAACAGCGAGGGTCAGCTGATCGATCAGATCGTGTCGCGGCTTGGCGTCGGCATGGCGAACCGACCCCTGTACCAGGGCGACGGCGGAATCTTCGCTTGGTTCGAGGACTCGCGCGCGCCGTTCGGCAACCACCTCGACGCGCTTTACTCGCTATTCCGCAATCCGGCACGTGTCGCCGGCAAGTCGATGGACGTCTCGGTTGCCTTCGGGGTCGAGGTTGGAAGCAGCCGTTCGCTCTCCAACCGCCTCGCCAGCGCGCTGGTCGCGGCCGAAGAAGCCGCGCACGATGGCCTCAAGTGGAAGTTCCACGACCCTGAAAGCCTCCAGGACGCATCGTGGAAGCTGTCGATCCTGAGCGAACTCGACAGCGCGATCGATCGCGGCGAAGTGTGGGTAGCCTACCAGCCCAAGCTCGACATCGCCTCGCGACGGATCCTCGGCGCTGAAGCGCTGGCACGCTGGACTCATCCGGAAAAGGGACCGATCGCCGCGTCGGAATTCGTTGCCGCCGCCGAACAACATGACCGCATCGGCAAGCTGACTGACTTCGTCCTCGAAAAATCGATCGCCGCGGCAGCCGGCCTCAACAAGAACGGCCGCGATTTTGAGATCGCGGTGAACTTGTCGGCGCGGCTGTTGAGCGACAAAGGCTTCACCCTGCGCGTTGCCGCCTTGCTGGCCCGCCACGGCCTCGACCCCGCGCACCTGACGCTGGAGCTGACCGAGACCGCCGCGCTCGCCGACAGCGGCGAGAGCCTCGAAATGATCACCCGCCTGCGCGAGCTCGGGGTACGCATCTCGATCGACGATTATGGCACCGGCCTGTCGACCCTCGATTATCTCAAGAAGATCCCGGCCAGCGAAATCAAGATCGACCAGAGCTTTGTCAAAGGCATGGTCGACAACCGTTCCGACCGCCTGATGGTGCAATCGACCATTGGCCTCGCCCACTCGCTCGGCCGCAAGGTCGTGGCCGAGGGCGTCGAGCAGCGCGAGATCCTCGACCTGCTGGCCGAAATGGAATGCGACATTGCCCAGGGCTTCGCCATCGGCCGGCCGATGAGCCTCGAGAGCCTGGCTAAGCGCATCACCGCAGACCGCAGGCGCAGCGCTGCCTAACTTCGCCTGATCGCGTCGCCGCTCAGCCTTTCCTGAAGTCCGAACGAAGACCAATTGATCCGGATTGGCGCGCTGTGCGCCGTTATGGTTAATCGATTGCTAACCATAGTTCTTAAGGTTAACGTCCTTCCTGTCAGCCGAACCGGCTTTCAACCTTTTGGGGGGATGAATCATGAAAAAAACCAAAGCAACGCGCGGGATCTGGACCTGGCTCCTCGGCGGCGGCTGGGCCGGCGGCGGCGCTGGCGGTTAAGCCGCAACTGAACCGACCACCGCACCAGGTTGTGCGTTAGGTCTTCAAGAAGAACCCTAATCTGGATCGGCCTGATTCCGGCGCTCTCGCACCGGAATGGTTAATTGTTTGCTAACCATATCGATTAAGGTTAATGTCCTTTGCATCTGCCGAATCATTTATTGGTTACAGGGGACGTAAAATGAAGAAGACCAAAGCGACCCGCGGTCTCTGGACTTGGCTGCTTGGCGGTGGCTGGTGTGGCGGCGGCGCCGGCGGTTAACCACCGCGGCCGATCGGTTCTTCCGGTCGTAATTTCAAAGAGTTAGAAAGCGCTCGTCGCTCGGCGAGCGCTTTTACTTTGCGCTTAGCGCAACCTGCCTGAACGATGCTGGCCTCATCCAAACGCGTCGGCTAACCGGCCGTCATGGCGCCCGTCGACAACGTATCCAAAGCCGATTCGCGCGAGTCGGGTATGACCGTCGGAATCTACGGACCGGGAGCCTCAAGTGAGTGTTGAAAGCGTACGCGCATGGCTTGCCGACCATGCGCCCGACCTCAACATCATCGAAGCCGAAGGAACCACGGCGACGGTTGACACGGCCGCGCAAGAGCTGGGCGTCGAACCGGGACAGATCGCCAAGACCCTCGCCATCCGGGCCGGCGACCATCTGTTCCTGCTAGTCGCGCGCGGCAATGCCCGGCTCGACAACCGCAAATGCAAGGACGAGCTCGGCGCACGGCCGCGAATGCTCGGGCCAGAGGAAACGTTTGAGATCACCGGTCACCCCGTGGGAGGCGTCTGCCCATTCGGCCTGACGTCGCCACTCCCCGTTTACTTCGACATTTCTCTCAAGGGATTTGACCTGGTCTATCCCGCCGGCGGATCGCGCAACACGTCGGTCGAGGTTTCGCCGCAGCGACTCTTCGACCTGGTCGGCGACCGCTGGGTCGACCTGTGCCGCCTACCCGAAACGGACGGGGCTTAGCTGCTCCGGGGCGACGTCGGCGACCGGCCATGGCGTGCCGGCAATCAAGGATGCGGCGATCCGCGCCATCGCCGGTGAGGTCTGCAGCCCGAACCCGCCCTGCCCGGCGAGCCAGAAGAACCCGTGCGCGTCCGCCGCAAAACCAACCGCGGGATGGCGATCCGGTGTAAACGAGCGCAGGCCCGCCCACTTGCTGTGGATCCGCTCGACCTTGACGCTGGTCCGCTCCTCCATGCGGAAAGCCGCGAGCGCGATCTCATAATCGTCGGGCTGGGCGTCAGTCGGCTCGCTCGGCACCTCATCCATCGGCGAGGCGAACAGACGGCCGCTCTCCGGCGCGAAATAGAGTTCGTCGCCGACCGTCTTGGCGAAGGGCAGCCCGTCGAGTTCGGTGCCCGTTGGGGCGTCGAAGGTGATAATCGTCCGCCGTTTGGGTTCGAGCCCAAGCGGCCGGACCCCTGCCATCACCGCCACAACATCGGCCCAGGCCCCAGCGGCATTGATCAGGATGGGTGCCGAGTGCTTTTCGCCGCGCTCCGTCGTCACCGACCAAACGCCAGAGCTATGCTCGATCGCGGCGACACGCGCGTCCGTGATCAAGTCACCCCCGCTGCGTCGCACCTGGCGCAGATTGCCCTGGAGCAACGCGTGCGGGTCAATGCGAACGCCGCGTAGATCGGCGATGCCGTGCACCGCCTGGTCGTTGAGCAATGGGCACAATTGGTGGACGCCGGTTTCGTCCAGGCGCTCGAGTTCGGCGAAGGGCGCGATGTCGGCGTCGAGCGCGTCGAGATCCGCGCGCTCATCTTCCCGGGCGAAGATCAGTACCGGCATCGGTCGCCCGATCGGCACGTCGGTGAAGTCTTCGGGCGGATCGTCGAAAAAGCCGCGGCTGGCCAGCGTCAGCGCCCGCACCAAGCGGTCGCCGAGTGCATAATGGAGCATCGTCGCGCTCCGCCCTGACGAGTGGAAGCCGATCTGTTCCTCGGCCTCAAGGACGGTGACCTTCGCATGATCCGCCAGCGCTGCTGCCGCGGACAGCCCCGCGATCCCGCCGCCGATGATCAAAATTTCGCTGGTCGCCGCCACCGGATCAGGCGGCGTTCAGCCGCTCGTTGACGACCTTGCCACCCTGCGTGAGGCGGATGCCTTTGACGATCTCGTCGTCGTCGGGAAGCACGGGTGCACCCTGCTCCTGGTCCCAGAACGCGCTGAGGAAATTGTACAGATTGCGCGCGAACAGCGCCGAGGAATCCGCGGCCAGGCTACGCGCGAGATTGACCGCGCCGATGATCGTCACCCCGTGCTTGACCACGCTCTCGCCCGGCACCGTGCCCTCGACATTGCCGCCGGCGCTCGCGGCAAGGTCGACGACCACGCTGCCCGCCCGCATCGTCGCCAGCTGGGCATCACTGATCAGCCGCGGCGCCGGCCGCCCGGGGATCAAGGCGGTGGTGATGACGATGTCCTGCTTGGCGATGTGGCTCGACACCAGCTCGGCTTGCGCCTTTTGATATTCCTCCGACATTTCCGTCGCATAGCCGCCCGCGCCTTCGCCCTCGATGCCGGCGACATTCTCGACGAAAATGGGTTTGGCGCCGAGCGACTGGATCTGTTCCTTGGTCGCCGAGCGCACGTCGGTCGCGCTGACCTGCGCCCCAAGCCGCTTGGCGGTCGCGATCGCCTGCAGCCCCGCCACGCCCACGCCCATCACGAACGCCTTCGCCGGGCTGACCGTCCCCGCCGCGGTCATCATCATCGGGAACGCCCGGCCGAATGCCGCAGCCGCGTCAACCACCGATTTGTACCCGGCGAGGTTCGATTGCGACGACAAGATGTCCATCGACTGGGCGCGCGTGATCCGCGGCATCCATTCCATCGCCAAAGCATCCAGTCCGGCCGCGGCATAAACGTCGACCGCCGGCCGCCGGCCCAGCGGATCGAGTGCGCCGACCAGCAGCGCACCCTTCTCGGCCTCCGCCAGCGTTGCCGGATCGGGCCCGTCAACGGCGAGGATGATCCCGGCGCCCCTGAGCACCTCCGCCCGGCTCCCGACCTTGGCGCCCGCCGCCTCGAACTCGCCATCGGCGATCGAAGCGGCCTCGCCCGCCCCGCGCTCGACCGCCACCTCGGCGCCCAGCGCGATATATTTCTTCACGGTTTCCGGGATCGCCGCGCAGCGCGTCTCGCCCGCAGCCGTTTCTTTCAAAACCGCAATTTTCATCCGTTGCGCGCTACAGGATCGCGAGGATGATCATGGCGAGCACGAAGCAGACCGCCGCGCCGATCGTAAACATCTTGGTGAAGTGCATGTAGTCGCGGACGTGGACCGCATCTTCCTTCGTCGCGGGATTTGTCAGGATCGACTCGTTTTCGGCCATTTCAGTCCCCTTTTGCGCGCTTTGCGCCTGTGCAGCCCATAACAAGGCAGCGGACCGTGCCCAACCCCTCTTAAGCGCCCTTTTACTCCTGATGCGTACAACGGCCGCTCCAAGGAGCCGATGATGGCCGAAGACCGCGTCCGTTCACTGCTGTTGCTCGATGCCGATGCCGACGAGCGCCGATTGATTTCGGCGATCGCTACGCGCGCCGGGTGGAGCGCGGTCAACGCTGCCGATGGCGACATGGCGGCAGCCCTGCTTCAGGGGCCACATGGCCGCGAAGTTCAGGCCGTGCTGCTCGGCTCATGGGACAGCGAAAAAAGCCCGGCGGTCATCACCGGGCTGCGCGAACATCGCGCCAGCCTTCCAGTCATCGTGCTCAGCCATGGCGAGTCGGTCTCGGTCGCGGTCGAGGCAATGCGCGCCGGGGCGAGCGATTTTCTCGTCCGCCCGGTCGCGCCCGAACGCCTGCTCGACGCGCTCGCCGCCAACGCCGACCGCCGCCGGGCCGCAGGCGAACTCGCGCCGGTATCCGAAAAACTCGCGCCCGAGCTCTCGCTCGAACAACTGGTCGGCGCCTCACCCGAATTCCGCGCGTCGCTGGCGATCGCCGCCAAGGCCGCGCGCAACCGACTGCCGATCCTGATCATCGGCGAGCCCGGCACCGGCAAGGAAACCATCGCTCGCGCGATTCACGCCGCGAGCCTCCGCGCCCGCTGCCAATTGCTCACGCTCGATTGCAAGGCGGTGCCGGCGAACATCATCGACAGCGAATTGCTCGGCCACGAGAAAGGTGCCTTCCCGGGCGCCTTCGCGGCCAAGGTCGGCAAGCTGGTGCAAGCCGACGGCGGCACCCTGCTGCTCGACGAAATCGGCGCGCTTCCGGCCGAAACCCAGGCCCAGCTAGACCGCGTCCTCGCTACCGGCGAAGTCCGCCCGGTCGGACTCAACGGCAGCTATTCGGTCGACGTCCGGATCATCGCCACCAGCAGCCGCCCCCTGCCCGACGACTTCGACCCCGGCCTCGCCGAGCGGATCGGCGCCACCACCGTCACCCTGCCCCCCTTGCGCGAACGCAGCGGCGACATCCCAGCGCTCGTCCGCCACATGCTCAACCGCTTCTGCGACCAGACCGGCATGCGCCCGCTATCGATCGGCAATGACGCGCTCGCCGTGCTGATGCGCTACGGCTGGCCGGGCAACGTCCGCCAGCTCGCCGGGGTGCTGTTTCGCGCCGGGCTACAGTGCGACTCAAGCTCGCTGACCGCCGAACATTTCCCGCACATCGCGATCCAGTCGCGTTTCTCGGGCCGGCGCAGCGATTTCTCCCCGATCCTCAGCAAGTCGCACAGCGACGAGGCCATCGCCGGGGCGTCGCCCGTCACAATGTTCACCAGCGACGGCCACTTGCGCCCGCTCGAGGAGATCGAGGCCGACATCATCCGCCTCGCCATCGGCCATTACCGCGGCCGCATGACCGAAGTCGCCCGCCGCCTCGGGATCGGCCGCTCGACGCTCTACCGCAAGCTCGGCGAGCTCGGCATCGACACCGCCGCCTAGCGGAAGGTTCGAACATTGCGGACATTACATCCTGATCAGGCCGGGGATGCCGACTTCATGCGGACATCTCCATCTCGACACGACCAAGCTGCGCGGCCAGCGCGCGCCAGCTAAGACGAATGTCCTGACGGTACGTTTCATCCCCACTGGACCGCGGCAACCGCGGATCGGCAAGCCATGCGGACTGCTGCGGACTGAGCAGGTCCGCGAGCGAACCGCGATAGGGCACGGCGAGGTTGATCTGCGTGCGCTGGGCCGGCGTCAAAGGCAGATGAATGGCTAGACTCTTGCGCAAGTAGAACTGCGGCTCACGGTCCAGCGCGAAACTACCGCTTTTGGTCGGGCTAAATCCTTCCGCACCGGCATAAGCTTCCAAATCCTGGCGCGAGGCGACGCGCGGATCGAAATGCACCTGCACCACCTCCTCGCCGTCAACCCAGCCGGCGTCGGTGGTGATTACCGCGGGATGCTGGGCGAGGCTTGTTTCGCCCGACCAGAAGCACGGCGTTGTGTAGGTCGCGCATTTGCCGAGGCCATATTCGACCAGCAGGTCGCGCCCCAGCAGGTGGAAATAACCGGGCACTTCATCGCCGAGCATTTCGAGAACGGCGGTAATCTTTTCGTGCAATCCCAGCGCGTCGTAGCGATCGGCGAGCTTGGGCAGGAGTTCTGCTCCATCAGGCCCAAGAAACCGCACCACGGGGTTATTCCACGATGGCTCGCCGTAGCGGCGCAGGATCTCGGCGTCCTCACCCGGGTGATTATTGAAGATCGTCACGGGCACGAACCGATCGGCGATCAGCTCGACCATCAACGGATGCGTCAGGACATCCTGCCCAAAGCGCACGCAGGTCGAACAGCCGGGGATTTCCTGGAACAGCAGCAGGATAGGCTTACCCTGTTCGGCCGCCAGGGCAACGCCGCGATCGTGATCGCGCAGCCACGCGACTTCGCCGAGCTCGCGATGCTCGCGAAAGGAAACTTGATTTTGGGACATGCGGACGATCTAGTGAGGCCGGTTCGCAATACAATGACGAGGGCGGCGAGCGGCAGCTTTCGACCCAAAGCAGATGGGGTGGATGGCTCCCGCTCCCGGCATCTAGGTGCCAAAAACGTGGTTGCTATCGAAGCACCACAATGAGGGAAGCCATCCGCCATGGAGATTAGCACGATCGGCCTCGATCTGGCCAAGAGTATCTTTCAGGTTCACGCGATCAACGATGCGGGTGAGGTTGTCGTCCGCAAGGCCCTACGCCGAGCGCAGGTGCTGCCGTTCTTCGCCAAGCTGCAACCGTGCCTCATTGGCATGGAAGCGTGCGGCACCTCGCATCACTGGGCTCGCGAGATCCTCAAGCTGGGGCACGAGGTGCGGCTGATGCCGCCGGCGTACGTGAAGCCGTATGTGAAGCGGGGCAAGACCGACGCCAACGATGCGGAAGCGATCTGCGAGGCGGTCACCCGGCCGACGATGCACTCGCGCTGCACCGGACGCGCGATCTTCTGGTCAAGCAGCGCACGCAGTTGGCGAACATGATCCGCGGGCTGCTCGCCGAGTTCGGGATCGAGATGGCGCGAGGGCTGCACCATGCGCTCGCCTTGGCGAAGCGGCTGACCGACGGCGATGCAGCCGATGTGCCCGAGCTGGCCGGGCGCGTCGTCAACAGCCTCGCGCAACAGGTCGGTGCGGTGCAGGAGCAACTTGCCAAGCTCGAGAAGGATCTGGTCGCATGGCATCGCCCGAACGAGCTGTCACAGCGCCTGGCGACGATCCCCGGCGTCGGAGTCATCGCCGCGACGGCGCTAGCTGCATCGATCAGCGAACCTGAGCGCTTCCGCTCGGGACGGCAGTTCGCAGCGTCACTGGGTCTTACTCCACTGCAGCAGTCGAGTGGCGGCAAGGAGAAGATGGGACGGATCTCCAAGATGGGCGATCGCTACCTGAGACGCCTCTTGGTGGTCGGCATGACATCGCTGATCCGTCGCGCAAGGACTGCTCCAACGTCGGTGGATCCGCGCATCCCGGCGCTGCTTGAGCGACGCCCGGCTCGGGTGGTCACGGTGGCCGCAGCCAACCGCACGGCACGCGTCGCATGGGCGATCATGACCAGGGGCGGCAGCTACCGCAAACCGATGACTGCGATCGCATGAGATATAGCTGAGGAGATCAGCTCAACGAGGTTGTGAGGACGATGAGAAGTGATGGCGCACCGGTCAGACCGGGAGCCCGGACACCCCGCCTAATGTCGAAGGCTGCAAAAGCCTGCAAAGCAGAGTGGGACCAGGTTCGCGGACACCATCAGGGCCAGCGGTCGCGAGAAGGCCGCATCAACAGGCCGGACACAAGACTGCACCCGACCAACCGTCAGAACATCAAATCGTCGCTTGCAACGCGGGAGCCATCCACACAGGACATTAGCAGTCGCCAAATCTAGGCAACGTGGACGATAGAAACCTTCGTCCCCGGCGCATGGTCGGTCACTTGGACCGTGGCACCGAGTTGCCTCGACAATGCGTCGACAATGCCAGTGCCGAGTCCGGGCGTCAGTTCATCATGGCCAGTTGGCATACCCACACCGTCGTCATCGACGGTCAGCGTCCAGCCGCTGGCACCTGCGAGATAATTGACGTTGATGCGGCCCTGTTGGTTACGACCCGGAAACGCGTGCTTGAGCGCATTGATGACCAGTTCGGTGACGATCAGCCCGAGGCTGATCGAGACGTTGGCCTTGATGATCGTATCGTCCGCCGTCGAAATCAGCGAAATACGCTCCGCATTGTCGATCATAGATGCGCCAAGGCTGGCGCATAGCTCCTCGAAATATTTCCGCAGCGCGACGTCGTCGCTAGTCGAGATCGCAAGCTGCTTTTGCAGCGTTGCAATCGACATGACCCGGTGATGCGCGTTGTGAAGATGAGTGCGGGACTCCTCCGACTGCACCCGGCGGGCACTCTGCATGAGCACCGAGGCGATGATCTGAAGGCTGTTGGCGACGCGGTGCTGGAGCTCCTGGAGCAGGATTTCCTTCTCCTGGACCATGTCGTCCTTCAGCTTCGCAGCAACGAGAGCCATCGTGACGTCGGTGACGGTCAGCAACACCCTGGGCTCATCGCCATCCCCGTAGTCGAGCAACAATGCATTGAGAACAAGGCGGGCAATGTCCTTCCCGGCGCGAACGAGGTCCATTTCGTAGGAGTCGATCGCGGCGCCGCCGAAGGTCGCCCGCAACAGGGTATAAAGTTGCGGTATGTCCCATTCGCCCGCGCCAAGCTTGGACAAAGGGAGGCCGTTGACGGTGTCGGGGTTGCATCCGAACGCGTCGCAAAATGACCGGCTCGCCCCGACGATTGCGATATCTTCGTCGAGCAACAGCAAGGGCGCTTGCGACGAAGCCACGAGCGCCATCGCGAGGCCGGGTGAAGTGTCGGAATGCAAGGGCGTAAAAAATTCCATGGCCAAGGCCTTCGGAAGCCGGAAGGTTCGCGGAATGAAATCCTAACCGGGGAGAAATCGCTCATCAAGACTGGCTAAAACAGCACCCAAGACGACGACAGAGTCAGACCATACTCTTTTATTTGAAAATCTTTGCATAAATTCGAGTACTTACTTTTGCGTTTTACGGTTAATTCACTCAATCTGTTGATTTAGGCGACGTTTTCGTCAGCGAGGTTCATTGGTCGTTCAAGCGAAGGCATCCAACTGCCCATTTGTTACCCGGAATCTGTGGGCCTCCTGTGACCTTGAGAGCGTCCCGCACTCGCATTGGAGGACACATGGAACAGAAGTATTGGCTCGCTCGAAAGAGAGCGTCGGCCGCAAACGCCGAACAGGCAATGAGCAGCGAGGCGCGGCTAATCCACTTGGATTTGGCGGGCCGTTACAGTGTCAAAGCTGTTAAAAGCAAAAAGCTCGTTTAGCCGCGGTTCCTACGACCGAGTTTCTTCCTCACGATCTGAATGAGACGGTCCGTGAAGTAGGGTTTGGGGAGAAACGTGCCATCGTCTGGCAGCACGGTGGTCCCCATCGTTCGGGCACCGGATGTGACGATGAGTTCCATCGCCGGCCAATCGTGATGAACCCTTTTTGCAAGGTCCAGCCCGTCCATTGCTCCAGGCATATCAACGTCCGTAAAAAGCAGGTCAATATTTGGATTGCCCCCGAGAATCTGCAGTGCTTCTCGGGCATCGCCAGCTTCGCGAGTGCGGAAGCCTATTTGAGTAAGCGCTTCGGCAGCATTCATGCGCGTGATGGACTCATCTTCCACAATGAGAACTTCTGAAGGCCGGCGCTTTTTCATATCCGACTAACCCGGGGCTCAGTCGAAGTGTTCCAAAATCTTCCAAAGTCTTCCAAAGTCTTCGGGCTTGCGTATATTGCTTGGCAGGTCGCCTAGCGCCGTTACGACGTGAAGGACGCGCTACAACCCAACGGCACTTTCCTACTCCTCGCGCGTCTAGGTGAATGAGAAGCCTGTGGCGTATCACGGCAACTTGGGAAGAGATCAGGGTCTGCCCCCCAGCCTTGGCCCTGTTCTCCTTTCCGCAAAGCCGTTTCAGAGCCCCCATGTCGTAGCTCGCCTGCTTTCTCCCAGTTGGCCGTTTGGCCGCGTTTGCCGCTCATAAGGGAGAGGTAACCGAGGGATACGCGTCAGAGCGTGACCGCGAAGCTGTTCATCCCTAGTGGCCGCTCTCCACCCGCTTCGGTCACAACCGACCCAAACCGGACATTAGACCTCCCATATCAATACTCACCGAAACCTCATCGGAAGCTCATGACACCGACCCTCGAATACGCGAGGGTGAGGTTCATCTAAGGGGAGAGAATGGCTGATGACCCGACGAGGGTGCGCTGTGAGTTGCGCGGTTAGTCTGGCTCTACTGTTCGGGATTTTTGTGTGGCTCAATTTCGCATTGGCTTACGAACGTGAGCGAGCAGTCTCCCCTGACGGAAAATGGGTGGCAACGGCCTACATCGACGGCACGCCGCTGACCGCCGAGAACGAGCGCGTCCACGTCTGGCGCTGGTGGAGCATCGCGCCGATCACCGTCCCGAGCATCGCATGGCCGTCGACCAGCTCGAGGATGCGCGCCTCGAAGCGGCCGCGGCTGATCGGACCAACCTTCAGGCCGAAGCCGCGCAGCACACCGCGCACGCCACTCTCAACGTCCAGGAGCTTGCCCTGGAGGAGCTTGCGGGCGGTCAGCAGTGCGCGGATCTCCTGTGCGTTTCCGGACTTCGCGTGCACCGGTCGGTACCAGCCCAGCCTCAGCAACTGGGCGATCCCGCGGGCATCGCGCCGGTCGGTCTTCACCGTCATCGCCGACAGTGCCGCCTTCACGTGACGGGTCTCGAGAAGCACCGTGTCCAACCCAGCATCGGTAAGTCCGGCATGGATCCATTGCGACAATGGCCCCGCTTCAAGCGCGACCCGCGTGATCGGATGATCCAATGATCGAAAGTGGCGAACGAGATCCTCGGGATCGCTCGGCACCTTGGTCTCACGGACGACACGACCCTGCGCGTCGACAATGCACACACTCGTCAGTTTCAACGAGACATCTAATCCGGCATAATGCTCCACGGCTGTCCTCCATCAGGCTAGCGGGGCATTCGGCACCACACACATCCGAAACCCCGTCACTCCATCATGACCGGGGGACAGCCACTCCTCCAGTCAAGCTGAAGGCGCGGCCCATTACCGTATCTTTCCACTCATTGTGGACACGCGGTAGCTACTGGGGCACGTGCCTCTTTATCTTGCGGGGGCGGTGCAAGCAGCCAGTCGGTTTGCGAGCGTTGCGTATTCAGCGATGCGGTAGGTAGCGACGGGCAGGCCTCCATGACGGACTTCGAGCGTCTCGCCTGTCGCCAAGGCGTCAATGAAGGAACGCTCATCAACGCCAAGCATGTAAGCGATCCCCCGAACCGACTTGGGCTTGAGTTCGCCCGTTTGAGAGGTGAGTGGGATTGTCTTGCCGGCGAGGACCAAGGATAGATCGTAGCGCCGAGACGCCGCCGTGGCTTGATCTCGTTTCTCTATGCCTTTCGTAAGGGAAGGAAGACCCGGTCGCCACACCTGAACCGTATCATCAGCTGTCTTGGCGGAGAAACGAATGACCAATTGGGCCGGGCCCTGGCGGAAGAACGCCATGCAATAGTTACTGGCCTCCCCGTAGACCCATGTGTCGGTCGCTTGAGTAGCCGGGGCAGCGATGGAAATAGCCACTGTTAGCAGCAACGACATCATGCGCCAGGAGCCGGAAGTATCAGATCGAACATCTAGGCACTTTATGTGCTCCTACGTCCGCTTTCCACCCAAACTGGCCGTCCGGGTTCGCCCCATTCCGCACATTAGGGGCCTTCGACCAAAAGGGCCGTTCGACCCGGCCGCCGTCGCCCTAATGCCTAGCGCGAACCAAGGGGTTGTAATTGCCTAGTCCACATGATCGGGCTTGGGGAGAGGAGCCTCCTTTTACGCGATTGGCCGCGTCCTCGTCTTAACCTATTCGCGTTCGCGATTTCAGATTTGAGTCCGATGAGAAAAGTCATGATTTTGGCGGGAGCGGTTTTGTCTCGCCCCCGCCAATTGCGTTATTACACGCAGTACTTTGTCCCGCTAGGCGTGCCGGGGTAGTGTACTGGGCACCATTTAGGGGGAGGTTGGGTGGCAGTTGCGGTTGCCGCAGCCGACGCTGACAGGAGAAAACCGAGCGCCAAGGCCCTTTGAAATTGCCGTCTCATAGTTACACCTCCGTTGCTTTAAGAGGTCCGATCTCATCACTTAAAAGCCAAGGTTCTGTTAAATTAGCGTTCAATGTGGATGGATTTACACTTTTTTACGGCAGTCTTCGGAGCCGGTTTGCAGACTGTCTTTAAGCACACGCCCGCGCGCCGCAAAGACACTCGGAACGACCGTAAAAGGATCGGGCGCTAGCGTCTGCTTTCCATCCGAAGCCGGCGTTAGCCGGTTAGGCCTGCTTTCGATTTTCGGATTTAACTTTCCACCGGTCACTCGGACTAATGCCGGTCGTCGTTTGCTGCTCGGTTTTGCCCATCTGTTGGGCGCAGAGCTGCTCCTCCAGCAGCCAGTTGTCCTTCGCGTAATAGCGCCTGATCTCTTCGCGCACCTTTTGGCCGATCTCGTTTTTGTACCCAGGCGCCGACAGTAGATCCGCGGCCTTCTTCACCGCAGGATAGATTTTCAATCCCTGCAAGCCAGTCAGTCGTTTGATCAGACGCGCCACCTTCCGGACAAAAAGCGGCGGGAAGAAAATGAAACGAACCAGGCGTCTCGAACGATATGTCACCCCCTGGTTTATCCGCGGGAACTCGCTCCGCCCGTCGTCGTCTAACCCCAGGAAATCGAGTATTTCGAGATACGCGGCTCGCGGATCGGCGATCCAGTCGTGGAAGCGGACCACTCGAACCTGTTCCGCCGAGAAAGCCGCAAGATAGCGCCCTACCTGCTCGGAGAACCTTCCCATTGCCGCATAATCAAGGGTCCGCGGCTCGAGGCAAGCAGGGGGAATGGTCTTGGCTGGACGCTTCCCAGAAAGCTTCCAGGCTGTCTCGAAACCACCAATTTCCTCCGAAAACTCGCGGAGATACTGGTTGTGAAGCGAAGGAAGAAATTCCTCCTGTTCGCGCAAGAAAATCAGGATCTTCGCGTCGGCGTTGTAATCTCGGATGGCCTTCGCGGCCGCTTCGGAGAAAAGGTACATTGCCGAAGCTTCGCCAACGATTTTAGCGCTGCCGCTTTCGACAAAGAGCTTCGAATATTCGGCTTCAGTGTGAATGAAGCGAAATTTCGGCAGGTCCAAAGCGAAAAAGCAGTCCTCTTTGGAGTTCGGAAAGTAGATGTCCGGGTGCGTGCGCAGATATTCGACCCAGGCCGTGGTCCCGCACTTGGGTGCTCCCACGATGAACAGGTTCGGCTTGCGCGGCGGTGCTTGAGCTACATTTCTCGGCTCAAAAAGACTGATGCTCGGCATCGTCCAGTGTCGCTTTGCTACGTGGGTCACAAATCCTCTCCCCAGGAGCCGGGGGTCATCAGATTCGGCACAGCGATTCGTATACGGGTGCCATGCACAAAGCAAAGCGGCCCGACGCCGAAGAGTACCGTTCCATCGAGCCGCCATCGAGCGCAACGGCGCCTAACGTCCGCTTTCCATCCATTGCGGTCATAGGTTAGATTAAACGCGCGGCGTCAGCGCCTGATCCCTGAGACCGCGCCAGATGCGCAGCGCTTGCACGGTTTCGGGAACGTCGTGGACGCGGACGATCTGCGCGCCTTGTTCCACCGCCTTCAGCGCGAATGCGATGCTTCCGCCGAGGCGCTTGTCGGCTGGCGCTTCGTTCGACAGCGCGCCGATGGTCCGCTTGCGGCTCGCGCCCACGACCAGCGGGCAACCGAGCGAGTGGAACAGCGCCAGCCCGTTCATCAGCTCGAGATTGTGGGCGACGCTTTTGCCGAAGCCGAACCCCGGATCGATCAGGATCTTGTCGGGGGCGATCCCGGCCGCCTGGGCCGCCGCAATGCGCGCTTCCAGCCAACAGTAAACCTCAACCAGCACGTCGCCGTAGCGCGGGTCGTCCTGCATCGTCTGCGGGTCGCCCTGGTGGTGCATCAGGATCACCGGCAACCCCGCGGCCGCGATCACCCCGGCCGCACGGTCGTCGTAGGTCAGCGCCGACACGTCGTTGACCAGCCGCGCCCCGGCGTCGAGCGCTGCCGTCATGACATCTGCCTTGCGCGTATCGACCGAGACCGCCGTCCCGCCCGCCGCCAGCTGGCGGATGACCGGCGCAATCCGCTCGATCTCGTCGCCTTCCCACACCGGTTTAGCTCCCGGACGGGTCGATTCGCCGCCGACGTCGACGATCGCCGCGCCATCCCGCGCCATATCCGCTCCCGCCTCCGCCGCGGCGGCCGCATCGGCGAACTGGCCGCCGTCGGAGAAACTGTCGGGGGTCGCGTTGACGATGCCCGTGACCTGCGGCTGGTCGAGCCGAATGGTGCGCTCGCCGAGCTGCAGCGGCTTCCGCAACGCGGTCAGCGCGCTCCATTGGGCGGTCATGTCTACATCGAATCGCGCTTCGATCCCCTCGATCGTTACCAGCTCGGTGGAAACGCGCTTATTGCCCTCGATCCCGATCAACTCGACGGCGGCGAACCAGTTCAACCCGCCGGCCAGCCGCGCGACCTTGCCATCATGCCCGAATGGCGAATCGACGAAGGCAGTGGGGCGAATGAGCGTGCGCATCCTTTATTGCGCGATTTCCGACGGCAGTTGTCCGACCGGTGCACTCGTCGTCTTCGGCTCGCGCGCGTCGAGCGCGGCGAGCCAGCCGGCGGTCTCGCTGCCGACCTCGATCTGCGGGTTCGAGGAGACGACTTGGAGGCGCTCCTCCCACCCGACAATCGTGACGAAGGCCCGCCGGAACTGGCGAACGAAGCTATCGGGCTGCCGCATGGCCTCGTTGATCAGGGCATAGCCGAAGAATGTCCAGTCATTCCCGGCCGAGCAGCCGAACGAGGATTTCATCGACGAAGACGCCGTCGCAATCACGGTTCGCGGCCCTTCGAGCGCCGGCACGAATTGCCCCGAAAAGCAGGCCTGGAGAATGATCAGCCGGTTCTTGAAGCCGGCCCGGTCGAGCATCCCCGCCAGCTGCGTCGGCGCGATCACCGCCGCACCACGCGCCGGATCGCGGAAATTAAGCCCGGCGTGCGGCGCGCCGTGGCTGGTCGTGTAAAGCACCAGC
>Ga0207641_10000787_pt1 | contig 33852 bp, 31 predicted proteins | sample KBSSwiS62_FD_184306 | JGI IMG/M metagenome (GOLD analysis project Ga0207641, IMG submission 184306) | Switchgrass rhizosphere microbial communities from Kellogg Biological Station, Michigan, USA - KBS Switchgrass S6-2 (SPAdes) (version 2) | ecosystem: Host-associated > Plants > Roots >... | reverse complement strand
TCCCCGTCTGGTTGTGGAGGGCCGCGTCGTCTCCAGTCTTGAACCGCCACTTCTCCGCGCCGGTCGCGGCGTCGAGCGCGTAGAAATACGTGTCCCAGCTGCCGATGAACAGCAGACCCTCCGCGAGCGCCGGCGACGCGTGCACCACGTCGCCGGTCTGAAAGGTCCATTTCACGGTGCCTGCGGCTGCGTCGAGCGCATAGATGCTGCCGTCGCCGCTGCCGAAGTAGACCATGCCGTTCGCCACGGCGGGCGACGACAGATAGAAATCGAACGGGTCGGGCATCCGCTCCGACGCCGGCTGTAGACCGTGGATGTGCGCGGCCGCGAATCGTCTTTCGCCCTTGGTCGCGAACTTCCACTTCAACTTGCCGCTGGCGGCATCGAGCGCGTAGAGGTTCGAGTCGTAGCTCGCGAAGTACACGACACCGGCTTGCACCGCCGGCGACGACACGACGCGACCCTGGATCGCGAACTTCCACCGCTCGGCGCCGGTTGCGGCATCGATCGCGTACAGGTTGCCGTCGGTGCTGCCGACGAACACCACCCCGCCGGCGACGGCGGGGGACGAGTAGACACGCCCGCCGGTCTTGAACTTCCAGCGGACACCGTGGAGATCCGGAACGCCCGTCGCATCGTAGACGCCAGTATGCTGAACGTTCCCCCTGAACATTGTCGCGTCGCTCGCGCCAGAAACCGCTTGAGAGGTGAGCGCGTAGACAAGCGACAGCGTGCCGGCAAATCGGAAGGGTCGTGTCATGCGCGCGCCACGGCGCAATTGTTGTGCCCGCCGGCGCCCGCAGTAACGTTCGGCGAGCTTCCGCCTACGCGCTCGAACGCGTCGGCGGACAAGTTGGTGGGTAAGCCCGTCTTCGCTCCAAAGACGTTGCAGAATCTGCCACGTCTTGCGCGCATCCGATCGCAGGCCGGAGTCAGACACCACTCTGACCCCGCCTTCTCCCTTCCCGATTCCGGCCGACCGCTGTGCGAATGCGAACATTCAGGGCGGTTACTTCTTGGGGCGCGACGCCGGCGGCACCATCTTGTTCAGACGGTAATAGACCACGAGTTGTCCGTAGTGTTCACCGGTGTGCTCGATCACGGACAGCCACGGCTGTGGCGACGACGCGAATCGCGTGGCGGGAGTCGCCTTCAGCGAGGCGTCGAGGTCCGCCGAGATCTTCTTGAATGCCTCCACAACAGCCGCCTTGTCCTTGTAGTTCTTCGCGTCCAGTTCGTCCCACTGCACGTTCTCGCCGCGGCCGGCCTTGGCGGCGTACTGCGTCCCCGACATCGCATGCACGATGACCTCGCGGAACGATCGGACCTCTGGTGTGGCTTTGAATTCGTACTTCTCGGCGGGGAAATCCTCGGCCATCTCCATCACCTGCTTCGTAATGGAGGTCAACTGACCGGTAAGAGCTCTGGCCGGATCGGGCGGCTGCCTCTGTTGCTGAGCCCGCACCGCGACGACAACAACGAGCGTGAACGCCAACGCCACCAGGAAACGAACGCGATTGCTGCGCATGGGTCCTCCAATCTCAATGACCGGTTCGTGTCGATCTTTGCCGGCTGCCGAGCCGCAGTTACACTGTGATGGGAGCGCTTTCTGAACGTTCACCTGATCGACGGCACCTACGAGCTGTTCCGCCACTACTACGCCCTCCCGCCGGCGAAAGACGCCGCGGGACGGGAAGTGGCCGCGGTCCGCGGCGTGGTCAGCTCGGTGCTCGGCCTCATCAGCGCCGGCGCCACGCACGTCGGCGTCGCCACCGACCACATCATCGAGTCGTTTCGCAATCGACTCTGGTTGGGATACAAGACGGGTGCCGGCATCGAGCCCGAGCTCTTCGCGCAGTTTCCCGTGCTCGAGGAAGCGCTCGCCGCGCTCGGCATCACGGTGTGGCCGATGGTCGAATATGAGGCCGACGATGCGCTGGCGGCGGCGGCTGAGATTGCCGGCCGCGACGCGCGCGTCGAGCGCGTGTTCATCTGCACGCCCGACAAGGATCTCGCCCAATCGGTCCGCGGCACGCGCATCGTTCAGATGGATCGCCGGACGCGCGTCGTCCGCGATGAGGCGGGCATCGTCGCCAAGTTCGGTGTGCCGCCGGCGTCGATTCCCGATTACCTCGCCTTGGTGGGCGACGCCGCCGACGGCTATCCCGGCCTGCCGGGATGGGGCGCGAAGTCGGCCGCCGCCGTGCTCGCGAAATTCGGGCACATCGAATCGATCCCCGACGACTGGCAGACCTGGAGCGTCAACGCGTCGAGCCCGGCGCGGCTCGCGAAGACGCTGGCCGCCGAGCGCGATCGCGCCCTGTTGTTTCGAACGCTGGCCACGCTGCGCACGGACATTCCGCTCTTCGATTCGGTCGACGTTCTGCAGTGGCAAGGTCCCACGCCGGCGTTCGCGCCGCTCGCGGCCCAGCTGGATCCGGTGGGATCGAAGACGCTCGGCTAAAAGCCGTCGCGCTCCACGCGATCAACGGCCTGATCTTCTTTTTCCGGCTCCGGCGGGCTGACGTCCGCGGTCGGATCGATCATGATGCCAGTTTCGGGCGTGTTGGCCGGCGCATCGCTCGCCGGAAATGTCTCTTCAAGCGTTTCATCGAGATCGTCTGGCACGACAGGACCTCTCCAGCCACCATAACACGCGGAGGGGACCGGCTATGACGCACCCTCTCGCGGCAAAGTGAAGCTCATCGTCGTGCCGGCACCCGGCGCGCTCGACGCGCGAATCTCACCGCCGTGCGCCGTGACTAGTCCTCGCGCGATGGTCAGTCCCAGACCCGACCCTCTCGATCCCGCTCCCTTGTGGAACCGATCGAACGCGCGCGCGATTTCATCAGCCGACATCCCGCTGCCGGTGTCGCCCACCTCGACGGTAATCGAGTTACCGCTGCCATTGGCGCGAGATTCGTACACTCGAACGTCGACCGTCCCCCCGGATGGCGTGTGCCGGAGGGCGTTCGCCAGCAGGTTGCTCAGCACCTCGCGGATGCGCACGGGGTCGACCGCGATCGGCAGCAGATGTTCCGAAGCGGCCATCCGCAGCGTCACGCCCCGTTCGCCGGCTTCGCCTTCGAAGGCGTGGACGACGTCGCGCGCCAGCGCGCCGACATCGGCCGATTCCTTCAGGAGCTTCAGCGCGCCGCTCTCGGACAGCGCCACGGTTCGGAGATCTTCGATCAGCCGCGACAGGACATGCGTCTCCTCGACAAGCACGCTGAGCTGACGTTCGTCCGGCGGATACACGCCGTCCAGCAACCCTTCGAGCTTCCCCTGAATCACCGTCAGCGGCGTGCGCAGCTCGTGCGCCACGTCGGCCATCAGATCGCGGCGCAGGCGATCGTGGTTCTGCAGGCGTTCGGTCATCGTGTTGAACGCGCGCGCGAGCGCGCGCATCGGCGGCGGCCCGTGCTCCGGCACCCGAGTCGTGTAGTCGCCCGCCGCCACGCGATCGGCGCCCTCCATGATCGTGCCAAACGGCAGGCCGACGTGCCGCACGGCGACGACAAGCGCGAGCGCGACGGGGATGGCGCCCAGGACGACGATCGTGATCACGGCGCCCATCGACGAGCTGCCCGTGGCGGCCAGGTTCCGCACCGCGAGCCACACCATCGCGACCATCGTGCCGACGAGAACCACCAGAACGGTCAGCGCCAGCAGCGCGATACGACGACGGAAGATGCGTCCGCGTCTGCCTGCGACGCGCCACGGTTCCCACGGCTCGTTTTCGGGCCACCACGGCGGTCGGCCGGGGCCGCAGACTGTCGCTCGCCTTCCGCCTTCGCCACTGCGGGGCTTCGGCGAGACAGGAAACACTTGGCGCTGCATCAGCTTCTCAAGACACTCCGGGTCTTCCCTTTGTGTCCTTTGTATCCTTCGTGTCCTTTGTGCCGACGAAGTCGGCGAATTTATAGCCGACGCCGTGCACGGTCAGGACGTAGCGTGGGTTGCGTGGATCGGGCTCGAGCTTGCGGCGCAGGTTCTTGATGTGCGCGTCGATTGCGCGGTCGAAGGATTCCACCGCCTCGCCGCGAATGGCGTCGAGCAGCTGCGCACGCGTGAACACCCGGCCCGGCTGACGGGCCAGCGTCGCCAGCAGCTCGAACTCGGTGGCCGTGAGATCAATGTGACGATTCTCGACGCTGACGTCCATGCGCGGCTTGTCGAGCGTCACGCCGCCGGCGCGGATGACGCCGCCGCGATCCGGCGCCTCGTCCACTCTCCGGAACACCGCGCGCACCCGCGCGACGAGCTCCTTCGGGCTGAACGGCTTGGTCACGTAATCGTCGGCGCCCAGCTCGAGCCCGATCAGGGTGTCACTCTCGTCGACGCGGGCCGTCAGCATGATGATCGGCACGTTCGACTGCCGCCGCAGCGCCCGCGTCACGTCGAGGCCATCCATCTGCGGCAGGCCCAGATCGAGGACGATGAGATCGGGGTGGCGTGCCCGCGCGACCGCCAGCGCATCCACGCCGTTGCCAGCGACCGTCACATGGTATCCGGCGCGCTCGAGATAGTCGCGAGCGATCTCCGCAATCCGCGCCTCGTCGTCCACGACCAGGATGTGTTTCACGTCGTCCGTTCGGCCGCACGCGGTGTCGCCGCCGTGCGCTCGTCGCGCGGTCCGTCGTAGCGGCACCCGCGTCCCCGCCACGCCCCACGCCAGAATAGCGCGCGCGCCACGAAGATCCAGAACAGGATCATCAGCGGGAAGAACGGGAAGAACCCGAACCCGAAGCCCCACGGCCGCGGCCAGATGACAACCGGAACGCCCGATCCCGGCGCGGCGACCAACTGGCCGCTTTGGGCGATCCCGTGCGCCAGGCCGAGGTTGTAGGTGTAGACGCCGACAACGGCAAGCGCGCCGACCAACGCGATGCCGAGCAGCAAGCGGAACCCGAAGCGATCACCCATGGCGAGTCTCCTTGAAAAGCCGCGTCTGGAGGAGTCTCGCAACCGTCGGTGAACGAATTATGAACGGTTTCGAAAGGTTTTCCGGCCGGCGCCGGGATAATGATGGGCGCAAACCGTGGGACGGATGAGATACTCTACCCCCACACACGGAGGTCAGATGACGCGCATCGCCCTCTTATTCCTGGCCCTCAACGCCTTGTTGCAGGCTCAGGAGACGCCGGCGAAGAATCCAGCCGCCAACAATCCCCACCTGGGGAATCCCCAGTCGATTCGCAGCGGCATGGCGCTGTACCGGACGCGCTGCGCTGATTGTCACGGCCTGGATGCCGGCGGTTATCGCGGCCCCGACCTGACGGCCGTCCTCGCTGGCGGAGCGACCGACGAGCGGCTGTTCAATACGATTCGGAAGGGTGTACCCGGGACGGAAATGCCGCCCATGACCGGCGATCCGGACGACGACATCCTGATGATCATTGCCTACCTCAGAAAGATCGGCACCGTGCCACCGTCGGACTCGCCGGGCGGCAACATGGACAACGGCGCGCGCCTGTTCACCGCGCAGTGCGCGAGCTGCCACCGGGTGGCTGGCAAAGGTGGACGCATCGGGCCGGATCTCACACGCATCGGCATCTCGCGATCGCGCTCGGCGCTGCTTCGCGAGATTCGCACGCCGTCCGAGTGGATCCCGCCGGCGTTCGAAACCGTCAGCCTGGTCACCAAGGACGGGCAGCGGATCCGCGGCATCAAGAAGAACGAAGATGTCTTCTCGATTCAGGTGATGGATACGCGCGAGCGGATCCAGGGTTACCTGAAGTCGGATCTGAAGGAACTGGTGTACGAGAAGACCTCGCTGATGCCGGCATTCCCTGCTTCCCGGCTGAACGACAGCGACCTGAACGATCTCATCGGCTATCTGGGCACACTTCGAGGGGCGGATCTCACGGGCAAATGAGCGATGGCTCAGTTCCTTTCGGAGGCACTATGCGCGCGTTTCTGACGATCATCCTGTGCTCCGTGTCGGTCGCGCTGGCCGCGCAGACCGGTACGCCACTCATCACGTCGCAGGACCTTCTGGACGGCCTCAAGGATCCAACGCGCTGGCTCACCTACGGCGGCGACTACAACAGCCAGCGACACAGTCCGCTGACACAGGTCACGCCCGAGAACGTCAATCAGCTCACCGCGCAATGGACCTTCCAGACCGGCACCACCGGCAGCTTCCAGACGACGCCGCTGGTCGTCGACGGCGTCCTGTATGTGACGGGCTACAACAACAACGCGTGGGCGGTGGACGCGCGGTCCGGACGCCAGATCTGGCGCTATCGGCGCGAGATCCCCGAGGACTGGAAAGGATGCTGCGGCGCCGTGAACCGCGGTTTCGGCGTGCTGGGCGATCGGCTGTTCATGACGACGATCGACGCGCATCTCGTGGCCCTCGACATGCGGACCGGCGGCGTGCTGTATGACGTCGAGATCATCGACTACAAGGCGGGCTACTCCGCGACCGTCGCCCCGCTGGTCGTGAAGGACAAGGTCATCGTCGGCGTGGCGGGCGCCGAGTACGGCATCCGCGGCTTCATCGATGCCTACGATGCGCAGACCGGCAAGCGGGCGTGGCGCTTCTACACGGTCGCCAAGCCGGGCGAACCCGGCGGCAACACCTGGCCGCGCGGCGACGCCTACTTGCGCGGCGGCGGATCGATCTGGGTGACCGGCTCCTACGACCCGCAGCAGAACCTCGTGTTCTACGGCACCGGCAACCCGGGGCCCGATTACTACAGCGGCGCGCGCGAGGGCGACAACCTGTACACCGCCTCGCTGGTGGCGCTCAACGCCGACACCGGCGAGCTCGCCTGGCACTATCAGTTCACGCCGCACGACGTGCACGACTGGGATTCGACCCAGGTGCCGATTCTCGCGGATCTGACGATCGGCGGCCAGCCGCGCAAGGTCCTGATGTTCGCGAACCGCAACGGCTTCTTCTACGTGCTCGATCGCGTCACCGGCAAGGTGATCATCGCGAAGCCGTTCGTCGAAACCACCTGGGCGAAAGAGATCGGCGCCGACGGGCGGCCGGTTATCCTGCCCGGTCACCTGCCAGACGAAGATGGCGAGAAGACCTGCCCGGATCTCGGCGGCGGCACCAACTTCTTTTCTCCGGCGTTCAACCCGGCGACGCGCCTGTTCTATGTCACCGCGCGCGAGACGTGCGCGACCTTCTACGGCTACGAACAGACGTTCAAGCAGGGCCAGCAGTACACCGGCGGCGCCACGACACGGCCGCGCGATCAGAAAAACTTCGGCGCGCTGCGGGCGATTGATCCGGTGACGGCGCAACTGAAATGGGAGTTCCGTTATACGCTCGGGAACACCTCGTCATCCGGTGTGCTGTCGACGGCGTCCGGCCTGGTGTTTGCCGGCGATGGCGAGGGAAACATCATGGCGTTCGACGGGCGCACCGGCAAGAATCTCTGGCACTACCAGCTCGGGGTGCCAATCCGGTCAACGGCGGGCACGACTTATATGGTGGACGGCCGGCAGTACCTGCTGGTGCCGTCGGGCGGCGCGCTGACGGCGTTCGCGCTACCGCAGCGGCCGTGATGTAACGCGGACGCACTCACCTTTGCGCGGACGATTGATGTTGAGGGAAACGGCTCGATGGCGCCGTCGCCGGACGGACTGGCACGAGTTTGGCTGGGCGGCAGCTTAGCAAGCCGTCATTCGCCACGAACGCGACTAATGTGTACCGGCGATTACAAATTTCGCGGTTCGAAGGCGCGAAACGGTTTCCCAGGGTTATCAGCATGAATCGAGTGCCGCCGCGGATCTTGGTCGTCGAGGACAATGAGGCGTCGCGCCGCGGCCTTCGACAGCTCCTCTCGAACGCGGGCTATACGGTCCTGACGGCGAGCACGTTCGACGAAGGCAAACAGGCGGTCGCGGACGGCGCGCCAGACCTGCTGATTGCCGATGTCCGTCTCGGCAAATTCAACGGCCTGCACCTCGTCGCCGCCGCGCCGCACGCGCTGCCCAGCATCATCGTCAGCGGATTCCCCGACCCGGTGATCGAAGCCGAGGCGCTCCGGCTCGGCGCGCACTACGTGACGAAACCGATCGAGCCCAAGGCGCTGCTGACGCTCATCGAGGAGAAACTGCAAAGCGCCGCCCGCCAGCGAGCGGTCGGCTCGACGCGACGCTGGGAGCGGAAACCGGTCGGCGGCCAGGTGATCGCGCGCGTCGAAGGCGACATCGCACGCCTCGTCGACGTCAGCATCGGCGGTCTGCAGTTCGAAATCGATCGCGAGGAACCACTGCCCGCCTGGTTTACCGTCAACGTCGTCGCACCCGATCTCTCACTCGACGCGCATCTCGTCTGGGAAACGCTTCGCGGCGATCGGCGGCTGTGCGGCGCAGCGCTGTCGTGGGGCAACGCGTCGGCGCTGCACCACTGGGCCGCGCTCGTCGACGGTTTCCCAGCCGCCTGACACATCCACTACGGCCAGACGCCCGACACCAGCGACTGGCGGTAGGTGATCGTCCGATCGGGAACCACCGTCACTTCGAAGATGAGCGGCTGATAACCCGGCGCGAAAACCTCGATGCGGTGATACCCGGCGGGCAGCGGCAGGTGACGGTAGTATCCGGCGAAGTCATCGACCAGCCCCGCGTACAGGCCGTCCACGAACACTTCAGCGCGACGAGGTTCCAGAGCCAGCTGCACGCCGCCGATCGGTCTCGCTTGAGCCGGCTGAGCCGCCGGGCTGTTCCGCGCCGCCGCCGTCACCTGATCGGCTGCCGCTCCCGAGAGCAGCAGGAGCACACTACCGGTTGCCGCGAGCCAACACATCATCTGCGTTCACCTCTTCGGTCGAGATATGCATCGCACGCGCCTGATTCAGCCCCGGGTTTTCGCCTTCAGCTCACAGTTTTCCGCGATCAGCTCTCAGTTATCCGCGATCAGCTCTCACCTTTCCGCGATTAGCTCAGGCGCGCGGCGGCCGCTCGGGCTACTTCGGCGCGGTGTCGCACGAAACGCGCACCATCGCGAACTCGATGCGGCGCCCGCGGCCCCTTCGCCGCATCGATCCACGCCAGCAGTCCGGACGATACCGCAGCGTTCATCAGGCGGTTTTGGACAAATGCGACCTGCGGACGCGGACCGCGATATTGCGGCCAGTTCGCACCCATCGGCGCCGGGGCCCGCACGAGCCGCACCGTTACAAGCACGGTGCGTGATCGGACGCACTCTGACCCGATCGGTGCGCCGAGGTGACGGAGACGACGGAGCGAACGGTTTAACACGGAGAAACGGAGCAACTAGAGGCGAAACGGAGGTGAGCAGTTCGACGGGCGTCGCGAAGCGACGCAACGCGAACGGATCGCGCCAGTCGGCCTGCGCCGCAGGCCGACCCGTCGAACCGCGGTTCTCACGCTATCAAGTGGCTTCTCCGTTGAACCTCCGTTGCTCCGTTTCTCTGTGGTGACACCGTTCGCGCCGTACGCTCCGTTCGGCGTCCGCATGCTATCGTGACAGCCCCCATGGCCGTGATGCCGGCGGCTTCACTCGACACGGTGGCACCTCGGGACTCGGGCGATCCGTACCTGCTCACGCCTCACGCAATCGAAGCGCCTCCGGCGTCTGTCGCCGCTTCACTGCGCCGAGTCGGCCCCGGCATGGTCCTCGCCGCCGCCATCGTCGGATCGGGCGAACTGATCGCGACGACCACGCTGGGCGCGCAAGTCGGCTTTGCCGCGCTGTGGATCATCCTGGTGAGCTGCGTGATCAAGCCGGTCGTTCAGGCCGAGTTGGGCCGCTACACCATCGCCACGGGACACACCGGCCTCGAGGGGTTCGATCGCGTGCCTGGGCCGCGCCTCGGCGTCAGCTGGCTGGTATGGGCCTGGGGCCTCACCGTCGCGCTGACGCTGCTGCAAGTCGGCGGTATGTACGGCGGTGTGGCGCAGGTCCTGCACCTGCTGGCCCCGGCGATCCCGCTGAACATCTGGGTTGGCATTTGTCTCCTGCTCACCATTGGCATTCTCCTCGGCGGAGGCTATGAGCGCATCGAGAAGCTGGCCATCGTCAAAGTCGGATTCTTTACGATGCTGACGGTCTGCGCCGCCGCCGTGCTGCTGCGGTCGGACGCGGTGACCGCCAGCGATCTCGCCGGCGGGCTGAGCCTGCAGCTGCCCGCCGCGGGCCTCGCCACGGCGATTGCCGTGTTCGGGATGACCGGAGTCGGCGCGACCGAGCTGGTGCAGTACCCGTACTGGTGCGTCGAGAAAGGCTACGCGCGGTTCGTCGGACCGCGGGATGGATCGGCGGCCTGGACCTCGCGCGCCCGCGGCTGGATCCGCGTCATGCACCTCGACATCGCGTGCTCGCTCGTGATCTATACGGTGGCGACAATTGCCTTCTACCTGCTCGGCGCCGGTGTGCTGCACCGGATCGGCGTGGTGCCAGCGGAGCGTGACACCGTGCGAGTGCTCTCGCAGATCTACACGCAAACGCTCGGCGACTGGGCGCTCTGGCTGTTTTACGCCGGCGCCGTCGTCACGTTGTACGGGACGATTTTTGCGGCGACAGCCGCCCATTCGCGATTGTTCGCCGACGCGATGCGCATCGGTGGCATGTTCCGGCGCGACGACACCCGCAGGCGCCGGCAATGGCGCAACGGATGTCTCGTCGCGCTCTCGGTCATACCGGCCGTGTTCTACTGGTTCATCGAATCGCCGGTGCAGATGGTGCTGGCCGGCGGACTGGCGCAGTCGGCGCTCCTGCCGCTGATCGGCATCGCCTCCTTGTACCTGCGACACACCCGCCTGCCGGCCGATATTCGCCCGTCGATGGCCACCACCTTCATGCTGTGGGTCTCGACAGTGGTGATGACGGGATTCGCGATCTACTACGTCGCAGCGCGAGTAGGAGTCTTGTAGTCCTCGCCTCCGTTACCGCCCGCCCACGATCGGCGTGATGGTCACTCTGCGATACGTCACTTTCTCGTGGTCCCCCTGGATCATGATCGGGCCTGGCTCGGTTTCGGCTGCGTCGAGTGCGCCCCCCGTGATGGCTTCGAGCGTGGCGTTGTCGTGGACCTTCTGGCCGTTCCAAACGACCGTGACCTTGTTGCCCACGATGGTCGCGTCCATGGTCTGCCATTCCCCGGCCGGCTTGCCCGCGTTCACCGCGGGAGCCTTCCACGCGTAGATCGACATGTGGCTGTGCGCCTCCGGAGGCTTCCCGTAGTCGTCGAGCACCTGCAGTTCGTAGCGCCCCCGCAGGTAGATGCCGCTGTTGCTGTTGGTCTCGAGCTTGTACTCGGCGTGGATCTTGAAGTCCTGGAACTTCTGCTTGGAAACCAGATTGTTGGCGTTCGGTGTGTTCGTCATCGCGCCGTCGACCACCGTCCAGCCGGACGGCTTGCTTTGGTCCTGCACGCCCCAGGCGTCCATTGACTTGCCGTCGAAGAGGTCGACCGGCTTCCCCAACTTGTGAGGCGCGTTGGCGTCGGACGGCGGCCACTTCGGCGGACGCACGCCGGTGAACTCGATCGTGCGCGCCGGCGTCTTGATCGTCCCGGTCAGTGTGTTTCCCTGAATGCGCGCTCGGTACTCGGGGGCCGGGCCGCGTGCAGGTGCTGCAACCTGGAAGAACAGCTCGCCGTTCTCGATCTTCACCGTGGCGAGCTTCACCGGGCTGCCGCCGCGATTCAGGAACATTCCGGTCAGCTGTCCGCCTTCGTCGCGGATTTCGAGCCAGTAGATGCCGCCGTCAGGGCCGATGCCTGTCAGATTCCAGCGACCGAGATACGGATTCTCGGCGGCACTTGACGCAACGGCCGACGCGATAGCGATCGCGGCGACCAGAGCAACGCAATAACTGGCGTGACGGCTCATATGATCACCTTCCTTATCCGCGGCCAATGAACGGCATCTTGGTCGCCATGATCGTGATGAACTGTACGTTCGCATCGAGCGGCAGGCTCGCCATGTACACGACCGCCTTCGCGACGTGGCCGACGTCCAGCCGCGGCTCCGCCGCGGTCTGACCGTTGGCCTGCAGGACCCCGTCGGCGAACGACGCCGTCATGTCCGTGGCGGCATTGCCGATATCGATCTGCCCGCACGCGATGTTGAATCTCCGTCCATCGAGCGACGTCGACTTGGTGAGTCCGGTGATGGCGTGCTTGGTGGCGGTATAAGGCGCGGAGTGTGGACGCGGGGTATAGGCTGAAATCGAGCCGTTGTTGATGATGCGTCCGCCCTGTGGCTGTTGGTCCTTCATCACGCGAAACGCCTGCTGGGTGCAGAGAAACGCGCCGGTCAGGTTGACATCGACCACCGACTTCCACTGCTCGACGGTCAGCTCCTCGAGCGGCACGCCACGCGTCGCGATGCCGGCGTTGTTGAACAGCACGTCGATGCGTCCGAAGGCGTCGCGCGCGGCGGCGAACAGCGCGCGCACCGAGGCCGGGTCGGCGACGTCAGTCGGTACCGCGCGCGTGCGGCTGCGATGCGGGCCGGCGTCCGCCATCGTCTGCGCCAGCAGCGCCTCGCGCCGGCCGGCGAGGACGACCGTGAAGCCCTCGTCGAGCAGGGCCAGCGCGACAGCCTTGCCAATTCCCGTTCCCGCACCCGTTACAATCGCCACTCTCGAAGTTGTGCTCACGGCATCCTTGTGTCGAGTTTCAGAAACGAGACACTAGCACGGGATCGATCATGAAACTACTCGTCACGGGTGCGGCAGGGTTTCTCGGCGGCCGGCTGGCTCGAGCGGCGCTCGCCGGCGTCCCCGGACTGCCGGTCTTGTCGAGGCTGGTGGCGGTCGACACCGCGCCGTGCGTCCTCGACGACCCTCGCGTCGACTGCAGGACCGGCAACATCACCGACGACGACTTCACGCGCGCCATCGTCGACAGCGACGTCGACGTCGTGTACCACCTGGCGGCGATCGTGAGCGGTCAGGCGGAAGCCGAGTTCGACCTCGGCATGAAGGTGAACGTCGATGCGACACGCGCACTCCTCGAGGCATGCCGGCGTCTGAAGAAGCCGCCGCGCTTCATCTTCACGAGCACCGTCGCCGTCTTCGGCGGTCCGCTGCCGGCGGTTGTCCCGGACTCCGCGGCGGTGACGCCCCAATCCTCTTACGGATCGGCCAAAGCGATCGACGAGCTCCTGGTGAACGAGTACTCGCGGCGAGGATTCATCGACGGCATCGTCTGCCGTCTGCCGACGATTGCGGTGCGGCCCGGCGCTCCGAACGCGGCGGCATCGTCATTCGTCAGCGGCATCGTCCGCGAGCCGCTGGCTGGCATCGACACGGTGTGTCCGGTGCCGCTCGAGACGCGCTTGTGGATCAGCTCTCCTGATGTCGTCACGCGCAATCTGATCCACGCCGCTCGCCTCGACACATCGGCGGTGGACGGCGGTCGGATCGTGAATCTCCCCGGTTTGACGGTCACCGCCGAAGAGATGCTGGCGAGCCTCGAGCGGCTGGCCGGCGCGGAGGTTCGATCGCGCGTTCGTTGTGAGATCGATCAGCGGATCTGGCGCCTCGTCAGCACCTGGCCGGGCGCCTTCGACATCAGCCGCGCGCTGAGGCTCGGCTTCAGTGTCGACCGTGACATCGACGCGGTCGTCCGGCAGTTCATGGCCCGCGCGCGGTGAACCAGGGTCAGCTTCTCAAGTCCGCGTGCAACGTTTCGAGCAGGTACTTCTTGTGGGCGTTCATGTCCTGCTCGACCGTACCCTCGCCAGGCCTGGGCGCGTCGAAATCGAGCGTCACCCATCCATCGTAGCTGCGTTCGCGCAGAACGCGGAAGAACGCAGGGAAGTCCACGCCGCCCGCTCCGAGGCGCTTATAGAGGTTGACCCGGTTGTGTTCCTCTTCGCTCGGTGCCGGACCTTTCCAGCCGCCGGCGGTGTTGTATTTGGCCTCCGCGTCCTTGAGATGAATTGCCGCGATCCGCGAGTAGTAGTCGCGAAGGCATTTCACCGGGTCGATACCGCCCAACGTCGCATGTCCGGTGTCGAGCACGAGATACACGAGTTTGGGATCGGTCATTTCCATCATCATGTCCAGCTCGGGTTGCCGCTCCACGAGCGTCCAGGCGTGCGGATGGAACGCGAACCTGATGCCGGCATCGGCGGTTCGCCTGCCGACCTCGTTGAGATTCCTCGCAAGTCTCTTGGCGTTCGCCGGGCTCAGGTTGTCGGCGCTGATTCGCTTGCTCAGATTGACCTTCAGATGCGTGCAACCGAAGTGAGCCACGTAACGGGCGCGGGCAGTATTGCTCTCAATCGTCTGCTGCAGCCGTGAGGCGTCGAGGTAGTCTCCGCCGCTGCCGACGGTGCACAGCGCAAGACCGGAGGCATCGAGAACCTTCTTGAGTTGATCGGGCGGCTGCTTGAGGTATTGCGGCATGTCGTCCTGGAACGGCTCGATACCGTGGTACCCGTACTGCGCCGCCATCTTGATGCCCGTTTCCGGATGCGGAGGGGTCGTGCGGAACTGATGGCCGCTCATGGCGTAGCGCATCTTGTCGCCAGGACGCGCGTACGCTCGGGCAGCGACGGCAGCACCAAGACCAGCACCGAGGAATTCACGGCGAGTCAGCATGATGGACCTCCCTGCTCGCCCTGATTGTGCACCATTCCGTATCTGCGCGCCCGCCTACTGCTCCTGGTCCCGTCCGATGTTTCCGTTCATGGTATTCAACGGGGAGAGACGCAGAGAAGCCTGAGACAGGGATACGGGAAACGACGATGACCTCGCCGTTTCCCGACCGTGTGCGTTCAAACTGTCGTGGCTACTGACACGACGCCGCCACGATCTTGCCCGACTTGACTCGAAGCACCGGTGCATGGGCATCCGATCCAGCCGCCGGGTCTGTGGCCAGAGCCGCGTTATCTTGCGGATCGAGCACTCCCGTCAGCGCCAGCTTCTTGCCGACCAGCGGGCTCAGCGCAGTCGGGTTCGCGATGAGACGATACGTTTTGCCCGACGACTCGCTGGTCGCGGTTGCCGCGCCTGTCGTGCTCGCGGCGCCTGTCGTGCTCGCAGCGTCGGTCGTGCTCGTCGCATCGGCCTGTGCGGGTGTCGCGTTTACCAACGTGAACAGGAGCGCAGCTTCACTGTTGTCGCCGGTCGTGGCTGTGGCCGTCGTGCCCGCGGTCCCAGCTGTTCCAGTCACCCCGGCGGTACCAACCGATCCAACCGTCATCACGCCCTGTTTCAGGCAGCCGGTTACCGTGATTTGCGCCTCGGTGGCCGGTGCCGTGCTCTGCGGTGCTGACGACGTCTGCGCGCCAACGACCGTCGCGAAGCCTACAATCGCTGTCGACACTCCTGTCCAGATCGTTCTCATCCTCATGCAACCTCCACGGGCGTTTCGGTCTGCAACCGTTGGACCGCATTGACATCAGCTCGTCGTTACGCGACGGATGAGGAGCACATCGCGATGAGATCGACCTCACTCCTTGACATCCTAGGAGAGACTGATTACTCTCCTGGCCATTCTAGGAGAGTCACCTTGGCGACCACGACCGAACTCCTGCAGGGAACACTCGACCTTTTGATCTTGAAGGCGATCTCCCTCGGGCCGCTACACGGCTACGGCGTGCTGCTGCGCATTCAACAGATTTCCGGCGACAAGCTGCAGATCCAGCAGGGCTCACTCTATCCGGCGCTGTACCGTCTCGAACATCAGGGGCTCATCGAGTCGGAATGGGGCGAGTCCGACAATCGCCGCAAGGCAAAGTTCTACTCGCTGACGATCAGCGGGCAGCGGAGGCTCCGAGCGGAAGTCAACTACTGGGGACGGCTCTCCGATGCCATCAACCTGGCCCTCGCCGCGGTTCCAGGAGACCTATGACGACGAAGCTGCGATCGTTTCTGTCGGCGCTCGTTAACGGGCGGCGACTCGAACGTGAGATGGAAGAGGAATGGCGATTTCATCTCGATGAACGGGTCGGCGCGTTGATGGCTAGCGGAGTCTCGCGTCGCGAGGCGCAACAGATCGCGCGTGTGGAATTCGGCGACCCGCTGCGATGGAAGGAAGAAGGTCGAGAGGCGCGTGGCCTTCGGCTGATCCACGAGCTGCGATCGGATGTGCAGTACGCGCTGCGCCAGATGGGACGCGCCAAGGCCGCGACGCTCGTCATCATGGCCACACTCGCGCTTGCAATCGGCGCGAACACGGCGATCTTCACCCTGGTCGACGCGGTGATGCTCAAACCGCTGCCGGTACCGCATCCGGAAGAACTGAAGCAGCTCGTGTGGATTGCTCGGCGGTCTGGTTTCCACGCCACGTATAACGGCAGCGCACGATCCAACGCTGCCGGAGAGCGCGTCGCCACTTCGTTTTCCTATCCTGTCATTACCAATCTACGCGATCACGCCACGACCCTCTCCGATGTGTTCTGTTTCGATGAGCCGCAGCAATTGACCGTCGTCCACGACGGGGCCGCCCAGCTCGTCGATGGTCAGTTCGTGTCGGGGAATTACTTTCGCGGGCTCCGGGTCAACGCGATCCTCGGTCGTACGCTCGGCGATGCCGACGACAAGCCGGGGGCGCCGGCCGTCGGTGTGATCAGCCACCGCTTTTGGCGGCGGGCGTTTGCGGAAGCGCCGGACGTTGTCGGTAGGCGCATCACCGTTAATGGAGCGCCAGTCTCGATCGTTGGAGTCCTGCCACCGTCGTTTTTTGGTGTCCTTCCCGGCACGCGTCCCGACGTCGTTCTCGCCCTTGCGGCACAAAGCGCGTTCGATGCGTCGACGCCGCCCGACGCGCTCACCAGGGCCGACCGCTGGGGATTCCAAGTCATGGCGCGCATGAAGCCCGGAGAAACCGTGGGCCGCGCCGAGGCCGAAGCTGAAGCGCTCATCCGGCAGGCCATCGTCGCCTACGCGCCCGCCGCTGCCTACGATCCGCCGCGCATCGTGCTGGATCCGGGCGATCGCGGGCTGGCCAACCTCCGACGTGAATACTCGAACCCGCTGGGAATTCTGATGGGCATGGTCGGCGTCGTTCTGCTGATCGCATGCGCCAACATTGCCGGACTGCTGATCGTCCGTGCGAGCGCGCGCGAGCGCGAGATCGGCATGCGCATCGCGCTGGGTGCGGGAAGGTGGCGCGTGATCCGTCAACTGGTGACGGAGAGCGTCGTCCTGGCTGTCGGTGGCGGGTGCCTCGGATTCGCGATCACGTACGGGATTCGACACCTCCTGCCCGTGTTCGTGACCGAAGGCTCGTCGACGGTCGAGCTCGACATGGCCGTCGATGTGCGGATTCTGCTGTTCACTGCCGGCACCTGCCTGGCCACAGGCCTGGCGTGCGGGCTGCTGCCGGCGCTTCGCGCCACGAACCTGGATGTCGCGTCGCTGATCGGCCGGACGTTGACCGGCACGCTCACAAGCGCCTCCCGTCGCTGGACGGGCAAAGTGCTCGTCACGACGCAGGTTGCCTTTTCGCTCATGCTCCTCGTCGGGGCGGGGCTTTTTGTGCGCACGCTCCTCAATCTTCGATCGGAGGCCCTGGGTTTCAAGCCTGACGGCCTGCTCATTTTCCGAGTGAATCCGTCCCAAAGCGGTTACGCCGCCGCCCGGTGGAACGACTTCTACGAACGGGCGGTCGAGCGGATCGCGACAGTGCCCGGCGTCCGAACCGTTTCGCTGTCGCGCTACGCGGTCCTCGCCGGCGGATCGACGCGAGACGGTATCGGGGTTCTGGGTTCGGAATCGAAACCCGTCGGGACGTACATTCATTATGTCGCGCCGCAGTATTTCGAGACGATGGGCATTCCGATAAGGCTCGGTCGCGACATCACGTGGCAGGATCGCGAGCAATCGCGCCATGTCGTCGTGGTCAACGAGGCGCTCGCACGCACGTTGTTCGGGACGGCGCAGCCGATTGGCCAGTGGGTCATCCATCCGAACGAGAAGGTGGCGGATGCCATGGAGATCATCGGCGTGGCCGCCGACGCGAAATTCTCCGACGTGCGACGCCCGGCACCGCCGACAATCTACGAACCGTATGTCAAGCAACCGCAACGGCTGATGACGTTCGCCGTGCGAACCGCCGGCGATCCCGAGGGTCTTTCAGGGTCGATTCGCAACGCCATCGCAGCGGTTGATCCCTCCGTGCCGCTCTTCGACTTCTGGAGCCAGCGAACCCAGATCGACCTTGCCATTCGACAAGAGCGGCTGTTCGCCAATCTCGTCTCCGGCTTCGGACTGCTGGCGTTGCTCCTCGCCTGCCTTGGCATCTACGGAACCCTGTCGTACTCGGTCGCTCGTCGCACGCCGGAAATCGGCCTCCGGATGGCGTTGGGTGCCAGCCGGCATGACGTGATCGGTCTGGTCCTGCGGGAATCGGCAGGACCGGTGGCGGTCGGAGTCGGGATGGGAGTTGCTGGGGTCGCTCTGACAGCGCGACTGATTCAAACCATGCTGTTCGGCGTCACGCACTACGACTTGTCGACGCTTCTCGCCGCGCTCGCGGTGCTTGTCGTCTCGGCGCTCGGGGCGGCGTGGCTGCCATCCGCGCGCGCGTCGCGAGTCGAGCCGATGCTCGCGCTGCGCCAGGAGTAGGGACTGGGGACATGGGGACATGGGGACATGGGGACTGGAGTCCCCTAGTCCCCTAGTCCCCTAGTCCCCTGCCCCTTCTGATAACGATCGAGCCGCTCGTACGGAATCTCGGTGAACATCGGGAGTCCAGCAGCCTTGACGATCGCGACCAGGCCGGCGCGCTCGTGGAACTCCATGTGGTCGCGGTTGATGACGACGGTGTTCGGATAGCCCGGCGCGAGCCGTCGGAACTCGCCGTCGATCAGCCGGAAGCGCCGCACCATGTTCTCGGCGCTCTCGTGCGGCCGGTTTCGCTGTCTGATGTGCTTCTCGATCGTATCGGTGTTGGACGTGAGGACGATGACGCGATCCGGGTTCCACGCGTCGCCGATCGCCAGGACCTTTCGGAGCTCAGCGTGATACTCCGCCGGGTACTCGGCGATGTGGGCCTCGAGCGTGATGCGCGCGCCTTCGAAGAAGATGACTTTGCCGGGACGATCGCTGTCCGCAGCATCGCGATAATTCGCGTCGTAGAGACGGGCGAAGTAGGCGGTCACCCCGACCGGGTTCCGGCCCGCGTCGATGTCTTCGAGGACACGCGGATCCCAGACGCCTTCTTCGCCCTCTCCGTACGCCGCGTTGTGGTACAGGTCAGCGAGCTGTCGGACGAGCGTGCTCTTGCCGATGCCCGGCCCGCCGACGATCGCCACGCGCATGCGCGGTCATTCTACGCGACCGTCGCGGTGGCCGCCGGCTGCCCCATCTCGACGACCGGCCGCACTTCGATGGTGCCGATTTTCGCCGACGGAATTCGGGCCGCGATTCCGATCGCTTCGTCGAGATCCTTCGCCTCGACCAGGTAGTAGCCGCCGAGCTGTTCGCGGGTTTCGGCGAACGGGCCGTCGGTGACCAGGCGCTTGCCATCACGCACGCGCACGCTGGTCGCCATCGTCGTCGGCTGCAACTGCGCGCCCGCCAGGTAGTTGCCCGATGCTTTGACGCTCTGGCCGAACTGCCCGTACTCGGCGTAGATCTTCCCGCGCTCTGCCTCGTTCAGCCTCGCCCACGCCTTCTCGTCGTCGTGAATCAACAGCATGTATTTCATGTGTGTGCCTCCATCAGTGAATCGAACGACAAGGGTCGGGATCGACACCCCGCCGATAAAGTATTTACCATCGGCTATGCCCCAGGGGGTTCAGGACACCGCAGCCGCGGTCGACGCCGTTTACCGCTCGGACTGGGGCCGGATCGTGGCGGCGCTCATCCGGCTCCTGGGCGACTTCGATCTGGCCGAAGAGACGGCCCAGGAAGCGTTTACGGCCGCGGTCGACCAGTGGCGCAACGCGGGGGTGCCCGAGTTTCCCCGCGCCTGGCTCATCCAGACGGCCCGCCACAAGGCGATCGACCGGCTCCGGCGGCGTCAGAAGTCGTCCGAGGCGCTCGACGCGCACGGACCCTCGTGGTTCAACAAGACGATCGAAGAACCCGCCTACGACACCAACGAGATCCCGGACGATCGGCTTCGATTGATCTTCACCTGCTGCCACCCGGCGCTCGCCCTCGAAGCCCAGGTCGCGTTGACGCTGCGGACGCTGGGCGGCCTCGACACCGATGAAATCGCGCGCGCGTTTCTGGTGCCACCCGCGACGATGGCCCAGCGGCTGGTGCGTGCGAAGCGGAAGATTCGCGACGCGGGCATCCCCTACGTCGTGCCCGATACCCACGACATGCCCGCGCGGCTCGACGCGGTCCTGACGGTAATCTATCTGATCTTCAACGAAGGCTACGCGCCGACGCGGGGCGGGCCGCTCGTACGAACGGACATCTCGGCGGAGGCGATCCGCCTGGGACGGCTGGTGCGAGCGTTGATGACGCCGGCGCCGGCGGAGGCGACCGCGCTCGTGGCCTTGATGCTGCTGCACGATTCGCGGCGCGACGCGCGGACCGACGCCGCCGGCGATCTCGTCGTGCTCGAAGAGCAGGATCGCGCGCGATGGAACCAGCCGCAGATCGCCGAGGCGCTGCCGCTGGTCGAAGCCGCGCTGCGGGGCGGACCCGGTCCGTTCGCGCTGCAGGCCGCGATCGCGGCGCTGCACTGCCAGGCCGCGAGGGCGGAAGAGACCGACTGGAATCAGATCGCGCGTCTCTATGACGTCCTCGAACGCGTGCAGCCCTCTCCGATCGTGGCGCTGAACCGGGCGGTGGCGATCGCGATGGTGGACGGTGCCGGCCCCGCGCTCGCGCTGGTCGATGCGCTCGGCGCCCGGGGCGATCTCGATGAGTACCACCTGTTTCACGCGACGCGCGCCGATCTGCTGCGCCGGCTCGGACGCACGACAGGTGCGGCCACTGCCTACACCCGGGCCATCGCGCTCGCGTCCAACGACGTCGAGCGCCGCTTCCTCGAACGTCGGCTGCGCGAAGTGCGGGCGGCCGGGTCGTCGGTCTGATGGCGCGTCCGGCCGAGCACGAAACCGTGACCGCCGCGGGACGCGACGTCACGATTTCGAACCCGCGCAAGGTGCTCTTCCCTCAAGCGGGCTACACCAAGCTGGATCTCGTCCGCTACTACCTGGCCGTCGCCGACGGCGCGCTGCGCGGAGCGCGCGGCCGGCCGACGGTCCTGGTCCGCTATCCCAACGGGATCGACGGCGAGTTCTTCTATCAGAAACGTGCGCCGGATTCGCGCCCGCCATGGGTCGAGGTCGTCGCCTTGAGCTTCCCGTCCGGACGCACCGCCGAGGAGGTCGTGCCGCGCGACGCCGCCACCCTGGCGTGGATGGCGAACCTCGCCTGTCTCGAGCTGCATCCGCATCCGGTTCGCGCTCACGATCTCGATCACCCCGACGAATTGCGGATCGATCTCGATCCCGTGCCCGGCGTCCCGTGGTCGCAGCTGCGCGACGTCGCGCACGTCGTTCGCGCAACGCTGGACGATCTCGGGCTCGTCGGCTGGCCGAAGACGTCGGGCTCGCGCGGGATGCACGTCTACGTGCGCATCCACCCGCAGTGGACGTTCGACCAGGTGCGCCGCGCGGCGCTCGCGTTCGCCCGCGAGGTGGAACGCCGCGCGCCGGCGCTCGCCACCAGCAAGTGGTGGAAGGAAGAACGGCAGGGTGTCTTTCTCGATTACAACCAGAACGCCAAGGACAGGACGATCGCCAGCGCCTACTCGGTTCGGCCGAAGCCGGACGCGCGGGTGTCCGCGCCATTGACGTGGGACGAAATCGACAGCTGCGCGCCTGAGGATTTCACGCTGGCGACGATGCCGTCGCGTTTTGCCAGCATCGGCGATCGGCACGCCGCCATCGATGACCATCCGTGTGCGATCGATCGGCTGCTGGATCTCTCGGCCAGGCAGGAGCGCGACGGGTTGGGTGATGCGCCATGGCCGCCGAACTACAAGAAGCAGCCGGGCGAACCGGCGCGCGTTCAACCATCGCGGCGCCGCATGCCGAAAGATGGAGATGCCGGCGATGGCTCACCGAAGCCTCGCCGAGTTCCGAAGCGTCCGCTCGTCGAGATCGCGCGGTCAGGAAAAAAAGACGAGGCGCTCGCCGGACTCGAGCGCTGGAAAGCGCGCCATCCCGACGCTGCAGCACACTTGCAGCCTGCCGATATTCTGGTCGACGCCATGCGCGGACGCTTTCACACCTGGACGCGCATCCGCGTGAACCTGCAGCACGTCCCGCCCGACCTTCGGCCGCCCCAGGAAGCGCTCGATCCCGATGAGACGCCCGACGACTGGGCGAACGTCTCAGAAGCCGATCGCGAGGCGTGGCGAATGCAGCGCAAGACCCAGAAGTAATTGAGATCGTTCGTCGATCGAACAAAGTCGCCGTCAGCGGATCTCGATGAGTTCGCCGCGCCCGGGGGTGATACCTGTTTTGATCCGCGTCAGTCCGGCCGACTGTTCGAGCGCAATGTCATACGTGGCGCCGCCGGGTACGAGCATCGGCACATCCCACGCCTCCACCTTCCCGTGAATCTCGTTGGTGCCGGCCTTCAGCGCGTAAACCGCCTTCATGTCGAGCCCTTTCACGTTCGGCGCATGCACGATGATCGAGGCCATCTGGCCCAGCGTGTCGAACTTCGTGATCTGACCGGCGCGCACGGCGAGGTTCGTGGCGAGCTCCTTCTTCTGTCCGTCGGTGGTAGTACCCACTGCGTCGTACGCCCCCGGCGCGAACGGCAGCGTCACGCCCATTCTGTCCGTTTGCTGGGCGAGAAGCCGTTTGTCGCCAGTGGCCCGATCGATGAACTCGACGTTCTTCAAAAGCGGGAACCCCTTCTTCGAAACGGCTTCCACGGCGATGCCGCCGACGAGGCCATTGGGGTTGATGCGGGTGAGCGTGCTTTCGCGCACGACGACGTTCGAGGCGAACACGAACCCGGCTCCATAGCCGCTGACCTTGTAGAGGACGTCGTATGCGCCCGGTTCCATGACAACCGTTGTGCCGGCCTCAGGCCTGTACTTGACCTGGTACGAGCCACTGACCGGTGTGCCGTGCGCGATCACATGGATCTCGCTGGGCCTCACGTACGGTGCAGCAAACGGCTCGATCACCATCGCAGGCACTGAACTTGATTCGGTACGCACACCAGGACCCGAATTCGGCGGCGGCCTCAGGGCATCGGCGGCCAGCGGACGGTTCTTCGCCGCGGCCTCGGCCAGTTCGGCGATCTTCGCCTTCGACAACTCGAAGGCGCGCCGCGACGCGTCGGGATTCTGCGTCTTGGCATACTCGACGCCAAGGTTGTTGTAAACGGCAGGAACCGGCGCGCTCTCGGCGACCTTCTCGAATAACCGGACGCTCTCGGCGTGGTTGCTCTGGATCGCTGCGGCCACGGCTGCCTCGACCTGTTGCCGCAGGTCGCCGCTCAGCGGACGACCGGTCAGCAGTTCGTACTCTCGCGCGATCACGTTGACGTTCGTGACGAACGTGTTGTGCGTGGAATAGTCGAAGGAGACTGTGTTGTTGTTGCCTGAGATGGTGGTGTTCGTCCCGCCACTCGACCCCCCGGACGACTTGAGCAACCCAGGCAGGATCGCGATGATCGCGAGCACAACAGGCACGGCGACGACAGCGACCCACCAGTACTTCCGAGGGACCTTCACGTCGGCCACGACGATTCTCCTCTGAGCTGCCCGTGCGTGTGCAAGATGCGCGTGCGGGCCAATGTGCCCGACAGGAGCCTGCATGTAAAGGACAACGTTCAACGAGCGTGAAAGCAACAGTGCGTCTTAACGGCTGGGCTTAACGCCGTGCGGCAGCCGCGACGCGCGTCAACTCGTCGAAGAAGTTCAAGATCAGAACGACCTTGTCCTGCCTCGTGGGCGCCGCCGAAACGGCCGCGGCGATCGCGAACCGATCACCATCGGGATGCAGGTCGACACTTCGTTGCCGCTGCCGCGCGACGAAACGGACGTTCGTCCACGGCTGCGGCTTGCCCGCACGAAACGAGTCGTCTTCGACCGTGTAGGGCACCAGCATGATGTGTTGGTCAGGCGAGACATAGAACAGTTCGCGACGCGTTCGCGACCACATCGGATAATGGCCACCGTCGCTCGAGATTAGCCACTTGCCGCCAGGACCGGGGAACGGCCGGACATAGGTATCCATTCGCCCGGCTTCCTGCGATGAGTACGCGATCCACCGCCCGTCCGGCGAGAACGTGGGCTCCATTTCCGCGGCGCCGGTGGCCAGGAACACGGACGGCGTCCCGGGCTTCCAACCCGACGTCTCGTTGCCTGCCATCGGCAGGATCATCAGATCCTCGGACGTGCCCGGGCGGATTTCCGTGAAGGCGAGGAATCTGCCGCTCGGATGCCACGACACCGGGAACTGCAGGTTCTTGCTCTCGGTCAGACGCTGCACCTCGCCGGTGCCGTCGGCCGGCCTCCAGAAAAGATTGAACGCGGGGCTGTCGGCGCGTGTCGCCGCGAACGTGATTCGCCGGCCATCCGGCGTCCATACGGGCCTCGCACTGTCGGATGCCTCGAAGGTCAACCGCTCCAGCGTGTCGCGCGCCAGGTCGTAGACCCACAGGTTTGACGTCGCCTCCATGATTTCCAGCGCCAGCCGGCGACCGTCCGGCGAGAACGCGGGATTGGTCCAGATGGCGGACGTGGCCCGGAGGGTGCTCACCTTTGCGGCGCGGTCGACCCACGAAACCGGGAAGCCGTTGCTGATGCTCACGCCCGCGAGGTACGCGAGCGTGCCGTTGTTCGAGACCGACAGTTGAGCGGCACCTGCAGATCCACCGCTGGCGTTGCTGGCGACGCCCTCCAGAACCGGCACCGGCGGACCCGAAGTCTCGAGCCGATCGAGATCGAACGGGGCGGCGAACAGCGTCCCATCCTGGACGTAGACGAGGTGTCCGCTCGCTACATAGCGCCCGTACAAACCTCGCCGAACCACGACCTTCCGCGTGCCCGACGGCAGCGGCTGCACGACGATATTCGCATTGCCGAACCCGCTGGCGACGTTGCTCGCGGTGTAGAGCACGCCCTTGCCTGACGGAAGCATCTGCGGCCACCGCTGCGTCACTTCGCCTTCGCCGAGCGTCAGCAACGGTTCAGGCGTCCCTCCAGCTGAAGACACGCGCACAAGCCTTACGCCAGGACCGTTGGCCGGCAGAAACACGATGGTGCCGTCCTCCGCCCACGTGCCGCCGCGACCAGCCGGGGCATCGCACAGCGTGATGGCCGCGCCCCCGGTCGTCCCGATCTTCTTCAGCTTTCGAGCCGCGAAAAATGCGATCCACTTTCCGTCCGGCGAAAAGAATGGGTTGTTCGCATCATCGGTTCCTGCCAGCATCGTCGCCTGCAATTGATCGAGGCGGCGGACGTACAACTGCGTGACTCCACCGTCCTTCTGACCGACGAACGCCAGTGTCTGACCATCCGGCGAGATCTGGATATTGGCGCCCAGCGGTGCCACCGCCATGTCGGCGCCAAGCTCGACGCTGAGGCGCATCGGCGGCTGGCTCGGCGCGGCACGCGGTCGCAGAATCGCCCACGTCGCGAGCGCCGCGGCGATGACGATCGCAGCGCCAGCGAGCGCCAGGATGGCTGAGCGGCTCGCGCCGGGTGGCGAGTGCGTGGCGACGGCCAGGTGCGCCACATCCGTCGCCTCGTCCATGATGTACCGCACGGTGCTGATGTCGGCGATTCGCGTCTTCCGGTCTTTGTCGAGGCACCGCTTCAAGAGCGCGCGGACAGCCGCAGGGACGTCGTCGGGCAGACGCGTCCAATCCGGTTCTCTGGTGATGACGTAGGCCAGCGTTTCGGACAGGTCGTCGGCGGAGAATGGACCCGTCGCGGTGAGCATCTCGTAGAACACGCAGCCAAAGGCCCACACGTCGCTGCGCCTGTCGGCCGCGCGGCCCTTCGCCTGCTCCGGGCTCATGTAGGCGGCGGTGCCGAGAATCACTCCCTCCTGTGTGGCCTGCGGAATCAACGTCGGCGAGTGTGTCAATCCACCCGACTGGGTGGACGCAACCGGCCCATCGTGCTTCGCCAGCCCGAAGTCGAGCACCTTCACCGCGCCGTCGGCGGTCAGCATGATGTTGGCGGGTTTCAGATCGCGATGGACGATGCCCTTGTCGTGAGCCGCTTCGAGCGCGTCGACGATTTGCCGGGCGAGGTGTCGCGCTTCCGCGAACGGCACCGGGCCGCGCGCGATGCGGGCTGCAAGCGATTCGCCGTCTACCAGCTCGAGCACGAGGAATCGGGTCGCGTCTGACTGCTCGAGCCCGTAGATCGTCCCGATGTGCGGATGATTCAGCGCGGCGAGCAGCTGTGCCTCTCGCTCGAAGCGCGCCACGCGCTCGCCATCCGCGACGAATTGCTCGGGCAGAATCTTGATCGCGACGTCGCGACCCAGCTTGCTGTCGCGAGCCCGATAGACTTCGCCCATCCCACCCGCACCGAGGGCAGACAGGATCTCGTAGGAGCCTAGGCGCGTGCCGGGGTTCAGCAACCCGCCAGAATTCTAGCGCACTCGAAAGACGTGGATTGACGACGCGCAGTCGTTGAACGTGTCGTGCGAGCACGGGCCTCGCACCAGCTGATAGTTCGCGACGTTCTCTTCGCCGACGTCGGCCGCCCACCCCTTGAACTTCGGGTCCTCGTAGAGCGTCGCCCGCCAGCCGGGCGCCACGCGGATCGACGACGCGCAGTCGTCCCAGCTGTCGGTCGAAGAGGTGTTGCCGTTCGCGTCGGTGTCGCTTCGCACGCACGGGCCGCGCACGCTCTCGAGGTTCTCGATATCCGATGTGATGTGCGCGGACTCGCCAAGAAAGTTGGCGTGCTGGTAGATGACGACGCCCGTCATCAACTCGGAAGGCGCGGTCGGCAGACGGTTGTCGCCGCAGCTCTCGAGGAAAAACGCTACGGCGAGGCAAGTCGTGAGCCGCGTAGAGCGTCGGTCAATCCACAAGGGTTCTAAGGTTCTAAGGTTCTAAGGTTCTAAGGTTCTAAGGTCAAGGGTTCTAAGGTTCTAAGGTTCTAAGGTTCTAAGGTTCTAAGGTTCTACGGGTCTAAGGTCTACGGGTCTAAGGTGCTCAGGTTCTACGGGTCTAAGGTGCTCAGGTTTCAGGTTCTGAGTTCGATCCGGGAAACCTAGCACTCTAGAACCCTACAACCCTAGAACCCTAGAACCCTAGAACCCTAGAACCCTAGAACCCTCAATACACGCGCCTCGTAAATGATCCAAAAAGGGTCACTACCTACCGTTTTCGCGCCATCTTGTCTCTTTATGGAACACATCGGGTGAGATCTCTAGATTGTATCTACCACTTAACTTGCTGCAATCGCATGAGTTCGTTGACTCGATTCGCTGATCTCAACCTGGCGATCCTATTGCTCTATCGAGTCTTGTTGTGTGCCTTGTTGACTGCGAGTTAGCCCGTTGACCCGTTGCTGGATCGGCGCCGTCGCCGTCATGTGGATGTGCCTCGCCTCGGTCGGCCTGGCGGTGCTCTGGCATTACGACAACGCGCCCGGCGAACCAGCGCACGCGCCGGGATCGTGGCCCTCGCACTCGCATCTCTCGCGAGCGGCGGACGCGCCGACGCTGGTCATGCTCGCGCACCCGCAGTGCTCATGCTCGCGCGCGAGCCTCGGCGAGTTGGAAGAATTGCTCGCACGCACCAACGTGCATCCGAAGACCTACGTCGTGTTCTTGAAGCCCGCCGCCTTTGGCGACGGATGGGAACAAACGGATCTCTGGCGGACCGCGAAGCGGCTGCGCGACGTGTCGGTCGTTCGAGACGACGACGGCGTTGAAGCGCAGGCGTTCGGGGCCGCGACGTCGGGACAGACACTGTTGTACGACCAGAACGGGCGCCTGCAGTTCAGCGGCGGGATCACCGGCTCCCGCGCGCATCAGGGCGATAACGCTGGACGGCAGTCGCTGCTCGCGCTGCTGAACGGCGGGCGAAACGCCCGCACGGGTACCAACGTGTACGGCTGCCCACTGTTTGCGTCGGGCAGTTGAGCTGCTCAGGCAGAGTCAATCGATGCCGCAAGCCGTTCCGACCAGAAGCCGCGTCACCGAGCTCTTCGAACAATACCAGTCCGATCTCCATCAGCGGACGGACCGGCTGTTTGCCGGCCTCCTCGGTTTCCAATGGATCGCCGGCATCCTGTTCGCGTTGTGGATTTCACCGCTCGCGTGGTCCGGCACGGTCAGCCGAACGCACGTCCACGTCTGGGCGGCGGTCCTTCTCGGCGGCATCATCAATCTGTTTCCGGCGGCGCTCGGCCTCCTGAGACCTGGCCGACCGTCGACTCGCTTCGCGATCGGCGTCGCCCAGATGCTGATGGGCGCCCTGCTGATCCACCTCACGGGCGGACGTCTCGAAACACACTTTCACGTGTTCGGCTCGCTGGCGTTCCTGGCGTTCTATCGTGACTGGCGCGTCCTGATTCCCGCCACCATCGTCGTGGCGCTGGATCACATGCTGCGCGGCCTATTCTGGCCGCAGTCGGTGTATGGCGTGTTCGTCGCGAGCCAATGGCGCTGGCTCGAACACGCCGCGTGGGTGGTGTTCGAAGACGTGTTCCTGCTGATGTCGTGCGTCCGCGGCCTCGCCGAGATGCGACAGACGGCCGAGCGCACGGCTGCGCTCGAACAAGAGGTCCGCACGCGCCAGCAGGCGGAGAATGACGAGCGGGCCCTGGCATCGCTGACGTCCGCCATCGGTCTGGCGCTGACGCGCGGGACGGAGTTGAGCACGATGCTGCAGCAGTGCACCGAGGCGCTGGTGAAGCACCTCGACGGCGGCCTCGCGCGCATCTGGACGCTGAACGACACCGAACGGATGCTGGAACTTCAAGCCAGCGCCGGCACACACACCCAGCTGGACGGCCCTCAGGCGAAGGTTCCGATTGGCGTGCTGTCGGTGGGCATGATCGCGCTCGAGCGGACACCGCAGTTGTCGCATGCTGAACAGATCGACCCGCATCTGGACGACGCGCTCTGGGCGCGCCGGGAGGGGATGGTCGCGTTCGCCGGATATCCGCTGCTTGTGGACTCGAAGCTGGTCGGCGTCATGACGATCTTCTCGCGCCGCGAATTCTCGTTGTCGGTGCAGGACACGATGGCGGCGGTCGCCGACGGTGTCGCCGTCGGCATCGAGCGCAAACGCGCCGAGGCCGAGCTGAAACGGCGCGCCAGGGACCTGGAGGAAGCCCACGAGATTCAGCGAACGCACGCACAGCAGCTGAGCGCGCTCGTCGATCAGCTCCGGGTCACCCAGCGTCATGCGGAGGCGGCAACCCGCGCCAAGAGCGATTTCCTCGCCAGCATGAGCCACGAGCTGCGGACGCCGCTGAATGCGATCATCCTCTACAGCGAGTTGCTGCAGGAAGAAGCGGCGGATCACGGCCAACCGGGATCGATCACCGATCTGGAGAAGATTCAGTCCGCCGGCAAGCACCTGCTCGAGCTGATCAACGACATTCTCGATCTCTCGAAGATCGAAGCCGGCAAGATGTCGCTATCGATCGAGACGTTCGACATCCGGGCGATGCTCGACGAACTGCTCGATACCGCGGCGCCGCTGGTCCAGAAGAACAACAACCGGCTGAATGTCCACTGCGAGGACACGCTGGGCACGATGGACTCCGACCTGACGAAGACGCGGCAGATCCTGTTGAACCTGCTGAGCAACGCCGGCAAGTTCACGCGTGACGGCGTGATCGCACTCGACGTCCGCGATACCATGATTGCCGGACGGCCGTGCGTCGAGTTCGCGGTCACGGACTCCGGCGTCGGCATGACAGAGGCCCAGACGGAGAAGATCTTCGAGCCATTCACGCAGGCCGACGTGACCACGACAAGAAAGTACGGCGGTACCGGCCTGGGGCTCGCGCTCGTCTCGCGCTTCTGTCAATTGATGGGTGGTTCGGTGGCGGTCCAGAGCGCGCCGGGAGAGGGCTCCCGCTTCGTGGTCCGCCTGCCGATTACCGGCCACGACAGCGCGGTCGACGCCGGCGCACCGGCGAAGGTCGCGTAACCGATGGACGCACGAAGCCCGGCGACCATCATGGTCGTCGAAGACGACGAAGCCAGCCGCGACGCGCTCTCGCGCCGACTGGAACGCAGAGGCTATCGCATCGTGCTGGCGGTTGACGGCCACGAGGCGGTCTCGAAGGGCCGCTCGGCGTCGCCGGATCTGATTCTGATGGACCTCGGGCTGCCCGGCCTCGACGGCTGTGAAGCGACGCGGCAGCTGAAGGGCGACCCCTCGACCGCGCAGATTCCCATCATCGTTCTCAGCGCCCACGCGATGACGAACCACCGCGACATGGCGTTGGCGGCCGGCGGCGACGACTTCGACACCAAACCAGTGCGGTTCCAGCAACTGCTCGAAAAGATCGAGGCGCTCATCACAAAAACCTGACGCCTCTATAATCCACTGCAGTGACGAGCCCCGCAGTCGCGAGCGCGCTCGCGGCCGTGATGTCGGTCGCGCTCCTCACGGCAGTTATTCCTGCTCAACCGCAATCCGACGCCCGCGCCGGCGCGTTTCAGCCTTGCGGCGCGGTTGCCACGTTTGCCGACGGGAGAACGCCGGTGGAGATTCGTCACGTCTCCATGAAGGGCAACGATACAGACGGAGCTGGATCCGCGACGCGTCCCTTCCGCACGATCGCCAGGGCCGCTCGAAGCATCTCGCCTGGCACTGCCATTTACGTTCACGCCGGAACCTATCTTGGAGCCACGTTCCTGACTGCGCTCAGAGGTACCACGGCCCAGCCCATCTGGATTATGGGCGCCCCTGGTGAAGCGCGCCCGGTGATCGCGGGCGGCAGCCAGGGTCTGTATCTCACGAGACCGAGATACGTGGTCCTGCAGAACCTGGAAATCCGCGATACCGCCGACAACGGCATCAACGTGGATGACGCAGAGGAAGTCGCGAATCCCGACGCGGCGCGCTTTGTTCTGTTTCGCAATCTCGACATTCACGACACCGGTAAGCAACCGTCCGGCGTGGCCAACTGCCTGAAAATGGCGGGGGTGAACGATTTCTTCGTCCTGGGCAGCAGCTTCGCGCGCTGCGGAAACGGACCGGGGAGCGGCGCGGTCGGCGTGGATGGCGTCGGCGTGCACCGGGGAAGACTGAGTTTCAACCGCTTCATCGCCAACGGCTTCGGCGGCGTCCAGTTCAAAGGCGCGAGTCGCGACATCGAGATTCGCAGTAATTTCTTTCAGAACACCGGGTGGCGCGGCGTGAACATGGGGGGCAGTACGGGCCAGCCGTTCTTCCGCCCGCCTCTGGCCGCCTCCACTCTCAATTACGAGGCGGCGCGAATCCAGGTGGTGGCCAATGTGTTCGACGGCAGCGAGGCCGCGGCCGCCTTCGCCGGCTGCCTGGATTGTCAGTTCAACCACAACACCGTCATCAATCCGTCGAAGTGGGTGCTTCGCATCCTGCAGGAAACGTTGACCATCGGCCGCTACACGTTCGCGCGCGCCGGCAATGGCGTCGTGGCCGGCAACATCTTCTACTTCCGGCGCGCCGATCTGAACGCGGGAGAGGACATCAACGTCGGCGCCGACACCGACCCGCGAAGTTTTTCACTCGTCAGAAATCTCTGGTATGCGCACGACAATCCGGCGCAATCGAGTCCGCGTCTCCCTCTTCTTCGCGGAAACCGGACGGGTGACCTGGTAGGGACCACCCCGAGTTTCATGGATGCACGTGCTGGGGACTTCCATCTGGAAGCCAGCAGCGCCGCCAGGGCGGCCGGAGGCGCGCAGTTCGCTTCGGGCAGCGATTTCGCCGGAGACTGCTACGCCACGCCCCCCAGCCTCGGAGCTCTCGAACTCACCGGGACACGACGGTGACGACGCTCAAATTTCAAGTTTCAAGTCTCAACTCTCAGTGAGACTGGCGACGTGAGACTTGAGACTTGAGACTTGAGATAATCGACGGCAGTGACGAGCCCGGCAGTCACCAGCGCGCTCGCGGCCGTGATGGCGGTCGCGCTCCTGACGGCGGTTATTCCCAACGAGCCGCAGGCCGACACCCGCGGCGCCGCGGCGCGCACGGTCGCCTACCTGCGCACGGAAGTCCCACGGTGGCGGCGCGAGCACCCGTGCTATTCGTGCCACAACAACGGCGACGCGACGCGTGCCCTGCTGGCGGCATCGGCGCGAGGCCACGCGGTGGCGGATGCCATCGACGACACCGTCGCATGGCTCGCCACACCTGAACGCTGGGACACCAACGTGCGGCGCGGCGGGTCCGAGGAACAGCCGCTGGCGCGCATCCAGTTTGCGAGCGCCCTTGCCTCGATGGTCGCTGCCGGACGTGTCGAAGCGGCTGCGCTCGACCGAGCGGCCGGGCTGCTCGTCGCGCATCAGCAGACGGACGGATCGTGGCGGCTGAGCGACACACAGATCCTCGGCGGCGCCACGTTCTACGGCACGTCGCTGGCAACCGCAATGGCGCGCCGCATCCTGGTCCGCGCACGAACAGCCTCGCTGCGGAGTCCGCTCGCCAAAGCCAGTTGGTGGCTGAGGACGACCAGTCCGGCCACCGTCCTCGACGCGTCGGCGGTCCTCCTCGGTCTCGAGCGCGACAGCGATTCCGCAGCCTCCTTCCAGCGACGACAGGCGCTCACGATCCTGCAGCGCGGCCAGGGCCCCGACGGTGGCTGGGGTCCCTATGTGACGTCGCAGTCGGAGGCATTCGACACCGCGCTGGCACTGCTGGCATTGGCGGGACTGCGACCCGTCGATGCGCTTTCGACCGCGCCCTATTCGGCGCGCGATCTCGAGGCGGCCATCGAACGAGGACGGGCGTCGCTGCTCCGCACCCAGAACCCGGACGGCAGCTGGCCCGAAACAACCCGCCCGCCCAACGGCGACAGCTACGCGCAACGCATCTCGACGACTGCCTGGGCGCTGATGGCGCTACTCGAAACGAATTGAACGGGAGGACCCGATCGTGAACGGGATCAGTATGCTCTTGAGGTTGGGACTCTTGTCGACGGTGTCGAAGTTATCGACCTCGAAGGCGCGGCCGATCTGGTTGCCGGCGACGTCCTCGAGCGTATCGAGCGCGAGCAGCTGGTAGGTGCCCGCGCGCCAGGGTTGTTTGGGCGTGAACGTCCAGCGCGTTTCCGCCTGATCGATGATCACGTCGCCTTCGACAGCTGCGTCCTCGCGTCTGACGCCAAGCGCCCGCATCAGCAGCGCGTGATCTAGTGGCTTGGGGAAGCTGACGATCAGGCTGTCGCGGCCTCCGGCGGCCGGCGGTTGAATGCGCCACGACGCGGTATCCAGCGGCTGGTCTTCCGCCGGCCCGACGCGCAGCACGCGCCGGAAGTCCTCCTTGAGCGGCCGACCGTATTGATCGCGCCACTCGTGACCGATGACCAGCGTCACCGAGCGGCCGGTTCGCAGCGCGCGACCCATCTGCTGATTGGGAAGAATGCCAGCTTTGACGCGGCCCGGATCGAAAAACGCGGTGAACCGCGTGTGATCCGGACTCCAGAACTCGTAGTCGAGCGGGAGGAACGCGCCCGGAATCTCCCGCCCACTTTCGTCGAACAGCTTCATGTGCTCGATGCCGCTCGGCCTCCCCATCGGCTCCGAGAACTCGACGTACATGCGAAGCAGGTTTTCCGGCACCACGTCGGCCGTCGGATAGACGCGCGTCACGACCGTTGAAGGCGTGGCATCACGCGCCGGCTGTCCAACCGTGGCGACGATCGGCGCGGCGGGCCCAGTCGCTCCAGGGAGACGCGCGGGATCGAATCGCACCCGATAGGGACGGCCGGGGTCGAGCGGGAACGCCGGGGTGAACCGCAGCACGCCGCCGGCGACGCTGTAGTC
>Ga0207641_10000786_pt1 | contig 33892 bp, 29 predicted proteins | sample KBSSwiS62_FD_184306 | JGI IMG/M metagenome (GOLD analysis project Ga0207641, IMG submission 184306) | Switchgrass rhizosphere microbial communities from Kellogg Biological Station, Michigan, USA - KBS Switchgrass S6-2 (SPAdes) (version 2) | ecosystem: Host-associated > Plants > Roots >... | reverse complement strand
CGCCGACGGCGGTCAGCGCCACCTCGTTCGGCAGCGGCCCGGCGGCGGCGCGGCCGGTCGGCGGCGCGTCGAGCGCGTCCGGCTCGGTCACGGCGATCACATGCAGCCCGCAGGACGGGCCCTGCGCGGCGAGGCCCAGCAGCGCCCGCGCGGACTCGTCGGGAAGCGAGGGCCAGGCCAGCAGCACCAGCAGTCGCCACGGCTCGGAGCGCGGCAGGCCGGCCTCCTCGCGTTCACGCAGGTTCGCGAACGAACCGCCGAGCCGGTCGACGGTGATCCGCCCGACGTGGCCGGACAGCTCGGCGAGGGCCCCTTCCAGCGCCGTCCTGGCCGTGAGCGTCGGGCCGACGACCCCGGCGGCACGCAGCGGCGCGAGCCCGGCGATGCCGGCGCCGAGCTCGAACGGGTCGTACACGGTCAGCTCGACGCGGCCGGCCGGCACCGCGGCCAGCACCCGGGTCAGCAGGCCGCGGACCAGGTCGACGGCCTGGGCGCGACGTTCCCGCGGCGCGGTGACCCGCAGGTTCCCGCCGTCGAGCAGGGGCAGCGCGAGCGGCACGGCGCGCGCCGCGCCGGGGACGAGCACCCGGCCGACGCGCCACAGGCCCGGCCGGTAGGAGGCACGCGCGGCACTGTCACCGGCAACGGCGGCTCCGCCGGGGGCACCGCCGTCCGCCGCCGGGCCGAAGCCGGCCCAGGCCGGGGCGCCCCAGCCCGCGCCGGCGAGGCCGGCCGCCTGCGCGTGGACCAGCTCCGTCGCCCGCGCGAACACCGAGCCGGGGCCCATCGCCGCGCCGTCGAGGGCCGCGTCGTCGCCGGGGCCGCCGGACATGCCGGCGAGCCGGTCCGCGTGCGCGTCCAACCGATCGGCGACGGCGAGCGCCGCCGCGAGCGACGACTGGACGGCGACCGCGAGCGCGCGTGACCGCCGGCTGCCCGACACCGCGAACCTCCCCGCTCCCCGCGCCGATGGCGCGCCGACCGGCGCCGGTGCCGGCCGGGCGGACCCCTGCCCGCCCGGGGCGGCCGCCACCGTCAACACTCCCACGCTAGCCAGAAAAGGCAGACCTTTCAGCGACCTTTACCCGACTGGGGGGATGTATCCCTCCGGTCGGAAGGCCCAGGGCGGGCTCCAGGTGCCCCCGCTCCCGGGCCTCATGCCCCTGCCCCCGCACGCGCCTCGGCGGCGGCCGTGTCCGAGCCGCTGGCGCGTTCCAGACTGCTGGCCCGCGGTCGCGGCCGGGCGCAGGGTGATCGGCCCCGTGTCGAGACCGTACCGGACCGGCCTGGGCCGTGGCGCTCTGGCCGCCCGGTACCGCTGTGTCCCCGCGTGCGCCGCCGTCGAAGGCCCGCTCACCCACCCGGAGACCGGGAAGTGGGCCGCGACCGGCCACTATGGAACCCGGCCACCACGGACAAAGGGGCGCTCGGACACAATGGCGCCGGCCGGCGGAGGAGGATGAGCGTGGACGAGGCGGGCCAGGTGGTCGACGCCGCGGCGGTGGCGCCGCGGCCGCTGGCGGTGATCGACGTGGACGGCGTGGTCGCGGATGTCCGACACCGGCTCCGGTTCCTGCGCCAGCGGCCCGGCGACTGGGACGCGTTCTTCGCCGCCGCGACCGCGGACCCACCGCTGCCGCAGGGCGTCGACCTGGTACTGGGGCTGGCCGCCGACCACGAGGTGGTGTGGCTCACCGGACGACCTGAGCGATCCAGGACCGACACCGAGCAGTGGCTGGTCGCCCAGGGCCTGCCGGCCGGGACGCTGCGGATGCGGCCCGACGACGACCGCCGCTCCGCGCGCGTCTTCAAACGGACCGAGCTGCGCCGGCTCGCCAGGAACCGGCGCGTAGCGGTTGTTGTTGATGACGACCCGGCGGTCGTCACGCTGCTGAAGGACGACGGCTGGCCCGTCGTGCACGCCGACTGGCTGCCGTACGAGAACACGCTGCGCAACGCCCAGGAGGTCGAGGGCCGCACCTGACACGCCGCCAGCCGGCGGCTGGCCTCCGGCCCGCCGCTACCTGCCGGTGCTGCGACGGTAGGTACGGACCGCGAGCGGGCCGAAGACGGCGATGATGCCGACGCTCCACGCCAGGGAGGCGATCAGGTCGCCGGCTACCGGGCCGCCCTGGAACAGCGCCCGCGAGGCGTCGATCGTCACCGACACCGGCTGGTGCTTGGCGAAGGCCTGCAACCAGCCCGGCATGCTGGCGACCGGCGCGAAGCCGGAGCTGGCAAACACCAGCGGGAACACCCAGATGATCCCGCTCGACTGGGCGGCCTCCGGGTTGCTGACCGCCATCCCGATCGTCGCCGAGATCCACGAGAACGCGTAGGAGAACAGGAGCAGCACCGCGAAGCCGCCGATGACGGCTCCGACGTTCGTGTGGTGGAACCGGAAGCCGACGGCGAGGCCCACGGCCAGCATCAGCAGCATCACGAACGCGTTGCGGACCAGGTCGGACAGTGTCCGGCCGGCCAGCAGGGCCGATCGGGTCATCGGCAGCGAGCGAAACCGGTCGAGCAGGCCGTTCTGCTTGTCGGTGGCCAGGCCGATGCCGGTCAGCATCGCGCCGAACACGACGGTCTGCGCGAACACGCCCGGCATCAGGTAGTCCACATAGTGCACGCCGGGGCCCACGTTGATCGCGCCGCCGAACACGTAGGTGAACAGCAGCACGAACAGCACCGGCTGAATCGACGAGAAGACCAGCACGTCCGGCACCCGCCAGGTGTGGATCAGGGTGCGCTTGGCGAGCAGCCAGGCGTCGGCGACGGCCCAGGTCAGGGCCGAGCGGTTCACCGGGGTCAGATCCACCGCGGAGGCGGCACCCCGCCCCGCGGCGGTGCTGGTGGTGGCGGAACCCGCCTCGGCGGTCGTCATGTGGTCACCAGGTCCCGGGAGTCGGGCCCACCGCTCTGCGCGGGTGGCGTGGGGCCGCCCGGCCCGCCGGTGCCGGGCTCGGCGCCCGGCGGGCGGCCGGTGAGGGTAAGGAACACATCGTCCAGCGACGGCCGGTGCACGGCGACGTCGACGAGCGACACGCCCGCCGCGTCCAGGCCGCGGATGACCTCGGCGAGAACCCCGGCGCCGGGCACCGGGACCGACAGCCGGTGGCTGTGGTCGTCGACGCTGACCCCGCCGGAGCCGACGCCGACGAGCACCTCGGCCGCGGCCGTCAGTGAGTCGCCGCGGGTGATCTCGATGTCGAGGCGGTGGCCGCCGATCCGGGCCTTCAGCTCGTCGGCGGTGCCCTCGGCGATCACCCGGCCGCCGTCGATGACCGAGATCGCGTCGGCGAGCTGGTCGGCCTCCTCCAGGTACTGGGTGGTCAGCAGGACGGTGGTGCCCTGGCGGACCAGGCCCGCGATCACCTCCCACATGCCGATCCGGCTGCGCGGGTCGAGGCCGGTGGTCGGCTCGTCGAGAAAGAGCATCGGCGGGGCGACGATCAGGCTGGCCGCGAGGTCGAGCCGGCGGCGCATGCCGCCGGAGTAGGTGCCCGCGGGGCGACGGCCGGCGTCGGCGAGGTCGAACCGCTCGAGCAGCTCGTCGGCGCGCGCTCGGGCCCGCCGCGCCGGCAGCCGGTAGAGGCGGCCGAACATCTCGAGGTTCTCCAGGCCGGTCAAGCGCTCGTCGACGGCGGCGTACTGACCGGCCAGCCCGATCCGGCCGCGCAGCGCAGACGCGGACCGGACGACGTCGAGACCGAGCACCTCGGCCCGGCCGGAGTCGGGCGCCAGAAGCGTGGTCAGGATGCGCACGGCCGTGGTCTTGCCCGCGCCGTTGGGCCCGAGCAGGCCGTGCACGGTGCCGGACGCGACCACCAGGTCGAGCCCGGCGAGGGCCTCGTTGGCTCCGTAGCGTTTCCGCACGCCCTCCATGAGGACCGCGAACGCATGGCTGTCAGTCACGCGCGCATCGTAGTGGACGAGGGTGACAACTTCGGCCGTCCGAGACGGACCGGAGTGGGCTCAGGCAGAGCTGCGGCGGGCGCGGCGGCCCGCAAGCTCGTCGCCCGGGTGGGTCGCCGGCGGCTGGCCCGGACGCTCCGACGGCAGCGACGCGAGCTGGCCGCGCATGTCCTGGACGGCCCGGCCGACGGCGATCGCGAACACCCCCTGGCCGCCGCGCACGAGGTCGACGACCTGGTCGTCGGAGGTGCACTCGTAGACGGTCGATCCGTCGCTGATCAGCGTCAGCTCGGCGAGGTCGTCGACGCCCCGCGAGCGGACGTGCTCGGCGGCGGCCCGGATGTTCTGCAGGGAGACCCCCGCCTCCAGCAGCTTGCGGACGACCCGCAGGACCAGGATGTCGCGGAAGGAGTACAGCCGCTGGCTGCCGGACCCGGACGCACCACGCACGCTGGGCACGACCAGCCCGGTGCGCGCCCAGTAGTCGAGCTGCCGGTAGGTGATGCCGGCCGCCGCGCAGGCGGTCGGGCCCCGGTATCCGACGTCGTCGCCGGGCGGCCCGGGCAGCTCGTCGGGGAAGAGCTCACCCTGCTCGATCATCGCCGTCCCGTTCCCGGTCGCCACGCCCCCGACCCTTCGCCGTGCCCGAGTGGACGCGGCCGGAGCGAGCCGAGGCGCGCGGCGGCGAGCGTGTGCCGCGCCGAGGGCGGGACCAGCCGCACCGTCGAGCCTCCTGTCGCCGGCCGCGGTACGCGGACCGCCTGCCTCCGCGGGCGCGCCCATCCGAGCACGCCGCTCCTGCTGGCCGGCCTCCCCGCGGGGCGCGGCCATTCCGGCCACGGGCCGGTCCCCCGACCCGGACACCTCGACGCCAGAACCCGGCTCAGACCTCCAGACCGTAGGAGCGCCGCGCCGCCGCTTCAACGATCCAGTTCGGCGTGTCTCCCGTCCAGCCGGCAGAACGCCTCTATCGGCTGGATGCGGGCCAATCGCCGGTCTGGGCCCGGCAAGAGGGCAGCAATGTGGCCGCACCGCGCACACCGGGCCGAACAGTCATCGTCAACCGGATTCAGGGTACGACAGCTTTCTCTTACGCAAGGGTTAGATGCCATCCGGTCACGGCCCGCGTCGGCGGGCGCCGAGACGGGGACGGGGACCGGACCTGGGGCGCGACCTACGACCCTGGGGTGTTGAAGTCCTCCGGGGAGATCGTGTCGAGGAACTCGCGGAACTTCTCGAGCTCGCTCTCCTGCTCCTGTTCCTGCTCCTCGGGCACGGTGATGCCCGCCTCGGCGAGCACGGCCTCGACGCCGTACACCGGGGCGCCCATCCGCATCGCGAGCGCGATGGCGTCCGAGGGGCGGGCCGACACCTCGACGCCGTTGGCGAACCGCAGGGTGGCGAAGAACACCCCGTCCTGCAGGTCGGTGATCGTCACCTGGGCGAGCTCGGTCTGCAGCGCGCGCAGCACGTCCCGCATGAGGTCATGCGTCATGGGGCGGGCCGTCGTGATGCCCTCCTGCGCGAACGCGATCGCCGTGGCCTCCACGGCGCCGATCCAGATGGGCAGATACCGCTCGCCGCCGACCTCCTTGAGCAGGACGATCGGCTGCTTCGAGGGAAGCTCGACTCGTACGCCGACGATGTCCAGCCGATGCACCGATCTACCTCCTCGCGCGGATGCCCGCGGAACCATCCCGCCGACACCCGCATCAACCCGGACGGCCACCCAGCACCGACCCCACTCGCACCCGACCCGGAGACGGCCTGAAGGCTCCAGCACCACAGGACCGGGAGGCGGCCCGGACCGGCCGGCCTCCGATCCTCCGAACGGGTTCAGGGAACGGGATCCCCGGCACCGTCCGTCGGGGGCGGCGAGCGGGGCCCAAAACCCCACTCTGGAGACAGTATCTCCGCCGCGACCCGCCCGTCAGCGCGCCCGCCAGTTCGGCCAGCTCAGGCGCTGGGTCAGCGGGGGCCGGAGCCGAGGCGGGCGCGTAGCAGCGCCGCGTGCAGGCGGACGAGCAGCAGGGCAAGCTCGTCGACGGAGTCGCGCGGCAGGTCGTCGTCACCAGCGGCGGCGCCGGCGCTGCGCGGGGCCCGCAGCGGCGCGACGGCGGCCTCGATCAGGCCGGCCTCCCGGTCGGCAGCAGCGCGCGCGGCCCGCAGATGGCGCGCCTGGACGCCGTGCGCGGCGAGCAGGCCGACGGTCCGGGCGACGACGAGCGCGTCGGCGTCGTAGTAGCCGCCGCCGGAGACGGCCCGCAGCAGACCGTGGTGCTCCAGCTCGGCGAGGGCCTCCTCGTCCAGGCCGCTGGCCGCGAGCAGCTCCCGGCGGGACAGCCGGACCCGCTCGGCGCCGAGCAGCACGTCAAGCCCGGTGGCCGGCGGGGTGGACGGCACCGCCCGCGGCCCGGGCGCGGCGACCGGCGGCGCCTCGCCGCGGTCCATCGCGGCCAGCTCGTCCTTGATGACCCGCAGCGGCAGGTAACGCTCGCGCTGGGCGTGCAGGACGTAGGCCAGCCGGGCGACGTCGGCGGCGGAGTACTTACGGTAGTTCGCGCTGGTCCTGGCCGGCTCGACCAGTCCCTCGGCCTCCAGGTACCGGATCTTGGACAACGTGATGTCCGGGTAGTCCACCCGCAGCCGGTCGAGCACCTCGCCGATGTTCAGGACCTTCGCGGCGATCCGGGCGTCCGCCCCGGCGCCGGCGACCGCGCGGGCGCCGGCGCGGCCGGCCCGGTTCAGCCGCGGGCTGGCCGCCGACGCGGCGGCGGCCGCGGACAACCGTGAACTCACCACGGATCACCCAGCCTCACAGCGGACCACCCCCGGGGTAGGGGGAGCCCGTCAGGAACACCAGCCGGAACTTGCCGATCTGCACCTCGTCTCCGCTGGTGAGATCGGCCGCGTCGATGCGCTCGCGGTTGAGGTAGGTGCCGTTGAGGCTGCCGACGTCCCGCACGGTGAAGCCCTTGGTGTACGGCGAGCGCAGGAACTCGGCGTGCCGGCGGGAGACCGTCACGTCGTCGAGGAAGATGTCGCTCTCCGGGTGGCGCCCGGCGGTGGTCAGGTCGGCATCGAGCAGGAAGCGGCTGCCCGCGTTGGGGCCTCGCTTGACGACCAGCAGCGCCGAGCCGGGCGGCAGCGCGTCGACGGCGGCGACCGCCTCCCGGTCGCCCGCCTCCTCGGCCTGGTCCGAGTCAAGCCGGTGCAGCGCCGCGGTCGCCAGGTTCAGGCTCGCCGTCTGAGGGTCCATGGGCGCCGCGGGCGCGACCGGCTGGCCGGGCTGTACCAGGGGTGACCCGCACCGAGCGCAGTACAGCGCGTCGGGTGGGTTGTGCTGTCCGCACCTCGTGCAGAACACGGTCGCGTCCGCCTCCTGCCGGCGCCCGCGGCCGCGGGCCATCGGCCGCTCGTGCCACCGGCCCGGTGGCGAGAACGTCGTCTTCCCCGTCCAGGGGGATCGCCGCGCCATGTGCCGCCTACCCCCCATGCGGTTGTCGGGAGCGGCAGCCCCACCTGACCGGGCCACCGCGCGGCGCGCCCGCGTGGCCCCGTCCCCGCCGCCCAGTGGCTCGAAGAAGCCCTGTGACTCGAAGACCCCGGTACCCCAGAGCGCCGCGCCGCCTACTGATGCACACCGAGGCTAGTGCATCAGGGGCACCGTCGTGAAAAGGGTGCGCCGACTACTGTCGGCGTGGCGCCGGGATCGAGCCCGCCGCTGGTGCCTGAAGGCAGCCCGGAAGGCGCACCGGGATCACGCAGAGCAGTCGGACGCCTACGCAGTGACACGTGAGCCGTCCTTCGGGCTCGGCGCGCGGCCCAACAGCCGGCGACCACTTGGCGCGAATGTCGCATATCCGACATCTCGCTTCGGCCCTGCGGCCGCCCCGGGCCCGGCAGCCGGATTGGCCCGGCCGCCGGCCCCGCCGGTGCGTCAGTGGCTCTGGACGTGCTCCAGGTAGCCGGCGGCGTCGAGCAGCTCGTCGAGGGCCGCCGGGTCCGCGACGGCGACCTCGATCAGCCAGCCCTCGCCGTACGGGTCGGAGTTGACCAGCTCGGGCGAGCCGTCCAGCACCTCGTTGCGGGCGACCACCTCGCCGGACGCGGGCGCGTAGACGTCGGAGACGCTCTTGGTCGACTCGACCTCGCCGAACGGCTCCCCGGCCCGCACCCGCGCGCCGACCTCCGGCAGCGACACGTACACGATGTCGCCGAGCGCCTCCTGGGCATACGACGTGATGCCGACCCGCATCGTCGTGCCCGCCAGCCGGACCCATTCGTGCTCGCGCGAGTACTTCAGGTCCTCCGGGTACACCGCGTCACCCGCCATCGTGTCCCCTCCCATGGGCGCAACCGCCTCCCAGCCTGTCGCGGGCGCGGCCCGCCGGGGCCGCGCCTTGTCCTCTAGGTCCTTCAACCGCGGGCGGCGGGGCTCCTCAGCCGGCCGGGCCGCCCTGGCCGGGCCGCGCGCGCACCGCGCGGATCTCGACCCGGTCGGCCTCCGTGACCCGCGCCTCGGCACCCGCTCGGGCTGCCACCGTATCGACCACGCCACCGGGGAAGCGCATCGCCTCCGCCAGCGTGTGCGGGTCGCCGATGGCGAGCAGCTGATAGGGCGCCCGGAGGGCCGCGCCGTCGACGCTCAGCCCGCCACCGGCCCGGTCGATGATGTAGCTCTCGGTTACGAGCCGGATCCCGGAAAGCTCGACGGCCTCGGCGCCGGCGTCCCGCAGCTCCTGCAGGGCGTCGACGAGGACGTCCGCGCCGACGTTGCCTCGCGGGTCGGTGATGGTCACGGTGATGCCCGGGCCAGCGACCGGCACGGTACCGGCGAGCACGGCGAGGGCGTCGGCGCGGGCCGCCGCGGTGGCGAGCGCGGCCGGATCCGGCGCCGCGGCGGCGAGGGTCGCGCTCGCGCCGCGCAGCTGGTCTATCTGCCCGGACAGCCGCCGGCCGTCGGCACCGAGACTGCCCGCCCGGTCGACCAGCTGGGCCGTCGTCAGGCCGGCCGGCGCGGTGTCGCGGGCCGCCGAGACGGCCACCGGGATCGCGAACCCCGTGGCGGCGAGCAGCACGGCCACCCAGACGCGGGCTGCACGCGGCGCCCTGGTGCAGACGGCCAGGGGCAGGCCAGTCCGCGGGAGATCAGCTGGTGGGAGATCGGTCGGGTTCACGCGGCCGCCCTAGATCCGGAACAGGTGGTGGCGCAGCGCCGTCGCGTTGGTGAAGATCCTGATCCCGAACACGATGAGGACGGCCGTCGTCAGCGCGCCGCCCACGCCCAGCCGCTCACCGAGGGCCACCAGCAGCACCGCCACGACGGCGTTCGTCAGGAACGACGCGACGAACACCAGGTCGTCGAAGACCCGCTCCAGCGCGGCGCGCAGCCCGCCAGCCAGCGCGTCCAGCGCCGCGACGACGGCGACCGGCAGATAGGGGGCCAGCCAGCCGGGGGCGGTCGGGGACACGAGGAACCCGGCTGCCAGGCCGGCCGCGAGCGCGAGCAGCGGGACCAGCCACGACCCGGCGCCCCGGCGCGGACGGCCGCCAGGGGACGCAGCGGCGGCCGGGTCACTGGAATCGTCCCAGGAAAGGTCTGCGAGGCCGCCGTCGCCGGCCGGCCCAGCTGCGGTCCGGGCGGGCGGCACGTCGCCGGCGGGCAGGGGCGGCGGGCCGTCAGCGGCTGGGCCGTCGGCGTCGGGGCGGGTCACGGCGCGATCACTGGCCGAGCCTCCTCGCGAGTCGGGGCGTCGTCACCCGCGCGGCGGGCACGGTGAGGACGCGCGGCGTGGTCATGGCGCCGAGCTGGGCGCCGGGCAGCTGGCCGGCGGCAAGCAGGCGCCCACCGACGGAGCCGAGGAACGCCGTGCGCAGCGCGGCTGGGTCCCCTATGACGTCGATCCGGTACGGCGACGCGACGGGCTGGAAGTCGACGAGGATCGCGTCGCCGGCGGTCCGGATGGGGCTGGTCGCCGACAGTCGCACCCCGTTGACGGCGATCGCCGTCGCGTGCCCCGCCCACAGCGCGTTGACCAGGCCGGCGAGGTCACGGTCGGTGAGCTGGTCGACGCCGCGCGCGCCGCTGTCCCGCGGCCCGGTGCGCTGGTCGCCGGGCCGGGCATCGCGGATCTCGACCCGCAGGCCAGCGCCGGTCGCCGGTACGGCCGCGGCAGCGGGCTGGAGCGTCCCCAGCTCGGCTGCCGTGGCCAGCCCGGCGGCCAGGTCCCGCCTGAGGGCCGCGCGGGTCGCGGCCACGGTGGCACGAAGCCCGGCGGCCTCGGTGTCCTGCGCGGCGACGTCGGCCGCCCGGCGGTCAACCTCCGCCGCGAGGGCCGCGTCAAGCCGAGCGCGGGCGGGACCGCCGGCCCGCTGGGTCGCGCCGGCGAGCGCGAGCAGCATCCCCAGGGCGACGGCGAGCAGCCGTGTCGCGTGCCGAGCCGGCGTCCGGGCCCGCGAGCCAGCGCCGCGGCGAGCGCCCGCGCGGCGGCCGGTGGCGGGCAGACCGGCGGCGGGCGATCCGGCAGCAGGCGGTCGGGCGGCGAGGCGGGCCGGCAGCGGCGCGGCAGACCGGCGTGCGAGGCCGGTTCGGGACCTCCCGGTCGGGAGCCTCCCGGCTCGGGAGCTGGCGGCGGTTCGGTAGGCGGGGTCCAGCGCCTCCGCGGCGAGGGCGGCGAGCACCCCCGGGAGCCGCCCGGACTGGGGAGGGACCAGTCCGGGCGAAGGCACATCGGGCATTCTCACCGACCGGCGGGTCCCGGCGGCGCGGCGCGCCCGGCCGGCGTCGACAAGTGTCGGTGCGGTGGCATGCCGATGTGATGGGGATCGTGAGGATGCCGAGAGGCACCCACCGCGGACCGGTCCGCCGTCCAGCCCGGGCGACGGGCGGGCCTCAGCGGAGGTGCGGCTCGCGCTGGTCGGCTTCGACGATGGCGGCCCACTGGCGCAGCAGGGCGCGGGCCTCGTCCTGGTCGCCGGCCTCCGCCCACAGGTGGGTCACGGCCTCCGTGGGGTCGGGCAGCGCGAGGATCCAGGAACCGTCGGCTCGTACGACCCGCACCCCGTCGGTCGTGTCGATGACGTGGCCGGCGGCGGCGTCGACGGATTCGACGACCCGCCGCATCACCGTCCCCTTCGCCGCCCACGGCGTCGGCACGGAGCGGCGGACGACGGTGACCGGCGGGATCCGGGCGTCGATCGCGGACAGCGTCAGCCGGGTTCTGGCGACCAGCGCCAGCAGCCGGACGAACGCGGCAAGCCCGTCGATCGCGGCGCCGAACTCGGGGACGACGAACCCGCCGCGGCCGTCGGCGGCGAACACGACGCCCTGCTCACGGGCGACCCGCGGCAGATCGGCCGCCGACAGCGGGGTGCGCCGCACGGACAGTCCGTGGAAGCGAGTCACCTGGTCGGCGACGAGGGTCGTGGTGACCGGGACGGCGACCGTCGCGCCCCGGTTCTCGGCGGCGACGAGGTCGAGGAACACGAGCAGCGCCCGGTCGTCGTCGATCAGGTCGCCCCGTTCGTCGACGATCGTGATGCGCTCCCCTACCTGGTCGAAGGTCACCCCGAAAGCGGCCCGGGAGCTCGCGACCAGCTCGCCGAGACGGCGGGCGGCCTGCCGGCGCTGCGCCTCGGTGTGCGCGACGAGCGTGTCGTCGAGGCGCCCGTTGACGGTCAGCACGTCGACGCCGAGCCGGCCGAGCAGCGTCGGCAGCACCAGCGACGCGGCGCCGCCGGACGGGTCGACGACGACCTTGAGACCGGCCTCGGCCACGCCCCCGGTGTCGATCCGGTCGAGCAGGTCCTGGGTGTACCGGTCTGCGGTGCGGGCCGGCAGCCGCAGGTCGCCGATCTCGCCCGGGAACGCCCGGCGGAACTCCTGCCGGGAGAACACCCGGTCGACCTTGCGCTGCGCGGCGGGCGACAGGTCGGCGCCGTCCGCGTCGAGGATGACGATGTCGATCCGTTCCGGGTCACCCTCCGTGGTGTGGATCATGATGCCACCGACCGCGTCGGAGGTCCGCACATCGAACCGGGTGACCGGCATCGCCGCGACCTCCAGGTCACGGACGTCGATCGCGCTGGTGGTCAGCGCGCTGATCACCGCGCGCTTCAGCGCCCGGGCGGCGCGCGAGCCGTCGCGGGCGGTGGTGACGGTCGCGCCCTTGGGCAGCGTCGTCGCGTAGGCGGCGGCGAGCCGGACGGCGAGCTCCGGGGTGATCTCCGCGTTGACCAGGCCGGAGATGCCGCGCGGGCCGAACAGCGACCGCTGCCCGCGCGACTCCCAGATCACCGAGGTGTTGACGACGGCGCCGGCCTCGATCGTCTTGAACGGGTAGACCCGCACGTCGTGGGAGACGAACGCGTCCTCCTCGACGACGCAGGCCTCGGCGACGACGGCGCCTTCCTCGATGCGGGCCGCGCGGCGCACGTCGGTGCCCTTGCCGATCACGCAGCCGCGCAGGTTGGTCCGTGGGCCGATCAGCGCGTTGTCGCCGACGACGGCGCGGTGCAGGAACGCGCCCTGCTTGATCACGACGTTGCTGCCGACGACGGTGAACTCGCGCAGCTCGGCGCCGGCCTCGACCTTGGAGTAGTCGCCGACGACGATCGGGCCCTTGAGCACCGCCTCGGGGTGCACGTCGGTGTCCTGGCCGATCCACACCCCCGGCGACACCTCGAAGCCGCCGATCTCGACGTCGACCTGCTGGTTGAGCACGTCGGCCTGGACCCGCAGGAAGCTGGAGATCGTGCCGACGTCCTCCCAGTAGCCGGAGACGACATGGCCGTAGACGGGGGCGCCGGCGGCGACGAGCCGGGGGAACACGTCCCCGGACCAGTCGACCGGCTCGCCGGCCGGCACGTGGTCGAAGACCTCGGGCTCCATGACGTAGATGCCGGTGTTGACCGTGTCGGAGAAGACCTGGCCCCAGGTCGGCTTCTCGAGGAAACGGGAGATCCGGCCGTCCTCGCCGGCGATGACGATGCCGAACTCAAGTGGGTCGGGCACCGACTTGAGGGCGACGGTGACCAGCGCGCCGTTCTTGCGGTGCTCGGCGACCAGCGCGGTGAGGTCGATGTCCGTGAGCGCGTCGCCGCTGATGACGAGGAACGGCCCGTCGCGCAGCGCGGACTCGGCGTTCTTCACGCTGCCGGCGGTGCCCAGCGGGGTGGACTCGGTGGCGTAGGACAGGTGCATGCCCAGTTCGTCGCCGTCGCCGAAGTAGGTCCGCACCATCGCGGCGAGGAACTGGACGGTCACGACCGTCTCGTCGAAGCCGTGCCGCTTGAGCAGCCGCAGCACGTGCTCCATGATCGGCCGGTTGACGACCGGGAGCAGCGGCTTGGGGGCGTTCGCGGTCAGCGGGCGCAGCCGGGTGCCCTCGCCGCCTGCCATCACGACCGCCCTCACGGCGAGCCTCCGGCGGGTGCCGGCCGACCGCGGCCGGCGCGGCGGTCCCGGGCGATGCCGGCGATCTGGAACGCGTAGAGCAGACCAGCCCACCAGTAGAGCGCGGTGCCCCAGATCGCGAACGCCCAGCCGAGCGGGCGAACGACGCCTGACAGCCAGCCGTGGCCGTCGGCGAGCAGCAGCAGCGGGAACGCGTACAGCAGGTTGAGGGTCGCGGCCTTGCCCAGGTAGTGCACCGGCAGCGCCGTGCCGAGGCCGAGCCGGCGCATCGGGACGAGCAGCAGACTGATGAAGACGTCCCGGCCGATGATGACCGCGGCCAGCCACCAGGGAATGTTGCCGCGGATGGTCAGCGCGATGATCGTGGCCAGGATGTAGAGCCGGTCGGCAAGCGGGTCGAGCAGGGTGCCCAGCCGGCTGGTCTGGTTGAGCGCCCGGGCGAGCCAGCCGTCGAGGTAGTCGCTGACGCCGGCGAAGACGAGGATGCCCAGGGCCGCCCAGTCGGCGCGCGGACCGAGCGCCAGCCACAGGAAGACCGGCACCCCGAGCAGCCGGAGCGCGGACAGCAGGTTGGGGACGGTGAGAATCCGCCCGAACGTGGGCTGTTCGGGCGGCGGCTGGCCGCCGCCCGGCGAGGTCGGCGCGCCCGGCCGGTCAGCTGACGGGGCGGCGGCGCTGTCCATGCGCATGTCCTCCCTCATCGCGCCTGTCGCCGAAACCTTATGAGCCGAAGGGCACACGGAGCTGTCGCGGCCGCGTCGGGCGGGGTGCCGGCCGGTGTCCCGCTTCGATAAGACGCTAGCCGATGACCATCCGGGTGCGACCCGCGAGGCGCCGGGGCGACGGCCCCGGGCGGGGCCGGCGGGCGGAACTGGTCCTCGGCGGCGGGCGTCACACGTCGGCACCGGCCCGTGCGGGCCATCCGGCGGGCGGTCGCGGGCGCACACGCGCGTGGCCCGGACGCACCGTCCGGGCCACGGGGGCAGCGCCCAGGCGTTACATGACCCGCCCGACGCGGTACGAGGAGCTGTAGATCGGCCGCAGCGACACGACACCGCCGGTCTCCGGGGCGGCCCACATGTAGCCGTTGCCCGCGTAGATGCCGACGTGGTAGATGCCACCGGGAGGGCCGAAGAAGATCAGGTCGCCGGGCTGCTTGGCCGACTGGGGGACGTGCACCGTGGCCTCGTACTGCGCCTCGGCGGTACGCGGCAGGTTGCGGCCCAACTGCCGGAAGACGTACTGGACGAGGCCCGAGCAGTCGAACGAGTAGGGGCCGGCGGCGCCGTAGACATACGGCTTGCCCTTCTGCAGCGAGGCGAGATAGACGGCCTTCTCGCCGATCGTGCTGCCCGGGATGACGCTCGGGATCGCGGTGTCGAGGTAGCTGCTCGAGGCCCGGCCGGAGGACACCGTGATCGTCGCGGCGCCGGCAACGGACGGGCGCAGCATGCTGCTCCCGTCGAAGACCGCGGTGATCGTGGTGGTGGACAGCAGCCGGGCGGTGATGCTCGCGGTGCCGTTGGCGTCGGTAGTCAGCGCGGTGGTGGTCTGCCACTTGGGCCCGTCGACCACGACCATCTGGATCTGCTCGTTCGCGAGCGGCGTCCCGTTCATCGCCTCGGTGGCCTTGACCGTCAGGACGACGGGGGCGTTCGGCGCGACGGTGGTCTTGTCCGCGGCCAGCGTCAGGTTCGTGAAGACCGGGTCGGGGTTGGCGAGCGCGCCGGCCAGGCCGGTGGAGCCGTGCTGCGTCGACGTGGTCTCGCCGCCGCTGCCGATCATCGCGCCGAGCGCGTTCGCGGCGAAGGTGGTGCTGCTCTGCGAGCCGGGGTCCGTCGTGGTCGGCTGGTCCGGCGCGGACGGCACGGTGGCCGCGAAGGCGGCGGTGGACACGGCGAGGGTTCCGGTCGTGAACGCGGCGATGGTGCCCACCCGACGCGATCCCTGGCCGGATCGCCGACGGGCGCCGTCCGGAGCGCCCCCCGTGCGATGCCGGCCGCGGACCAGCTCGTCCCAGTCATCCGGGAGCCAGGCCATGCCACGACGGGACAACGCTCGTCCTTCCCTGACGCCTACGAAGTGAGCTGTCGGGTTCGGGCTGGGTTGACGTCGCCCGGCCGCCCCGGGAAGGCGGCTTCACCCCGAGGACGGGCCGGTCACCCGGCCGCGCCCGGCGGAACCGGTGGGTCCCCCGCTCCTGCCCCGGCACGTCGGAGGGAGCGTCAGGCCAGGGGCAGGACTCGGCGTTTGGCCCGACGCATTCTTGCCTTAGGTGAAGAATGTTGCATTGGAGACCTTAGTCGATGTGATCGGGGGTCCTCCAATCACCGTAAACACAACGCTTCAACACCTTCCCGGGGTTACGGGCAGGTGTCACGCCAGTTCCATCCCGTAATCCCCGAACGACCCCAGCGGATGCTCGGGCGGCGCCCAGCAGAGCTCCCGCGGCCGCTGACGTGCCGCGGTTGTGACGGCATTGGGGAAGAGATCGGTTGACCGTCCACGTGGTCTGACATTGGTCACCACGCATCCGGGACTTAGGTCCCGATCATCTCTAGGGCCCAAAGTCCCGGGAGGCATATTGCGCGTAGCGCGCGCCTGTCGGTCAAGTCCGCGTGCGGAACGTCACAGCTCGCATGCGCGAGCCGATCGACGTGACAGAGCGCGATCGCCTGTACACGAGTTGGGGCTGTCCCTGTTCCTGAGGGCGGGTGAAGCCGTCTCCGGTCGGCCTGGCCGGACCGCCTGGGCACAGCGGATGGGTGTCAGGAGGGCGCCGAGCCAGGGGCCGTCCCCGCCGCCGGCGGTATCGCGGCGGCGGGGGCTGTGCGGGTGGCGGGCGGCGGCTGGGACCCCGGCGTCCCAGCCGAGCCGCGCGGGGCGCCGGCGCCTCCGCCCGCCGCGCTGGCCGCGGTGCCCGACGTGCGGATCGCGGTGCCCGACGTGCCGGGCGCGGTGGCGGACGTGCCGGGCGCGGTGGGGCCGGTGGGCGCGGCGGCCGACGCGCGCGGCGAGCCGGAGGCCGTTGCGGTGGCGGAGGCCGCCGCGCCGGACGCTGCGCGCGCGTTCTGCGGCCCGTTCGCGATGCCGCCGCCCGGCGCCGCAACCCGCGGCGTCGGTGTGCCGGCGGCCGGCGGAACGCTGATCGCGTGCCCGTAGACCACCAGGTTGTTCACGTAGTGGTGGGTCTTCTCGTCGAACGCGCCGTCACAGGTGATAACGCGGATCTCCGGCCGGGTGACCGGTCCGTAGACCTCCTGCACCGGAAAGGCCGCTTTGGAGACCTCCTCCAGCCGGTCGACGAGGAAGGTGACGCTCGCCCCGGACGCGCCGACGACGACCAGTTGGTCACCGGGCAGGACCGAGCCCAGTCGGTAGAAGACCGCCGGCCCCGACTTCGAATCGTAGTGGCCGACGAGAACGGCCGGGCCGACCGCACCCGGTGCGACACCCGGGCGGTACCAGCCCACGTCGCCCCACTGTGTCGGCACGTCGATCGCGCCCCGCGCGTCCAGGCCCAGCCCGACGATCGGCGCGTCCACCGCGACCGCGGGAATCCTCAGCCGCACCGGGTCACTCACCACCGGCGGCGGGGGCAGCGGGCTGGCGCTGGCCGTCGGCCGGCTCGGTGTGGTGGCGAGCACCGGCGGCGGCAGCGCCCGGCCATGCGGCGCCTCGGCCGACCGGATCATCGGCCGGGCGATCTGGAATCCGCTGCCCACGACGAGCACGACCCCGGCCAGCACCAGCGGCCAGGTCAGCCGTGACCGGGCCGCCGGCCGCGGGTTGCGCGGGCGCCGGCCGGCCGGGGGGCCGAGGGCCGGCACGCGGCCCGGCCCACCCCATCGCCCAAGCCCGCGAGAGTGCCGCGCCAGCTGGTTCGCCGGCCTCGCCGGTTCGCCCGCCGGTCGCGTCACCTCGCTCGCGCGTCCCGTAGGTCCGCCGGCCGGCGCGCTGACACGACACGCCTGTGCGCCGGACCCACGACCCGTCTCGGATTTCGCATCCGCCCGGGCCGGCCGGAGCCGAGCGAGCCGTTCGCGCAACCCCCGCCCCGCCGCACGTCGCTCCCCTTCCAGACCCACGAACGCCGCTCCCTTCCCGCGCACTGGTTTCCCGCGCACCGACGGTGCGGATGCTACGGCCGCCGACGTCGTTTCCCGGGCCTTCGGCGCCGTATCCGGGCGGGGTTGCGGCGGTCCCGGAAAAAGGTGCACGCGGCGCACGGCCGACCTTCCCGGCCAACTCCGTGGTCCTGGTTTCCGGAAATACGTAGAGGACCCCGGGAAAACGGGCCACCCGCAACCGCGGATAACGGTTCGACCCCACGCCGGAACGGGCATTTACCGCGAGCCCCAGCCGACCGGGGCGCGCATTCGCCCGGCCGCTCACGTCGGGTTCGGATCCGTCCGCGGGCTACTCAGGATTTGGCCGGCGCATGGCTATGGTGACGCTCGCAGCAACGATGTAGTCACGATCTGTGGGAGAGGGGACCTGATGAAGGGACTGGGACGGAGCGCCGCGCTGCTTGGCGCGTCCGGCATTGCCGGAATGGCGCTGGCCTTCGGCACCGGCGTCGGCGTCGCGCACGCGGACGACACGAGCGGTACGTCGACCAGGCAGATCATCGACGACAACAACGGCAGGGACGGCGGCCTTTTCAACGACAAGGACAGGGGCAGGGACGGAAACTGCTTCGGGAACAACAGGGACGGCAAGGACGGCAAGGACGGTAGGGACGGTAAGAACGGTAGGGACGACGGCGGGCTGTTCCCGAACGGCATTTTTGGCGACAAAGACAAGGACAGGAACAACTGCTTTGTCGGCGTCGGTGTCGGTGTCGGCGGGGGCGGCCCTGGCGGCGGGCCTGGCGGCGTCGCCGCCGGTGGCGGCGGCATGGCCGGCTCCAGCACCGCCCTTCCGCTGGCGGGAGCTGGTCTCGGCGCGGTTCTGCTGACCGTCGGTGTCGCCAACCGCCGCCGCCAGCAGGGCGCCGACTGACCTGGTCGCGCTGACCGGTCAGGCTGACCGGTCGATTCGACGGTTGGCCCAACCTGGCGCCGGGGCACGTGTCCGCCCCACGCGCCGAAGAGGTGGCGCCTTCCCCGCCGGCCCGCGCGCCGGGCCGGCGGGGACCGCCGAAAGCCCGATCGCCGGCCGGGCCGGACCGCGCCACAGGTGGCCGCCCGGCCCAGGACAAGCGGCGGCGGGCAGGCGGTTCCTCCTCCTGCCCGGCCGGGAACCCCAGCTGCCACGACGCCGGCCAGATCAGGTAAGGTGACGATGTCGCCGAGCCCCACAGGGCCAGGCGAACCCGCAAGAAGCCAGCACGGCAGTAGCCAGCACGGCAAGAGGCCAGCACGGCGAACCAGCGGGTCAGCTCCGCCGGTTCGGTCGATCCGGCGGGTCGCTGCGAGGCGGCCGGTCTCCGGTCATCCTCGGGACGTGGCGCAGTTTGGTAGCGCACCAGACTGGGGGTCTGGGGGTCGCAGGTTCAAATCCTGTCGTCCCGACCAGCGAAACGCCCCCTCAGCATGATTGCTGAGGGGGCGTTCTGCGTTTTCATGGAGGGCCAAGGGGCCTTGGACAGATCGCCGCAGCTCTGCAAGCCGGACAGACCAACCCAGCCACAACACCGGAACCGAACAGCGAAACCGGCTCCCGGCCTGGACCCGTGAGCCCGCCAGCCCCTATGTCAAGCAGCACCCCGGATCACGCAGGGAAGGGCGCTCAGCGCCCGCACCAGGCGGAGCCAGGGTCCCTGCCGAATCGGCGAAGCCGATTTGGGAGGTCAGCCAAGGGCGCTCCGCGCCCGGTTCGGGCGGATCGCCGCTCAGCGTCCGGTGCCGGCCGACCGCCGTTCACGGACTCGGACGGAGATCTCGACCGGTGAGCCGACGAAGCCGAAGTCCTCGCGCAGGCGGCGCTCCAGGAAGCGGCGGTAGGCAGGCTCCAGGAAGCCGGTGGCGAAGACGACGAAGCGGGGCGGGCGGACGCCGGCCTGGGTCGCGAACAGCACCTTGGGGATGCGGCCGCCGCGGGGCGGCGGCGGGGTCGAGGCGACGATCTCGCCGAGCCACTGGTTGAGCCGGCCGGTCGGGATGCGGGTGCCCCAGCTTTCCAGGGAGGTCCGCAGCGCGGGGGCGAGCTTGTCGGTGGCGCGGCCGGTGCGGGCGGAAATGTTGACCCGGGGGGCCCAGGCGACGCGGCCGAGGTCGCGGGCGATCTCCTTTTCCAGGGTGAGCCTGCGGTCCTCGTCGAGCAGGTCCCACTTGTTGAACGCGAGGACCAGCGCGCGGCCGGCGTCGACCACCATCTGGACGACCCGCTGGTCCTGCTCGGTGAGAGTCTCCCCCGCATCGAGCAGGACGATCGCGACCTCGGCCGCCTCGATCGCCGCACCCGTGCGCAGCGACGAGTAGTACTCGGCGCCACTGGCCTGGCCGACGCGGCGGCGCAGGCCGGCGGTGTCGATGAACAGCCACGGCTCGCCGCCGACGCTGACCAGTTCGTCGACCGGGTCGCGGGTGGTGCCGGCCTCGTCGTGGACGAGGGCGCGCTCCTCGCCGGCGAGCCTGTTCAGCAGCGAGGACTTGCCGACGTTGGGCCGGCCGACAAGCGCCACCCGGCGTGGCCCGTCCTCGGTGTCGAACCGCTCCGGCGGCGCCTCCGGGAGGGCGGCGAGCACGGCGTCGAGCAGGTCACCGCTGCCGCGGCCGTGCAGCGCCGAGACGGGGTACGGCTCGCCGAGGCCGAGGCCCCACAGTGCCGCCGTGTCCGGTTCCAGCCGCTGGTCGTCGACCTTGTTCGCCGCGAGCACGATCGGACGCCCGGAGCGGTGCAGCACCCGGGCGACAGCCTCGTCGGCGTCGGTCGCGCCGACGGTCGCGTCGACGACGAACAGCACCGCGTCCGCGGTCGCGAGCGCCCGCTGGGCCTGCGCCGCGACGCGCGCGGCGAGGCCCTTGGCGTCCGGCTCCCAGCCGCCGGTGTCGACGACGGTGAACCGGCGGCCCGACCAGCTGGCGTCGTAGGCGACCCGGTCGCGGGTGACGCCGGGGACGTCCTCGACGACCGCGGCGCGGCGGCCGAGGATGCGGTTGACCAGGGTTGACTTGCCGACGTTGGGCCGCCCGACGACGGCGAGCACAGGCTGGCCGCCGGCAGCGGTGCCCGTCATCAGGCCCGAGCTTTCGTGGCTGGCCGCGTCGTCGTCTCGTGTGCTCACCGTGGTGCCGACTTCCTGGTAGGTGCCGCATTGGTGGTTCTGTCGTGTCCGAGGGTATCCCGGCGGGCGCGGCCGGCGATCACGGCGGCGGCACCGCCCCCGCCGCGGGCGCGGGCGCCGGCCGGATGGCGCGGATCAGCCGCCGGCGCGGGCGGTGGCCAGGTGGTCGGCCAGCCGGACCCGGATGTCCTCGGCGACCGCGGCCAGCGCCTTGCGGGAACGCGGGTTGGCCGGGATCTCGACGGCGAACGGCTCGCCGAACACGACCCGGACCGGCACCGATCGCTTCGGCCAGCGCGCCCCCTTCGGCAGCGCCTCGCCGGTGCCCAGGCAGGCGACCGGCAGCACCCGGCAGCGGCCGTGCACCGCCAGGTAGGCGATCCCGTGCTGGACCGCCGCCATCTCGCCGCTGCCGCGGGTGCCCTCGGGGAACACACCGATCACGTTGCCGCGGGCCAGTTCGTCGAGGGCGGTGTGCAGGGCGACCCGGTCGGCCTTGCCCCGGTCGATCGGGATCTGCCCGACGAGGCGCAGCAGCCAGCCGACGATGCCCTTGTACATCTCGACCTTGGTCAGGCACCGGACCGTGCGCGGCGACTCGATGACGACCAGCGGGCCGTCCAGCCAGGAGGAGTGGTTCCCAGCGAAGATCAGCGGCTCGTCGACTGGGACGTTCTCGACGCCCTCCAGTCGGATTCGCATGATCAGCCGGTTGAGCAACACCCGCACCGGCGGCTTGAGCGTCCGATGCAGGATGTCGTTGTACGGCGCCGACTCGGCGCCCCGATGGGCGGACTGTTTCGCCGCGGCCGCGGATGGCGACGCGGGCGCCGGCTCGACGGCCGAGACCGCCGGCCTGACGGCCTGACCGCCCGCCTCGGCCACCGGCGCGCCCGCGTCGGCTGGCAGGGACGGTTCCAGCTCGGCCCCGCCGGCGTCGGCCGGGCTGGTCCGCGCGGTGATCGGCGCCGGGTCGGGCGCGGTCACGGCGACGTTCCCGGGACGGTCGCGACGAAGCCGGCCGCGACGACGTGCCGCAGGATCTCCTCGACGACCTCGTCGACCGACATGCCGCTGGAGTCGACGACGACCGCGTCCGGCGCCGCCTGCAGCGGGTCGACAGTTCGGGTGCTGTCCAGCTCGTCGCGCCGACCCAGCTCGGCCAGGGTTCTGGCGACGTCGTCGACGCCCTTCTCCCCGAGCTCCCGGGAGCGGCGCAGCGCGCGGATCTCGGTCGAGGCGGTCAGGAAGACCTTCACCGGGGCGTCGGGGGCCACCACGGAGCCGATGTCGCGCCCCTCGACCACGATCCCGCGGGCGTTCGCGACCGCGTCGACGATGATCTGCTGCTGCTGGCCGACGAGGCGGCGGCGCACGGAGGCGACGGCGCTGACGGCGCTGACGGCGTTGGTGACAGCCCTGGTGCGGATCTGGGCGTCGACCCGGACCTCGTTGACCGCGATGGTCGGGCTGTCCGGGTTCGTCCCTGAGGTCAGCACGGCCCGCTCGGCGAGTTCGGCGACCGCCTGCGGGTCCTCGATGTCGATGCGCTGCTCTAGCGCCAGCTGGGTCACGGCGCGGTACATCGCGCCGGTGTCGAGGTAACGCAGGCCCAGCCGACGGGCGACCGCCTTGGCGACGGTGGACTTCCCGGAGCCACCCGGCCCGTCGACCGCGACCACCAGACCGGGCCCGCGCCGGCCGCCCGACTCCTCGCCGGAAACGTGGTCGTGCTCCACCCGTGTCCTCCGTCCGGACGGCGCCAGCCGCCGTCAGTCATCGTCAGCCCTGGTCAATCGTCAGCTCTGGCCGATCGTGAGCCTGGTCGGCCCATCGGCTCTGGTGCCGGTCATCCCGCCCTCAGCCGGTCCCCGCCGCGCCAGCGGGCGGCCGGGATCAGGCTACTCGGCCCGCCGGGGCGGACGCCGCCGGCACGGCCTACGGGTCCCGCCGTCGTGGCCGCGAACCGCTGGCGCCGCGACGCCGGTCCCCCGCCGGGCGGGCGTCCTCAGCCTTCCACGCGGGAAGCCGGGCGCGCGCAGCGGGCGTCCTCAGCGTCGGTAAGCGACCCAGCCGGCGGCGTTCAGCCGGTCGACGAGCCCGGCGGCGACGTCCGGGGCGACCGCAAGCTCGATGACCCCGGCCGGCGCCTGCAGGCTGTGCTCGAACGGCCCGATGTCCTCCAGGTTGACCTGCCAGTCGCCGAGCGCGGTCAGCAGCGCGGCCAGCTGCCCCGGCCGGTCGTCGAGCACGACGCCGACCCAGCCCCACGGCGCCGGCGCCGCGGGGCCCGCCTTGCTCGGCAGCAGCGAGCGGCCGGTCCGGCCGCGGTCCATGATGTCGGTGACAACCTTGCCGACGCTTGCCTCGGAGGCATGGTCGAGCGCGTCGGCCAGCGCGCCGAGCTCGGCGGCGATCCGGCGGGCCTGCGCGGCGACCGGTCCGCGGTTGCCCTCCAGGATCGACGACCACAGCGCCGGATCGGAGTCGGCCAGCCGGGTGGAGTCACGGAAGCCCTGGCCGGCCAGCGCCAGCTCCTCGGGCCGCAGGTGCGGCGTCGCGGCGGCGATCAGGCTGGAGACGACCTGCGGGACGTGCGACAGCGCGGCCATCGCCTCGTCATGACGGTCGGGGGTAGCCCGCACCGGCAGCGCCCCGCACGCCACCGCGAGTGCCTCCGTCGCCGCGGCGGCCGCCGTCGACGTGTGGGCCGTCGGGCACAGCACCCAGGTCCGCTCGGCGAACAGGTCCGCCTGCGCGGACGCCGCGCCGCCGCGTTCGCGGCCCGCGATCGGGTGCGCGGGACACCAGCTAGCCAGGTCGCAGCCGGCGACGACCGCCTCGGCGATCGGCCGGCTCTTCACGCTGGCGACGTCGCTGTACGTCTCGGCGAGGCCGGCGTCCTGGAGCGCCCGCAGCTCGGTGGCGATGGCGTGCGGCGGCACCGCGACGACGGCGTGTCCGACATGCTCGCCCTGCCACAGCGTGCCGGCGCCGAGCGCCTCGGCGAGCTTGACCTGCTCGTGGTCGGTGTCCCGCAGCAGCACCTCGATGCCAAGACGCCGCAGCGCGAGCCCGATGCTCGTGCCGATCAGACCGGATCCGACGATGCCGACCCGGCGGGGCAGGCCGGGCGGTGGGACGGGCACAGGTGTCACGTCCGCCCACGTTACGGCCCGTGGCCGTGCCTTGCGGAGGCGACCTTCACCACGGCCAGCATCCCCACGGCCCCACCATCCGCGGCCACAACGGCGCGGAGGTCCCAGGTAGCCGGTGCCCTACGGCCGGCCACGGCCCCGCCCCCGTGGCCCCGCCGGCCGCGGCGGTCCCGATTGGCCGGGTGCCTTACTCCCGGCCACGGCCCCGCCGGCCGCGGCCACAAGGGCGCGGAGGCGCGCCTGCGCGGAGGCCCGGCCCCCGAGCGGAGCGAGGGGGTTGGGCCGCAGCGCAGATCGCCGGAGCGCCCGTGAGCGGAGGAGGGGACCTACCAGATCGCTGGCGCGATCCGGGAGGAACCCCGGCGGCGCGGAGTGGTCGTCCGCAGGGTCCCTGCCGGATCGACGAACGGGGTTCCTGCCGGATCGACGAAGTCGATCCGGCAGGTCGTGATCCGGCAGGTCGGCGCCAGGCGAGGACGGCCGCGGAGCGCCGCGCCCGGACGGGGCGAACCAGAAATACAGCGAACCAAGAACTCAGAGGCCGACGGCACCGTGCAGGGCGCCGACCTCGTGCCGCGTCAGGTGACGGACGCGGCCGGAGCGCAGGTTGCCGAGGTGCACGGCGCCGAACTCGGTACGCAGCAGCCGCACCACCGGGTGGCCGAGTTCGTCCATCAGCCGGCGCACGACCCGGTTGCGGCCCTCATGCAGGACGACCTCCAGCAGGATCTGCGAGCCGGCCTGGTCGATGATCCGGGCTTTGTCGACCCGCACCGGGCCGTCGGAGAGCTCGACGCCGGTGTGCAGCCGGCGCATTGTCTCCCGGCGCAGCGGGCCGTTGATCTGCACCTGGTAGGTCTTGGGCACCTGATAGGAGGGGTGGGTCAGCCGGTGGGCCAGCTCGCCGTTGTTCGTCACCAGCAGCAGGCCCTCGCTCTCGACGTCGAGCCGCCCGACATGGAACAGCCCGGGGCTCGCGCCGAATTCGGTGAGCAGGTCGGCGATCGTCGGGCGGCCCTCCGGGTCGGCCATCGTCGACACGACGCCGCGCGGTTTGTTCAGCGCCAGGTGGACGAGCCCGGTGCGGGTGACGACGCGCTCCCCGTCGACCTCGATGACGGCGGTCTCCGGGTCCACCCGGCGGCCCTGCTCACGGACGACCTTCCCGTCGACGCGGACCCGGCCGGCGTCGATCAGCTCCTCGTTGTGCCGGCGGGAGCCGACGCCGGCGGCCGCGAGCACCTTCTGCAGGCGGATGCCCTCCTGGCCGTCTGCCTCGCCGCGCCCGTCGGGCTCGTCGGGCCCGCGCCCGGCCGGCCGCCGCGCCGGCCCGCGCTCCGCCGGCCCTCGCCCGGCCGCGCCACGATCTGTCGGCCCGCGCCCTGTCGTCCCACTCACCTGCGCACCACTTCCGCCACGTCCGCCCGCGCGGCCTCGATGCCGCGTCCCGGAGATGTTCGGCTCCAGCGTACGGAGCGTGGCCGCCCGGCCGGGCGCGAGTGTGCCGGTCTCCCGGTTGACCGGGGGCGCCGCCCGGGCGCCGAGCGTCGTCAGGAGGCCGGTCAGGGGGCGACGAGGTCGTCGAGGTCGTCGATGCCGGGCAGCAGCGGGGCCAGCGGGGGCAGCTCGTCGAGGCCGCGCAGGCCCATCCGCTCCAGGAAGTAGTCGGTGGTCCGGTAGAGGATCGCGCCGGTCTCCGGGTCGGTGGTCGCCTCCTCCACGAGGCCTCGGGCGGTGAGCGTGCGGATCACGCCGTCGGCCGAGACCCCGCGGACCGCCGAGATCCGGCCGCGGCTGACCGGCTGCTGGTAGGCGACGACCGCGAGCGTCTCCAGCGCCGCCTGGGACAGCTTCGCCGTCTGGCCGGCGAGCACGAAGCGCTCCACCCAGGGCGCGCAGTCCTCCGCCGTGTAGAACCGCCAGCCGCCGCCGACATGGCGCAGGTCGAAGCCCCGGCCATCGACCCGGTACTGGGCCGCGAGCTCGGCAAGCACCCGCTCGACCTCCAGCGCGTGCGCCCCGAGGCCGGTGGCGAGCTCCGCGACCCCGACCGGCTTCTCCGCGACCATCAGCACGGCCTCGAGGAGCGTCGCCAGCGGCGGCCGGTTCGCCGGCTCGACGTCCGGGCCGCGATCGACGTCGGGGCCGGGGTGCTCGGCCGGGCCGGGGTGCTTAGGCAGGCCGGGCTCGTCGGTCAGGTCACCAGCTGGCTCGGCGTCAGCCGGTGACGCGTCGGTCTCGGGGGCCGGACGTGGCTCCGGGATCGTTTCGGGCCCTGCCTCGAGGTCCTCGGTCAACGCCCCGCCTCCTTACCCGCGTCGGTCTGGTCGGATTCGCCGTCGTTCAGGTCGCCGTCGTTCAGGTCGCCATCGTTCAGGTCGTCGTCGAAGTCGCTGCGGGCGGGCAGGTCAGCGACGGGTGCGAGGCCGCCGCCGACGTCGGCGTTCTCCGGCTGCTGCTCGCTCCAGCGCACGATCAGCTCGCCGAGCGGCGTGTCCTGCTCAAAGGAGATCCGGCCCTCGCGGAACAGCTCGAGCAGCGCGAGGAACCGGGCGACGACCTCGATGGTCTCCCGGCAGCCGACGCACAGTGTCCGGAACGACGCGGCGCCCAGCTCCCGCAGCCGCTGGATCAGTACCAGCATGTGCTCCCGGACGCTGACCCGCGGGGCATGCACGTGGTCGGTCGCCACGACGGGCGGCAGCACCGGCTCGCGCAGCCTCGCCGCCATCGCCGCGAGGTCCGACGGGCCGAGGCTGATCTGCACCTCGGGCAGGGCGGCGGCGTAGCGCGCCTCCAGCGGGACGGCACGCGGCGTGTGCCGGGACTCCAGCGCCATCAGCGTCTGGAAGATCGCCGCCGCCTCCTTGTACGCTTTGTACTGCAAGAGGCGGGCGAACAGCAGGTCGCGGGCCTCCAAGAGCGCGAGGTCCTCGTCGTCCTCGCCGTCGCCAGACGTCGGCAGCAGGCGGGCGGCCTTCAGGTCGAGCAGCGTCGCGGCGATCACCAGGAACTCGGTGGCCTGCCCGAGGTCGAACCGCTCGCCGAGCCGGCGGAGGTGCGCCACGAACTCGTCGGTCACCTTCGCCAGCGCCACCTCGGTGACGTCCAGCTTGTGCTTGGCGATCAGCGACAGCAGCAGGTCGAACGGCCCGGAGAAGTTCTCCAGCTCGACGACGAACGCCTCCGACCGCCCGCCGCGCGCGGTCAGCGGGAGCGCGTCGGCGACCGAGGCCCGCTGCGCCGCCGGATCTGGCGGGCCGGGCTGCTCCCCGGCGGCCGGACCGGCGTCCTCGCCGGCTGGCACCGCGCGCAGCGTCGTCCCCGAGGGAACGGCTGCGCGGCCCGGTGTCATGGGCCAACGCTACCGCCGATCACCGACGCTCCCGTGCCGCGCCGGCCGGGCGGCCACGCCGAGCGGCCGGAGGTAGGGGTCAGGACCACCGCTGCCACTGCGTCGGCAGCGCGCTGCGGCCCCGCCCTCGCTACGCTCCGGCGAAACCTCCGCGCGCCGCCTCCTGCGTGTCAGAACCACCACTGCCACTCCGTCGGCAGCGCGCTGCGGCCCCGCCCTCGCTACGCTCCGGCGAAACCTCCGCGCGCCGCCTCCTGCGTGTCAGAGGCTGATGCCGACGATGTCGCCGAGGCCACGCAGCAGCGGGGGGACGAGCTGGCCGATGACGTGCGGCAGGCCCTGGAACAGCACCGGCAGCAGCAGGATCACCAGCAGGAGGATGACCCCGAGGTGGCTCTCGGTGAGCTTGTAGTTGGCGTTCTTCCAGCCCTGGGAGGTGGGGCCGAGCAGGAACAGGATTCGGCCGCCGTCCGTCGGCGGGATCGGGATCAGGCTCAGCACGAACATCGACGCGAAGGTGATCGCCATCCAGTCGAGCAGGTGCGCGCCGAACCCGCCCACCCGGCCGACCTCGATGACGTGGCTGCCGTCGAAGATCTCGCCGGGGTGCGAGGCCGCGGCGAGCCCCGCGACGGCGGCGAACGCGAGCAGCAGGTAGGCCAGCGGGCCGGCGAGCAGCGCGGCCGAGATGTGGTAGCGCCGCCTGCGCCAGACTTCGTTCATCCGGATCGGTTCGGTCCAGCCGTTGCCGACCAGCACCATCGACACCGCACTGAACGGGCCGACCCGGGCGGGCAGCAGCCGGGCGCCGAGCCGCCCCGACCGGCGCGCGGACGGGTCGCCGAGCGCCTTCGCGGCGTAGATCTGGGCGGTGTCGTGCGCGTAGACCCCGATGACCAGGGCGAGAAGGATCCCGAGCAGTGCCGCGGGCTCGGCCAGATGAAACAGCACGACAGCTCGTCTCCGTAGGGCGGTGTCCGGTTGGTTCCGCCAGTCCGTCTCCGTCACCCGTCCAACGGCCCGGGTCGCGCCGATTCTCCCACTGCCCTGTCCGACGACCGGCCGCCCCCCGAAACCAGCCAGCCCGCCCGGCCCCCGCGCCGCCGCGAGCCGGGCCCGGCGGCTGGCTGGGTCTTAGGCGCCACCCGACCTTGGCGGGTCCACACCCCGCTCGTCGGCCGGCGCACCGGGTGCCGCGGGATTCCTGGTGGATCGGTGGCTGGAGCCACCACAAAACCACCAGATCATGGAAGGGGAATCCCCGCTCACGCCCCGGCCCCCGGCCCACCTGCGGCCCAGCGCCGGCTGCTCAGGTGCATCCGCGGTAGCTGGAGCGACCACCAACCACCGGATCACGGCTTTTCCCGAGGCCACATGACCTGCCCGGACAGCCAGCCCCGCGGTCGGGGAGCCAGCGGCGGAACGCCGCGGGGGAGCCGCCGCTCTGGCTGCGGCGACGGCGCGTCAGCCGACGAGCGGTGGCGTCTCGTGGCGGGCGATCAGCTCACGGGCGAGGCGGCGGTAGCCGGCGGCGCCGACAGAGGTCGGGGCGTAGGTCGTGATGGGCTCGCCGGCGACCGTCGTCTCCGGGAAGCGGACCGTCCGGTTGATGACGGTGTGGAAGACCTCGTCGGGGAACCGTTCCACGACGCGGGCGAGCACCTCACGGGCGTGCAGCGTACGGGCGTCGTACATGGTCGCCAGGATGCCGGCGAGGTCGAGCCGGGCGTTGAGCCGCTCGCGGACCTTGTCGATCGTCTGCAGCAGCAGGGCGACACCCCGCAGCGCGAAGTACTCGCACTCCAGCGGGATGATCACCGCGTGGGCGGCGGTCAGCGCGTTGACGGTGAGCAGGCCGAGGGACGGCTGGCAGTCGACGAGGATCACGTCGTACTCATCCACGATCGGGTTCAGCGCGCGCGCCAGGCTGTGCTCGCGGCCGACCTCGCTGACCAGCAGGACCTCGCCGGCCGAGAGGTCGATGTTGCTCGGCAGCAGGTCGAGGCCGTCGACCTGGGTCTCGACGATGACGTCGCTGACGTGCGTGTCGCCGCCGCCGAGGAGCAGGTCGTGCACCGTCAGCTCGAACTGCATCGGGTTGATCCCGAGGCCGACCGACAGCGCGCCCTGTGGGTCGAAGTCGACGAGCAGCACGCGGCGGCCGTACTCCGCGAGCGCCGCGCCCAGGTTGATGGTGCTCGTCGTCTTGCCGACGCCGCCCTTCTGGTTGCACATGGCGAGAACCCAGGCGGGACCGTGCGACGGCAGCGGAGCGGGCACCGGGAACAGCGGCATCGGGCGGCCGGTCGGCCCGACCTGGCCGACCTTGTCGTCGTCCTGGGCCATCTCAAGCCGGCCCTCGTCGGGGATCCTCGGCTTGTCGATGGTGACCTCGCCGAAGGGGACCCGCGAAGTACCACCCACCGAGGGCGCGTCGGAGAAACCAGCCACGACTTAACCCGCCATTCCTCTTTCCGGGTAACACGGCCTGTGGAGACACAGACCACTGGGGCGGCAGCAGACCCGGGCCGCGTCTGGAGCGTACCGACAAGATGGGCCGTAAGCGGCGATGGGTGGTGCCGTCACGGCGTGTCGTGGTCGTCCAGAAGGTGGCCGGAGGCGCTCGCTGGACGACCGCGTGCCGGGCGCTTCGAGCGGGCTGGCTGTCCTGGCCTCCCAGGGGCGGCGGGCGCGGTGTGTCACAGGGTGTGCGCGGGCAGCGGCGCAGGTGGGATCATGCGAGTCCAGCACGCCGCACGGCCGCGTCGGCGGCCAGACGGCGGGAAGGCTCCACAGGACCGGACCCGCGGCCGCTTCCCTGAGCCCCAGCCCACCGGCCACCAGCGAGACCACGAGCAGGACCAGGACCACCAGCACGACCGAGAGCCGCGGACCGAGACCACGAACAGGACACAGCCCCGGGCCTCGGCCGGCACGGCCAGGCGGCGGCTCGCCGCCTGGCCGTGCCGGCCGAGGCCGAGAGGATCACGCGTGAGGAGTCAGGCCACCCCGCGGCTTGAACGGGTGCTCACCCGCGGTGACTTCACCCTGGACGGGCGTAGCGTCAAGGTCGACAACAACGTGTGGCTGCTCGGCGACGACACCGAGGTGCTCGTCATCGACGCCGCACACGACCCGGCGGTGATCGCCGCCGCCGTGGCCGGCCGACGGGTCAACGGGATCGTCGCGACGCACGGGCACAACGACCACATCAACGCTGCCGTGGAACTGGCCGACCTCGTCCACGCGCCGATCGCGCTGCACCGGGCCGACCACCGGCTCTGGGAGGCGATCTACCCGGCCCGCCGGCCGGACCGGGCGCTCGTCGACGGCGCGCAGATCCCGGTGCCCGGTGGGGTGCTGCACGTGCTGCACACCCCGGGCCACTCTCCCGGCGGGGTCTGCCTGTTCGGGCGGTTCGCGACCGGGCCGACGCTGTTCAGCGGCGACACCCTGCGGCGGGGCGGGCCAGGCGGCACGGGGCTGTCGTTCTCGGACCTCCCGACGCTCCTGACGTCGATCCGCGAGAGGCTGTTCACCCTGCCGTCCGACACCGTGGTGCACCCGGGCCACGGCGCTGACACGACGATCGGCGCCGAGGCCCTCGGCTACGACGCCTGGGTGGCCCGCGGCCAGTGAGCCCGCCGGCGCCGACCGTCCGGCTGCCGCCCCAGCCGCCCTCGCGGCGACCGGGGCCGCTCAGCCCTCCAGGCGGCGCCTGGCGGCCCGCAGCTTGCGGCGCACCGGAATTTGCGCGATGAGGCCGATCAGCAGCCCGACGACGAGGCCGGCGAGCGCGGCCCCAGTGAGCGCCCCGGCCACCGACATGTGCTGGTGGCTACCGAACAACCAGATCGACACCCGCTGATCGTTCTTCGCGACGAACAGCACCATGAGGATCGCGATGACGAGGACCACCACGGTCGCCGCGTAAACCACCCAGCTGACCCCACTGCCGCGCTTCTTCTTCTGCTGCGCCGGGACTGGCGGGACGCCCTGCGCCGGCCCGGTTGGCGGTGGGACCTGCCCGGGCGCGAGCGGCGGGACCTGACCCGGACCGGGTTGCACATATCCGTAGCTGCCGGCGGACTGCCCTGGCGTGGTCATCCCGGATCCACTCCCCCTGCGACGTGGCACCTGATGCCGGCCAGTGTAGATCTCCGCAGGTCCGGCCGACCGGCGAAGCGCGCCGGCGGATGTCAGACCGCCCCGGCGCGCTCCCCGCTGACGGCGGCGAGCACGTCCAGGGTCCGCGCCCACTCGCGCTCGACCCCGAACGGGCCGACGATCAGGTCGGTGACTCCGGCGTCGGCGAAATCGGCCAGCGCGGCCGCCACGGTCTCCTCGTCACCCGCGATGACCGTCTCGTCGACGCCCGCGTGGCCCTTGCGCTCCAGCTGGGCACGGTAGGCGGGGGTTGGCTGCTGACCGACCGGGTGCTGACGAGCGTGTGGAGCCGGGGCAACCCGGCGGTACTGGCGCGGTAGGAGCGCAGGCGTTGGGGGACGAGTCGGCCTGTAAGCCGGATTCTGTGCCGTGCGGCCTCGCGGCCGCTGGCGGCGGTCATCTCTCTAGGGCCGCCGTCGCCGACGGCCTCGTGCGGTCTACCCGCGGACTCGGGCGGGCCGCCCTCGAACGCCCGCGCGATGTCCGGCCAGCTGGCCGGACACCTTTTTGACCTTGCTCCGGGTGGGGTTTACCAAGCCGCCCGGGTCACCCCGGGCGCTGGTGCGCTCTTACCGCACCGTTTCACCCTTACCGGCCTCGGTGCCTGTCGGCGCCGGTACCGGCGGTCTGTTCTCTGTGGCACTTTCCCGCGGGTCACCCCGGGTGGGCGTTACCCACCACCCCGCCCTGCGGAGTCCGGACTTTCCTCGGCGGGCGCCGGCTGATGCCGGCCCCGACGCGACCGCCCGGCCGACTCGTCCGCCTGAGATCATACGACCGGCAGCCGGCACTCGTCGCACCGGAGCAGGACGCCCGACCACCCCGGGGAGCCTGGGCCTCCGGTACGGTCCGGCCCCGCTGGGCGCGCCTCAGCGGGTCGGGGGGACGATCGCGGCGGAGATGTCGGCCTCACGCTCGACCAGCTCGTGGCCGTAGACGGTCGCCGCGTCGACCCGCAGGATCAGACAGAATGACGGCTTGTTGGCGAACTCCAGCTCAAGCTCCTCCGCGCGGCTGCGCAGGTAGTACGCCGCCGCCAGGTTCGCGGTCGCGGTCTGCCCGGCGAGGACGAACAGCGGCCGGCGGGCCGGGCCGGCGGCGATCCGGGCCAGCAGCGCGAACTCGTGCTCGCCCGGCCGGCCGGCGAACTCGCGGTTGTCCTTCTCCGCGTTGTCCTTCCCCCCGCGTAGTCGGCGGCCCTCCTGCGCGCCCGGCATGCTGACGGCGATCACGCGGCTCTCCCGCGGCGGGCGCGGCGGGATGATCGACTGCAGGTTGGTGCTGTCGACGTCGGCCGTCCCGCCGTCGGCGGGGACGACCGACGAGCCCGTGGCGGCCCCGACGGAGGCGAGCGCGGCCGAGTTGCGGGCGGCCGCCGGGGCAGGCGCGGGCGGCGCCGGCGGGGAGAACGTCACGCCCGGCAGGTACCGGCTCAGGTGCGCGGCCATCCGGGGATTCGACCGCGGGTCGCCGAGGCAGAACTCGGTGCGCCGGCCGATGCTGTCCTGCACCGCGCCGCCAGGCGTCACCCGGGGCCGGGCGTCCGCGCCGTAGATGATCGAGGCCAGCTCGGCGACCGCGAGCACGTCGTCGCGTGCGATCATGGCAGACGGAGCGAGCGAGGCGACCGCGACGAGGATCTCGTCGTCGGCGGCCAGGCCGAACAGGGTCGACTGCCGTGGCCGTGCCATGGGCATCCCCCCGGGACGCTCCCACAGCCGGATGGCCAGCGCGCCGAGCGCGCCCGCCGACAGCGAGATCGCGACGGTGAGCAGGATGTCCGGCAGCACGCTCACTGAGTGGTCCTCCGTCTTTGTCCGGTGTCGTGTCCGCGCGCGGCCTGGCCTGGGCCGGCCTGGCCACCTGAGGCGCGGTGCGCGAGGGATCAGGGCTCGCGACGGTGGGCGGCCCGGGCCGCCGCGTTCCGGCCCGGCCCGCGGCCAGCCCCGCCGACCAGCCAGCGACAGTGCCGGCCGCCCGCAACCCTGGACGAGTCGCCCGGGGGAATCCTAGGGGCGGCCAAGCTGGGCAGATCCATCGGGTTCACCATGAAAGCCCACCACGAACCCACTCGACGAAGGCACCCGGGTCGCCGCCACGCCTCCGGACCGGGTCGAGGCCCTGTGGTCGCCTGTCCCCGGCGTCGGTGGCACGCGCCGTCCCTGCGTCCGACGCGGCGGCCCGCCGCGACGTTGCCTCGCTGTGGCCTCGATCCGCGCCGGCCCTCCTTTCAGGTAGCCCGCCCCCGCCGACCGGCCCGCTCCCCGCCTCCCGCGCTAGTCCAGCAGCAGGAGGCGCGGCGGGTCCTCCAGAACCTCGGCGATCTCCCCGACGAACCTCGCCGCCGCCGCGCCGTCGAGGATCCGGTGGTCGAACGAGACCGAGACGATCATCACCTTGCGGACCTCGAGCTGACCGCGCCAGACGGCGGGGGTGTCCCGGATCGCGCCGAGCACGACCAGCGCGGCCTCGCCCTCGCGGACCAGCCCGACGGCGGAGTCGACGCCGAACACGCCGACGTTGGACACGGTGACCGTCGCGCCGCGCAGCCGCCCCGGTGCCGTGTGCCCGGCGCGGGCGTCCTCGACCAGGCCGGCAAGCTCGGCGGCCAGCGCGGGCAGGCCGAGCCGGTCGGCGTCGTGGAT